>Ga0179593_1600854_pt1 | contig 15107 bp, 28 predicted proteins | sample CZODoug2_1_08_16_FD_185931 | JGI IMG/M metagenome (GOLD analysis project Ga0179593, IMG submission 185931) | Vadose zone soil fungal communities from Angelo Coast Range Reserve, California, USA - CZODoug2_1_08_16fungal (PacBio error correction) | ecosystem: Environmental > Terrestrial > Soil >... | reverse complement strand
TCATCAGCAAGAATCCTCCTTTTTCTTTTGTGTTATTTCTTGGAATAGAAAAATGTAGCGCCCGAGCGGACACCCCCTTTTTTTCCCTCCCCTCCCCCCTTTTCCCCCCTTCTTACAAAACACGCTTAGGCCCTCCCTCTATTATGGTTAAAGAAAGTTGTCTTCACGGTCACCCTCCCCTCCCCCCCCTCCTTCTCTTGCTTCGTCTAACTGGGATCCGGCGTGATCCCTCCTTTTGGCAACGAAGAAGAGTTAGTGCTCGCTTCCTTCCCTTTTTTTTTTTTTCCTCCCAGATCAAACATACGGCTCTTCCCCTAGTGTAAAGAGAGGATTGGCCGCCTTTACAAGTCCTTCACCGTTCCTTCCCTTTTTTCCTCTTCCTGTTCCGTGGAGAACAATAAACGCGCATTGTCCAGAGCATTGTGAGAAGCGAGTACTTCCTGTACCTTTTTCTTTCCCCTCTCCTTTCCTTTCCTTTCGTCCCTTCGACTGAGAAAAACATCCTTCTTTTTTTTGAATAAGGAGGAGAGGAGTGGGGTTTTCGCGGAAAACCTTTCTTTCTTTCTCATCCTCTTTCCTTCTTTCTCTCGTTTCGCACTCGATGCTGGTATCGACATAGAGTTGACGTTTTCTGAAGATAAGAGAATAGTGCAGCAGGGTCAATATTTCCCTTTATTCCCGCTTTTACGTTGGCCGGTCGCACGGGTTGTGAGTAGCGCTTCTTAAAGGGATATAGGAGATCATTACGTCGATCCGGCCAATCCTACCCCTCTTCTCCTTCTTTTCCCCTCCCTCGGCCGAGTGAAGACGTTAACGATACTGAAAACATCCTTCCACAGAGAATTAAAGAAAGAACGAACGAGATCCACCCCCTTCTCTCTTTTTTTCGTTCCTCCCCTCCCCCCTCCCCGGTACTTCTGAGTCAGCGTGCTCCGGAAATCAAGACTCTTTTGAATACGGGAAGTGGCTATACGCGAGGGCTGCAACATTCCTTCTCCCTTCTCTTTTTCTTTTCTTTTTTCCTTTTTTTTTTTCCCCTCCTGGGGATGTAGTCCATTCTCGTGATCGGCGAGAAGCCCCTTTCTTCAGCGAGGAGTGGGAAGTAAATCATCGGTGACCGCGACTCCTTCTTTGTCTTTTTCTTCCCCCTTTTTCTTTTTTCCCCTTTTTTTCCTTTTCCCGAACACGAATCAATTACCTTCTCCTTCCCGTACACGAAATTATGAGATGGCTGGTTACTGGGTCAGTCTTTTTTTTTTTTCTTTTCCTCTTCTTCACAACCCCAGCGGTAAGCTTCCCATTCCTGGTTCGGAGGTAGGTGGGACCAGTTGCCCGATTACTTATCTCCTCCCCCCTCCTCTTCCCCCCCTTTTTCTCCCTCCGACTTTTAAGTTCGCAATCGTATGCCTCGTCCCCCCTTCCCTTCTCAATGGGAAAACATGGCAACACACATTCCCCCTTTTTTTTTTCTTTCCTTCTTTCCCCCCGTAACCGTCCTGTCAAAGAAATGCGTGGATCCCGAGTGAGTATTTAGGAAGGAGAGAGAGACGCTCGACTTCACTTTTTTTCCCCTTCCTCCCTTCCCTTTCCCCCCTTCCCTTTTTTTCTTGTCATTCCAACAGAACTCGTCAATCACAGGAAAGTAGTAGTCGCTAGAAGAGGTTATGCGCGGCTCTTCCCTTTTTTCTTTTCTTTTTATCTCCTTTCCACTTCATTCCCTTCTAGGTTGGCGACACGTTTGCCATCTCCTCCAAGAGAGGAATGCCAGAGAATGGACGAAAAGTCCTCGGCAGGGACGTAGTTCACCCGCCTATCTCCCCTATCTTCCCTCTTTTTTCTTTTGCAAATTAGGCGTGTTAAGGACTTTGAATAGATATGATTTTCAGTAATCCGTTTTGGTTGAGCTCTTTTTTTCTCCACCCATTTCCTGCTGACTGGATCAACTGGCGTTTTCTAAATGTCTGTTTGGGGAGTTCAGAGAGTATGTGATCTCTTCTTGGTGAACTATCCATTGCTCCTTCTTTTTTCCCCTTTTTCCCTCTTACTGAGTTCAATGCTCAGCAGTTTGAGGACTTTTTTAAGAAGGTATCGAGCAGGAGCTTACTTCTTTTTTCCTCTTCCTTCCGACCTTTCAGGGTTCGAATTTGTTATTTGGAATTACAGACCCAACATAATTCAAAAATCGCTTTTCCATCCTCCCCTTTTTTCTTTTCTTCTTTTCTTGTAGTGGCAGTCGCGTTCTCGCCTGACGAAAGACTCACTCGCTTGCCCCCTCAGAGGGGAAAGGGAGGGTAAACGGAACTCACTTCCCTCCTGCCTTTTCTCTTTTTTTCTTTTTTGTGTGCACGTCGACTTAAAGGGGGGGGAGAGGTTCCAATTTGTTTTTTTCCTCTTCTTCTCTCCCCCCCCTTCCACTGTAAAACGTGGTTCAGTGCTTGTGCCCAGTTATTCTAGATGATGGATTGATAATAGTAATCGGGCAAATGGCCCCCTCCCCCCCTTTCCTTCTTTTTTTCCTTCCCTCCCATCACCTCGTGTGCGAACCGATGTGCCGCACCAGGAAAAAAGTACCAGCACCTTCCTTTTCCTTTTTTTTTCTTGCCCATTTTCCCCTCTCACTACGTACTTTTTTGCCGGAGAGTCAGGATCCTTAGATAGTAATGGAATGAAGAGGAGATCGAGGGCTGTCGCGTTTCCCCTTTTTCTCTTTTTTTCTTTCCTCGCGAGCACGAGACATGAAGAAATAAGACTTCTTGGCAACGGCCCACCCTGCTTCTTTCTTCCTTTTCCTTCTTTCTACCCTTGGCAGGTGTCGCCGTAATTTGCAGACTCGTCCTCAATTAAAAGGAGGAAGAAGAGAGTAGTGATTACGGAGAAAGTGAATAGCGTTTGATTTTTCTGTCTCCCGTTTTTGCTATGTCTCAGTATCTCTTTCCTTTTCTCTTTCCTTTTTTTCCCCTGTTCCCTCGCTGCTTTCAGATCTAGTTGCTGGTGAGCCATGATCTTTTTTTTTTTCTCCCGTAAGAATCTTTCCTTGAGAAAGGTAATGAAATTCGAACGCAAACCCGGGTCCCTCTTCGTTATCTCCCTTTCTCCCGAGGCTCTGTCTAGTCAGCGCAAAATCCCCCGGAGATAAAACAGAGCAGGATCCTCCTTCCCTTTTTTTTTTCCCCCCCTCTTCAAACCCCACTCGCGACGAAGGATTATCCTCCTTTCGAGTGAGAAGGGGAACGTTCGATTTCGTTAACGACTCCATCCGCTTTTCCCTCCTTTTCTTTCTTTTCCCCACGTCACTCGCGGATTCACCTTGCTCGGAGGTTGCCTTGGTATTGGTTACTAACTCAGGCTGGCGTGCACGGGCGAAGTCCTTCCTCTTTTTCCCTTTTGTTTTTTTTCCCCCTCTTACTTTGGCCACGAGGGTAAGGGTCAGCAGTTATGTTCCTTGTTCTTTCCCCCTCCTTTTTCTTTTCTTTTTTTCCCTTTCATCCTCCTCTTCTGCGGTTGCCGAAAAAACTTCTTTCGACGGTACCAGTGACGCAAGCGCAATGGCCTGCGGAGAATACCTTTCCCCTTTTTTTTTTTTTCCTTTCCCTTTTTTTTTCCTCCTTTTTTTACCCTGCACCTTCTTTCGGGCCAAGGTTTCGCTAGGGCGCTTCCCATTTGGCCGAGTCCGTCTGCCATTCTCTCCCTTCCCCTTTTTTTTTTTCTCTCTCCCCCCCTCCTCCTTTCGTTGTTGTGGTTGGAGCTTTCTTAATCAGAAAAGAAGCTTTTCTTCTTCCTTTCCCCTCTTCCCGTCCAACTGTCGCGCCCGAGAGGAAAAAACTTGCCCGGAAAGAAAGGCCTTTTTCCCCCCCCTTCTTCTCTTCGTTCTCCCTCTTTTAAAGAGAGGGGCTTCACGGGCCCCTTTTCTTCTTCTTTTTTTTCTTCCACGAAAGTCTTTTCGGCAACCGCAGAAGCGGTGTGTCGCGGAGAGTCGCCTCCCCCTTTTTTTTCTTCCTTTCCGCCCCTCGGAAACATTCTTCCGAGGACCCTTACCTCGTGTCACGTATCTTCTTCCTTTTTTTTTTCTTGATTTCCAAACTGCGAAGCCCGAAGGGAAAAGAAAGCCGGAGGAGGAACCCCCCTTCCTTTTCCTCCCCCTTCCTCCCTGTATTGACGCCGGTCCGTCGAAAGCGTGATGGCTTCTGATAACGGAAATCGAAGGATCTTCTCCTTCCTTTTTTTTTTTTCATTTCCTTTGTCTGACTATTTTGCATCACCGATAGAGCCATCTTCACCCTTCTGAGGACGAGGAGGAAGAGTCGCACTCGCTTTTTTAACTATCCTTTTCCCGCTTTTCTTTCCTTTTTTTCTTTTTTTTCCCTTTCGCATGGGTTTTTGAGTTCGAAGTCATTCCCCTTTTCGAAGATCATTACGTCGATCGGCCACTCCTCCACCCTTCTCCTCTTCCTCCTTTTTCCCTCTTCCTCTCAGCCGTCTTTTTCAAAATAAGAAAAGCGCCTTACCTCTCCTCCTACTCTATCTTTCTTCCCTCCTTCTTCCCTTTACGGTCTGACCTGTGGGCGGCTACAGCAAAACCTCCCTGCAGGATGTCAGCGTTCTCCAGGGACTCCCTCCCTCTCTTCTCTTTTTTCCTTTTTTCTTTCTTCCCCTCCTTTTCGTCACAAATTCTTTTCTCGGAGATCCCGCCTTACTCTTCAGAATTCAAGAGGCTGTTGGCGTTGGCCAAGAGGCGGATGTAGTCATTCTTTTTTTTCCCCCCTTCCCTCTTTCTTTTTTTTTCTTTCCTCTCCTCGATTCTCGGCAGTCATTTCGTAAAGGAGCTCCTGCCTATCGGCAACCCGTTTCTTTTTTTTCCCCCCCTTTTTTTTCTTTTTTTCCCTTCCCCCCCCCCTCCATTTGGATGGTGTACTTTTTGTAAGGAGGGCGGCACAGCGGTTTTCCTCCCTCTTTTCCTTTTCACGGTGTCCGTCGTCGGGTTTTTTCGTTGAAAGATTAATATATCAGAAGCCATCGCGAAGAGTCTGTAATCCTTTCCCTCTTCTTTCTTTTCCATCACTTCTTCGCCTCGGTCCCTGACACAATTGGAACGCTGGAAAAACCCGGGGAAAAGTAGAAGTCACGAATTCAGGAAACTTAGTCTTCTCCTCCTCCTTCCTTTCTTTCCCCCTTCTTGTCCTTTTCGGCAGGCGAGAAGCGGCCGCTCGATTCACTCTTTCCTAGAAGATATGATAAGTGAAGAAGACGCGATTGGAATCGAGTCGTCGAGCGGGTTATTTTAAATTTCTTTTTTCCGTTTCCCCTCCTTCCTTCCCCTTTATTCCGCTGTTTATGCGCGGACGACTTTAGGGCAAGAATGCTCGAGTCCCTGTTCCTCTTTTTTCCGTTTTTTTTTTTCCCCTTTTTCATCTCTGTACCCGACAATCCGGAATGGGTACCTTTTTCCGTAATTAGCAGGGACGTAGTTAACCAGAAGAGATATCACAGGACGCGCTGCCCTCCCCTCTTTCCTTTTTCTCCATTTCCTTTCTTTTTTCCTTCCGGGTCATGGAATCTCTCTTTTTCTTCCCTTGTTGAGAGAGATGAAATGAAGGAAATGAAACATCCGAATTATGCACAAATGGTACTTCTTCCCTCCTTTTTTTTTTTTTTCTTTTTTCCTCTCCGTCTTGCTCTCTTTTTCGTGGTGAACTACGTAACATGAGCATTCCTGTAAATGATATGAATAAGAGATGTCGGTCGGCGATGGCAACCTGTCTCCCCACCTCCTTTTTTTTTTTTTCTCTCTCCTTTTTTTTTCTTCCGAGCAGGCGTCCCCGGAGGAAGAGAATAACCTCGTCTAGCGAGCGACGGCCTGTCCTTTTTCTTTTCCTCCCCCTCCCCCCTCTTGGTTGTACGACTCGATGCATATCTGCTCTCAAGAGAGAGTCTTAGGGACAAGCGTGAATTCTCTTTTCGCTTTTTCTCTTCTCCCCTGCGAGTTCTTTGAAAGGGAGGGTATAAAGGAACTCACTTAATCATTCCTTTTCTTTTTTCTTCCCTTTTTTCCTTTTTTTCCCCCCGTGCTTGTTCCCCCCTCCAGTGTCTGGCCGAGTCCCCTCCTGAGAAATGAAAAGTAGTATAGCTCAACCCCCTCCCCCTTCCCCTTTTTTTCCTTCTCCCTCTCTTCTTTTACATAGTAATCGGGAAAACTGTACTTTGAAGAGGAAACCGTGATGGGAAGCTTTCCGCTGGGGTTGTAACCCTACCTCTCCTTCTCCCTTCCATATGCTGGTACGTTTCTTTCTAATTGATAGTGTTCGGGAGCCCGCTGACAAAAAATCCTCACTTCTTTTTTTTTCTTCCTTGTTTTTTTCTTCCGAGATCATGATGGCTGGAGCGCTCTTCTTTTTTTCCCTGTTCGGCTGCCGGCCCAAGCATCGCGGGTTTTCTCCCCGAAGAATGGAGAAGAAGGAGGGAGCAAAAGCCAACATCCTTCTTCCCTTTTTTTTTTTGTCTTTCCCTTTTTACTACATCCCTTTGTCAGTCCCCCTTGAGGTGGAGAGGAAGTTTGCAGCCCTCGGCGGATATGCACTTCCCCTTCTTTTCTTCTTTTTCTTTTTCTTCCTTTCCCTTTTCGTGCGCATCGGTCCCATGCACCGCGGCTGTGGTTCTAGGTTAAATTTTTCTTCTCTTTTTTTTTTTTTTCTCTTCCTTCTCCTTCCCCGCCGACTTTCATGCGCGAGTTGCTTTTTTCCCCGTGTTGGTGACTTTCTGCGTTGGCTTATCTCTTTCCTTTTTCTTTTTTTCCCCCTTTTTTTTTTTTCCCCTTCAACGGTCTTGCTCGGACAACTTTCCCCCCTTGAAATGCTGAAAGAGAATGATAGGCAGAGGCAAACGGCAATCTCTTCTTCGATCTCTTTCTCTTTCTTCTTTCTTCTCTCGTTTATTCCACACTAGTCAGACAAAAAAAGACTTCCTCTCCCAAAATAGAGAAAAGAAGGATGCCATCCAGCAGATGTTTGTTCGCTTTCTTCCTCCTCTCTTCTTCGTTTTTTTTTCTTTTTCCTACTTGTGTGAAAATGACTCGATTAGTGCCGGCGCTCCAAAATAAGGATGAAGTGAAAGGCGGAAGTGCTTAGAGGTTGTAACTTTCCTTCTTTTTTTTTTCTCCTTTTTTTTTTTCTCCCCTTCCCCCCCTCCAGGGAAGAGAAGCTATGTTTATCTGTTCGTACCAGCGTGGATCTCGTCTCTCTTTTCTCCTTTTTTCTTTCCCCCCTTTTCTCAGCTCCGGATCAGCGGTAGACGCAAGCGCAATTGGTCTTTAGAAGTTAATTTGGAGCGGAGTGCCGTGAAGACACTCTTCGTTCCCCCTTTCTTTTTTTTTTTCCCCCCTTCCATTTCTTTCTGGGCCACGGGTTTTCGCTCGGCGCGACTTTTTTAGTAAGTATGAAATATCACGGCCGCGCGGTCGGGCAGACATTTTTCATTTCTTTGCTTCCTTCCCCCTTCTCCCTTTTCCTTTTTTTCCCCTCCCTCGCGTGTCGTGATATTGGCAGTCCTTCCCTTAAAAATGTAGCGCCCGAGAGAAACCTTGGCCCGCCTCCCTTTCTCTTTTTCCCCCCTTCCCCCTTCTCCCCTTTTTTCCACTGTCATAGTGTCTTCCCTTTGCTCAGAGAAAAAGGGAACTCTATCGCAGGCAGTGCGATTGCGTCTCCTTTCTCCTTGTTTTTCTTCTCTTTTTTTTTTTCTAGCAAGCAATGCCTCAAGTGATAGGATTCTAGCCCGAGATCCAGCTTTGTCCCTCCCCTTTTCCGGCTGACCCTTCCCTTGGAAAGGATCGATTGGCCTCCGTAACACTTCCGCCCTTTTTCCCCTTTCCTTTTTTTGCTCCCCCCTCTCCCGTTTCCCGTCGCCGGGGGGATTCCCCCCAGAGAGGGAAAACTACTCCGAGCATGTGATCCGCGAGTACTTTCCTTCCCCTTTCCCCCTCCCCTTTCCTTTTTTTCCTCCCCCCTCCCCTCGCCGGGAGTCCCGTCGCATCCGCCCCTCTTCGGGAGGGAGCTGCGGCGCGCGTGGGGTTTTCGCGGAGTCGTTTGTTCTTCTTTTTTCCCCTCCCCCTTTGTAGCCCCGCTGACGCGGGAGGCTCGGAGGCGCCACTCGATGCTGGTTCTCTCCCTTTTTTTTTTTTCTCCTGTCAGTGATGGCAATTTTTGGTTAGAAGGGACGTGGACGTCGCCGGGTTTTTTGCGTGTTCTCCCCCCTTCCCTCTTTTCCCCCTTTTCCCACCAGGACAACTCAGTCCCCTGCACGAGCGAGAAAGAGGAGCGCGAAGCCGTTACGCTCCTGCACCCACCCTCCCCCTTCCCCCTCCTTTCTTTTTCCCCTCCTGCTGGTCCTCCGATGCACTGGGGCCGGACTTCCAAGAAAAAAGAAAGGACGCGGAGTCAGCGTTCTCCATTGTGAATTCCGCTTCTTTCCTTTTTTTTTCTTTTTTTTATTATGCCTTTATTGTCTTTTCCCACGTTCGTTTTCTCGGAGAGCCCGCCTTTTCCTGAAAAGAAGGAAAGAGGATGTTGGCTTTTTTTTTTTTTTCCCCTTCGAGTCAAAGAAAAGAATTCCCTCTAGGGGGAATAAATAATCACGGGTGACTGTCCATCCCTTTTTTATTTTTTGTTTTTTCTGTTCTGACTTTTTTGCACGGGCGCAACGAACACGATCAATTTCCCTCTCCTATCCGCCCCTCCCTTTTTTTTTTTTTTTTTTCTTTTCTCTTCCCCCCCCCATCGGAAAGCTACTCACCTTTTTTTCAGAGGTAGGGGGAGAAAGTCTTCCCCTCTTCTTTCCTGTGTTTCCCCCTTTCCACTGTTTCCCTTTTTTTGAGATATTAAGACTTGTAGTAGAAAATCTTCGCATCGTACCCGAAACCATTGTCCCCCTTTTCCCCCCCCCCTTTTTTTTTTTCCTGTGCTCTTTACTTCATGATGAAGTGATTTACAACGCCTGTCAAAGAACTGCGTGTCTCCTCTCTTTCTTTTTTTCCTTCCTTCCTTTTTTTTTTCTTTTTTCTCCTTCTTTCTTTTCCTTATTGGTTGGGCTGGGGCATTTTCCTCTTCAAGGGAGAACCGAACGTCGTCGCTCGCTAGACGAGGTTATTTCTCTTCTCTTTCCCTTTTCCTTTTTTTTTTCTCTTCCTTCCTCCCCTGTCCGCAAAATGTGTGAGGCATTCTCCCCCCCCTAGAGGTGGACGACAAGTTGCATCGCGACCGACAATCGCGGAAGCAGAGAATGACGAAACGTCCCTTCCCTCTTTCCTCTTTTCCCCCCCTTCTCCTTTTCCCCCCTTTCTTACCAACGCACTCTCTCCTTACAGGTGTTTGCATAATTACGGAGTGTTTCAGGCCTTTCCTTCCCCTCTCCCTTTTTTCCTTCCTTTTTTTTCCCCCCCTTTCCTCTCCACCACACTGAATTCTGCCCTGCTCCTCGTTTTATAAAATGGAGAGTCGGTGATGTTCACTCTTCTTTTCTCTTTCTTCTTTTTCCCCCCTTCTCTTCTTCCTTCCTTCCATTTCGGCATTCCGCGCCGGTAGGTCGCGATGGACAAACTTTTTCTCCCCCCTTTCTTCCCGTCCGTTTTTTCTTACTGCTTACCCCTCTTCTCTAGAGGAAGGCGCACTGAGTAGTCAGCGCACACCTTCTCTTTTTTCTTTTTTCCCCCTCCCCCCTCCATTTCCCAATCTCGGGATAGACGACTCGATGCATATCGCTCTTCCTTCCCCCCTCCTCTCCTGACGTGATATAGAGAGGAATGATTATCGCTGCTATTTCGCCTCTTTCCCTTTGCCCACGCAGTTTTCCTTTTCCCTTCCCCTTCATCCTGAATTTTCTCCGAGATGGAAGAAGTAGCGCCTCTAAGTTTTCCTCTCCCCCCCCCTGTTTTTTGCTCCCCAGCTTAAAGGGGGTCGGGGAAGAGGCGACTTCCTTCCTTTTCCCCCCCCCCCCCCAGCCACAAATGGAAACGTTTTTTTGAGTGTGCAAAGTATTCTCTATTCGCTGATGGTTCTGACATCTTCTCCCTCCCCCTTTTTTGCCTGCCTTTCCGTGGTGAAGGAGCCGAAACAGAAAACATCTTCTCCCGCTTTTGTTTCCCTCTTCCTCTTTTTTTTCCACGCCATCACTACGACGGGTTTGACGTCTTTTTAGAGAATGAAGAGATTAGTTACGGAATGCCGAGGAGATCGAAGGTTCCTCCCTGTCCCCCCTTTTTTCTTTTTTCTTTTTTTTCTTTCCTCCCCTGCCTCTTTGCAACGCCAACAGCCTCTTGAATTTGAATTGAAGGAGGGAGAGAAGAGAAAGACGGTGGAGAATACCCAGCGGCATTCTCTTTTTTTTTCTTGCCTCCCCTGAGGCTCCGAATTCGGGGAGGGAAATGGATCCTTTCCTTTTTTCTTTGGCTCCCCCAGGGCACGTGGCCTGCCCTCGGGAAAGAAAAGAGGAGGTGGTGGATATAGTCGTGCTGAGATGTACTTCGTTTTTTTTTTCTCTTTTTCTTTTTCTTCCTTTACGCTTGAGTTTTTTTCATTGGTAGAGTTGGAAGGATCGCAGTATTCTTTTTTCCCTTTTCCTGTCCACACCCGGGCGAAGGCCACGTCCCTTTGCCTCGGAAACCTTGCCATCCTTGACTTCTCCCCCTTCTTTTCCTTTTTTTTTCCCCCCCCCGCCTTCTCGTTTGCTGACTCTGGCCTTTCATCGGTAGCTAAACGTGGTGAAGATTTCTCCTCCTTTCCCCCCCCTCACCCACCTCCTCCCTCGGTACCAAAAAATAGAGAAGAAGGATGACATCCAAGCAGATGTTTGTTCGTGTCGTTCTCTTTCTTCCTTCTCCACTGTTCTTCTTTTCCAATTTTTTCTAAGGGTTTTTAAGGGACGTAATAGAGGATAAAAATGAAGAGAGTAGTTGAAAGGAGAGTTTATTTTTTTCTCCCCCTTGTCTCTCTTCCCCTTTTCTTTTTCTTTCCCACCCCCCCATACAACAGTTCGGGGGTTTCTTTTCTATTTACTCTCCTTTTTTTTTTCCTTTTCCCCAATCCGATAATTTAACCCTTTTTTTTTTCTTCCTTTTCCCCCCGCTTTGATTCTCGTTCTTCGAAAGGGCATGGAATTGATGAGCTACGCGAGCACGAACCTTCTTCTGCTTGCTTACCCCCACCTTTTTTTCTCTTCTTTTCTTTTTTTTCCAATCTCAAGGCTTTCTATCTCCATTTGGAGAGGACGTGCCGTTTTAATACCTCTCTCTTTCCAAACCCCCTTCTTTTTTCCCTTTTCCTCCCTTTTTTTTACACTCGGCCCTTCTTTGCAAAGGTGCTTAGAGAGGGCGACGACATTGTCCTCTTCCTCCCCCTTCCCTTTTCTTCTTTAATTTCTTTTCATAAGGGTTGTTGTTGAGAGAGATTCATCAGCAAGAGCCTTCCTTTTTTCCTCCCTTTTTTCCTTCCCCCGGGATTATTGGCAGACGGACTCGGACCACTTTCTTTTTTTTTCCCATGGGCCTCTTCAAAAACAGGATGAAGAAATGGATGCGGGACAAAACACGCTTAGGCTCCCTCTTCTGTTTTTTCCAACCTCCTCTTCTTCTTTTTTCTTTTCTTCCCTTTCTCCCTGCGATGATCCACACGTTTGCAAACGAAGAAGAGGTTAGTGCTCGCGGAGCGCCGTCCCTTCTTCTTCCTTTTCTTTTTTTTCCCTCTTCCCCCTCCTGTCGATTCATTAAATAGTGTACGTATCGGATTGGCCGCCTTCACAATTCTCCCCTTTTTTCTCCCCCTTCTTTCCTCCCTTTTCTCCCCTTGCACGTTTCCCCCCTTTTGGGAGGAAAAAAATACCGCGCCTGGCAACTACTCCGCTCTTTTTTTTTATCCCTCCCCTCCTTTTTTTCTCTTCTTTTTCTTTTTTATCAACTAAATCCCTCGCCGAAGTAGAAAGAGAACAAACATCTGCTGGCTTTCATCCTTCTTGCTCTATTTTTTTTTTTCCTATTCCTCCCCCCTATTTGCTGTCCCCCCCAAGTTGGAGCTACCGATGAGGGGAGGGCAGTATTTTCTCCTCCTATTTTCTTTCCCCTGCTCTCGTTCTTGGGAAAGGAGGGAAAGGTTTTTTCCCTTTTCCTACTTTCCTTCCTGTGCTCTTTTTTTTTCTTACGTCGAGAAGGCAAACGCCAGAGACCCCCTCCACCCCCCTTTTTTTTCTTTCCTCTTGCGCCTTTTTTCCGTAAGAGCTGAAAATCAGAACAGCGCCTTCCCCCTCTTTCCTCCACCTCCTCTCCCCCCTTTCTTTTTTTTTTTACATGGCCCCCAATAAGGAAGAGGGGAGTAAGCGTTCTCCATGTTCACATTTTTTTTTCTTCTTTTCCCCTCTTCTCCCCCTTTCCTGTACTGTTCTTCTTCCCCCCCTCCTGGAGATAAAGAACTTAAATGCGAAAGATTCAAAGAGGGCTTTTTTTCGTTTGCCCCTCCTTTCTTTTTTTTTTTTTTCCTTTTCTTCCTTTTTCCCTTTCCCTCTTCCTTTTCCCAATAGATATAATAGGAAGTAAGGCGATATCGTCCAAGGACGATCCTTGCCTTCTCGTCCCCCCCTTTTTCTTTTTTATCCGGAAACCCTTCCTAAATGAGAAGAGAAAAGTAACCGCAATTAGGGATGGCTGGTACTTGGGTCAGTGTCTTCCCCTTCTTTTTTTTTTCTTCTTACATCTTTTCCCTCACGGTTCGGAGGTGGGAAAAGTTGAACGATTACTATTATCAGAAGCCCTCCTTCTCTTCCTTAAACCCTGTCCTTTTGCTGGGTTCGGGTTTGTGAGTATTCTTCTTCTTTCCCACGTTCTTCCCCCCGCACACCCTTTAAAACAGATGGAAAAACAACTGCCTTCTTTTTTCCTTCCCTTTCTCTTTTCTCTCCTTCGGTCCATCTAGTAAATATATCTTTCTTTTCCCTTCCTTTTTTCTTCTCTTCTTCATTCTTTACGAGGAAGAGAGAATTAAATATGGTCCCTACTCTTTTTTTCCCATTTCTTTCTTCCTTCCCCTCCTTTCCCTTGGACCAGGAGTGATAGATAGACGAGGTTATGCGCTACGTCTCATTCTCCCCTTTTTCTTCTTTTTCTTTCTCCTTTTCCCTTTTCTTACTCTCTGGAGAAAAGTGTGAAATAGAGAACGACAAATCGGGATCAGGAGAATGTTACCCCCCTCCTTTTTTCCTTTTTTTTCTCCCCTCACATCGCTGACGGAATGAGCCAGTTAGGAACACCGCCCTTTCTTCCTTCCCTTTTCTTTTCTCTCTCTTTCTAAAGGACGGAAACACTCCGTAATTATGCAAACACATTTCCTTTTCCCTTTTTTTTTTTTTGTTTTTTTCCACTTACTTCCCCTTACTCATTTAGGTACATTATCTGAATTAAGCGAGTGTCTTTTCTCCTTCCTCTCCCCTCTCCCTCTCATGCCTTTTCTTTTCCTCTTTTCTCAGAGAAGGAGCACTGAGTAGTCCGCGCATAAACCTCGTCTAGCTATCTACTCCCTTTCCTTTTTCTCCTCTTTTTTTCTTATTCTTTCTCTCTTCCGTACCTCTAGTATTTCGGGACCCATCTTTAATTAGAAGAGTAAGAGTATAGCCTGCGAAAGACGCACTCGTCTTAACTCCACTCCTTTCTTTCCCTTTTTTTTTTTCCCTCCTTCCTTTTCTCCCCCCTCTCAGGTTCCAGTAATTAGGGACGTCTACTGTCTTCAAGAGGTTTCCAATTGTGTCGGGGGACGAGGCGAATCTTTTCTACCTTCCCCCTTTTTTATTCCCTTTTTTCTTTCCATTTTCCTTTTCCCCTTTCCCCCTCCCGCCTCCTTTTTGAAGAGTTAAGAGGGGTTGTAAGTATCCGAACAGAAATCGGCCGACCGTTTTTCCTCCCTTCCTCCCCCCCTTTTTTTCCTTCTTTCTTTCTCCCCCGATTCCATGGCCTCCCTTTTCGAGAGAGGATAGCCGTGACGAGAATCGTCCTGACTGCAGAAGGAGGATCGAGGCTTTCTCCTTTTCCCCTTTCTTGCTTTTTTTTTTTCCCTTTCCCTCCCTTCCCCCTCCTTTTTTTTTCCCTCCAACAGCCCTCTTTCCTTCGATGTGTTAAGGAGGTCTCTCGCCCTCCCTTTTTTTTATTTCCGTACTTTTTTCTCCCCTCTTCGCAGAGAATTCCACGAGCTCCGACGCTCTTTTCTTTTTTTTTTTTTCCTTTTTTTTTTTCTTTTTTTCTGTCTCCTCCAGGTGCGGGAAGAATTAGGTCCATCCCCGCTCTTTTCCCTTTTACCTTCTTTGATTTTTAAGGAGCAAACGGCTTCGCGCGCCGGTCTTTTCCGCTCTCTTTTTTTTCTTTTTTTTTTTCTTTCTTTCCTCCCCTTCTTTCGACTCGTCCCTTCCCCCCTTTCGAAAGACAAAAACAGGGCGACGGCCACTTCCCCCTTTTTTCTTTTTTTTTCTTCCCTTCCCACCTCACCCTATTCCAGGAATAGAGTGAGAATGATGCATCACTCTTCATCGGTACTCTTCCCCCATTTTTTTTTTTTTTTTCCTTCTTTTTCCCTGCCTTCTCAACCACTCGATCCTGCATGTCTCCCCCCCCGAGGTTTGTGAGAGTGCGCGGGACTCCGTCGATTTCGTTATACGAAGTCCCTTTTCACTCTTTCTCTTTCTCTTTTCCCTTTCTTATTTTCCCCTTTCGCCTTTTTATTGGTTAATAAAGAGGATGGAAGGGAAAGGCGACGAAGTGCTTCGCGGTTGAAATTTCACTTTCTTCTTTTCTCTCTCTTTTTCTTCTTTTCCTCCCCCTCTTTTCTTCTCTGGTATCTCTAGCCTTTTTCATTGATGCGAGAAGAGAGCACGAAAACTTTTGAGGTTGCCGAAAAAAACCCTCTTTTTCTCCTTCTCTCCCCCTCTTTTTTCTTTTGCCCTTGTAAAGACACTCTTCTTCCCCCTCTCGGGATGACTAAGAGTGTTTTGTAGCGCATCCATTTCTGAAGCATGTTTTTTCCCTCCTTCCCCTTTCTTTCTTTCCCCTTTTTTTTTTTTTTCTTTTTTTTCTTCCCTCTCCTCTCTTTTTT
>Ga0179593_1307373_pt1 | contig 15107 bp, 19 predicted proteins | sample CZODoug2_1_08_16_FD_185931 | JGI IMG/M metagenome (GOLD analysis project Ga0179593, IMG submission 185931) | Vadose zone soil fungal communities from Angelo Coast Range Reserve, California, USA - CZODoug2_1_08_16fungal (PacBio error correction) | ecosystem: Environmental > Terrestrial > Soil >... | reverse complement strand
GCACTCCCCCGGTGCCTGTCACCCCCCCCTTATACCTCAGCAAACGGATATGACTTTTCGATATTTCTCAATATGCGGCCTCCTTTTTCCGCTCGCTATTTCATGATTGAACCCAACGCCGTCGCTCTATCCCTTTCCCACACAGCCTTTATTCTTTTTTTCTTTTTTGTTGTTATTTTACAGACCGTATAGTCCCCCGACTAGCGATATCGTTCCCTGCTTCACCTTTCTACGCCTGTCTTTCTTTACTTGACATAGTTGATTTATTCAAACCCTCTTCTTTCGTCATTTCTAGTCTCCTTTCTGACAACAGAAGCGTGTTTTAACTTGAGGTCCATATGGCGGGCACATTGTTGAATACACATCATCCCCCTCCTGTGTTACGTCTATCATTAGTGCACTTCAAATAGCCCCTCTTTTTACCACGTTTTACCGATCCTAGAGCACCACCGAACTGTCTTTTAATTCTCACCATCACTTAAGTATGGTTGACTGAGATTGTGTGGGATGGGCAAGGTGAGCAATTCTTTTTATGGTGAGACTTGTTTCCATTACACTCATTTTACCATGTCTCCATGCCACTCGTCCTAACAGTGATTCACCGGCGAATCCGCAGAAACCCAACGGCCCAGTTACGTTTCTTCTCCCCTTACCCCCTAACGCGGTCTCCCCACACCGGTTTCTATCCTGCGAGTCCCGTGAAGAATCCAGTTAGGGACTGTAGACCACCTGTTCCCCCCGTCATGCCCCTTATCTCAAGGTGTGGGTGTCACTTAGATTTTTTTTTTTTCATTCTTGCCTGTCATTCCTCTTTTGGAGACCCTCCCTCTCCTTTTTTTACCACATTTTTATCCATTGCCGATCCCCCGAGAAAACTTTACCTGCTCTCCCGTTTACCTCTTAGGTTTCCTCTCCCGATTGCCTAGGAGTACTCATATCCTTTGATCTAATATAACCGCGACATTTGCACTTAGTACTTCATGCGCGGCTTCTCGTTCTGTCTATTCTTGTTCCCCTCCCCGGATGTAGGCACCCCTCCTCCGGTGCGCTCTAGCGACGCTTTAGACCCTTCGCGGTTACAACTATTACGTCTCGACCCTATCGGTCTTCATTTCTGCGTATGATTCCTTCTCTGCTTGGCACCTTTTCCCTTCTGCTTCCCTTTATCCGCCATTTTGTGATCACTGCTCTAGACCGGTTCACAGGTTCGGCCATCCGCTCGCTGAATTCTGTATTTTCCAGCGTCTTGTCCCTGGGTGCGTCTGCCTGACTTTCTCCATGCCTCTATCGATGTCTCTCACCGAACACGCTCCCCCCGTTTGTTTTGCCCCTTTGACACCGGTTGTTGTGCTGCCCACGCCCTGTTCCAAATCCTATTTCGGAACGTTTGTTGTCACATTTTGCGTTCCCTTCTCTAATCCTTACTTGCTCCCCCTGGGTGCCCTGCCCCCAACCCTCGTTTTCCTTTCGGTCCACTACCCCTTGCACGTCCCCAGCGGCGTGAACGCCGAATTTCGCATTTAACGCCACATACTACCCTTTTTCCAGTTCTCTTTTGAGAGCTCTTTTCACCGTTTTTTTGGCCCCCCTACGTCGGCGTGTCCCATTCCAGCCATCCAATCCAAGTCGTACCAGTTGGTTTTGGTGTCTCGGAGAAGTATGAGATCACCCGGTGGAAAACCCCCTATCTGAACTGCCCCCTTTCCCTATCTCGGCTCGTTCCTCACTTCTTACCTTTCTCGGCAAATTTTTTCTACTTCTTTCTTCCGGATGTGTTTTTCATCCCCACAACCCGACCACCCCACCTTCCTTCCCAGCTTCGCGTTTAAGCGTTTCTTCCTTTCTACACTTTTTCTTTTTCCTTGGCTCCCATCAGATTCCGAAATCAGTCATTAGCTTCGACTTCCTTCCTTTCCTACCCTCCAAGAACATAGTGTTTCCACTTCCTTAGCACAGTCCCCTTACACACCTGCACCTTCGTCACCCATCTCCAACGCACTTCGGCTGAGGCCGGTTGTACTTCGTGACCACCGGATACCCCGGTACATTCTCTGAACTACCACCTCTATGTGGTTCCCAAAATAAGCTTTTATACTTTTTTTTTGAACCCGTCTTGCGTACCTCTGTCCCTAGTCCTTCCCAGACGCCGTTTCCCCTGTGATCCTGGGTCTCAACGACCTTTGTTCTCCTCCAGACCTTCATTTCATACCCATATGACCTTTGAACGTTTTCGACATCTTCTCCCGATCATTCCGCGCAGCGTCAAGGAACTTCGACCCGTCGCGTTTATCCTCCACACTCTGGATCATGGTCAGTTTCTCCTCCTGTCCCTGTAGAGGGGAGCTTTACGAGATTCCCTCCCTCTTGGTGGACTCTCCGACCGTTTTTGCCAGCCTGTGCTCCACTGAAACTTAGTAAACGTGGGATTGATTCCCTTTCCTTCTTCCCTTCTTGCGTTTGTATCAACTAGTAGTCTGACCCCGCGTCATTTTTCCTGTCTTCCCCCTCGTGTTACTGCCACGGAACCTTTTTTTTGCGTTCCCCCCCCCCTGATTGTACCAGGAAGTCCAATTTTACTCCCTTCCTTCTCATTCCTCCACCCTTTCATCTGTGGCTCACACATCTCTGGAACTCTTTTAAATTTACCTTTCAAAATCGACCTTTTGACAGCATATGCCCTTCCCTGAGTCGAGACCAACTTTTTTCCAAGGGTCCTGAACTTGTCTGGTATCTTCACAAGTGCTCCTAATCTTCTTTTTTTTTGTTGGACATTCGGCCCATTACCAGTCGTAGGGAAATCTCTACTGGTGTGCCCCAATGCCTTTTTCCTCACCCCCTATCTCATTGTTTTCCCGTTCCCACCTGGTGATGGACCCTTTCTGCCCCCTCTAATTATCCCTTTCTATACACGAACTGTCTTACAGACGTCGGCAAGTCGCCTGTAGCCCAGTTACAATCATTACCAAGTAGCTTTGGACACATCCGACTAGAGTCTACGCCAGGTCAAGTCAATCCTTTGTAGACGTCACCGTTCAGTTTTTCTTGGTCCACTGGTTTAGTTGCCCATTCATCTCAGTTTTCTTCTAGTCGTTCTCACGTCGTTTTTGAGCTCTTTTTTTTCGCCCCTCTCATTTCCCCCCCATCAAACAACATCCTTTCCCTAGCAACGCCCGTTTATGTCCCTTACTCCGACGCAAGTAGTTGTTGGTGTCTCCACCCGAGTTCCATTACTTCGGTTTTTTCTGTCCTTTTTCCTCCGACCCTCTCCCTGTTTGGATTGCATGTTTCAATCTCATATGCGTTCCTTTCGTTTTCACTTTTAACCCGCATTTACTTTGGCCTACAGTGAAGAAATTATGGTCTAATGCATTTAGTCTGCTTGTTGACCAACCACTTTAATCTTTTCCCCTTCCTCTTCCCAAGAAGGGCCTCTCTCTCATTAGCCGCATTCTGCGTTCATTGCTTAGAAAACAGTTCTTTTTCTTCTTAATTTGTCCTCCCTGCCCTCCACGTTATCCAAGTCCCCCCCCTCTCCAATTTTGGCTCTAACATTTCTCTCCTTCTCTGTTTTCTGAGTTCGTTTCTTTCCTTCCTGGCGGAGCTAATTTCATATTCCGCAAAAGATACCCCCCATTCAATTTCGATTTTACACACCTCGATTTAATTCACTCTCCCCACGGGTCACGTCTTTCTTCTCCCCCAAATGTTTCATACAGCACGGTTATCCTCCAACCCATTTCTTACCGTCCCTGGTCTTCGGCTTCCTTTTCCCCTCCGCGGAACGTTTTACAACTTCCCCTCAACATCCAACTCCTTTTTTCTTCTTCGGCTCTACGATTTCCTCTTTTTCCTATTGAGTGCCATGTGGCACTTTGGCGTAGGCTCTCTGATTTCTGGCCAGTGTGCGTCCTCGACGCAGGGTATAGAACGTTTCCGGTGGACACGCCCTTTCCCAACGACTTTCTTTTGCTCATCCCCCCTGGTCCCCCCTGGTCTGAGTGAAGATATCGAACAGCTCTGAAGCTATCCTTCCTTGGGTCGTCGGGTGTCTTTCCCGTATTTATTTTGTGGTCCCAAGGTTTACCGAATTATGGTTCCCCTCCCTCTTTCCTTTTTAGCTCCCTAGTCGCGCGTAATAGATGAACTTTCATTTTTTTTTTCTTTCATCTGCGCCCTTCGGTTTAGAAGGCGTGTTTCAAATCAGGCATATTTCACGGTAGCCACCGCCCGTGAAAGGTTGTCATTGCCCCTTTTACAGCTTCGCCTGAACCATTTTTGTTTCTCATTTTTTGTGTTTCTGTGTGTATAAATTGAACCTTCAGACCCGGTCCCGTTCCCGTACGGTTGTTTGCTTAGCCTCTTTTCCTCCCTCTTAGTTTATAGGCCCCTTTCAAAAGCATCTTCAATTTTTGGTTTACCCTTTCCAGGGCCGTCGTATATTGTTTCTCCTTTGCCATAGAAACGCCCTTTTCTACAGAATTTCAGGTCGGACCCCTCAAAATCTCCCCTACTTATCCTCCTCTTTTTTCCTCCGGAGTATCTACCTTTTGTGCTTTCTCGGAATTTTCGTCCCCAGATTTTTTGCCCTTCCCGTCTTCACTTGACTCGACTGAGAGAAGTATTGTTCACTCCTGACACCCACCTTTTGAAGATGTTTTGACCCTCTTAGCGGTCTCCCCCGGTCTAATGCCCTTACAAGCAGCCCTCTATGCGTCACTTCCCCCCCATTCTTTCTTTATTTCCCCCCAAAACTCTCACCCCTTCACACTCCCTACCATGATTGCCCTCCCTATTTAAGTTTTTACGTGCCGGGGGGTTTTTTTGCACATTGCTTACTTTCAGATTTTTCCCCCACACTCAGTCTAGAGTCTTACCCCGTGAAAGAAAACTCGTATTTGTTTGTGGAACGACGTACAGGACGCCCTACCGGCCAGACTGCTGGTTGCGCCATTTTCCGGCGGAACAAGCGAAACGAAAACCGCGGATGCTCCCTCACAGGACTCCTTTTTGTCTTCGAGTTCTCGTGAGCCCCAGCCGACTTTCCCTCGGCGCATCTTTGTCGCGTCTCCTTCCTATCGAACGTTCCCGGTTCCGAGGTTTTCGCTACGTCCCCCTTCCTTGGAATCCTTCCTAATGCCCCTCTGTTGTTTTCCCCCCCATCCTATCCTCTCCCCTAAAATCAGGTTACGCATGTTTTCAGCTAGACGTTTCCTACCCCCCACTTGACTTTGCAGCTGGTCGCCCATGTAAGTTTGTACCGAACGTGACCTTTAGTACTCCATCCCTTACTAGGGATTTCCTTACTTTTCAACTGCCAGGCCGAGCCAGCCTGCTGTTGTTCCTTACCTTCCCCATTCCTTTTTTCGACTCAGTCCAGTGCCTTGGTTGTGTCTCTGAGGACACTCCGTCTTCTCATCAGTGAGTCTTGCTTCAGTGGGTCCCTTGATAATTGTCGCACTTATGCCTATCTACCCCGCCAGATCTCAGGGAAGACCTGTGTCCTCACCCTGATCCGCCTGCCACATCCACTTCCCTGCTACCTCCCTGGGTTCCCCTTTACCCACCCGAGTCCTGGCTTCTTTAATCGTTTCCCAGTTGGACACGTACATTCTTTTCTCTTTCGAGACCGCTCTGCCATGGCAACTTTTTCACATTCTATAGTTCGCATGAAACACCTCCTTCCCAGAGCAGCACTGTGGTTTCCTGCCCCCCTTATAGTTTGTAAGCGTTTGGTACGCCCCTCCCGCTCTAGTTTGGCCCCCAGCCCGCATCTCTTCGCCCGCCTCGACCCCCCTTCGTGCGTTTTTCCTCCCCAATGGTAGGGATTTCTTCCTCGCATTATCGTCGCGTTGATGCGGATTACCCCCCCCCACGGTTTCTCTCCGGAGAACCCCGACCCCCTTTCCATCCTGCACTTGTCGTGCCAAGGCCCCTCCCTTGACTCGACTGGGTATGAAGATCCTTTTTTCTCTTCAGGCGGTTTTTTTGTCACGCGGGCTGAAGTCATTCCTGTTATCCACCCCCCCGTTTTTTTGTTCTTTCCTAGATGATTCCGCCCGCTTTGACAATACCAAACTTTTTCCTCCGCGTTAACCATGCTTTAGAGCAGATCGATAAGTAGTCCCTTTTTGCAATTCCCCTTTCATTTCTTGTCCGTTTCCTTTCTCCTCATCCCTCCTTTGTTTCGCCTGTCTTGCGCATCCCCCTTGATAGTTGTCCTTCCCTTTAATTTCCCTTTTTTTGCGCAGATTCTCCCTTAATGTGTATGTGCTTTTGGACCACCATTTTATCTTCTTTTCCCCTCGTTCTTTCCTTGCTGGCAATTTAGGGCTTTTCTCATTTTTTCCCCTTTTCCTGGAAGAAAAATCAGTGTCATGTCGAATTATGTTCCCTGATTTCTTGGTGTTTTTGCAAATTATATCTTGCTTTACCCTGTTTACCGGGATTACGTAGCCCCACTGTAGTGTTTTGTTACAGTGTGCTTTCAGTAGTTCTTTTTGCTGTTCTGTCTCGGTCTTCTGTGTGCCCCAGTTTGATCTTCTATCTCTTTCGGAACTATGAGTAGTGCCTCCCCAGTCTTATGTGGCCTGCCTCACCCCCCGCTTTTTTCCTCTCGCCACACCATTCCCCCCCTCTCAACGCCGACTACGTGGACTATACGCGTTCTATTTCATAGCATGATAGGTCGATTTATCGCTTTGGCCGCTATATACCGTCCACTGCATTACTTCCCACAATCCGTTTGCGATCTCCCTTTGTCCTTCTCCAGATCTACCACCCCCATGGTGACTGCCGTGTACGTATGAGAACGCGAGAATTCTTCTAGCAATCTGCGTGTCTTTTAGCGCCTGGGGCTGGACCACCCCCGTCCGCACTCTCTGACTTTTTCTCCCATTTTTTTATGTTGCAGGAAATGTTTACTTCTCCTCGTTTTAACTGGTCACTCTGAGTCATCGACCCTCTTCCTTTTTGTGTGGAAGACGTCGAACGCGCTCTCTCCCACTTTTGGCCTGTTTAGTACACCCGCGTTGTTTCTTCTCTGCTTACTTTTTTTTTCTTCTATACCTCTGTTCCCGTTCAGAGCTCGTGGCCACTTAAGTTAGGCAAATTTCTTTTCTTGTCTGCCTTCCTCTTTCTGCATCCCGTCTTCTTCGACCTTCGAACATCTGAACACTTCTCTCCCCGTGCTTTTCTTTTTTTCCTTTGAACCCCTCTTTCGTAGAATTTAGCCGTGTGTGGTTTTTTCCCCCTTGTGTTTTTTTTGTATCCAAGCCAGCATTCTCCGTTACCCAAGATGCACTTTTCCCTATAGCACGCCCTTCCCCTTCCGATCTTCCCCCCACCGCCTCTTCAAGCTTTGCTGTTTTTCCATCTTCTTCCCGCTTCTTCCCTTAGAAGTTTAATTGTTCTTCCCGCCACCCCCTTTAGCCCCGCATGTTCAGGACTAAGCCCTTTAATCATTTTTCTCCTTCGTTTTTTTTTTTTTTGCTCCCTCTGTCTAGAGTTTCCCGAGCCAGGGGTTCTTGTATCGCACTTTTTTCTACTTTGTTGACTTGAATATTGTCCTTTCCGTCGGCACTTTCCCCGGTTTCTCTCACCCGTGACGTTGTACTCCACTGTACCACTCCCGGCTTTACCGATACCATTTCACCCTCTCCATTGAGGCTTCCGATCTACGTCTCCTTCGTTTCCCTTTTCCCCGGCACTCTCCCTGTCGTGAATTTCTATGATCCCCAAGGCGCAAGAAGTGATGTTAGTGTTTTTCATAACCGCACCGCCGCACCCGGACCCTTCGATCCAGCTTCGGACCCTCCGTCCGAGGCGAACCCGCACCCCTGTCTTTATATGTTGTTTCTGCAGCTGGCCTCCTTTTTTCTTCTCGATTCAAGCTATTCTTCCAGTATCGCCTGACCTTCCGTATATAAAGATCATCCGTTTCCCTAACGTATGTACCCCCTCCCTGCCTAAGCTCCCCTTTTGTTATGCTACCTGGAGGGATTCTCGCCCTCGGCTGTTAATGGACGTTAAAAGAACCTAATTTTTTTACACGAAAAAAAGAATATTCTCCCGAGAACGCCGTCCATTTGGGCCCGCGCCCTGTAGGAGTCCCTACTTTGCTTCATCTGCTCTTCCCCGTCCCAGAACCTTTGTTTGGAACTTCCCACCTCCCCCGGTTCGCTATCAAATTCATGCATCTGACACAGGGCTCTAGTGCAAGATGCACCCCCATTTTCTCAATCCTCGCCGACCCCGTTACAGTCCCCGTTCATTCTCCCTCTGTCGGCCTTTCCCGCCCCACCCCGCCTGAAAACTTTGCGAGTGTATGTTTTTTTTTTCGCTTCATTTCAATACGCTCTCCAAATATCAGCTTTCATTTTATTCAGCATCCGCTTTTACGTCTGCACCCCCCTTGTTTCCTTTTTTTAAAGGTCCCAGTCCCTCCTTCCTTTCCTTTTCTGTCGGGATGAACCTCGCTGGAATGTCTCGAGCTCTTCCTCACGATTTTTTACTATTCCCCCCCCCCTTCCCACTACTCCTCTTCCCCATGTAAGTCCCTGGAGTGCCTCTGTTCGCAATCCCCCCCGTGCCCCGGGGGGTAAGCATTCCCTGACCACTCTGTCTGTATGATGCCCCCCCCCCCTTAACGTCCTTCTCCTTGATACACCGTCCTATCTTGACTCACAGGTCCTCGACACTTTTTTTTCTTCCACCTGTAGACCCCCATTCCCCCCTTTCCCGTCTGGAGCAGACGCCTGAAGTTTTTGTCCTTAGGTTTCCATCATTACATCCGTAGTTCCCCGCCTCCTTAGCGCGGTGGTCCTAGTTCCCTCCTATCTCACACTCATTATCTCCATGTGCCTCATCAATTTTGCTGGCTCCCGTTCCCCAATGCATTCTTTCCGTTTAATATTTAGCGTGTCCTTCCCCCCCACCCCTTGTGGAGCGTTATTTTCACCGTTAAGCATGCAAATGGTTCACGTGGCCAACGTTGTATCCACTCTGTGCTCGATCGGCCTCCCCCTCGTTCTCCCCTCCGTTAGGAAGTTCTCTCCCCATGGCTTTGAATCACTCCCTCTCCCCCTTAATCCCCCCCTTGTTTGTTTTCTATACACATGACAGCGTTTTCCAAGACCCTAACAACTCTTTCCCCCCCCTCTGCGATCTATCAAATCTTTCCCTCCGTCCCCTGATCTCTTGCTACAGGGTCTGTAATCTTTCCCGTACTGTACTGCCCCGACCCCCCGTGTTTTTGTGATGAGCCCGTTGGCCAGCCATTGCTTCGCCGACGGCATTTGCCCCCGCTGACAACTTTCTAGCTCCTTCAGATAATTTCTGGTCTTCCTTTTGACACCATCGTTTAAATTTCCCCTGACCTTCCTTCAAGAGTATCCTGGTCCAAACACTCGCGTTCCCCCCCCTCGCTTTGCCCTCCCCATCTTGCTGAGAGTGTTCTTGGACTAAACCTCTCTCGAGCATCACCTAGCAAGCCTGATTCCCCGTTCACCTACTTTTCCATGAGACCCGGTTTGGCCCAGAATGTTCCCAGATTCGCACACGCCTAGTATCGATGCCTGCTTGCGTCTTCGCATTTCCTGGGGTCTCCGGGATCTTTTTTTGGATTCGTGAAACCCTTTGTCCGACTTTTCCCCCCAAATGTCTTTCTTTCCTACCTCTCCCCCCCCCGGAATCTCCCCCCGTTTTCTAACTACGGCGACCCTTAACATCTCCGTCCTCTTAGGAAGTAAATCCCCCTATGGGCCCGTCCAGTAAGCCAGATACACTCCCGTTTGTTCTCTCTGTCGAGCTGCCGTTAATCCTTCTCTTGTAGTTTTATTGCGTTCGTTTTTATTTCATGTTGTGGACCCCCTTTCCATTTCTGCGCTTCGACTTTGCATTCGAGGCAGACACTACTTCCTCGGAGAAAAGTTCTAACTTACGCGCTCCTTTGCCTCTTTTTTTCGCCGCTTGACTCCCGAGCACTCTGTCCGCCTCAACCTTCTTTGTGTGCAAAGCCCTTTGTGTCGGTTACGGGCGTTATTGTTCTTTTCCCCTCTTGTATCCCGGTCCGACATCACTTTGCATGTCATCGCGCCCCCACTTCGCCCGTTACCAATTTACGTTATTGTCGCGGCTTTTACTCTGGTGGATGGGATTGATCTTGATCATCTCTTCTCCTTCCTTCTTTTGAAATCTTATAGCAGTGCACCTCTTTCACATGTTTCCTTAAATTCTCCTTTCCCTCTCTTTTTCTTTGTTTTTTGGGGTTTTTTCCCCCTATATCCTCGCAAAGCCTTATCCCTTCCACCCAGACCCTCCGGTTGTTTGCAATCCCGTTGCTGGAATTGCGTCCACTCCGACGATTTCCAATCACTACCTTCCCACGTTTTTTTACTTTGCAATAGCTGCCCTGTTCTTGACTCACTTCCCTTCTGATTCTGGCCCTTCCACACCAAGCACCCGGAAGTACATTGCCCCACTTATCTCGATATCCTTCCCGTTGTTTTTTTCTTCTTTAGCAGATTTCTTCTGCCTGGTCCTTTCACCTAGACTGGTTTTAAGGAAGTATTCACAGACTCATTGACCTCTCTCTCCTTTCCACCCCTTCCACTCCCCTGCCCCTTTCCCCCTGTCGCCCACCCTTATCTGCCCTGCTCCTTTGGCGATAGCTTACTGCTCTGCCCCCCCCATTTCTTTTTTTCATCCCTACTCAGTCTTTTGGCTTGATTTTGCCCTCTGTAACCCCCCTACACCACACCTGCCTTCGGAAGATCGCGACTGCTCCTACCGACCGTTGATTTCACTCTGAACCTTCCGCTGTGCACGCGCTCTTCCTTTCCACGACAAAGCCGTTTCAGAAGAAGCGTTGTCCTTTTCCCATTCCATGCAATTCCCTCCCGACCTGAGCACTTCGACGGAGATAGACTTAACTTTTACCCCCTCCCGACTCGCTGGACATGGCCCTCTTTGGTAGGACTACCATGAAGTTACCGCCACAAAAGATCGGCACACAGTGATTTACATCCCTCCTGTTCAGTCACTTTATCCTCCATGGTAAGCTCCCGCCTGATATGTTGCTCCTCCTCGTTAGTCCATGTCTTCCCCTATGCACCTTCCCCACGTCCCCCCTCCGACGCTCCCCAGGTCCAAACGCGTCGCCTCCTGACCTCTTCCTGCCCTAGCAGGGGAACTGCAATCTCTTTCTTTTCCCCCCCCCCTTTTCACCCCACCCCACGCATCCTACCCTATCGAAGCGTCTCTTGCCCCGCAAAAAAGGGCATGCTTCTGTGTTTATCCGGTTGTCCCCCTTCACCTTTCACATCAAACCTTAGTTTTGTTACTCACTGTCAGGCAGTCACGAGCCCCATAAATTTTTCGTACCAAAGTCTCCGATCTCCTGCAAATTTTTCTCCCCTGTCCCCCTCGTTTGATTTGACGATCTGTGGCGTGACCAGTGTTTCACAGCATTGCTTATTCCTGCGTATGTCCTTGATTTTGTCCTTACTATGACTCCTGGAGTCCCCGGGGTCCCCCAATTCCCAGGTAAGACCTTTCGTGATCTTCCCCCTCCTTGCCTACCCGCTTTCACTTCCTTTTTGCTTTAACAGTCAAACTCGCCTCTTCTTGGTCATATCTCCTGTTTCCCCCCCCTTTTTGGAACGTGGTGAAGCAGGCTTTTACCCGCAGATGCCATCTTCTTCCGGACACCTTTTTTGTTTTTCCCACCCAGTCCTGAAAATATCCATCTCTCCCAATCTGATCCTCCGCTTCTGTGCCCCTTCCCTAGTGCGCGAGGTTCAACGTTCCCTGTATGGTTCCCCGCCTCCCCTCATCCTTATTATATCAACTCTTTTTCTCTAGCAAACGGGAGTGTGAATGTTTGTAGGATGTCCTTCCATATCGTCACCTTTCCTTTCCACACCCCCCACGTTCTCTGTGATCTTGCCTAATTCGGAGGCCTTAGCTTTCCCATCTAATCTTACACCTCCGTTAGCCCATCCAGCGATTTGCCTTGCGGCGATCTTTCCCCGTCAGCTCTCTTCTGACTCGTTTGATTTTGTAACCTCTTTGATGTAGATCCACCCTCTCTTATTCCCCTCCCCATCCGTGTTGTATTTGTTGTCTAGATCTTTTTTTCCCCCCGCCCTTTCACCCAATACACAAGCTTCCACTCACGCGCCTTCCTTCCCGACTCTTCCCGTTGAGTGATTGGCAGTGCGGCCTTGGCCACACACACTATTTTTTTTCATGACCTTCCCGGTGTCGACTTTTTCTGATAAGACAAGGCCCCTTTTTCTTTGTTTTTCTTTTGAATTGACTCAGCCCCGCGACCTTTCCAGCACCTTTGTCCTCCTGCGCAAGATGAGCTTACTGCTGAGTCCATGTCGGGCTTCCCCCCCCCCACCGTTCCTCATCCACTTCATTTTTGATTTTTTGCATTCCAAGACTGCTTCCATTTTACAGCATGGGACAGATTCATTTGTTTTCCTTGGTTTTCTGATTCTTGTATTTTCATTTTTCAATCCTTTGCCGTCAAAGCCTTTCTTTCCCCTTACACGAATTCCAGTGATTGCTTTCTTTGCGTTTCCGGATTGCTCTCTATTCGTGGCCAGGTCCCTTCTTCGTTGTAGTCCGGCCTTAAGCTTTTAGTGGATATTGATAGCTTGTTAGTGACTTGTGTCGTTAGCGATCCATCTAAACCTCCCCCTAGACTCTCCTTCTGGTCCAACCCTTGCCCGCATCCCACCGGCCTTTTATCTTCCCCCCCCGGGTTAACTCTGGTTCTCCCCCAACGGGTCTTTTTTCGTAATGGCTGCCCCATTACCACGAAACTCCCCCCCTCCTTTCATTTGACTCCCGACGCCCTTCATTCGAATACTAGGGTGCGGCGCTTTCTCTGCGTTAGCTGTTTGGATTTAGAGGTTGTAGGATTTTGTGAGCGCGACCCCCCGTCCTTTTTCTCGTTTTGCACTGATGACCCCCGTTTTGCAGGTCCAATGTCCCTGTAGGCCCCCCTCGTTGACCCCCCCCCTTTCTACCTCTTTCATTTCTATTCGCCTCGAGAGATCCCCTTCTTGAAAGCTTATCCCCTGTTGTGAGCCCTGGCGGTTAACTCCTTTTCTTTTAGACCCCCTGTTCCAATGCGCCCTACCTCGGTTCTTTCATCGCCCGTCTGGTTAACCATTTACGGTGACACGCTGCCCCTCTTTCCTCTTTATGGTCGCGACTTTCCTTCCGATGCTTCAGTCCTTCCCGTTCTCCAATATCGCCTCCTCCATTGTGGACTTACCCCTGACTGTGATGAATCGCTTCGTAGTCTCCTCGTTTCTTGTCGCTTGGGCTGTGTTTTATTTTCAAGACTTCTTCTGTTCCCGTACGTGTTACCACAGACCCCATTTAGTCTTCCAGTTCCCCTTAGACGCCCTTATACCTCTCCGCTTTTGCACTGTGACCAAACCCGCATATTGCAAAGTTGTTCAGTTTAAACTTTAGAGGCCTTCGACCCTCCCCGTTGACCGCATTTTTTTTGTTGGCGTTGACCCGACCCCTCTGTGTCCCTACATTTAACAGTACCTCTTCATCCCCCGCACGCATCTATAGGTTTTTCACCATGATACCTTTTGTGTTCCTTTTTCTCGCAGAGGTGCTACTTCTTTTGCTGGTCTCCTCCCTGTGGCTTTAGAATGACACCTTGTATTATGCCCCTTCCTCGACTTTTGGCCTTGAGATTTTTTAGATGTTTCCCACCATCTCACCTTTTATGATAAGCGCTCCTTTTGCTTTACTGTCACTCCTTTCCCCCTTTCACCTAGATCTGCCCACGCCCCCACAGTGCTAGTCACTACCCCGAAACGGAAACTTCTGTACTTTCGACCTTTCCTTTGACTTCGCTATTAACCCGGTCGAAACCACACTAGATGCACAGATTACGTCCCTCAGCGCTCGTGCACTGTGTGACGGTCCGCAATTTTTTCTCTTCTTTCCATCCAGCATCGAATCCCGTCTGCTTCATCCGATCGCAGACCTCTACCCACACGTCTTTGCGGGACCCGATTTCTCAACTTGTAGCCCTCCGTTTCTCGTGCCAGGAACCGATTTTCTTGGTGCATTCCTTCTTCGCCTGAAAAACTCTCGACCCCAACCAGCTTCTGATAAAAAGCCGATTCTTGAGCGGTTCGAACTCTTTTTTTGTGGTTCACTTCCTTACTGTAACTTCTCCTCCTTTTTTTACTTCGTAACGCCCCCTTTTCGAGAATCGCCTGAACTGTTTGTGCATTGCACCCGCGCGTTAGCCCCTGACCCTCACATTTCCCTTCCGCGGAATTTTTTTCCCTTTTCAGATTCGCTTGCGGTCAACCCCCCCTTCCTTCACTCGCGACAAGACACCTCAGAAGCTGTCGCTCTACTACTCTCCCCCCGGATTCTCTTTGTGCTGCTTTCCCCTTTGCGAAAATCATTCCCTCCCCCAGTACGGGATTCCTGGTCGATGCCATTAAGAACTTAACTTTTTTCGACTCTGCCCCCGCGTTGGCCCTCTTCGCTGGCTCCCCCTTCCTTCTGGTGTTCGCGCTTTAGTAACCATCAGCCTTTGAAGCTTTTCTATCTCTTCGCCTCAGGACATATCCCAATCCTATCAGCCTTCCACCAGGAAAGACCTTCCGACTTCCCTCTCCTCCACGCTAACAATAAGGCTTTTTCAAGGCCACCGGGAACCCCTCAACAACCCTGGCCCTTGGTGAATTCGTCCTCGTTTAACTTAAGTCTTTTGGTACGCTGAAAATCTCTAAGGACAACTTTTTCTTTACCCCTGGCCCCCACTCATTCTTCCCTCTATCCTCCCGCTTACACCTTCTTCTCCGTTTGGAAAGAGTGTTACCCGTTTGTTCCAGCACTCATCCCCCCTATATTATCTCCCTTCGTTCCCTTTCGTTCTGGAAAGCCGAAGGTACCTTCCGTTTTCCGCTCATATTAGTTCCTATAAAAAAACTTTTTTTCCTTTTTTTCTTCCAGAGAGCCCGTTCCCCATTGAAATCGATTTTTCCCCCCAAGGCGAAATCTTGTCTCCTATCGCCCTCCTGTCCCTCCCTTTTACTAGTGAGTATGTAAAG
>Ga0179593_1651286_pt1 | contig 15108 bp, 16 predicted proteins | sample CZODoug2_1_08_16_FD_185931 | JGI IMG/M metagenome (GOLD analysis project Ga0179593, IMG submission 185931) | Vadose zone soil fungal communities from Angelo Coast Range Reserve, California, USA - CZODoug2_1_08_16fungal (PacBio error correction) | ecosystem: Environmental > Terrestrial > Soil >... | reverse complement strand
CTCTTCTTGGGAATTGTTTTTCCCCCCCCTCCCACTCCGGAAGGGCTTTTTTTTCCTAGTCGTCGGTAAGTAAAGTAAGTGCAGTGTCCCCCTGATGACCTATCGTCTGTACAAGGCAAAGCCAATGAGCAAGGACTTGGGCGGAGGACCCTCTTTTTTTTTTCTTCCTGTCTTTTTACTTTTTAGATTTTCCCCCCAGTTCAAACCGGCGATATTTCCAACTCCGACAATTTCTATGTTTTTGTTTAAAGGCACTCTTATCCCCATAGAGCCTTGTGAACGGGTTGTAAAATTTGCCTTCCCCTGGTTCGGATTCCCCGGGAAGGCCGATACTTCCATTTCCTTTAGATTATTATTTCAAGCTATCACTGCCCATTCCCCAGGGAGCTGGACCCCTCCCAGAAACCCCCCCCCTCCCGTAGTCTCTTTTTCCCCTTGTTTGCCAACAAAGAACGTTCACCCCTCTGGTAGAAATGGCGTTCTCTTCGAAAACCAAAGGCTCTTCGACGCCCCCTTCTCCTCCAACTTCCCTTTCCCTTCTCGCTCCTTCGACTAATTTTCTTTCGGTCACCGATAAGAAATTGGTTCTTTTCCTGACTTTCCTGTGCGTTTGTCGGTTTTTCAAGGATCCCTTTTTTGCTCATCCCAGAATCCTTTCCCCTCTTCTGGTCCTTCCCATGCTGGAAATTCCTGACAACTGACGGCGCTTGCAAGAAATGTTTGCCCGCTACCTGGTTTTCTCTGTCTCCTTTTCCTAGTGATCTTTCGGTGATGGTGTTGATCTTAAAGGCGAGGCATTGCCTTAATTCTTGTCCTTCGAATCTTTGGGACTTCTGGACGAAAAGTTCCCCCCGTCCTCCTTCGTTTCTTCCAGGTTTTCCCCCTAGCTTCCCTTTTGAAACTCCTTCCTCTTTGACTTTGCCTTTTACTTGGGTTCCGGCGGGAGGTGTCGTTTCTAATCTTTTTTCCCCCTTCCCCTCAACTTGCGTGCAAAATCGAACCTCCCCTCCAAGTAGCACATTGCGATCTTCTTTCTGGTCTTGTCTGGGGTTTCTCCTTTCATAATTTAATCGTCGGTAAGCGTGCTGACTTACACCCCTAAACGGGTTTTTGCAGCTCTTCCTTTTTCTCATGATCTTAGTCAGCCACGCGGTGATGACCCCCAGTTATTCCCCCCCCTTTATCTTAAAGGTGGTTCTTCTTTTTCCCTTCTTCCCCGTTATCGTACCCCTCTCCTTCCCAAGTATTGTTCAATGTGTCGCAATCTCTTCCAGGCTAGGTTTAGTCAGGTGTTTTATGCTCATCCAGCTGCCAAAGACAGTTTTTTTGGGTTTTTTTCATTCTTTATCACACTCGGATGGGCCCGTGAAGTTCCCCCCCTTGTCCGATGGATCTTGGCCTCTTCCCCCCCCCCCCCCTTTTAGCCTTTTGTTTCAAGCAAGTCTTTTGCGGCTTTAGACGTAGGGTTTCGGTTTTGTGGTGCGGGATTTACCCTCCCTTTAATGGCGAACGGTCGTTGGCTCCTTTGTAGAGAGAGTTCTCCTTTTCTTTCGATTTAGCTTTTTCCTGAAGTTTACTCTGTAGACGATCAAGTCCAGGCTAGCCAGTTGCTACATCTTCTTTCTTCCCGACAGCATTTCCCCCATCTCCCTTTCTCAATCTCTTTCTCTTTCCCCTCCGCCGTGGTTGTGACTCTTTCAGCAACCCCTCCCCCTCTGATGCTGGTTCCCTCCTTTTGGCTTCTAAGACTGGAGTGCCTCCCTTCCTCCCGGCCCCGGCTCTGGACAACAAGTTCTTTTCCTCCTACTAGCCAGCAGCTTTTTTGATCCCCTCTCCTGACTTGCAACGACCGTTCGCCCTGCACTTTTTTTCGCAAGTCCGCCGAAATTTTTTTTTTCCTACTCCTTTTTTTCTGAGGCAGCCTGACCCCCCCTGCGTACCGCCGGAAGTCTTCTTGTCCCCCTTTAGCCCTGCGACACCTATTGCCAACCCATCCCTGCCTTTCTCCGCTGTCCCCGTTGTCGTTGCCTTAGGCACGACGGACCGAGCGGTGCTCGGCAGAAAAAATTCCTCAAGAAGGTTCCTGTTCCCTCCTTCTCAGGACCTGAGAACCTTGATAAGTGACTCTCCTCCCCTACTTGGAAGTCATCGGCATCGACTGGTATAACTTCGTTGCTTTGAATACGGTTTTCCCCTTTATTGCCGTGGAGGGACTGGTCCCGTACTCGTGACGGATTGATACTATTTTTCGGTTCACCACTCTCCCTAGACCAAACTCCGGTACCTTTTCGTGAGGTGAAACGTGTCGTGGATTTTTTTGACAGTTCTTTTTTTTTCTCGCGACAGAACCGGCCGCCGTCCCGAGCCTCATCAAGGCAGTTCTTCCTTTCTCATGTCTGAAGGTCTTTTCCCCTTCACTTAGGCCTTTTTTCCCCCCTATCATCTAAGGAGGACGGAGTTGTATTTTTCCTTCTTTTTTCCAACTAGGCCTTCAGGCCAAAGCTCTTTCATGTAATGAGATTCTCCTGCTCGAAATTTTCCCCCTCGAGGTATACCCGCGCGCAACTGCCCGACCGTCCTCATGGTCGTAGCCTAAGCCCGGTGTAGCTCCCATCTCGCAGGAACGCCGTTCGCTTTGGTTTCCTTTTCTATTGACACCTTATGGTCCCCAATCCAATTCACTTTTTCGATTTCTTCCCCGTGGTCCCGCGATCCCTTTAGGTTCATTCTCGGTTTATTTAGGAAGGACCCTTTTTACCCTAGATTTCGCAGCTCCGGGCCCTCCAGCTCAACACTATGTTTCTTGAAATTTAGTTTTTGTGACCCTTCTTTTCCGTTCCAACCTCGACTCCTATATTTCCTCCGGCGCTTCCTGGTTTTTGATCATTTTATTGGTTTTCCAGCCACCGCCTTTCATTTTACGTCCCGGCTCCCTTCTTGAAGCTATCTCACGGTCACTGCCTCCCCGTGTTCCACTTTGTCCCGAACCACAAAGTGCTTGCACGCCGCCCGCCACAAGAGGCACACCTGTTTTCCCGAAATGCTAACTTTCTCCCGCACTCCGTGGCTTGATTTGCCCGTATCTCGACGTTTGCTCCTGCCTGTAGGCATTACCCTCCCACCCGATTCGAATCCGTCTTTCCTTTCACCACCGCGCGACCCGCCTCCCTTTCCTTCATGTGCGTTTGACAGTCACGCACATCTTTCTTCGCATTCTCCCCTTAGACTTCCTTTCTTATCCCGCAACACCACATTCCGCCACCCCACACTCCTGCCCGAGTGCGCCTCCCGCTTTTTTCCCCCCCCCTCCCTTACGCTATCTTTTCTTTCATCCTCCGTTTTTTGGATGATCGCACCGCCTTTTGCCCTACTCGCGCCGCGCCTTTCATTCTCGCCGCGCACCACCGGATTGGTCAGCCGCGTTTTTTTTGCGACCAAGCAGCACCGCTCTTTCCCCCCCCCCCCCGTCGCCCACAGCATGAAACGCTTTTTTTCCTTTCCCCTCCCCTCCTTATTTAGATACTGTTGCGGTTATATTAGAGGAATTTCTCCCTCCCCTTTTTTAGATGTAAACCCCCCCGTTTAAACGGCTTCCTCCAAGCCAACATATCTGATTACAGTGTTACTTTTTTTTGTCCTTTCCCCTCCTATAGCCCTTATTGATTTTTTCCGGACAATTTTTTACATCCCCTGAACTTGCTCTGCCCCCTCTCTGGTCCATCTGTCTCGGGGGACTTTTTTCCCTTCTGGACTTATCTCACTTCTTTTACCACAATTCCCCTGGAACTACAGCCCACCCCAGTAAGAGGATGAACCTTTTTGTCGATGTACCTTGATTCCCTTTTCCCCCGACCATCGCCCTGGTTCGCCCTTTCTTGCGGCGCGACGTTTCGAACTCACCTTACCCATTCTCGCAGTTGATCCCTTTCCCCGTGTAGCACTCCCTCCCATGGCTAGGTCTTCTTTCCCTTTATAGTCAAGTGGTGAGGGAAGAATTTTTCAGGGTTCTTTTTTTTTTGCAGTTTCCGGTCCAGCGGCGAAAGGCTTTTTTGATTTTGTTGATATGGAAGGGCCCTCCTTCTTAGGAACTCCCATCTTGCTCTCGGTCGTGCTCTGGGGAATAAGTTGAAGAGAAACTCGGCTGGTCCAGCTTCTTCTGAACGGAGCGAGGTCCACATTTACAATCCTTTTGGCCTTGAATCTGGGTTCTGCCTCAGGCTGTCAGCCTTTTCCCACCTCTGTGTCTTCCTTTTTTTTTTTGACGGGGAATCAGGTCAGGTTTCAAAGGTCCTACATAGAACCTTATCTTTTTTAATTTGTTCGGGGATGGGCGTGTTATTTTTTGGGGGTAAAGGTCCCTTCCCCCCCTTTGAGAAGATCCCCAAAAGTCACCACTGTTCACTCTCTTGTGCCAAGCCCAGGTAAACGAGTGGGCGCCCTTTTATCTTTTTGGGTTATCCCTATATTTTCTAGTAGTACCGGTCCCAAGCTTTTTTTTGAATTTCCCCCCCCCTTTACCTCACGTTCCTCTTTCTTCCCTCCCCTGGGTCTAAAGAGAAGGCCACTGTTCCTTCCATTCTCTCCCTCGGAGACTTTTGGTAGGTTCTTATTCATTGATAAGTTCTTTCCCTACTCCCCAGTCTGATCAGTCAAATGTCGCCCAGACTTCCCTATTCTTGCAGGTTCCTTTCCGCAGCCAGCCTACCCCCTCATGCTTTTTTTATTTACTTCGTATGGGGATACTTTTCACTAGGTGTACCGAGGATATATCCTGAAAATCAATCTTCCCTTTTTGACACTCCTTTCCTCTTGCCGCAATTCTTAGGTGACTGCGTTCTCCGTAGGGTTGGTAGGAGTATCCCTCCCCCCTTAGGTCTAAACCCCCTTTCCCTGTCTCTTGATCTTGTAGCCGATGCCGATTGGAGCTAACTTGAGTGGTCGGCCCCCTTTTTCTTTTTTTGTTGCTCAGTGCAGCAAGCTCACGTCCTTCCCCACTGATTTTTTTTTCGTAAAGCTTCCCTCCCTCTTTCCACTTTTTGACTTTTTTTCCCCCTCCTCCGTTGTTGTTTTTTCTATATTTCAGCCCCACAGGTAATAGAGGCTTTACGCCAAACAGAAGAGGTGGCTGGCCTTCCTCGATTATTGTTCTGAGCGAGTTCCACCGGCCCCGAGCGACCCTGACCCCTTTTCTTAGATTTCCGCCTTCTCCCCCCTCGGCTACACGATGAGAGTACCTGCAGCTTTTTTTTGTCAGCCCTACCCAAACAAGGCACAGACTTCCCCCCCTCCCTCTTGAGATCCTTTTCCACCCCCTTCCCTTTTAAAGAGTCACTTTTGGGCACTATGCCCCTCCTTTCCCCATTCCCAAGTCCCCTCAGAAACAGCCCTCCCCCCTTCATCCAATCCCCCCTCCTTGGGGTGATGCTTCTGACAGCCCTTTTGGCCCCGAAGGACAGATGTTTTTTTAGAACATTTTCCTCCCCTACTTAAGTACGTCCGACTTGTTTACGAGCCCCCTCCCTGTGAGATTCACGACTGGAAGATTCGTCATCGTCATAGACATGAGAATGGTAATCTTTATGGGTTTTTAACCGGCCTCTTATCCCGATGGTACTCTCCCTGTATCAACTTGTACAAAAGTCAAGATTCTCCCCCTCTTACTCATACTACTATGAGGTAACCCTTTTCCAACGGCATTTTCCCGCCCCCCCCTAATCCCCTCCTTTGCGAAGGTGGCGTGAACTTGGTTTGGATTGCAGCGGCTTGGTTTCCCTTTTTCCCAGGCGAGTCATTAACAGACCCCCCGTGCCTCTCCTCTCCCCCCTTTTCCACGTAAAAGTTCCTCCTTCCTTTCCTCGTAGTCCTTTCCTGAAACGGCCTGGGTTTTGCCACACCGGCTACCTTACACCAGAACAACCCCACCAACACCACCCCCCCCCCCCCCAAAACTTGTAAACAAACCCCCCCCCACCCCCCCCCCCCCACAAACCCAATTCCTTCCTGGACCTTTTTGCCGGCGCGATTCCTTCCACCTCCCTGTAATGTTAATTTCTCAGGACCCCTGTTCCTGTCTCGATTCACTCTCAGGATTCCCCAAGAAAGATGAAACCGCCTGGTCTTTCTCCCTTCCTCCCCCTTTTTCCCTTTTCCTAAGCGCCAGGAAAGCGCCGCGAGGGTCGGGTCTATAGAATTTTTTTCCCAACAACCTTCCCAGCCCTCTTTGGCAACATTTCGTTCGGTTGCCCCGCAGACCATTTTCTGGCCTTTCTCGACTTTGCTACTTTTTTCCCCTTTCGCGCTCCTGTGTTTCTCTTCCGTCGGCCCAGTTGGCGCCCCCTCGGTACTTGACCTGGGCGGTGTCATTTCCTTCTCCCCCTCTGATTCCATAGTGGCCATCCTCGTCACTGTTTCTTTTTTCCCCCTTCGCTCCTCTTTTATCTAGATCGGCTTCCAGTCCTGTACTTCCTTCCCGACAGGAGGGAAGATATACCTTTTATAGGGGAGCCGTCAGTCCTTTTTCATTTTAAAAAAAACAAGTGTTCACTTTGTAGAGGGGAGCCTCATCCCCTTCTGGCCTGTTAAAGCCCGGTAACCCGGGGATTACTGATGGGTGGATGAGGACCCTTCTTTCGCGAAGTTTTTACCCGGTTAGGGGCCCACGCTACCACTTCAGATCCCCTTTCCCCGAGTCCCTTCCTCTGAGACCCATCCTTGGATAATGGGTTCAAGTTTAAGCCCTATAGGTCAGCGGCACTCCTCAATGATTCCTGGCCGAAGCCACTCTTACACTACTTTTCCACCCTTACGTGCCCGAGGGGTGTTTCCCCAAAAGGAACAAAGACTCTTATCTATTTTCCTCATCCACTCCTGGTGTGGTAGACTCTTTTGCTTGGGTGGGCCCCAACTTTCCAACGTATTACCCCCCCCTTTCTTGGTTTATTTAGGGAGTCCAGGAAGGCGAGTACGATTCAATCTTCTGCCGGAACACGCCCCTGACCCCTTTTTTCTGGGATGGTCTTCCCTTTCTAATTGATTCGAAACCTGTTTTAGAGTACCCCTCAATTGCTTTTCCACCCAGGAGCTTCACCCTCATCCCCCATCTAAGGAATCCCCCCTTTGTTTTTTTTTTTTCTTTTTACCGGAATCGACCTTTTACTTCGCACTTTGCAATACTTTTATTCTTTTTTCGTTTTTCCAACTTTCCCATCTCCTCCCCAGAGCAGCTTCGGCTACATTTTTTTATGTCGTTTCCTTTTCCCCAAATGAGGCCAAGCCCCCCCCCCCCCCCTTAAATTTTTTTTTTTTTCCCCCCCGTCTACCACCCATCGGCCAAAGCCAAAGTCAAGACCTTGACTCCCCGAGCGTCGATTTATAATCCCGCTTTTAAATTTTTCCCCTCCCCTTTCCACTTTCCCTTTTCGAGGCGCCGAACCCTCTTAGTACCCTCCCCCTCCTAAGCGCCTTGGAGAGAAAGAGACATTGTGTCTTCATGGAGAGTGTTCACATCTTCCCCTGAAAGGTGGTTTGCTGATTTTCTTTCTAAATCTTTTCTACAGCGGACCCCAGCGGGACCCTGCTTAATGGAGCGTGGTTTCTTTAAGGCTACGTTCCTTTGACGACTTTTCCTCCCCCCTTCTGGTCTCTCTGCGGTCTTCGGTTTCTGTGAGAATGACCTCTTCTTCCGGCGAGCCCTGGACATTGACATTTCAAGGCTTCCTTTCCTCATCTGGATTACCTCTTCCTGCACATCCCTCCAACCCTGGTGTGTATGCTGTTTTTGCAAAACTTCATTCAGTTCCGTTTGCCCAACCCGGACATTGTTCCTTCATCTCTGCCTGTTAATTCATTTTTTTGATAGATTCTGTTCCTTGGTTCATGATTTCCTCGCCTGGGCAACCCCCCCTTCCCCATGATTCCCCTATGCCTTCGACCACCTTCACGCGCAACTTCCATTAGGTTTCCCTTCCTTGTTAGGCGGTGAGGCTTGGGTTCTCTAATTCTATTCCTCCTTCGTTTTCTGAGTTAACCACTCCAAGCTTCTCTTGGCGTAAGAAGGAATTTTTTTGACTTCCCCTCTTTTTTGACACATCTTTATTCTCTTTATTAATTTATGTGAGTCTCACCTTAGTTATTGAACAGCTTCTTTTTAATGTTCCCGTTTCTTTCTCCCAATGTTCGCCCGAATTCTCAGTTTTTCCTGCACGTTTCCAGAGAAAGAATTAGGTGGTGGTCATTCCCCTTGATAAATTCTTCTTTTTGGCGATTCCTTCATATGTTGTCTGTCCTTTCTTTTTCTTTTTACGTTGCTACACGGCCTGTTTCCTGCCCCATCGGTTCGTAGTGGACGGATCCTGTCGGTTTTTGGTAGGCGGATGTAACACTCTGCAGGTCCCCTGGACAAGTTTTCGGTGGTCGCGCTCGATCTTCAGCGTTTTTTCCCTTTAGGAGCCCACTTTTTTCCTGTCTCCTTACGGGTGGTTCTCCAAAGCTCACGGTCCAGGCTCGTTGATAATCCTTTCGTGGGAGACTCTCCCTCCCCCCCCCCTCAAATGGTGGTCTTTCAACTCTTTTACCCGTTGTTTTGGCGTTTCTTATCTTTCCCTCCACAAGGTTCCCCCAGTTTTTTTCCTTAGCGGTGTGAGTCCCTCTCTCTTCGTGAGCTTTCCTTGGCCCATCTCAAGGGCGTTCGCGACTCCCGCCCTCCAAAGAGGTAAACTAGACTCTCTCCCCCCCCTCCGTTTCTCCCTGCACTTTTTATGTCGCAGTCTGACTTCCCCAACCGACGTCTACTTCCATTGATTTTTTTCTGTCCCCCTTCCCTTTTCCCTGCCCGTCACTGATTCGGCCAATATTGCCCTAGCCAGCGTCCTCTTGCCATTAAAGTAGCCATAGTCTCCCTCCCTACCATCCCCACGCCCCTCCTTTAGCTTTTTTCAGGTTACGCCTCCCCCCCGACGAGCGAGTTTTGCCTCGCTTACAGTTGCAGCAAGCCTTCTTCCTTTTTTTTTTATTTTTCTCGGAACGTCTCCTCGATGCCTCACCTACCTGGTAATCTCGGCCTAGACATGGAAGAACCTTTTTTTCCTTCCTTCTTCTTTTTTAGTAGTCTGAATTGCCGGATATGGACACGTCCGCTTCCTGACCCTCCCCGAGATGAGGAGCCCCCCTCTCCTCACACAACCTTTTCTCCTTGGGACACTTGCCTTTTTTTCTTTGAGTTAGATTTTCCGCTTTTTATTTCCGGTTTTCCCAGAGAGTCCAAGGAAGAAGTCAGCCTTTTTTTAGACCAAGTTAAAATCAAGAAGAGGGAATTAGGCCGGTTATTGCACCTTCAATTTTTTTGAAGGTTTTCAACAATACTCCCAGCTTGAGGACTTTTTTTCCTTTATGTGCCCTACAATATGATCCGCCCCCTCCTCCCCTGTCAATTTTCCTCCGACTCCTTCCTGATATCCGGTACTCCCTGGTAGTAGTTTTCCCCCTCATTATTGAAAGATCCCCTCATTCTAGCTCTATTTCCTTTTTCTCTTCAGAAACCCAACGCCGTTCGCATGAGTTGCCTAATGTCGACCTTTCCCCTGTCAACGCAGGACATTCCCGCCTTTTTATATTGACCCAATCCCCCCCTCTTTCAGGTGGGTTTTTTTTTTGTTTTCTCCTCTGCGTCCCTGCGCGTTTTTTACGTTTAGAAGGCCTGGTTCTCTCCTCCCCTTCCCCGCCAGGGACCCCCCATTTTTTTCCCAAAGTGCCATTTTCCCCCCAAATGCCGGCCGTCTAATCACGCGCATATTCCCTACTAGGAATGGGTGTTTTTTCCCTCCTTTTCTTTTTCCTCCGTGAGATAGCTTCCAGCTCACGTCACCCCTATTGGTCAAGCCCTTTCCCTTGGCAGCCTGACCCCAACTTGTGCTTCCCAGTTTCTAGAAGGGCTGACCTCCTTGGCCTTGTCCTCCCCTAACACCCCGGGATTCTTTTTCGCTTTTTGTCCTCTATGGCTGTCACCGGTCTTTTTGTAAATCTAAAAAGTGTAGCCCTCCCGCCTTCGCTGGCCCCTACCTTCGCAAATCCCTTTCCCTCCATGGCGTTCCAGCCTGCAAGCCTGGTCTTCCTTTCGCTTCCTGGACGGACCGCCGAACGCTGAACAATCCCTTTCACCTCCGGGAGCTGGTTTCACCCCGTCCAACCCGCTTATCCTTCTTTCCTTTGGCCCCCATCCCCTTTTTTTTTACGTTTTGTTTTGGGGTTTTTGTCATTCGATCTCCTTGGAGGGGTGGTTGTCCCCCCCTTTTCCCGTCGCTGTCTTTTTCCTGTGTGGCTCTGAAGCGCCTTTTCCCAGACCCTTCTTTCTGTCCCTTCAACCTTTAAACTTTTTTTCCACCTCGACAATTCTGGATTTCTGAAATGTATGCCAGCGAGAGCGGGATTCTCACCCCTTTGAGAGTGTTACCAACCCTTCTTCCCCTTTCGCTATCGACCTCAAAATCTCCGGTCCTCAAACCGGTTGTACGTTTAGCCGTTTCACTTCCTCGAATTTGCCTCCCCCCCTGTGCAAAACTTTTCCCAGGGACACTTTTTCCCGTGCTTCGCCGCTGTGTTTCCCCTCCTGTCGCGTTGTTGAAAGGCTGCCAAATTTTTTCTTCCGGCGGGCTACCCCGAGCGGGCCACGCAAAAAAGTCTCTTCTCCCCCCTCTTCTATCCTACTGAGGCTTGAAACCGACCCCGTATTTCCTTGTTTAGTTCTTTTTTTTTGCGCTTACACCGGCTATCGACCTTACGTCCGAGCTAGCGGACTTCCCCCCCCGAGAAGGCTCCTTAGATCCTCTGTGTACAACGATCCCCGAAATTTGCGGCGCTTCAGGTCTGTTTCCCTGGTGTTATGGCACCAGCGGCGACCCGGAGTTTCATGTCGCTTTTTCCCTGACGGCTCAACGGTTGCGGCTCTCCACCATTCTTCTCTGTTCGGTGATGCCTTCCTTCCGGGAGCCTCGACCGCGGTTCGTTTGACCGGGCATATCCTGGCGACTGTCTACATTGAAGGCTTTGCCCGCATCTGGGGCTCTACAATAACATTTCTCTCCTCTGTGTTTCCAGTTTCCCCGGCCTGGCCGCGTCTTTTGCCCTTATACATTAGGCTAATTTTTCTGCCTGTACTTTCTGGATGGTGATTCCCTTTGTCTTTTTCCCAATGAACCACTTTCGCGCTGCAATCTACCCTCACGTTTCACGCGCACCTTGTCTCCCCCCTGCAGGTAACGGATTTTTTCCGCGTGAGTCGTGGTGTCTCCCCGCTTTTACTTTTAGTAGTCTTTATTCAGCGTGCTGACGTGGACCTTCCCTAACGTCATGATTCTCTGCGTTCCTCTCTCGAGTCCGACTCCTTTTTTTACCCCTTAAGGTATCGCCCGATGCGATCTTCCAGGTATTTTTGGGGTTTTTTTTTTATTTGCGCCCTTCTTCCCGTTACGCAGTCTTCTTCCTTAGCGCTCGCTCGGTCTCGTCCAGGTGACGGACTGTTCCTGACCTCCCCAGCCCAGAAGCTTGGGTGGTAGGCCTGTCGCGGATTGGCTCTATGGTTCAGGTGTCGGTGACTCTTCCTCTTCCGGGCTGTACACGGCCTGTTTTCATCGACGGAGTTAAGTTTCTGACTAGAACGTAGGTCTGGCGGACATAAAGCTCAGGGCTACTTGTTCTTTTTTTTTTTGGAGATTTCTGCGGGCCTGCGAACGCTTTTTGCTTCTTTTCGTCCGTTTAAGGGTCCGATTCGACACTAAAGCTCAAGTCTTCTCTAAGCACCCCACGCTCCTGAGAGAACCTCATTACATAGGTGACCCTCTCCTTATTTTCCTCCTCTCCTGTTGTGGCTGATCTCTTTTCCCCTCATCGAGGAGTTCAGCTGTCCGCCACCTCCCTTGGGCTGCAAATGGAGTTTGCATTTCCCCCTTGAGTTCTGTCTTGGTAAACTACCTTTGACCACTACAAGTCGTTTCTCCCTTCCCCCGAACACGCCTCGGTCTCGAGACCTACCCCCTCCCCGTTTTCGCCCGCAAGGGTGGCCTCCGCCTACCAACCCGACGTCCCCTCTTACCAATAAGAATTGCTGAGATCCTAACCATTTTTTTTTACAGCCCGGACTGGATTTTCACATATCCATATCCAGATTACCCCCTTTTGCATACCTTTTTTGAACCGCACTGTACCCTCCACTCCCTGCTTGGAGTTTTCTTCCTTCGGCCGGGACACCGACGAGACCGATTAAGAGATGGGAGAAAATCCGTCCCTCCCTTCTTAAGTGATCGGTCCCTGAACTATTGAATCTATAACTAACTGTTGATATAGCATCCCTCCCTAGAGGTACGGCGTTTTCTTTCTCTTTCCTTCCCAGTCTGAGTTCCTCGGACGGTCCAAGTCATCCCGTCCAGTCTATTACTGAATATCTATGTTTCTCCCAACCATCATTGCTTTCCCCCCCGTGAACGATTGGGCCTAGCAATTTCTTCAAACGTGGGTTTCATTGCACCCTTCCCCTTGGCTTCAGGGTGCCCATAAATTCCCCACCCGGCCTCCCCTGACTATGGACCCAAGGCTTCAAAGGCTTAACTTTCCTTTGCCCTTCTTTTAGCGTCTTTCACCCCTTGTGTCAGGACGGTTTCAACCCCCTCATAAAAGTAAGGAGATTTCCTGCCGCAGGCTACCGATGAGACTCACACTATTTAAATGTCCGGTACAGAACCCTTTCCGCCCCTCTGTTTTTTTTGAGTAACTCTGGACCCAGGTTTTTCTCCCTTAGAAAGAATGGTATAGCACGTCCTCCCCCTTTAGTGTCGCTGACCTCCAGACCAGTAAGTCCTCCGGTACTTGATTAATTTCCTCAACAAGGCCTCCCTTAGGTGCCCCGCCACCAAGTTTTGATAGGTGAAAGTCCTTAGACATTCGTCGTCATCGGGTCTCTCCCCTCAGCGATTTTTCTAATTTTGTTTCGAGGAATCCCGCAGGGAGCCCCCTGAAGTTTACACGTTAACTGTTGTTTCCCCCCTTCCCTTGACCGTAGTAAACAATTTTTAATTCATTTGGTCCCTTTTTTGTTGACTGGTGTTGGTTCACTCCTTTAGGCTTCCAGTCACCTTCCCTGGAGGTGAATATCTCAAGGATTTCTGTGGCAGAAGCATCCCCCCCCCCCCCCCCCACCCCCCCCCACCCCCCCCACCCCCCCCCCCACTTAATGGAAAAAAAGTGCAATAGAAGGGGATGAAATACCCCTATTTTTCCCGCCCGGACAACTCCTTTCTAGGTTGAGTCCCAGTATATCGTTTAACGGTTCGTTCACCTCTCAAGGGTTCTATCCTCCTCTCCGTCAATAAATTGATCCCTGTTTCTAATTTTTGTTGTTCCGGGTTGTTTGGACATTCTATATTTTCAATCCCTCCTTCTGAATGAATACGTTCTGACCAATCACTTTGAATCGAAGTTATTCGGGGTTCCCAAACTTGTCCCCTAATATATCCTCCTCGTTTTTTTCTTTTTTCTACCGGCGGGTAGTGGGAACCCCAACCCCCCCCCAAAGAGCCCACCCGTCTTTTACAATTTATTGGAGTAGTGTCAGTTTTTGGGTCGTGCGGACGCTGACCAGATTTTTTTCACAAGTCCCCCCTTAGTCCAATGCCTGTAATTTCGGTAGGGCCGCGGACCGGTAGGGATCGACTTTTTTCTCTTTCCCCCACCTATAGAACCACAGGCGGCCCCTGTCCCGCTCGGACTCCCCATTTTTTCGGGTTCCCCTGCAGCCCCTTCGATATGTCAGGACATTTTGTCCATTTCCCCTGGAAGCTTTTCCTTCGCATAGTCCACGTCCTTCCTTCCCCAAGATCCCAGTTTCCCTGCTGTCTCCACTTCGTCTCCATAACCGGTAGCGTTCGCATCCCCCACAACTTGAAGAGGTGCCCTCCCTGCGTTTCTACGGCCTGTGAACCCCGCATGTAAGGTGTAAACTCTGGTAGAGCGCTGACCCCCTTTTCGAACGCCGTTACGAGCTCCTAATTGCATCTCCGAGAAGATGAGCTTCTCGAGGTGTCCCCCAACGCCCTAATTTTTGAGGCCTCTGCAGGGCGTTTGTAATGGGTTTTTTCACCGGATGGAAGGACTCCAGCCCTTTTGCGAACTCCTGTGCGTGCTGCGGCGACCTTCCCTTGGGCATAAGGACGGATTTTCTCTGCCGGTCGGTGAGGCAAGGCTTTTCCCCTCGACGCTCTTTTTTCCCAGGAGCACGGCGAGGACCTTTCCCTGATTTGTCCTGCGCCTTTTTTTTTAGCGCAGTTACTCCAGTCAAGTAAAACCCGTACTCCCTTGGGGTTTTTTTTTTTTTTTTTTTTTTTTTTTTTCGGTTTGACCCCCTTTGGTGGGGTTGCCGCAGGTGCTTTTCCCCCCATACAGGAATAACTTAGGCTTACGTTTAATTTCCCGTTTTCTTGGTGTTCGTATTACTATCCTTTTCCCCCCGGACAATCCCAATCCCCCACCAATCTCCCCTCACCGTCACTAAGATTTGTCAGGGGTAACGGGCGTTTTGTCCGGCCGTTCTGCCCGTGGGGTCGAATCGTAGTATCTCGTTAACTGTGCTGATTTTCCACCTACCACCCGGTTTGCGTGAAATCCTCCTAGTCCGCACGCCTTTTTCTCCCTTCCATTCGAGCCGATGCTCCCTGTAGGTTGGAGATTCAACTGATCATCGTTTTCCGCGCCTTCAGGCTAGGCCACTTTAGTACCCCTGCGATTCCAATCTCTTATGCAGGACCTTCCTTTTCCTCATCCCAGCCTGTCTGTTCGGTATTCACGGCGGATGGGTTCTTTCCGTGAGGGACCTTTTTGAGTTTAGGTCAGGTTTCTTCCTTGCTGAACGGCTAAGGCTGTCAGCAAGCTGTAACTTTTTCCGTGTTTTGGCTTTCCCCGATTGTCATTCCGAACCTCGGTTTTTCGACTCTTTTTGAATAGTTTTTAGTCCTTCGGCGAACGCCCCTTGTGAGCAGTCGGGGGTGGACTCGGACAGTGTCAAAGAAGAATCCGTCTGCTCCATCCCTCTTCGTTGATCCTCCACTCGATGAACTGTTGCTGACC
>Ga0179593_1536899_pt1 | contig 15108 bp, 15 predicted proteins | sample CZODoug2_1_08_16_FD_185931 | JGI IMG/M metagenome (GOLD analysis project Ga0179593, IMG submission 185931) | Vadose zone soil fungal communities from Angelo Coast Range Reserve, California, USA - CZODoug2_1_08_16fungal (PacBio error correction) | ecosystem: Environmental > Terrestrial > Soil >... | reverse complement strand
CAGTCACGATCCGGGCCCTCCCCTTCGAGAACACCACTTTTGATAAGGAAAGAAAGTGTCTTTCCCTTTCGCCGCCCTTTCCGCCTCTCCGTTATCGACCATCCCTTGAGACACCCTACTTGTCGAGCGCCCCCTAGCCGTCGCTTTACTAATCAGCATGACGCGAACCGGGCCCGGGATAGCTGCCGCAGCCCCAGGCCCGGAGAGGGGCTCCAAGCCCTCTCTCTCCCTGTTCTGAGAACACGCCGAAGTCTCAAGCTTTTCGGTCCTTTTTCTCAATGCTAGCGGTTTTTTAGCATGATCATCCAGGTGGGGAAAAGAAAATTGCTTCAAGTTCTAGCCCTCCTAGGCTCGGAGTTCTGAGTTGCTCTTCTTGATTCCCTTTATCCTCCCCCGGAGACTATCCCCCTGCCTAGCGCCTCCACCGTGAAACAGCCAGGGGACGAGCTCTCCCGTGGTGGACTGAGGATCACGATCGCCCAGTTTTTGGATGGTCTCCGACTTCGCTGTGTCGATACCTGATTTAGTCCCCCGGTTTTCCCTGTCCGCGACGTTCATGAGACACAGGATGCGGATCGCCTTGGCTCTGCTTTGAAAGAGACCCTCCCTTTTGCACCCCTCGAAGAGGTCTGTCTACGCGCAACGTTTATCAAGCCGTACCCCGCGACCGTTTTCGTTCCAGCTTCCATCTTTCGGCCCCTACGTAACGACATCGGCCCCTCCTAGCCGCATGTTCGAGATGCCGCGTCGAGGTTGACCCCGATGTTTGATGACCAGTCCATTACTGGTGGACCAATGGCACTTCCGGCTCTTCCTCCCCCGCCTGCGGCGACTTAGCGATGAGGCTTCCCAAGAAAACGCCCCTCTTTTAGTGTCCTTTCGCGATCCGCTTATGGTTCCCCTCCCACTCCCCCCCCCCCTGCTCTCCGCGACACCAGCGAGCTCTGCCTTTACTGGGTCCCGTCTGGTCTCCTTTCCTTACGCAGCAGCGCGATCCCCCCGCCAGCCCGAAGCGCCCTCTGCTGATGATTGAGGCATCCTCTCTTTTTTTAAATTTGCGACGTCTTTTTCTTCGAGATATTCCCGCGGGCCACAGATCCCCCGAAGGCGCTGACCGCCTCTATGGAGCCCAGTTTTTCTCCCACTCGGACCAGGACCCTTTTTATCTCTTTGCTTTTTGGCCAGCGCCCCTTCCCCGCCGCTTTGTCAGCCCTACGTTTTTACGTTACAAGATCGCTTTGGGCTCAGTTCTAGGAGGCGACCCTTCAAGTTCACCCGAGCCCGATCTCTTCCCCAAAAACCCCCCCCTCCCTACGCGAATCGTCTCTCGGTGGTCGACTTCAGCGCCAGCAGGTTTTCCGACGGAGGCTTGCTTCCCCCAATCGTTGCTTTACTCTTACTTTTCGAAAAGGACCGGTTCTCGCTGTCATTACATTGAACTCCCTTATTCCCCCCAGCGCCCTTCTGGTTTCTGCCGGCATCTTTTCTTCGCGGTACCGCCCGACTTTCAGCGGTCCTTTAAACGGCTTGGTGTCCTTTGTGACCCCCCTGTTCTTCCGTTCTTTTGCAGTTGTCCATGAATACAGTCGGCCCTTCTAGGTTCTGCTCTCTTTGGCTTGGTCTTTTTCCGACTGCCCTGTCGTGATTCCTGCTGTTTCTGGTTGTTGACATTACCCTAGCTCCTCCAGATGGTTGGTTCATGAAGTAATCCCCTAGAAGAGATTTGTTTTTTCTATCAGGATTTGGGTTATAATTGAACCAAGATCTGCAGAGCTCTTCTTTCCTAGCCTCCTTTGACTGCCCCCTTACCACCTGGGCTTCCTGATTGACAGCTCCCTCCACGCCCGGCGCCACAGGCCTTGAGTTTCTTCTCGATCGGCCTTGCGAGTTTGGCCTAATCCTGGCAGAACTTGTCCATGCAGTTCTAGTTCCATCACCCCCCGAGTTGAGCCGAAACGTCCTGCGGCCAAGGTCATCTTTTCTGTCCTTGAACCCTAGCCCCCGAGCAAGACTTGTCTTTCATCGGGGCTGCCCAGGATGTCCTGTGTTCAATTGTTCTCTGAGCGTGTTTCTACGCCTGCGACCCCTCGCGGTTTATCCCTTTTCCAGCCCGCGGTCTTATAGGCCGTTTCCGTGACGAGCCTAGCATCTCTCGTCCTTGATATTTTTGACTGCTAAAGGCGCACCCTTTTCCTTTGTGACGCCGTCTCGCCGCCGCCTTTGTAGTTGAATGGCAGTGCGGGGGCCGGTCTTGCGCGGGGTGAAAAAAGTCCGGTTCTCCCCCTTTTCCCAGAGTTTTTTTCCCTTGTCATAGCAAGGGCCTCCTTTTTTGACGCGTTGGTATCTGTTGTTTCAGTTCTTTTGGCGTTTATGGGCTAATACGCCCCCAGTCACCTCGGCTTCCCCTGTTCAGCCGACTGTTCCCACCGGCCTAAAGGGAGGCGGCCCCCCATACCGCACCTTCAACGTCACCTTCACGACATTCTTCTGAAGAAGCGTTTCTCTGAGCGATCTGTTTTATCGATTTCTTGACCTCTCTTCAATCTCCTCGTTTTTTTTCGCGAGAACGCCCTAGGAGAAATACGTTTAGCCCGTCTGTCTTTCACAGCGTTCGTGATCGTCTCTGGTGAACGTAGTTGATTTGACGGTTCGGGTGTCGCCTGGGCAGCCTTCCCATGCTGCAACTCTCCGGGATGTGCTGTCCTTTCTTTGGCATGTCTCCTCGATAAACTCCAGCTTACGCCACAACAATACTGAAAAATTACGCGCCTCGGAGGGGACGGGATGTATTCGCAGACTTTTCTCGTGTCGAAATGCCCTAGTTTTTGCATCCCCGCTCTGCCCAGGCCCGCAGCCCCTCGTGCACCTACCCTTTCAGGAGGATCGTGCCTCTGGTGCTCTTCTTTTTGGGAGTTTCCATCTACATTCGGTAGGAACCATTATCGACATCCCTTAGAAAAGGGGGAAAGGATTACCGTAGGCGTCCCTGCTGCGATTTCAACTGGTAGGAATTCCCTCTAGCGCAGCAATCTGAAGATTCGGTCCTGCCTTAACTGCCAACAGATCATACCTGTTCCTAGAGGGAATTTTTTCTCTACTCGTGCGTGGCTGTCCCCAGAAATTTCTCTAAGTCAATTATTCGACCGGCTTTGCCCAGAACCCAGGCCTCTTCGAGCCCCGATTAACTCGGGCTACCTTCCCGTGGCGGTTTAGAGATCCAATCCTCTCTTTGGCCTTCGCAGGCCGCGATTTTCGGCGACTCAAGCGCGCTCACGGTGTTAGCTATGGAACAGATATCCCGAACCCCTCTCTCCCTTTCAGATATGCAGCATTTCAACAATAGGTGGCGTTTTGCATTTTCTTTATTCCCCCGGACTGGACCAGCTCCTTCCCCTGCAGGCGCCTACCAACCTTCCCCCCCTGCTCATCCGCTCTTCGTACTGTCCGTGACAACGAATTTTTTTCCCCCCTGACAGAACTTCTGACGCAACCCTGGCCACATCCTTTTCCCTTCCTGCTGGTCGCAATTTCTCAGAACATTGCCTCGAAATCTTCTCAAGCCTGTTTTTAGAGAACCTCTTTTGGCCTCAGATCCTTTCCGCAGTACCTCTCCCCACCCTTTCCTGTCGCCCGCCCTTTTAAGGTCGGGATACTCCTTTTGCGTGCAGAAAAAGCTCCCGCTAGTCGACGTACTTCTTTTTCCGTGGTGTGCATCGATCTTTTCTGTTGAGTGGTATCCGATACGTCTTAACCCCCCTTGGTCAGAATATCCCATTCCTGTTTACTTTGTGTGACATTTGAGCTTTTGGCGCTGCGCCGCCCCGAGCAACATTCGTGCAACTTGGATTCTTTCCTCCCTTTTAGACCGCCCTTCCCTCGAGGATGATGTTATTTTTTCGCTTTCGTTTCGATTTCTGTTGACTCGCTGGCTCATAGAAGAGATTTTACCGCTAGTTCTTGAAACCTTATGAATACATGCCGCGATGCTTTTTAGGGCTTTTTCCGGATCTCTTTGAGACTTCTCCTCTGAACACTTGCCCTGTATCTTCTCGCGCTGTCTCGCTTCGCTTACTGTGTGGCCGCACGCCTTGATCTGATAACACGGCCTACTGGTTCTTCGTGTGTTGCGTGTCGACGGCCGCCGACCCCCGAATTTGCCATTCCTCTACCCTTTCTTCCCCACTCGACGCCGCTTTCCACTTGGTCAACCGCATCTTACCCTTCATCTCGAACTTTGTCTTTTCGTTCTTTGCTCTTTCTCCTTCTGAACGGCATCGCCGTTTTTTTTGGTCAACTCCCCTTTCTTTTTTGATCGGTTTCCCCCGTGCCTTCTGAACTAGTGCTGCTTTTTTTACATTTTTTCCTTAGGGCTCTAAGCAGACATGTCCCTCTCTCTGATTTTTCAAACGAGATGCTCCCCCCTTAGAGGAGAGCCCCCCCCTGGTGAAATAGCTCTTACCCTATCCTTTAGAGAGAAATCCCTCCCTTTACTGGTCCTGTCGACATCCCTTCTGTTCCCCAAACGTTCCCCCTTTATCGGCACTGTTAACCGGCCTCATGTGCCGGAGGTTTTTTACGATAGGACCTTATTTCGAGACTGGTGTACTTATCGCAGCATCTTTGTCCCCAAGCAGCGCGCGCCTCGCTCCCTTCCCTTTATCTGAGAGCGATTCCTTTACAGAATCACCTTCCCTTTGATAATCAGCTTCCTCTTATCTCAGCATTTGGAGCCTATTCTACTTTTGGTATATACACCTTATAGGGATGAAGTCTTCCCCTTTCTGAATGCGGCTCCTCCTTTCTCTGATCGACACAGTTGTCCTCCTGAAATAAGCTGACTTCCCAGAGAAGAGATGGCTTAGTGTCTCTCTCAATTTCCTGAATGGAGTAGGTGTTTTTTCCGGATAGAGATTCTGTCCTACGGTCGGTAGCCTTTCGGAAAGGTGATAGAAGCTCTCTAGGGATGTTTTCCCGATGTGTTTTGACCTCACTCAATCCTTTTTTTTTTTTCTAGTGGTCACACCCCAGATGACCGTGCACGCACTTTTCTCTCAATTTCCGCGAACCCTCTTCCGGAAGCGCTGAAAATTATAGGACTCCCTACTCTCTGGAAGAACGGTTTAAGCCATGCCGATCCCCCCCATTGAAGAGAAGCCTCGGCTCCACAGCCTCGTCTCCGGCAGATAATCAACTCGAGCCGGTCCCCAAGTTTTGTAGATCCGGATCGGATTCTCTCTGACAGGCGAACGGCTTTTCATAGTAAGAACTCTTTTTCCCCCAACCGCCTACCTCCCATAGGCGCCCCCCGTTCGCGCCATCGAAAACGGTCCTGTTTCCCAGGCACAGTTCCGGGGGTCTGATTTTTGCAAGCTCTTCTCTGTCTCTGGAGTTTTCTTTCCCCCCCGAGAGCGCCCCTTCCTCCGATAACGATCAGAGCGTCTACAGAAGAAGGTCCCCACGCCTCTGTTTTTTGGCAGCCCGACGGGTTTCCTCTCCTATGGCGATCATGGATCGGAGGGTCTCGGTCTTTTCCCCTAGCGCTCGATGGTCGCTTCGAGGCGAGTTAACTTTTCGCTCCCTTGACTCTTCTCTCTTGCGACGTCGTCGTTCTTCGGCCGACTCCCCCACAATACATTTTCCCCGACGTAGGTCATTTCACGTTCCGACCTTTTTTCAGTTTGCCCGCTTTTGCGATGCCCCTGTCCTGTCATCCATTCTTTAGCAGACGAACTGCAAAGACGAATTTCAGCAGGGTAGAGATGCCGCTCTTTGTTGTTTGCCACGATCTAGCCCTGTTTTAGGGCCAGGTTATTCGGTCCCCATGGCAAAGGATTACGGAAAGCCGGTTCTTCTGCGATTTATCCTCCCTCACGACCTTCTGCAGTGGACCGTCATCAGCAGCGTTGGGCCAAAAACCGAAGGAGACAGTCCCTGATCCAGCTATTCTCAGGAAAAGGGACACCGTCTACCTCCTTCAGAAGCGCTACCAGGAGGCGGCCACCTCCCTCCCGCTTTTTTTAGTGTGCATCCGAGATGTCCCATTTCCAGAGATAGACTTAAGCTCTTGTCTGTCGAGATATTCTCAGTTCCACCTTTTCCGATCAGGCCCCCCTATCGCGCCGCTCCGCCCAGGCGGGTTCAACGCGGCTATCAAGGAAAAGTACCAGCGACTTGGTGCTTTTTCTCAGCGAACTCTTCGCGAACTTGTAAGACACCCCACCAAATTCTCTTTTCCGTCGGACCCCTCCCCAGGCGGTTGTTAGACGTCATTGGCTTAACACGCGGCCTGCTCCGATATCGTTCCCCCCAAACCAGCATTGCCGCCGCACTATCCGATCGTCGGTCGATCTGCACGTGGAGGAAGTCCCTGTCTGCGCCCCCCGGACAGCCGAGTCCTGCGATCTTAAGCTCGCGCCCCTTCTATGGGCCTCCGCGCACCTCCCTCTTTTCTCCCCCCCCCAGGCTTTTGTCGCCGACTCATGTCGTGGGAATATACTTTCCAGCTTCCGTTTTGTCCGTCGTTCCGTTTTCAGCCCCTTTCGGTAGGTGACCTAGACTTTCCCCGCTTCTTCTTCCCGTGCGCTGGAATTTCTTTGATGGTAGGCGTCTTTTTTTCCCCTTTTCACTTCTTGCGGTGTACCCCTCCTCTCAAAGATGGTTGTGAATGCACCCTGAACCCAATAGTTTGGAGGTTGTTATTCTCCGGTTTATTACTCCCCTGTGTATGCAGAGCGCCTTACCCTTTCGCCGCTCCCCCCCGACGCGCCGAGATTTGGAACAGTCGAGTTGGAAGGCGCCCCCGGTTCCTTGAGCATTCCCCCTCTTATCTTCCGCGCGTGGTGATCAAGCCCTTTTCGACCCGAAAGCACTGTAAAGCTGACGTTTTTCCCAGCACTTTCCGATACCACCCTTCCCCATAGAGGGCCATGTCATGATCTTCCTTGAACATAACGATTGACTCTTGTGGCCGTTGGCTGCGTAAAGGATGTAGAACCCAGCTGGTAAATTTGCCTGATTTTGCCGCCCCCTTCGACATCATCTCCCCTTGTACAGCATGTGCCTCATGGTCGGCCGCCGTGTCAGGGATTTAGCTCAGTCCTTTTTTTTTTTCCCCTCACGCAATTGAGCCCCTCTTGGTGCTCGGTCCCCACGCGCCGACCTTTTTTATTGTAGGTGAAATAGTTCTTCGGGCAGTCTGTCTTTTGATGCGGACAGCGAAGGACCCAGAACTGGCCCCTAGCGTCTGCGATCGAGACTTTCATAGAAGTTACCCGACGAGTCCTTTTGACCCTTTCTTTGTGAAGGTTTAAGCTTTTTTTTTTCTTAGGGGCTGAGCATGCAGCTTCTCCAATGCACTTTTCAGCGCGTCTTTCTTTTTCGAATTCTTGACCCCGCGGACAAGTCGGTCTGGAGCGTAAAATCACGCCACGTGGTCAACGCGTCTTCATACGAATTAGTTTTGAGACAGAAGCGTGTCGCCTCTTTTTTCGAGAGACAGTTTTTGAATAGAGGATTTTCTTCCTACTTTAATCCCGTTGTTGTTGTTTTTATCTCCCCCAAATTGAAGCCCTATCTCCCGAAACGCGGCTCGTCATCAGACTTTATTTCCATGAAGAGTCGCCCTTTTCGGGAGGTGACTTCTAACGGTGTGTCTTTTGTGGTGTCCCCCCCTGCCCCAATCGCCTCTCCTTCGATGACTTTCCTTTCTGAGTGCGATCATTTAATAGGCCCGATACCCCAAAAATGTCCATGAACCAACAATACTGGCCAACGCCTCCTGAGTGAACCTATTGCTCGCAGCGCTAGTTGTTGTTTTCGTCCCCTGGCCCCTTTTGGGTCGCAGCCCCCCTATGACCCGTCCCCCGCAGAAAGTTCCTGCCCATGTTCTGCGTCTCTTTCCTTTCTAGCACTTTTTTTGTGCGAATGTAAGAGTCCTCAAAAAGATCCCATTTTAGCGGCCGGGCCTTTCGACATCACGGCTCCCAACCAGTGTGGCCCTTCCCTCGAGCATTTGGCGGTCTCCGTTTCAGATGTACCTTTCGGTCGAATTGCGCGCGAAGCCCGCTTCCCATCTTCCTTCTAGGTCCACGTATCTTCCTGACCTGGGCCTCTCTTACGTGTGATCTAGTCTCGTGGCTTTTGAGAAAGCCGGGCTTTAACCCATTTTTCCCCCCACGTCCCCCAGCTCAAACGCCCACCAGTCTCCGGAATCCTTCCGAGGGATTTTCCCCTTTTCCGGTTTGCCCTGGTCTTCCCTCGATTGTCAAGCCCTCTGGAGTCGCCGCCCCTCTATCAATTTTCTGTTTTCTACTGTATAAGCGGGTTTTTTTTAAGGCCTCCCCCACCTTTTAATGATCGACCCAGCCCTTTCCGCTGGGCCCTCCCTGCCAGAATGTACCCTCTGTGTCCCTTGCATGTTCCAACAAACCATGCGAAAAGCTGTCCCCCGTCCGACTGCCTTCGCAAACCCTCATTCCCCCTCGATGCTTTTCTTCCTCTGTAGTTTGGACAAATTGGTTCCCAGCCAACTTAAAGGGTATTCTCCCCACACGGCGGTCCTCGTTCCCGACCGATGAGCCCGGAGGTATTTTTCCCGCCGACATGACCAAGAAATTTTTTGAGAAAACGCCTTCTGATCCGCGGTCTTCCGCTTTCCAGAGAACTAGGGCCCTTTTTTTTTTTGCCCCTCCCCCCCCTCTTCCCGGCCCGCCTCCTTTTAACGGTTTTTCCGAAGGAGTTCTCTTTTATATTTAACACCCCCTTATCGGCATCCATCCTTTTTACGGAGCTGTTTGTGGGGGAACGATCCTAATGTCTCTTTCTTGCGTCTTTCCCTTCCCTACCCGCCTTTGTCAGCGAGAATCTAAACTTCTGTTCCTGTTTTCCTGGACGGCGTATTCGTTGAGCAACGAGCACCTTGATGAACAAGTTAGTTTCCCTAGTTAAGCTTTTCTTTGGGCGCCATCGCTTCTGTAGTGATATCTCTCTCCCTTCCCTTGGAATATCTCGATCTAGCTTCGTCGAGTCTTTCTTGACATCTAGGATTTCCGCTGTCTTTTTTCGTCTTCGGTCTTTCCTCCCCTTCCCTCGCTGCTTTTGATCGATCCCGGTTCGATTCCGACGTCGCGTTCCTTTAGTCGCCGCGTCTTCTTCCAAGACGCTTTGTCGATTTCTTTATGGATTTGCCTTTTAGCGGCGTGTCCGAAGAGGCTTTTACTCGCCTTCGCCTTTTGCTTGCCACCCTGTCCTTACCCTGGTAAAAGACGCGCTTAAAAAATTGTCCACCTCCATCGGACGGATCTAGAAACTTTGCTTTCCGTGTTTTTGGCGTGTTTTTTTTTTTATGCACGATTAGTAGTGTTTTATTCATGCTTGATTCCCCCAGGCATCGTCCTTTGTTTTTTTCCCATTGGCCCTTCGTTCTTCAATTGCGCGCTTGCATAAGTGCTGGGACATGTATTTTCTCTTTCTTGGCTTTAGATGGGCCTTCATGGCGGCATTCCCCTTTTCCGATAATGGTTACCTGACGGCGCCTTCTCAAACTGGTGAAATAGACCTTCTCCTCCGACAAGAGCGCCTTTGGAGACCATCTTTCCGCGTCCTCCCGTCTCGCCCGTTTCCCTCTATCTTCCACCGGCTGGCCGTTTTTCCGGATTTGGCGGCGTATTGTTGATAGTTTTTTTCCGAAGCATCGTCCTCGGCCACTTACAGAGCCGACTCCCTTCAGCGCTCTGCGCGCACTGCTCTGGTTCACGGACACATTACTTTGACTACGCTTCGTGTGGTAGCGCGACCGCGACCCGGTCTCCCCTCTTGGTCTACATTATGCTGGCTGAGATCCACCTTCCCAATGGTCCGTCCTCCTTCTTCGACCCTTTTGCTGGACGGCTCCCCCCTGATTATCGGTCCCTACGGAGTGGCGTGGGCCTTCCACAAGTTATTCTCGCAATGGTTCGATTTGAGCCTGTTTCAGTGCTCTTTGATTCTGGCGCCTCTGTAGTAGCCTTGATCCCTCTTCCCTTGGGCTAGAAGTTCCCGAGAGGAGTTAGGGCCTTGGTTCACATCTCTCTACACTTTTTTGTTCCTTGGGCAAATCCGAACAGGAACTTCTCGAGGGAAGTCCTTTCAGAGGAGGAATTCGCCTTCTTAGCCAGAAGCCTTCTGTCCTCCCCTTGCCCCCTACATGTCCGTCTCCCCTCTTAGAAGAAAGAATGTTGTGTTCACGCAATCGAAGTAGCTTTCTCTATTTTCTTTCGTGGTACGGTTTGTCGATCAGTTGAAGTCTGCCACCAGGAGACTTGCGGTGGATCTTTAGCACGGTTTCATCTTTGTATTCTTTCGACCACGCCCCTTGTCGAGAAATCGTCTCGTCTCCTTACATCGACCACCTTCCGGCCGTGTTGTCCGGTGGTCCCCTAATTTGACTCCTCCCCCTCTCGCTGCCTGCGAGGAGAGAGGGCGTAATTCCAACTGTCCCTCCCACAAGGCTCTCCGCTCAAGGCCGATCTCCCCCTCCCGCCCCTGGCACAGGCGCGTGAAAAGGGACTCTCTCCCTGTCACAAGCCGGCCCCATTTCTGGGTCTTTTTTTCTGACATTCGCTCCACCCTGGTCGCGAGTCCCTTCCCGTTCCCAGGTGCGCTCTTTTTAGCATCTCGGCAACGATTTTTCGCGATCTTCCTCCCTCCCTTTCAGAGCCCTCTCTGCCTCCCAGATACAGGCACCTCAGCAGCACGTATTCATCCGCCTTTGGAATGGAACTCCGGAAGTTTACCCCGCCAGGGCTACGAGGTCCATCGGATCTCTCCGACCGAACATCTCCCGAGAGCAAGAAGCATTTCCCTTGACTCCATTCTCCCCCGATGGTGAGCGTTGTCGGTGACCCCATTTTTCTTACAGGGTATGTCCCCCTTTTGCAAATTGCTGAAGGGCGCTTTTCCGCGAGCCCCTTACACCTTCTCAACATTTAACCTCGCTTTCCTAGATCAGCCTCGTTTTGGGCCAGCCACCCTCGGAGACGACCTCTTATACACGTCCTTTCCGAAGAAGAGGGCACAAGTCTTTTGATCCTTGCGCCTGGAGGCTCCGCCTTTTGAAAGCCCGGAACGAAGAGACCTGCAGTCTTCGGTGCATCCGGATGTTAGAGACTGGGACTCGCTCTCCTCTATTTCCCTTCGGGCACCTATCTCAGAGACTTCGATAGGACAGAGCAGAAGATGTCCTCTTCTTCTCCCTCCTCCCCCGATCCAGTCCGTGCGTCACTGTGCTTCTGTTTTCCTTCGACACACGATGCCCGAACATGGTCAGCCACCCTGAAAGGAAGTGGTAGTGGCAGATAGCTGTTTGAAAAGCGCGTTGCCCCTCGAGACCCTTCCGACTCGGCCCCCCCCCCCCCCCAAGCCCGGAGAAGACGACGCCTATCTTTTTGTTCGATATGCAGGACCCCTCTGGGGAACGCCCGACCCCGGCGGGCCGGCGGTCCGGGGTTTCTCTTTAGCCACAGGCCCGTCTTTTCTTTCTTTCTTTCAGCGTGAGACCCGCTTTCCGCGACCAGTCTTTTTTTTTATTTGGTTAGAGAACCCTTTCTTGCTCCCCGAGTCCTTTCCGCTATTGGTGTCGTTCGTGTTAACTTCAGACCCTTTGCGTTGATTCGCCTTCCCTGCCCAGTGTCGAGCTATATTGAGGAGGCAATGAGTTTTGTAGAGATTAGCCTTGTCCCCCTTTACGGCCATCTTCCAGGGATTTTTCACGCATGCCGTTCCCCTCTTTTTGGTCATGCAGTAATTTCTTTCCGAATAGCTTGGCTGGTTTCGCGTTTCCCGGGGGGGGTTTCCGGCATGACCACCAACTTTCTGCAGCTTTCTGTAGACGACGTGTTTCCCTTGGGCTCCTCTTTAGATCGAGGAACTCCCTCGCCACCTTCCGGATCTTGAATCCTGGTCCTCGGGCATTCATAGGAATTGTTGGTGATTTGGCTCCCCCCGTGGTATACATCCCTCCAGTTCAATTCCCCAGGGCTTTCTCCAACTGCCCTCTTGCCTTTTTTTTCACCGTCGCCAGGTTTTCCCTGTCCTTTTCCCGCTCCTACGCGAATCGGGCCTCTTTTCGCGCTGCGCCATTATGCCGCGTCTCCCGGAGACTCGACATTCGCGGTTCCTTGCAGCACTTTTTGATAGGCCGTGATGTCGCCCGGCCGCCCGCTCTTCGATCTTTTGACTTTTCCCACCCTTGTGCCTCTTACAACGATCCCTCCTCCGTAGGTGCCCAGCGGCGGGCCGTGGGTAACGCTCTTTTCCCGACGTCCTCTAAAAGAGATCGGTCTCTCGACCCGTTGTTTCGTAAGTTCCCTCAGATTTCTGGCGCGTTGGTGTCTTTGGTCAGGAGTACTTGTTATCGTACTGATCATTCCTTCGAACCCGAGGCAAGAACTGGCCCTCCCCACGCGCTTGATTGACAGCAGACTCCTTTTTCCAAAACGTTTTTCTATTTCGTCTCCTTGCCCGTCCGGATCCCTCTTTTCACCCCGACCTTTTTGATGACGTACTTACGTATTGTGTTTTTCAGCTCTTTTATTTGCGTATCTCCATCATCATCCTTTTTGTGAGATCCCTAGCAAATCCCGGCCGATCGTTGGGCGACCACGCGGCCTTTTTCCTTCCGTTGATTCCCTCCCGACGCGTGTTTTTACTTCTCTTTTGGATGTGACTCTCCTAACAGTAGTGTAGGTGGTCGCAAGTATCTTAAGCTCTGCCGCCGATCTGGTCCGGGTTCGCTGAATGTAAGGCCCTATAAACAAAAATCTCAACCAACTCGGCCAAACGCTCCCCTCTGAATAGGATTTTTTTTTTCCCGTACGTACCTCTTTTCGACACGGTTCTTCCGCAAATGGTACTTTTGTTCGCAGCCCTCCCTTTTTACAGGCCTCGAAGCGGCCGAGTCACCTTTTTTCTGCTCGTTGTCTTGCTGCACCGCTGTCGATGTCTCTCTTTTTAAACTCTCAAGTCCTAGCGGCGGCCTGTTACATCAGACTATCAAGTATGGGAAATTCCCCCAGATGAGGTCGCGTGGATCCTTCTCACCAGAGGTACCATTTCCTAAATAATGGAGCCGAAAAAGAACTTTTTGGGAAGCCACTTTTTTTCGTACCGGTTCGCGTCTTCAACGATAAGACCTGGGCCTCGGGAAGGGTGTCTAACTCTCGTGTTTTCTGAAATCTTTTCTAATGAATTTTTCTACGAAAAAGGCTTATCCCCCTTTCAAATGAGATCTTATTTCCCCACGAGGCCTCCCCGGCGTCATCTCCCCGCCTTCCGGGGGAGGCGTAAGCTTTAAAATTATCGTCTCGCCCTGCGCGGATTTCGGAGAGTCCCAGCGGCTTGCTCACCGTTTAAGTTCCCGGATCCCCTACCTGATGACAACGAAATAGTAGCTTTTGCCATAGTACTTCCTCAACATCTTTTTGGACCGGGCTGCATTTTATCCTGTGGACAAGCTGCTGAAGGGATCTCACAGAACCTCCCACCGACAGCGATCATTTAGAGCGCCTGAATGTAATTTCCTGATTATAGGTCAAGGCCCTTTAGGAAATTATGCTTACGACTTCCCCAGACGCTTCCATTTCCCCCGATGAGCAAGTCGTCTCTATACACTCGCCTTTTCCACTCTTTAGCCCTTTCCCCGTTCGGTCTCGAGCCTCCCCTCTACCTGAGGGAGAGCCAGTCGCACGCTGACGGTCTTCCCGCGAAGCCGGTTCCGTTGCCGAAGGGCTGCTCTTTTTCCTCGATGCCATCATCGCCTTTTGGCTCCGGGTGGTGTTCCTTCGTCCTTCCCCCTGTTTTTTTTGAGATAGGCTCCTTCCTATCTTCCCCCTTCTCCTCTGCGTCCTTCTCTCGCAAACTTCCTGTCATGGCTGACCATGTTTTTTGGAGCCTCGTCGCTGCGCATCCGAGCACATGTTTTTCCGTTCGTGTCCTGTTTTTTTGGGGATTTGGGTAGACCCACTGGTTAGTCCCTTAGCGCGCGCGTCGAATTGCTTCCTTACCTTCGTTGCCCCCTTCAGGAATCTTTGAGAAGAAAGATCCCTAGCTCTTTCCCTTGCACCTGGATGCTACTTCACCGCGCTCTTGCCGTGTCGCCGTGATTCTGATGAGTCTTTCTAGACCGAAGTGGCCGGATTCCCGCCTCTTGTTCCCAGGTATTGTCCCGGTTTGGATTTGGCCAGCCCTTATCCGCCATCGGCCCCATCCCTAGTTATTAGTTCTTTCTTTTCCTCTCCGTGAGTCTCCGGAGTGAAGATAGCCTTTGCCATTTCCCCCCGTCATAACTGTCCTTCCCAGAAGAGCAGCTCCCCAATAGTTACTTGCATCGTTTTAGAGTTTTTCTCTTTCAACTGCTGCTGCCGGTTCCCTCTGCTAGTATTTCTTCTTCTATTTTGCGGTAATCACCGGCTCCTCTTTGGCGCTGGTCAACTTCTTTCTTCGACAAGAGCTCGGTCCTGACATAAGTGATGATGGGGCCTTCTAGGGATTCTAGGCCGCCGGACTCACTAAGAAGATCCCTTCTTTCCTCGAAGGAGCGGACCAGCCCCCATGGTTCTCGATCGCTTCTCCTTTCACTCCCTCTCTGTTGTCTTCACCAACCCCTCCGATTGTGATGATCTTCGTGCTAGGTCACTTCGTCTTCGGGCTTCTTCGCCTGTTTGCCGGCGTTTTTGGCAGCTAGTGATTAATGGTGGAGATAGTCGCATTTTCCTAGTGGAGGCCCCTCCGAGAGATCACCCTCGAGGTATTTCGATGTCTTTCTTGAATAGACGATCATCCTTTGTGGTTTCCCCTCTTTAGTTTTCCTCCTCGACAGATTTCTCTACCTTCTCTTGGTCTACACGTCCGGGCTGACAGATCCCACTTTTTTTCGAATGGAGGCGAATTATTTCCCTTGTGGCCCGGCGCATATGACCGGAGACGGAGCCAGTGGGCGTATAAGTAGTTCTTCTCTTGGATGGTAGATTTTTTTCTTCGTAGGTGCCCGTTTCGAAAGCATCGGCTCTTTTTCTGTATTTCGATTCCTTTTTTCTGTGATAGATTCCCGATAGTGTATGTCCGCCTGTTGTT
>Ga0179593_1360810_pt1 | contig 15108 bp, 25 predicted proteins | sample CZODoug2_1_08_16_FD_185931 | JGI IMG/M metagenome (GOLD analysis project Ga0179593, IMG submission 185931) | Vadose zone soil fungal communities from Angelo Coast Range Reserve, California, USA - CZODoug2_1_08_16fungal (PacBio error correction) | ecosystem: Environmental > Terrestrial > Soil >... | reverse complement strand
TCTGGCCATCCGAGCATTCTTTACTGGTTTCCCTTTCTTGGGTTGTGTGAAGTTCCTTTTTTTTCAGGCCGTGGAATTTTTTTTCCGTTATTCTCCCCATGGGTGTTCTTGTGTCTTGTTTTTTACCTGTTTTTCCCCTGGTCGTTTGCTATTTCTTTATCACCTTTCTCTGCACCTGACATTTGCAGACCACGTGGTTCTACCCGGGTCCTCGTTCCATTTCCCGTGCGCCCGGGGGTTATTGGGTTTTTTTTAGGGGTAACCCCCCTTTTTTGCGCCGGGGCTGATGTGGACTGGTTTTACTTCTTTACTTGTTTCCCCGGCCGGACATACCCTTTCATGCTCGCCCTTTCTTTTCCTTTAAAAATCTTTCAGATGAGTTAGTTTTTGGACCCTTACTAGGAAGGTTATGTTCTCCTTTCCTGAACCCCTTCCTCTGTACTTTAGTTGCCATGCTACCCATTCTTTTTTTCATTTGCGCTGCTTTTTCCCATTTGCTTCGTTTTTTAACGCGGGCCAACTTTCTGGTTTTCAGCAGGTCTCTTTTCAACGTAAGTCCGTTCCTTTTCGAGTTCTTTTGCGGCTCCCCCCAGTTTGAAAAAGATCTCCTCATTTTATCTCAGCTTTTCCTGGCCCCTACTTTTGATCTAGATGATGTTCCGGGGAGAGATTGGTTTGGTGACCCCCCCAAGTGGCCGCCTTTTTTTTTTTTTCCAATTGGCACTTTTCCCATATTCTTTTACTTAGAAATAACCTTTTGGGGTTAAGTTTTGTGAAAATCACCTCGCTTGCTCTTTTTCCCCCTTTCTTTGCATTTTCCGTGTTCCGTTTTAGATGGTGGAGCTGGTTTGGGGGGGTGTTTTTTTTTTGGGTCTTGGTCTGGACCGTTACTTTCCCTTTTTTTTCAAACTTTGGCCTTGGTTTTAGTCGTTCTTTTTTTTCCCCTTCCCCTTACCCCCCATTAGTTTCACGTTTGGGTGGTGGTGCAGTGAAGTCACACAGGGCCTTTTTGGCTGTCACCCTCCCCTTTTTTACTTATTTCCACAAACACCGTTGCGGTCCTCCCAGCTTTCTACCGGTGGCGTGTTCGTCGTTGCCAACCCCCTTTCTTTGACCCCACGTTATCGCATGAGTTTGTCCCGCGACAACTTTTTTTTTTTTTGAATCCGACTTTCGCAATCCCCGCCTCTCCTGCTGGCCCGCCTCTCTTTTTTTTTTTCCCCTGGATGAGGTCCAACACGCTACCTACCTGCGGGACGGTCTCTTTTTCTTTCCCCCCCGCGGTCCCCGCTGCTGTGTTAGGCTTGTTGCCTGGTTTTTTCCGATTTTATCCTGTGTTTCTTTTTTGCCCCCCTAACAAAACTGGGTTTGGGCATCCCTTGTCGTCTTCCACTTTGTACAATGTACCTAGAACCCCACCTCTTATCCTTTTTTTTTTTTGCTGTTTTGTGATTTTTGTTTTTCCTGGTTTTAAAACGCGTTTTTCGCGATTTAAGTCCTGAGTGGCCCCCCTTTTTCCCCCGTTTTGCCTTGGCCCCCCTTTCGATTAGGCCGTTTTTTTTTTTAATCTATTGCTTGCCTACAGTTTTTGTACTCCCACAACCCTATTAATCAACCCTTTTTTGGCAGTCTGTTAGTGCTCCAAGTTTTCAGGTCCCCATATTTTTTCTCCTGCATCCTCCTACTGCAAGCTCTTGGGTTTTATGGGTGCAACCTTTTTTTTTAGTCGTTGTTTCACCCTTACTAACAGTGGACCTTTTTCTGGTTTTTTCGCTCTTTTCCATTTCAATGCTGAATAGTCAATGCTTGGCTTTCCCATGGACACTTTCGGCATCCTTTCCCTTTTTTTTTAGGGTTGTAGTTTTTTCCTTTTTCTCCTGCGGAGTCCGAGTTCCTTCACATCTTTCTTCGGTGATGATTTGCATAAAGATTACTTATTGAGTCGGTTTTTATTACGTTTTTTCGCCGAGACCCTCCTCACCCCCCAATGTCATGTTTTGGTGTCTAGAATTTTTCGTTTACTAAGCGCCATTCTTCGTCCACCACCTTTCCTCCCCCCTTGCCGGTCCTCCCTCCGCGTCCCCTACTGCGAGGGCGCTTGAGCCTGTAGCTTTCCTGAGCCTTGGGATTTTCAACGACCACGTGGGTCTTTGACTCATTGTCCTTTTTGTGTTTCTCTATAACGTGTTTCTTGCCTTTTCCCCCCAAACCCCATGGTCAGCTTCGAATACCTATTTCCGATAGTGAAAGCCCCCGTGCCAAAGCGTACCTTGTCAGGATTTTCTGTTTGCTCTTAGGGCAGATTTTGGCCATGCCCCCCTTCCTCTTTCCTCGCAAAAAGACCTGCGGGTTTCCCCAATCGGTCCCCCCCCCCCCGGTTGTAGTGTACCCGACTCCTCTTTTTTTTCCTTCCCCTCTTTTCCTTTTTGTTGTTGCGTTTTGTGAGTCTCGATTATCCGTACCCCACCTCTCACCACCTCCGCTGGGGTCACCGCGATTTGGGCCCCACATTTTTCATTCGTGCTTGGGAATTTTTTGATCCCTGGTGTTCTTGACCTTTCCCAGTAATTCGTTCTCTTTCCCAAAACCTCCCCGACATTTCTTAACTTGCTTTTTGCACCCGGGTTTTTCTTGACCACTTTTTCGCTGCCCGTAATATCCCCCCAGTTTTGCAAACCCCCCCCTTATGGACATGACCCCCCGTGTTGGAGTCTTGACCCCCACCAATTGGAAAGATGTGGCTCTGGCTTTTCCCCCCCCCCCCGTCATTCCGCGGTCAATACTTCAAGTCTCAGGTTCGGACTAATCCACCCTCGGTCCTTAGCGTACCGTTATCTGGCGCGGACCCCCCCCCCCCCGGTCTTGTTGCTGACTTGCTGCACGTTCATCACCCTGCCTTTACACGCGACCCCCTTTGCTGATACCACCGTGCGTTTTTTGACGTTTTTTTTCATAAAGAGGGCCCTTTCCCCCTTTTTTTCCCCACCCCTTTTGACATCCCCAGACCCTTATCTATAACTACCTGGTTATTTGTTTTTTGAAGTAGAGGGCATCAGCGGCGAGGAGTGAATTTTCCCCCCACGTCCCGGGACACCTTCCCCTCCCCACCCCCGGTTTCCCATGGTATTTGTTGCCAGCGTGTTCTCCGGTTCGTCCCCCCCTTGTTTCCCCCCCCTTTTCCGGGTGCTCTATTCAATTGCCTAATTTGGCCAAAATTTTTTTTTTCCCCCGTCAAAAAGTGTAACTTTAGGTTGCATTTACCCTTCTGACTTGAGTCCCCCCACCGCCCTCCGGTCCCCCCAAAAACCACGCCTGCCGCTGTTCTTTTCTTGATTCGAGCCCTCGCATTGCTAACTTAGTGCCCCCCCCCCCCCCGGATGATTTTTCTACGCCGCAGTTTTTCCCTTTGGGGACCCCCCCCAGGTTTACTTTGTTATAGTTTTCCACGACTGGTTCGGCGGGCCAGATCCAAAAAAAGGCTACTTCGCACCACCCAACTCCGGGTCACGTCACTCACCACTTTGGAGATCTCAGAACCCCTTTTCCCCCTCCGAAAACCAGGCATTACCAACCCAGGTTCCCCCACCCCATCTGTCCGCGCGACAAATTTCGACGCGCGTTGAGTTCTTGACGGTGTGGACCCCCCCCCCCCCCCCTTGTGAACCCCCCTTTCACCTTCCCCACAGGTTTTTTTTGTGGTACTTTCTACTTTCTCGTTCTTAACACCCCCGGAACCCCACCCACAACTTTTCCCCGTCACAAATTCAGTCCCTTTTTTGGGGACTTCCGTTTGGTTTCCCAGGCTCCTGTCAGTTTGTCTCAATTAGGTATTCCTGTTCTGACGAAGAAAAGCTTTCAAAATTTTGTCCCTGGGCCCCCCCGCCGTTGAGTTGTTTCTTTCTTTCCCAGTTCTTTTTTTGACAAAGGTACGGATTCGTGTCAACTTCTTTGGGGCCCGGTCCAACCCCCCCTTTTTTTTTGTGCTCTCCGGGTGTTACAAGAATTTTTTCTCGTGTTCTTTTTTTTTTTTTCCCAAGCCCGTTAACACTCCTGGATCCTTCTGTAGTGGTTTTTTTAAAAGTCTCTTGAGGGTGAACCCTGTCAGGTTGTCCCATCCCCACCATTGCTGTTACTACCTACTTCCCACTTAAAATGTAGTCTCATTGACCGATTCTTTAACATGTTGTCACGGTAGTTTCAAACCAACCGTTCGGTAACGTCCGCTGAGCTCCCCCCCCCCCCCCCTGTGAACCTGACTCTGTCCACTAACAGACACATTTCGTCCTCCGTTTCGCGTGATTTCACACAACCCTCCCCCCCGTTAACCCTGAGTCAAGCCCCCCGGGTTGTTTCATTTGCAACTTTCCTTCCCCCACCCACTCTCGTTTTCTATGTTCCCCATATTTAGTCTCACAACTGCGGTTTTCACAAACCCCCCCATGAGCGAGTATTTTTCAACTTCTTTTTCTCCACTTTTGTTTCCGTGCTTGTTGGTCCTCAAACCCTCACCGTACTTGCCACCTTTCGAGGCTGTTGCCTTTGACCCACTTAGGCCCACACAACAATGTTTTTAGTTCTCCCCCCCCCGCAGCCCCCTTTCCCCCGGTTAGCCCTCAACAATGACCTCTGATTTTTTCGCATTCTGGAATATTTCTTACTCGTTTATCTTCCCTAACGTTCCAATAGTATTTTTCTCCCCCACTCTTTCCTATCGCTTCCTATTCTTACGAGTTCCTCAATGTAATCATGGAGGTGCCCCTGGACAACCCCCAAAGCCCTCCCCCTTTTTTTTCCCCACATCAAGCGCCCACTTGTTGCTGCCTGTGGTCCCACGCGATAGGACGGCGTTTTTCCTCCTCTGTTTAGTTTCTCCCCGTGGTCCGGCCCAAATGTCAGTCCTGTGCAAGAGATACGCACCTGTTGCTTTTTATGAAAAACAGGTCAGCACTATCTTCCTTTCCCATTCACTTTTTTTGAACCGCTCGGACCTTTTTCCTTGAACTTAAGCACCCAGTCGCGGAACAGTGCGACCCCCTTGTCCCACGCGTTTTTTTTTGTGTTTTGCCCGATACTGCCAGATTATCTTTTTCAATCCGTTGTTGTGTTTTTTTGAAGAGGACTTTCTATGTTGGCATTTTTTCGCCGGGTCTTTTTTACTGCTTTTTCCTTATGGTGGACCGCATTAGCCGTTTACCCTCCCTTCCCAAAGTATTTGGTCCCCCAGGTTATTCTTGCCTTTTTTTTTTTTTAGAACCACGTCGATATTTCTCATTTTTTTTCTCTCCCTGGACATTTTGCTTTGAAACTTTTTTTCTAACGGCTTCACTCCGTCGCCCTTCAACCGCGGCTCGGTTCATTTCGGCCTTTTTTCTTTTTTTTGACCAAGCCGTTGCGCTTTGTGGCTTTTGAGTTTTTTTTTCCTTTGTCCGTGGACCTCCCCTTTCCCTTTGTTTCTTGCGTCCCTACCCCTTTGAGTATGCTACCCCTAATTCCGACTCGAGATCGTTTGCGGACCCTCCTATTTGGCCAGTTTAGCTTGGTTCTTCCTTGAACTATCCTCCCTTCCTTTGATTTCATTACCCCCCGTCCTTTCTCATCTTTTTGTAACGGTTTGTCCCCCTCGTTTGGTTGCGAAAATGTGTCCCCCAAATTTTTCTCGTTTCAGTTTCGCGACAGTCCCTTTTTTAATTTAGATTCTTTTATGTAACCCAACGGGGCAGCTAGCCCCCCCCCCCCCTTGAGACCCCAAAGGTATTGCATAACTCTTGCCTTCTGGTTTTTTTTTTCTCCCCTTAGTGTTTGGCCCTCCAGGTTAGTCCTATCTGTTTTTTTTCCCCAGTGAGGTCGGGCTGTAGATTTTTTTTTTTTCCAGTTGATGGAACCATTTAACTTACCCACGCTTCCTACTCTCTCTTGACCCCCCCTCAACGTTGGTAGGTTTTTTAAATCACTCTATGTACGTTTTTTTTTTTTTTTTTTTTTTTTGTTTCTTCCTTTTTCATTTCGGTTTTTTTCCGTGAGTTGTGTCGTTTACAGCCCCCAGTTTTTCCTTGCCCGGTGTACCTGTCCAGGTTTTTATCTCAACTCTCGAACCCCCCCCCATTCTTAGTTCCCTTGAGTCACAAGCTTGTTTTTTTTTTGGCCCTTTCTTTATCAAACCCATACAACCAATGGGCGTCCATCGTTCCTGCTTGTCGGCCTTCCCCCACAACAATTCTCCCCCCTGTATCTTTCGTTTTCCTGCGACCCCTTCAGTTTACTTTCACTAGTATTGCTTTAAGGAATTTCTGCTTGCCTGGCCAGTGGTACTTCCCCCTGGTTCTACCCCGTACAATCTGGCACCCGAACCGTTTGATCTTTGCCCCGTCCTGTGGCCCCCACCCACAGTTTGTACGGGGGTGGGCTTATTTGTTACATTTCCCGCTCCCCGGTAGGATGTTTCTTTCCCCCCACTAACCAAAAGGTGGGTTGTTTGCCTCTCTTCGATTGACCCTTTTCACCCCCACTCCCAAGAACACTCACCCCGCTTTCCTGTTTTTTCGTGCTTGATTGGTTTCTGTGGGGTAAAAGCTTTCTTCCGCATGACTGTATTGTTTTGTAATACATCTTCCTTAATTTTTTTTTCGAAAGGCATTTCTTTTATCTATGCCTCCATTCCCCCAATATAAGAAGTCCTTGGTTCCCCGGACCTTTTGCGGCCTTTGTTTTTTCTTGTACAGTTCATTCCTGGCCCCTCTGTTTTTCAATGGGGCTAGATCCAGCCCCATTAAGCTGTTTTGCAATTTTTTTTTTTCGGGCATTTTTCTGGGCGTGCTCGCCCCCCCCCCCCCCCCCCCCCCCTGGTCCCCCGGACAGACTTTCTTCTCGTAAACTTTTTTTTTTCCTTGCTTAAGTCCAAGCCCTTTGGTTCTTCCCTGGCTCCTCCCTCCGCCGCTTTTGCCCCATCATTGGAGTTTTTTTGTCATTCTTTTCGACCTCTGATTTTTCCGAGTTTTCACGCCTCTGGCCTGTTGCTTTTGCCCCCAGTTTCTTAACACAGTTTTTATTCCCTTACCGGATAAAGACTGGTGTTGATGGCTCGGGGTCTTGGACGCCGAGCCCCCTATTTTGATACACACGTCCTGTTGTTTTTACCTCCCCTTTTTTTTACAGTTAAAAGATATTGGAAATTCCCTCTTTTGATTTCACGCGCAGGGTTTTGTCCCATGTCTTTTTCCCTCATGGTGCTTTAGTTCTCATGAGTCCCCTTTTGGCAAGTGTCCTCCCGGTCTTCCTTTCGGAATTTGCCCTTGTTGGTTTTTCCATGTCCACGCCCTTTTCCAAAAATGGTTGTTTCCACCCAAGTCTGGAATTTTTCTCCTCGTAAACAACTCCTCTGTATAGTTCTTTCCGTCTGTAGGGTTTGTCTTTCCGTCGTTTTTTTTGTTCCTGCACTACCCTCCATACTTGACTCTCTGAAGTTACGGCGGTGGACCTCATGCTGTACCCCCCCCCCCTGATTGTCGCCTGCTTTTTTTCTCTGTTTCCTACTCATCCTTTTTCCCGCGATCGTAACCCTTTTCTTCCCCTGACAATCGGTGTGTTCCCCATCCGTTTCTTTTTCCCCCCCCCCCTCTGTCACCTTCGCGATTTTTTCCCTTTTTATTTGGGGAAGGATTTTCCTGAAGCGTTCATTCCGCTTTCAGATTTCAACCCTTCTTTTTTGACTCTTACGAACCTTTTTGTGCACGGAGGTTTTTCTATTTCCTTCCAACGAGGTTTTGTCCTCTCCCCTGTTTTTTGGTAACATCTCCGTGGGCCCACCCCTTGGTTCTCCCCCCAGATTTCCCACCTTTTGCCGACGGCTACCGACTGCGGTTCATATTCCGGTTTTCATTTTGTGACTTACTCCCTCGTCCATCGCCTTTTTTTCCCCGTCTGGATTCTCTTTGCCATTGCTTTTTTGAATCCGGCACCTATTTCCCGTTTGAAAAGGGCTGCCCACCAACAATTTTTCCGGCCGGTTCATCACAGGTTTTCCCCCCAATTCACCCCCTCGGTGGGCAAGACCCTTCCTTATCCCCCCCTCCCTCTGTGGGCGTTATTTTTTTTTTTTGACCCGTCCTTGGCAATGCCCTTTCCCAGGTAAGTGAACCCTTAGGAGCCCCCTCAAGACCCTGGTCCCCCTTCAAGGGTATTCAGTCTTTGGGAGCTTTTTCACAAATGCCCCCCTGCCCCAATTCTCCTATAACCCCTTGCCTTAATTGGACCCCCCCTTCCCAGCCAGCACAAGGACCACCATTCTCTTTCGGGCTTTCTAGACTTGGAGAGGCCGTGCCCGCTGCGCTCCCTAAAACCATCCCCGGGACCCCCCCCACTGCTGTTAGGCTGTGTCCCCCCACTTCGCAGTGTAACCTGTTCCGGTCTGTGATGGCCCCCCCAGCTGTTGGGCCCTCCTTTCTGGTCCAGGTAACACTCAGTTGTCCCCCTTTCTATTGGTACTTTTGTTGGCCCACTCCCAACGGGGTTCCTTTCCCCAATGTCATTCCCACCTGGAAGTCCCTCCTGGACATCAATCGCGTTTTTACCCACCACACGGACCATTTTTTTTCCCCCCCCCTGGCAAAAACCCCTTCCGGCCGAACCCATTCGAAGCGGTTTAGGTTTTCCTTCGTTTCAAACCTTTTTTTTTCCCAAATGCCCTCGCCCTCGAATGTCACAAAGTTTTTTCGTTTTCTACCACTTCTACCCTTTTTCTCAAAATGTGTCCCCCCCTCGTTTAACAAAGCAGGTTTTCCCCTTTTTTGCACAGATACTTGACATTTCGCAGGATTATGCCTTTTTTTTTTCCTTTAATTTTCCCCTAAGAGCTCCGTTAGGGCAAGCGTATAGTTCTGATTGCCCGTCCTTTACGGATATGGACACCCCCTTCCCTTTTTTCACAAACCGGGTCCTCTTCCCGTTTGGAACAAGTGTTTGGAGTTGTACGTGTCTCCCCCCCCCCAATCAAGGAGCCCTTTTTTTTTTTGATTTTTTCCCCCCCCCCCCCCCCTCCCATGCTTTTGATTTAAATTCGCGGGTACCCGACCCCCAGCCCCCCCCGGTTGCTGTTGACCTCTCTGACCCGGGAACTTACATGTGTTCCTTCCCCTTTTCGAGCTCCTGTCCACGCAGGTTTTTACCACACCCTTTTCCTTGTCCCCTTCTGCTTTGATTCCGCCCTTGCAACACTCTTTTTCCCGACCCTACCGCCCCTCTCCAATAAGAGGAGTTTTCTTTTTCACCCAACCCCCCTTCCTTTTTTCTAAAGGCGGAGGAGATGAGCCAGGGTGGTGTAAGGGACAAAGTTTTCCTTCGCCTAAGTTTGACCCACACAAATGAGTGAGTCTATCTATTTGATAACGTTTTTAAGCCTTTTCCAAAGGCAAACCACACTTCGCTGGCTTTCTTTGAGGTTTTAATCTTTTTCTTTTCCTTTGCTTCTCCCTGTGCCTTTTGTTTGAGCTTTACCAGATTTTTTCCCGGTTGTGCCTTTCCTTTCTGTTGGCTGAACCACTCTCCCAAAAAGTTCCTTTGCGTTCCCCACACTTCAGTCACCACAGTTATTTTCCTCTTTTTTAAAACTTCCCCGCCATGGGCTCCTTTGAGCAGAATGATGGCTTTTTAGAGTTTTTCATTCCTCTCCTCACCCGTCCCTTTAGTCTCAGACTTCATATCCTTTGTTCCCCCCATTAGGGAGTCGTTTTTTGGTCCCTTCTCAAATGTCATCTTGGGCCCCTTCCCCTTTTCCCCAAGAGTGTCAAGAGTCTCAGTCCCCGGGAGACCTGTTCCCTCCCTCCGTAACCCCCTCCTCTTGCTTGCGGTCATGAGGTGCCCCCCCCCTTGGTAGACCCCTTGGTCTCAACAATTCAGTTTCCTCGGCGAAGGATCTTCGTTTTTCACGGCAGGCTTTTCACTTCCCCCCCCCCCAGGCCTTGCTTGACCAACTTGACCTACCCTGGGGACCTGTGGTCCATGGTATGACCCCAAACCCCTCCCCTGAGGAAACGCGCTGGATGAAGGTAAACCGTGTTTCTCCCCCTGCGATATCCCAGCCCTTCTTTTCTTCCCCCCTCCCCGTTTGTTTGTTGTGTTTCGACGCATTGGCCCTTCCCCCCTTAACTTTTTCCTTATGCTCTTGTTTAAGTTATTTGGTTTTCGTGTTAATTCTGGCCTGATGCGTTCCAGCCGTTTTATAATTGTCTCTTTGATTTTCACCTGTTTTTCACACGATGCCTGGTTTCTTTAAGATAACTGAATTTTCATCCCCCGGTTTTGTCTACCTGGCGTTACCTTCGTCTCACACCCTGGAGCCTCTTTGTTAATTTCTTCCGGTGTTGTTTTTTTTTTTTTTTTTTTCACCCTTTCCGACTGGATGTGGACTGTGACTTCCTTTTCCCTTGGTTTTTGGGTTTCCCCCCCCTTAAACGAGTTTCCTCTCCATTCCTCCTCCCTAGATTTGAGTGGGACCATTGTTCACCAGTTAGTTCTTATTTTTTGTCCTTCCCCCTCATCTATTATTTTCTTGTACCCATTCTTTCCATGTTTGAGTCTGTTGGTTTAGTTATTTTTTTTTTTCGATGCGGGCCTGGTCTCTTTTCAGGCGCCTTCTCCCCTTTGCCGTTTCCTTTTCGGATTCTGCTTCAAACCCTCGTGCTTCTCCCCCCCCCCCAATTTTTCTTCCCCCCAAGTGATAACTCTCGGTTTGACTTTTTTCGCAGCGTTTTAAATCCTCCCTCCTGGCGAGTTGTGTCGTTTCCTATTTGTTTTGGGTCCGTGGCGATGAAAATTCCCCCCCACTTTCTCTCTCTTAGAATGAACGGGTTTATTCTTTTTGTTGTTTGGAAAACCCATCCTTTTTCTCTTCTCTTGGCTTTTCCTTTTCGGTGTCCGTTCGCGTTTTGAAGGTACCCGCCCGTTTTTCCAATTTTCCCCGGGTGGTACCACGTCATTCAGATCTCCTTCCCCCCCTTTTCTTTTCATTTCTTAGTCACAACTTTTGCTTGGACTCGTTCCCTCTTTATCCCCCCACGGTTGGTTTCCCCCGTCTTTCGACTGCTTGTTTTTTTGACATTCCAAACCCTTCCTTTTCCCCACGGTCTTCCGCCTGATTCTTCACCCTACGTTTCCGAATCCGTCAACAAGAACCCCCCCCCCTGTCGTTTTCCCTCCGCCCTCAGTTCGGTTTCCCCTCCCCCCCTTTTTGTCAGCTCTGACGTGTACCACGGAACCCTCCTTTCTCTTTTCGGTTAGTCTCCGTGGGCCCCTTTTTTTCCCAAAGTGCTTGTTCCCGGGCGTGATTTGTTTCCCCCCTTTATTTTCAGATAAAAGCGTTTTTTTGAACACTACACCAAACTTTTTTTTGGCACATTCCCTCCTGTCGGCCCTTGTTCAATGCCCAACCAAGGCGCCCCCCCCCTTTCAATCTTTTGCTGGTCCGGGATTGGGGGTATTTTTGTAAGGTTTGTTTCGTTGATTTTTTCCTGATATTTTCCCCCCCCAGGTTTTTCTCCTTTTAGAAGAGTTCCCGTTTAATCTCTGTGCCCGCCCCCTACCTTCTGACCTTTTTGTCCCCACTACTTTTCCGTAATACTTTTCCCCCCCCCCCCCCTTTAGGCTGCTTCCCCCAAAGTTATGGCCCCCCTTTCTTTTCCCTAGGGTCTCATCAAGCCATTCAAGCTGCAACTTTGCCTTTGGGCTTTTTTAAGGGGAGACGCCCAGAGGAGTGTTTCCTTTCTCCCACAGGGCCCAGTACAGTCCTTTTTTGGGCTCAGTTCCCCACTTTTTCATTTTACATGCCGGCTCTCTCGGGCTTTGAAATGGTTGCTAATGCCCTTTTCAACTGCCTGCTTCATTTGTCTTGTTGTGTAGCCTTTAGGAACGAGTTGGAGTTACTTACTTGTCCTTCTGATGCACCTCTTACCGCTTTTTTTTTTTTTTTTTTTTTTTGTTGGACCATCGACTTCTCTTGTCGTGGGGTTCTTGGGTTTTGCTCTCCTCTCACCCACGTACGGCCGTGTGTATCTACTTTTTTTTTTTTTCGCGTAATTACCCAATGCGCCTTTTCCTTTTTTTTCCCCCCAACAGGCCTTTCCGCGTTTCATTCACCGATTTTTTGATCTTTTACTTTCCGATGGATTGTTTTCCTCCGTTTCTCCTTTTGCAAGTTTTTCGGAGTTTTCCTTTTTTGCCCCGTCCGTTGTCAAGATTGCTTTTGGTAGCGTCTCCCGTTCATGTTGGCAACGTCCTTTCCCCCCCACTGTGTTTCCTCTCCCCTGGAATACCTCTTCAGTCTTTGCACCCCAATTGTCCAACTTATGATTACCTTCCTTTTGTTTGAATGACACTTCTGTTTTCAAGCGGTAACTACCCCTTTTTCCCCCTCCTTGACCATTTTCCGTCTTTTACCGCTGGTTGCCCACCACAACTTGATGTACCCCTTTGATTGTTCCCCCCCCCCCTTCCTTTAGAGGTTTCTCTTTTTTCTCTTTTTTAATAAGTTTTGTTTCTGAGATTAGTACCCACTTCTCCTTCACCTCCTGTCCTACAGCGACTGGTGCCCCGTTTTCCTTCCGCCCCTTGGTTCCCTTGTAATGACTCTTTGTCTTTTTGCCGTCCATCCCTTCCGCTTTCCTTCCCCAGCCCCACAAGCTTGACATCTATGTAATGTTGGGCCAGGGGTTTTTTTTTTTCCTTCTTCTTTCAGATTCTTTTCCCCTGTTAAGCTCTCATTTTTCCCAAAAGGTGGTCTTTGCCAAACCCCGGTTCTCCTCTCACCACCTTGGCCTTTTCCCCTCCTTGACCGGCAAAACATTGAGGGTCCCTGCCCCCCACTGCTTAAGGTTTTTTTCCCTTAGAGCCATTCGGCCAGGCGTAAACCTTTAGATGTGCGTGCAATCCGCCTGTGATGATGATTTCTTTCCCCTAAACTTTTCCTCCCAAGATTTTTTTTTTCCCCAACCTGATACACATTCTGCTTGACAGTGTTATACCCTTTTTTAGTGATAGGGTTACCCCAACCCCGGGTACTCCCCCCCCCTCCCCTTCATATTTAGTTTGTTAATTTCCTGATTTGCCCTCCCCTTGCCTGCAGAGTTCTGTGGCACTGAACTCTTTTTTTCCTTCGCACCTTTCTTTTCAGGCCCCCCCAAGTTTGCCTTACTTCCGGGCCCTGCAAGAACCCCGGGTGTTTGTGTTTCCTCCGATTTACCTTTTCCAAAAGTTTCGCCCTGCCCCAGAAAAAAGGTATTTTTCTTTTCCTGTTTTTTGCTTTTGCACCGCCCGCTTTGTTTGATACAACACCCCCCCACCCCTCCCCCTTCAATAATCCTTTTTTAGGCTGTGCCGGGGCCCTATCAGTTTCCCCACGATAACTTGGAGTGCCCCTTCCTCCCGCTGGGTTTTGAAAAGGGTATTCCCGTCTTTTGACCAAAAAGACTTTCGTACTTCTTCCTAGATCCCCCCCACGCCTGCCTTCGACCCCCCCAGGCCCTGCCGTTTTCTGACAACTTTTGATTTCAATTTTTTTTTTTTTTTCTGTCCGCTAAATCGCGGCACCGTCAACGTTTTTAACACCGGCCCCCCCCCCCCCCCCTTTCCCCCCCCACCCCCATTTTCCGCGCGACCCCTTTTGAGGAAGTTTTCTTTTTGCCTGAGTCCACCCCCGGTGACACCCCCTCCCTTCCCCCACCCCCCCCCCACCCTTTTTTTCTGTTCGAACGGCTCAACCCTGGTTCTCTCAATTTTCTTCCACAACACATTAGAAGCCTTAACACCCCCTCCCGTCGTTGGCGGGCCCCTTCTCCTGAGTTTTTTATTCCGTTGGTGGCCTTCTCTCTGGACCAGAAGAAGCTTGAAACCTTTTTTGGACCATTTTTCTCCTTTTCTGGGTTCTTTGTCCGTAAGGGCCTTCACCCCTTTCCTTTGCCTTCAAACCTCAGGGGGCTCAACGTTGGGTTTTTTGTCCCCCAATTGTTGGCTTCTTTTCTTGGACACCGGTTTGCCCCGCCCTCCTGGATTACGCCCCCCTTTTCTTTTTTATACACCCCCTTTTTCCCCGGTAGTGTTACCTGCGTTGCCCCTTGCTTGTTCCCTATTGGACGCCACCCCTTTCACTTGGTTTCGGAGTTGGGATGTTTTCTCCTTGACTGTCCAACCCTTTCCCCACCGTCTGTCTGCACCGTCGGAGCGTCACATTTCCCACGTGAATGTCCCCCATAATCCCCCCCCCCCCCCCAAGAGAAATAATTTCCTTTCACAACCCTCCCACTCCAAGCTCCCGGTCTTTTAGCAATGTTTTGGTAAAACAGTTTCCCCTTTCTTTCCCCGCCCACCCCAACTTTTTGCATAGTCTTTTGAATCCCTTCTTTCTTTTCAAAATCGCCCCCCCCCCCCCGCTGTTTTGTCTGCTTTTTCTCTTGTCAAATTGTGGGAGACCTCTTAGGAGTTTTTTTTTTTGCTGATACCTTTCCCCTAAGTCACGTTATGGCCCCTTCCGATGTTTTTGGTTTTTTCCCCATGGACAACCCCCCCCCTGGCAAGAGGTTTTCCCACCCAATGAACCCCCCTTTCGCCTTTTCCTGTCCCCTAAAACCTCCTTGGGCGTCCTTGGGCTTCATGCACAGACCTTAATTGTTTTTTTTTTTTCCTTTCCACTACTCCGCCCCCACGGGGTCATCGTATTTTTTTTCCCTCCCCCCCCGTCTTTTCCCATCTTTCCTTCGTTTGCGTAGCATTCACCTTTTCCCAATATATGGTTTTCCCCGTTTCAACCCCGTTTCCAATCCCCCTTTTTTTCACGAATACCCCCCCCCCTCCCTTTCTGCCCGGCCACTGCTGGTCACTCCACTCCCTCTAACAATTTTTCTTTTTTTCTGGTTTCGTCTTCTTTAGACCCGTCTCTGTTCGACAAACTTTCTGTCCTCTTTAGAATACTCCCCCTGCAGCGGTGCCCGGTTCCCCCCTTTTTTTTTCCTCCGATAGGTCCCTGTCCCCCCCTGAACGTCCTTGCACACGGTGTCATGGACAGGCCCCCCCCCAGAAGACCCCCCTTTCCGGAGTAAAAGTGTCCCTCAGTTTCGGCGGATAGCG
>Ga0179593_1598863_pt1 | contig 15109 bp, 16 predicted proteins | sample CZODoug2_1_08_16_FD_185931 | JGI IMG/M metagenome (GOLD analysis project Ga0179593, IMG submission 185931) | Vadose zone soil fungal communities from Angelo Coast Range Reserve, California, USA - CZODoug2_1_08_16fungal (PacBio error correction) | ecosystem: Environmental > Terrestrial > Soil >... | reverse complement strand
AACCAATAGGCCGACCACCTGTCCCTCCTCCCAATTACATAACCTCCGTCGGGCGATGAGCTTTTCACAGGTCTGGTTGCTCGATTGTTCAATACACGCGGGCGACCTTCTTGTGAAGCGTTAGGTTGTTGACTTACCTGACGGGCCACCCGATTTCCATTACTTTCTGTCAATGGTGCTGTCTTCCCAAAGAACTCCCACGGTCCTGGACCGACTTTGCTATGCCCATCACTTGGGCTTCCTTTTCTTGAAGACACTCTGTCGTTGACGTCTTGACAAGGCACTTTTCAATTATGCGCTTCGGATTTTGAAGTCTTTCGCCCATAGCATACCTCTTTCTTTACAGGCACACCCTGCTTCCCGTTTCCAGGAGTAAACCCCTTCTCTGAACTGATGGAGTCGATACTGCCGGTTGCCATACCCCTTCTTCTGAGAACCAGTTTTTGAGGAAGGACGTTTGCTAAAGACGACATTCGTTATCATGCCGAATGCGGCCATAATCTGCGGACGTCAGTGCGTAAGGCACCAGTGACGTAATTACCTGTGTGGTGCCGCTATCGCGATTGTTCGAGGATGAGATGCATCTTCTGATCAAGGGCGACAATTGCAATCGGGTGAACCATTCGGTTAGTTGGAAAAGAATCTTCGAAAGGAATGGATTCCCCTTTCAACAGGAAAGAATGAGTTTTTAATGGGTTTTGAGACCCCTTTTTCGCCGGTTGAAAGGCGCGGGGATGTTATCTGTTAAGGTTGAATATGGATCTGTCGCGTTTGCTTTCCTCCTTAGGCCGCCGTCTGACGCAGGGTCCCTCTATATTCGAGCTGGAGGAGACTCGTGGTTGCTATCTCCATTACCCTCTTAAACACGAGATTCCAGTGCTGTTTTGTGGTTGGGTGGGAATTGAAGCGGACACGATTTGGGGCAAACGGTGAGTTTCCTTCATTTGGTTGGGGTTAAGATGGAACGTATGAATGCTCTGCCAGAGATCTGGTCCTGCTGCAGAGTCTCTTGCTGCTCCTTTTTGTAGGTTGGGTTTATTTCCTGCCTTCTGGCCCGATCTCTCGTGCGACTTTTTTTTTTGTCTTGGCGTCTTTTTTCCCCTTTTAATTTGGACGCGTAGAAGCGGCGTATTTTTGAAGAGAGAGGAGAATATTGCTTTTTCCCTGTCTGCCTTTATTAACTCTCTCCTTGGATGCCCAGGCTTTTGATGAGGACTTGTCGCTTCCCCCGATTTTGATGGTTTTTCTTTGCGATGTGGATTACGAGTGTGGTTTTCCCCCTGCAGGATCGGGTTCCATTTTCTCGAGTTTTCGTTTAAGGAGTGTCCGTCGCTTTTAGGAATACGATTTTATCGTGTTGTCGTGGGAGGGCGCTTTTTCGATTAGGTTATCTTGAGCAGCAGCGTCGGAGTTTCGCTGTGTTTTTTTTTTATATGGTTTACGTATCTCCGGGAGGGTTTTTGAAATGCTGGTATGCCGCGGTGATCCGGCATCCGTTGTGGGGTGTTTTTTTTTATTTCTGAAGTATCTCGACCATGGAACCTACTCCTAGTGTACTGAATACGTCGAATCCTTCTTGATTTTCTTTTTCTGTTGGAGACTTCTTTTTATCTGGGTGAGAGCTTGGGCATCACTTCGTGGTCGCGGGGCGTTCAATGTAGGGTATGCCGTATCTGCGATAATGCGTGGTTGTGTACCTGTTACCCCTGACGTGCTGGCACGGGGATTTGTTGCCGGCGGTGGTCTCCTTCCCCAAGGGGTGGTTTGCTTGGATTCTCTCGGGGACCCCATTGGCGTTATTTCGCCGGACGTTAGGGCACTTATTTTTTTTTTTGGTGGGCTTGCGCTGGCGCTATCGTTTCCCAATTCGAAACCGAGCTCTGTTCCATGGTCTGCCATCTGCTTGCAGGTCGGAAGAATCGGTCTTGGGGTTGCGGTTTGCCTCGCGCTTCCCGGCCCTATGTTCACTCATTACAGCCCGGGATTTGAGTCGCGTGATATTCGGTTGGGGTAATTCTCTTGTGATGCCTTTTATCACTTAATCGCACTCCCCCGTAATCGACTGGATGTGTTGGAAGCCACCCTGGGGGAACCCTGGTTCGCGCGGGTGTTCTCTTCCTCTTCTCGTGAAGACGGTACGCCCTTTTTTTTTCTATCATCTGCTGTTTATTTCGGTTTGACCGAGTCATGGTACGCTAGTTCTTCTTTATTTTTTTCGAGGAGCGGCACACGAGGTTAGTTTGCCAAGTCTCTTTTCCCAAGTGTTTACGTGACCAGGTTCTCTTCCCGAGGATATGCTTAGGTCTGACCCTTTTGAGTACTCCCTCACAGAGGGGGCGGCGATTCCGCGGGAAAGGAGTATGGGTCTTTTTTCAGGTCTCGGACGCCCTTGATAAAGGCTGGATCGCGGAGTATTCTTCCAATTTCGAACATGGTGGTCCTTTGATTTCTGCGGCTGCAGTTGCAGGGTTGCTCTCTACATCTGTCGGGCGAGATTGCGACTTTTTTCTACTCTCCCTTTCAAGACATATCTTCTCCTCCTTCTTGTTTGTGAGATGTCTTAACCTTTTTAGAGAACCCCATTCGCAAGATATATTTCGCCTCCCACTCCGAGAGCTATTCTTGCACCGCAAAACGGACGAATCCCATTAAACTCTTCTTTGGATGTTTCTTCCCTCTGATCACGCCCCTCAAACCCGAAACGCCCCTCGCCGAACATGCCCGACGACCCTTATTACTTTGACCGACGAGCACTCCTCTTCAAACTCTTCGCTTCCCCGACTTGCCCCCCTTTCACTGTCGGCCCCCCGAAGTGTCACGCAAAAATTTCCCAGGAAGAATATTGTTCTCCCCCTGAACTTGCAAACGTACATCGACCATTTTGCCTGAGAATCGACCCTTAACTCCGTCCATGAGTTTCCAACGTATGTCCTTTAGTTGATAGAGAACCTGCTGCACTCTGTTTCCACGACTCGGCCCAGCACGCCAACACCCGCTCCCCCTTTGAAGTTTCCCCGTCATCCCGTAGACTGATTTCCCTTTGTCTTCTATGTCGACCTGACCCCCCCTGTCCCCCCCCCACCGGCCAACCGATTCCCTTCAAGTATTATATAGTCCGTGGTTTCCTGATTCTGTGAAAATATCCGATAGGCACTATCCCCCGCACGACCCCTCAGCCGAGTCGCGATATCCCTGACCCTGTTTGCCCATTTCTATGTCCCATGCTGCTCGTGGCGAAGGAAAGCCACAACAGCGGCGGAACAGTTTTCGCACATCCGTCCGCCCTTCCAAATTTCCAGACCACCTCCAGCCCTGGTCTTATTAATTCGACACATTCCGACGATATGGCCCGAGTTCCCGCTCCACTCCCACCATTAAACCGCAGCATATCCCTAAGTTTTGCCTCCAGTGCCCCCCGAATTGCATGTCGGACCGTCCACCTAGCGACGCCAAGTTCTCCACCCCCCGCGGCAGACCTCACCAGAATTCTTCGCAAACAGAACAATCCCCTTCTTCAAGTTTTTCCGAGTATTCGTACACCGGTGGTAAACCTAACAAATATCCCATTGGTCGTAGATCCCTTTCTCCCCCCACCCCCAACCGGCTACGATCGGACACTAATTGCGGCGGCTACATGTGGTCTTTCCCTCCCCGTAAACCCCTTTTCACCAACTCCGAAACTCCGCCGTTTGCCTAAATAAACGAGCCGAGGTCCCCCCACTTTCGACCTCAACAGCCCCCCTTCCGGATTCACCTGCGTCACCCCAGCATGGCAATCCCCAAATCTTCACTACTTCGACAGCGAAAAACCGATCGGGCCGCGTTCCCCCGACCCAATCGCTCCACGCCCCCAGCTCCAAATCGGCGAGTACCTCCCGACGTCGCCGATTGAACAGGATTCCTCGTGAACGAACGACCTTTTTCGCATATAGCTATTACCTTTTTAGATGATACGCGCGTCTCCCTGTCAACCCCCTCACCCCGCACGGTGCACCATAGGAGCCTATTCAGCATGTGCTTATCTTCCCGCAGGATGAAATCACCGGCCGTCCCATCCAACTTACCGGCAGTCTTTCCGAATATACAGTCAGGACAGACGAATGTTCCCCTTCTTCTTGCCGATTTGACCACACCCAAAAACACCTGAGGCCGCATTTTTCACCGGGTGCAAAGCCATCGACTGCCTCTCCAACAACCCCCCACCAACCCAGAGTTGCCCTTGACCGTCGTGTTTAGTCTTTTCCCAGAGTCTACACTTCAACGACGTTCCCCCAGCTTAGATATGCCCTCCTAGGCAAATGCGCACTAATGTGCAGGCGCCTTCTTTTGTTCCCCCACTCGACCCCCCTTGACCAGATTCCAAATGACACTTCCCAATACGCGGCACTGCCTAAAACCTACACGCAGTCTGCCCCCAACTTCCTCCGCTCCGGTTTCCCAGATAACAACCCCCCATTCCCTTTGAACGATGAGGCCCCCTAAGACACAAAGAGGCACTGCTAAGAGTTGCTTTGGGCATTGATCTTTAGTGCAACTAACTCTTCAGAGACATACTCGAAGATACTATAGAAGGCATCAGGTAAAGTAAGTGATCACACTGCATATACGCCGAGCGTTTATGTTTGATCCTGCATCAGCACTTCAATGATGTCTTTTTTCTTACTTCTCTACTCAGCATCAGAAGCCCAGACTGAGAAGCTCCAATGGCAACCGGGTAAGGTTCCCTCCGAATTCTACGAACCTACTCCTTTTCCCTTCTGAACGTGTGGACGGCTTCTTCAAGAACTCTGCGATTGGGTCGTGGTTGTCTTCTCTTTCCTCCTCTTTGGATGAAAGGCGCATTCCTGCCCAATCCTTTCAGGCAGCCCATCCGCCCAGGACCCCCCACCTGATGGTTTACCGACCGCGGTCAGCTTGTCGTGTTGTCGAAGACAGTACCTTTTTCCCCCCCTCTTCCATTTCAGGCGAATCAGTCACCCGCCAGAAATATTTCCTCCTCGCGTTAGGAAGGGCCTTTCAATTATTCTTAACCAACGGAGCCCACACTTAGTACTTTAACAGTCCCGCAAATCTATCGAGTTCATACTGTGTGTGTTGAGAGAGCGAGTTCTCTGGTTCACAGGGGGGTTCCTGTGTTGCTTTACGTAAGGACGGTCCAATCTTTGCTGAACCGGAGCGTACCTTAGGGCGTTGAACTTCTTAAGAATGGGCATTTTAAAATTCGGTCCATGCAGGTTATGACAACCCCGCGCTGCTTCGTAATCCCCGGTCGAGGATCTTTTTTCAATAACCAGTTTCATTTTCGCGCTGCTGGACTCTCTCGGTTTTAGCCTGCACCTTTCCCATACTTGCTCTTGATCCCTAGCGCGAATTCGGAGAAGAAGATGTTCCCCCCCCTATTCCCGATTCGTTATTCCTCAAACCGCCATCCTTTCAGGAGTTTTCTTTAGCTGAAAGCGTCGAAGGCGTTTGCCCTTTTCGCGAGAATCGAGATCTTCATGTTTATGGCCGGACGGTGACGACCTCCAGTTCTTCCTCTGTGTTGATCGTTGCTCCTGAGTCTTTCAGCGCACGCGTGTTTTCCTGGACTTTACCAGCTATAGATCGCGTCTCTGGCTGCTGTTTTTTCCTTAAGATGCGTTGGCGATCCGGAGAAACTTCCCCTTTTCTTCTCTGCGCCCCCCACTGGTGTAGGTGGCTGCTTTTGGTGCACCGCAAGCTGCGTATGCTGACTGGTTTCTGTACGCGGAACGCGAATTCTGGGGGCAGAATTTATATTTTTTTATTTGCCCAATGGTTGTCCCTCTCTGGTGCGTAGGCGCGTTTTGTGTTCACCCTATTCGCCGTGCAAGCTTCTCTGGCGCGGAAGGGATCCCTAGCGTTGTCACCCAGTTCGCTTATCCGTTACTTCTTTGTATTTCCTACTCACACGACGACCATGGGTGGGCGTCTGGGGTGTTTATGGAAAGTTTATGTGAATTGTTTAGGTGGTTTCTTTTCCCCCTCCTCCTTCAATGTTGTCGGTAATTGGACTTCTCCTGATTGGTCCTGACTGTGAACGATCCAAGATATTTTGTGGCGGTAAATTTTGTCCCTGTGATGCCGTACGTGTGTCCTCGCGCGAAGTATATGGCCTTGTCTTCTTGGGATTTGCTTTGTTCTTCCCTTTTTAAGATGATTCCCGCTGCTGATCTGGATGCTCCCTTTTCCTTCCTATGGTTTGAGGCCTATTACAGAAGTTTTCTCCCCCTGGAGGAATGGAATCGTTGTAGCCAGATTCTCCTCTTGTATCTGCGACGGTTGCTTACGGGGCTCCGAGCGGTCTTTTACAGATGTGCAGCGGGCCGATTTCAATTTTTCCTTTAGTCTGGGGGAAATTGGATAACGAGTCCCCCTGAGTGCGGTGGTGAGGGCGGAGTGGGAACCTTATAGGGTTCTTTTGAGCACGCAGATGAATTTTTAGGAATGGTTTCGGTACATTCAGGAACCGTCCTCTTTCGTCTTGTGACTCTGCCAGGACCTTTTTTTGTAGTTTCACCTACAACGGATCGATGTGCTTGAGTCGTCCTTACTGTCCCTCATCCAAGTTCCAGGATCGGTTTACAAGTTTCGTAAGGGTTTAACGTTTTCCAGACATCGCTTGCGCCGGCCGCGAGTTGTTTGTCCCTCACTCAATTCGGGGCATGTGCACCTCTACAGCTTGAGCGTTCTTTTCTTGGGAGGTTTACGTCCCAAACACCGCTTCCTTTTTTTCGAAGTCGATAAACCCATGGTCTGGTTGCGGTGTCGTCTTCGGACTCCACCATTTTGATTTCCCTGGTTTCCAGACCGCTTTTTTGAGCTCTGCCTTCTTTCCTATCTTTCCATAACCCCGACCCCCATCCTTTTACCTGGGACGATGGTATTCGAGGGATATCTGGCCTTTCCGGCCTTCTTTCCCCGTGGTGAATTTCGGATCTGGGTTCGACAACAATCCCTGTTGAAGTTGAGCGTTAATTCTGTCGGAGCTTGAAGACGGTGAATCTGTTTTCGCATGGTTCTTTCGCAGGACTCCTTGATAAGGGAGACTTTTACAGCCCTTCAGGTAAGCGGCTTTTTTTTAGTTTTCTGGCGATTCGGTGCCTTCCCCTGCGGCTGAAGATTCCTTTGTCTTTTGTAAATATACCTGGGCCCGCATCGGAGTAAACACGAGGGCGTGAACCCATGAGTGATTGGTGCGAGGGATTTCCCCCCTTGAGCGCGGAACGCTTGTACCTTTGCGTGACACGGATGCTGCCGTGCCCTTGCAGATGTCGGTTCGTTTTAGTATGCGAGTGTGAATGCCTCTTTTTTCCCGATTACTCGCGGAAAAGGGAGTATTTTTTTTCCGTGTACTGGAGGCGAAGGGAATGTTTCCTTTTGTCATTTGCTTTTTTCAGGCTATGTGTCCTAACCCGGAACCCTTGGTGGGGATTTGCCTACATTTTTTGACGGGAAGAATATTGCACTTCCTCCCGAATAGATCTTGCGATTGTTGACGTGTCCTTTACTTTATCGTTTCTTTGTTTTTTTGAGGGAGGACTTAACTGACCCGGTACACAGACCTCTGAAAGTTGAAGATGAAGCGAAACCCCCCGTCAAACCCCCCCCACTGCAGCGGCAATAATCCACATCCCAAGTCAAGTTTGATTTGCTCGTCCCCATCTTTACTCCCAGCAAAAATAGGTCCCTTCTGCCTTCCTCCTTTAAGACACGAACCCATACCTCGTGTCCCGCCAGCGGCGCCACTTCTGTCATAATCCCACTCTTAATTAGACCAGAATCTCATCAGGGCGGAAGCCGCCGACCCACCCTCTTTCCCAGTGAGCATTTCAGTTTCCACCTTGTCACACGCTCGCACAATTGTTGATCGCGGCTCGTTACCCATTAGTTTGAATTACCAACCTCTCGATAAGATTTAACCTCTGTCCCTCAGCCTCCCTCGAGACCGCCTCCGCCCTTTTCCTTCGGCCACCCATCCCTCAACACCCTGCTTCCGGCTTACCCCCTTTCACTTATTACCCAGTCATATCGACAAGGACTTTTCCTGCGAATATAAGTACACTTCCCCCCCCCGCCCCAACCGGATATCCCTTGCCATTTATTATCCATCCCGCACGAGTCTCTTGCGGAACCATAGCCCGATCCTTCCCCGCCGAAACCCTCAGTGCCCGTCCCCAGTATCCCTCAGATACAGCTTCCCATTCCAGCGGATAGGGTCCCCCTAGTCTAACGATATGCACCCCTCCTACTGAACCCCCCCCAGAGTATATCCCCTTCGCACCGAAAACTAACCCTTTCTTCCCCCCTGTTTATGTTCCCGAGAGCACAGACACCAACATTCCATTCTTGCAACTTACCTTAGACCTACAGGATAGGCCCTGAAGTCAGTAACTTTCGTTTCCCCACCCACCTGAACCGCAGGCCATTGCCCTGGCATCAGCCCGAATTGTCTCCCCCATTCTTAGCGCGAGACCGACCCTCCCCCCGTAGAGTTCGACTTCAATTCTTACAAGCCTTCTTCTCAACAGCAAATCAGAATTCTTATTAGTCCGATTCGTACACGATCCTTTAAAAAGATACATGGTCAGACTTTCAACCCCAAGTACTATACCCTCAGATGAGGCCTCCTGGATTGAATCACCCCCCCCTTTGAGCCTCACCACGGAAAAATTCCTTCTTTCTCCCTCACCCGAACGCCGAAGATGTCCCCCCCTTTCCCCCCGCATAACATTACCCACAGCACGTTTTGCACTTTTAAGGCCTGATGCCCTCCTCGACGTCCTGAGAAAGGTAAAACTCCGGAATTCGGCCCGCCCCATCTTTTTTTCCTCCCGACAACGAATATTGGCCGCGACACCTTATTTCGGGCAGTTCAACAGCCCTCCCGGTTAAGCTAGTCTCAAATGCTCCGTCCGGCCCGTCACGCCCTTCCAGAGTTTCCGGTAGCCAACAACACGTCGCCCCCTCTGATCCAATATTTCGCAATTCGGTCAGACGTAATCGGTCCAGCGGAAGAACCCCTTTCTAAACTACCCAAACTTAACCGACCCCCGCTCCTCTTCAGCATTATCACATGAGATTAGTTTCCTTTCACTTTAATTTGTTGAACCCACCCTTGCACCTGCTTTCACCTGTTGCCCAGCCCGACTTCCAACCCAAACCGAAGCCCCCAAACCACATTGATCCTCGTTTCTTCTTTTCTCCGTTATCCAATATATTTCAGCCCCCAAGCAACAGAGTCTCATAATAGTCTTTAAGACGTGCCCCCTGCGTCAAGACTCGTCTCTTCAACCGAGAAAACCTTCCAGGTATTCCAATGACATTCCCCCACTTACCGACGTGCACCGCTCCCCCCCCAAACCACCTCTGCCCCTCTTTCCCACCAGTAGACGTTTCTCTCATCTTCAACTCCCACGCAGTTCATGCCCTCAGCTGAGGGCCAACTCATGTTGTATATCACCAGCTCCGCCGGGATTTTCTCTCGAAACCTCGGATCTTTAGGCACGACCCCGCAGCCCCTCTCGTCCCGTAATCGGCACTCTTTAAACTCCTGCATCCACTTTCCCCCCCCAACGCCCGCGATTGGCCTCCGCCGGACTTTTAACTGAATGTTCTTTTTTTTCATCACCCAACTCATGCCGACCGTGACTACTCAGCGCAGCCTTCTTTTTTCACCTTTCGGTGACGCGCTTTCCTCTTCAAAAGTTACTCATGTGAAAAACTTTGACCTTGGTGTTCTCTTAACTACTAGTTCGCTATTTTCTCAGAACTTTTTCTTTTCTTTACGAAGCGTTAGCAAGGTTCCCTTAAAGTCGTAGTTCAGACTGTCAGCTCGACCCCCCTTTTAAGGTGTATTGGTTCTCTCAGCACGCGTCAGGATACGGGTGGTCTGACTGTGGATCTTTCTTTTGCATGTATGGACCTCTTAATTTCCGGGCCCTTCGGTATTCCCCGCCATATTTAGACGCCCTTGAAAGTAAGTTCCTCCTTATCGAATTAAGCTCTTCCCCATCGTCAGACAACCAGCTTCACTCTATCTTTCCCCCTCAACTTGTTGAGATATTTTCGCAGTAGTTTGAACGGAGATATTGGTCCCGAAGGATTAAATTTCTTTCTGAACGGGTGCTATGGGCGGGTGGACTTACCTAGGTCCGCCCCCCTTTTTAAGTAAAATTTTTTACCCTTGATGTCTTTCCCAACACAGAAGTTTGCCTCTTTTCAACGGTCGTCTGAGCGTTTGATACCCTTCTCCGTGCAAGATTTCTCCCTATGTGGACATCTTGTAATTTCATTAACAACGCGACCTATCTCTTTCGGCCGACCTGACAACTATCCTTCCGTTTCCTTCAGTTTCCCCCTGAGTTCATCTCGTTTTCCCCTTTCTAAGTTTTTTCGTCTGAACTCGCTTTTTGACCTCGTGTTCATTTTTCCGTGCGCATTCTGATCCTCTTGCTGATGATTTATCAGTACTTTCCGCCCCAGACGGAAATTATCTCTACGTAATGAGGAGCACCTAGCTATTATTCGGACATGTTGTTTGTCCATGACCTTAAGTTCTCGATAGTAGATGGCTGCGAGCTTTCATGCGATTCTATGGGCACGATCTGGGTCATTATCCAATACACCCTGTCAAAGGAGTTCTTGTTTCGACCCTTGTGCAGTTAGATTGGCACATCCTTATGTACCTTAAGAGGATTTAGTCCCCCTCCTGATATTCGTTTTTGAAGTGGGGGCCAAAGACTTTTTCCTCGGTGAAGAAGGGTTTTTCTCGTTGTTTTTGGACTCTTTGTTGTTTTCCCGAATTAGAATTACGACAGTCTCCTTTTCGCGGGTTTTTTGCATAAGGCGAGCGGCGAGGTCCCTCATCCCTTCTGTTTCAGGCTCGCCCCTGACACCTCCTGTTGTGGTGGTTGAAGCTTAGTCCTGATGCTGGGGCCCCCCCCCCCTTTTAGCATGATTCGCAGGTGTGGGTTCAAGGTCTGACTTGCCCTTTTTTCCTGGAAAGGGACTACTGCCCGACTCTTCCCCCCGCTCTGCTGCAAGCTCGGGTGTCGGTATGTTGGTCCCTTTTCCTTATTGCCTTTTGACTACGACCGATGGAATTTCATCCGGGGTTTTGTTCTTCCCGTGGACCCTTTCTTCTTTTTTTTCACGTTCGTACCTTGAAGAGAAACCGCTTTCTTTACCGATTTAGCAGGGGGCTGTAGGTCTTTTCTTTGGGAAGTTGGGCAAAGTCGGTCCTGGATCTGCGCTTTTGGGTCCCCTGTGGAGGTTCCGAGGCCCCGGGTCCCTTTTCCATTCACTGCTCAGAGTAAGTTTTGCTCCTTCCTGTTCTGCTGTGGGCATTAAGGTTTTGACGGCATTGGTTTCTTCGGGTTCTTATTCGTTCTGGTGATTGAGCAGCACGTATTTTGGTGTTCTGCTCCAGTGGTTTCGGATACAAGTCTCTTGCCTGCCAGCTTTTTTAGTTCAAGACGGGCCCCGATCCGGAGACGTTTTGTCCTTTCGTCTTTCTCAACCATGGATACGTGATTGCGGTCTTAAATCTTGTTTCTTTAATACCCATCGAATACATTAAGTGATGGAGGTTTTTTTGCCTAGACTGGCGTGGTAAGTTGAGAACAGTTTTCGTGCATCTATGTTTCCGCGCGTTTTGACGGATTCTCCATCCAGTCGGGACAGCCTTTCATGATTTTTCCGGTGGTGGTACTTTTTCCTCGTAAATCGGGTCCCCTCGCTGTATGTTCGATCTGCCTCAATGGTTTCTGGTCGGTGTGATATGGGACATAAACATTTGAGTGTCGCTTTTTTGTTAGGGCGAATTACCTGATGAGTCTGTTTTTTTCTTCTTTTTCGGCCTACTCCAATTTAATCGACGCTGGGGCCTTTACTCCGTTCCTATGTCTATTTTTTGATATTTGCCAGGCCTGAGGTTGGGCGGAACTCCCGAGTAGTTATATGTTCGTCTGACTCCTCCTTTGACGGTGCGTACCGCGGCTTTGCTCCTTCTTGTTTCTACAGTATGGTGGGATCAGGTCTACTCTTCAGGATCGATACTTGAAGGTGATTCCGGTGAATTTTCTCCATGGAGGCGGGTTTGGTTTTTGCCCGGTGACGCGCATCCGTCTGTCAAGATGAATGGGTTTTTACATTTTCGAGAATGGGGTAAAGCCTTTCTATTCCATACATCTATTTGTCGCCGTTTGTGGTTTCGAGGGAAGTTGCACCTGCTACTCTGGATCATTTTGACCTAGGTTGGACTCCATGTGCAAGAGGACTTTTCCTCTATTAAGCGTAGGTGGCTTCGCGTAATTTGGCCCCCTCCGTGGCGATTATCGCGGGTTCTTTCGTTTTGACTGGCGAGACTTTTTTTTCGGGGAGTTAGTTTCTTTGCCGCTTTGGAGCTGGAGCTCCCTTTCGACCCCTGGTCCGGGGATCCTGCACGCTGCAATTTTGCTTCGCTATTGATCGCTGCATCTGTCGTTCATGTCTCTTCAGTCTTTGGGGTCCTTCAGTTTTTAATTAATTTTTTGTGTTTCGTAGAGCTGCTTTACTGAACGGTCGCAACAGATATCTCCCTGACAGATTCTCTCTTTCATATTATGCCTTTTTAAACACTGACCTTTTACAATCACAGTTCTTCCCGGTGGCCCTAGCTCCTCCGACGATACAAGAAAATCAACCGATGTCCTTTCTCTCCAAGTACCTTTTTCGGCCCCCAACCCTACTTCCTTGCACTCCTCCTCCCCTCTTCGTCCACAGGCATACTCCTTTCTGATCCTCTCGAATCGCCGGCAACCATGCAGTGGCCCCTTCCCACGGAAGTGCATGTCAAGCATCTCCTTTGCAGACCCCACGTCCTCGCCCCCCTCCTTGTGATTTACCCCACAGATTTGAACTAAGAGGTGTCAACCTTCTCATGAGTCAGCTTTCATCAGTTTCTCGATCCGCAGGCTGCCAATCTTCCTTTTTTCCCCCTCGATCCAGAACCTCCCGCTACATTTTGGTTTCTTTGCCTTCTTTCCGTTCCTCCTTCGAAGTCCCGGAGCCTTACTAAGTTCTACCCGGCCTACCACCCCATCATTACGTCTCAACAAGTTGAATATTCAAGGATCCCGTATCCGTCAACTTATTTTTGCACTCAACTAAATCGGGCACACCCTCTTTTACAACTCATGCGTTCGGCCCGACTCAATAAGAGAGAACTGAACTTCCCTTTAAATGTCATCTCGGTGTAGATTTTAGATATTCATTACCGCCAGACGCACCAAGTGCGTCTTTTCATCAGGGCAGTCCGCCCCTGGCCTGAACTCGCCCCTAAAAATGTTCTCTGGACCCCGACACCAGAAAAAAACCATTGTACCACTGATGTAGACTTTACCACAGCCCTATTCACTGACATTGTCGTTAAAAGGACCTTGAAACGCCACATAATCTCCCCTATACCGGTCAGCCCGACTCCTGTTCTCATCGTCACCACGACGCGACATGCCCTTTTTTCACCCCGGCGCTTCCCCCTTTCCCAATTCCTCCCCCGCCCAGCCGCCAAACCCCCTAAGGACGAGTATTCGTACCGTCTCCAATCAACAAATCGAATCTTCGAGATAATTTAATTCCAAAACTTCTTTCCGTATCTGAGCCTGTCACTTATTCTATTATAACATCCACCACTGGAGCAGCACTTCTCTCCTTCAGCCTGTTGATCAAATCACCCGAAGCTCTCCCACCCCTTAAAACTTCCCCGAACCCTCTGTCCTTGATCCAACTAGGTATTCCTAACTCAGCGGAAGGATCTTCTTTTCCTCTTTCCCGCCTGTAAGACACGACAGCAATACCAAGTACCGTCCTTCCCTCTCAAGGTCACGCTCTCCGCGTCCGCTGGAACCCCTTCTCGATGGGGTTAACTTCAGACCTAGACCGAGACTATATCTAGAAGTCCCCGCAGCGTCTATTACCCAAGCAACCGTAGCACATATCGTTTCACCCTTTTTTCTTTCCTCCCCCCCTCCCTTTTTTAGGAGCTTCGGCCAGCGGCCTGGCCCCTCCCGACAATAGACCTCCAAACTTTTCCCGGACCACCCCCGAGCTTGCTCATGGGAACCCGTTATAGAAAGTCTTTTTCCCCCCTTTCACTTCAACTTGCCGTCAGCTACCACCGACAACCTGACGGACCCAGTTCTCATTTTCGACTTTGCATGCGCCTAGTCCCAATTCCCCCACAACCATCCACGTGGCCCCACCCATGTCTTCCTTCGTCGTGAGTTCCTTTTTCCCTAAAGTATCGGACTTCTACTTCTTCTCCTTATTCCCGCCGTCACCCCAAGACTGCGTTCGGCGACGTTTCCGCCAGATATCAGATTAACTTTTAGAACTACCCAATCCTTCCCCTTCTGAACGCGTCCCCCCCAAAACCCACGACATGATCGAGGTCAAACTCCCAACGCCGCATTTCAGTCCGTCACTGTGCCAAAACCTCCGTTTAAACTGTAGCCCTGCCCTCCCCCCCGTTGCAGTTTTTTTTTTATTGATCTTCTGCCCCTATTTCTCCCCTTGTGCAGAAGAAAGATTCCTCCCTTCCCCTCGGTAATCATCAAAACATAGTCATACGTCCGATTTTTTTTTGATCCTCATTGGATCACACGCCTTCGTCTTTCGTACACTGGCTCCTTCCTTCTGCGAGTATAAAGCAGAATTCCGCGGAAATTCAATGTTCAAGGTTCGGCGCTTTCCTTTGAGACATTCAGACGACCCACCTGTAATACTGGCAATTATGAAATTTTTCAGGATTTAACGTCCTTTGGGATGCGATTCGAGTGTATTCTTTCTCCTCTCCTCTCATGCCATTAGTATTTTTTCAAGACCTCAAACGCCAGAGTACCCCTTTTCCTCCCAAATGCCTGCAACAGAGGGATTGCTCCTCTCGGCCTGGCTTTTCCGTGTCCCTTAATTGTGGGAAGACAGGCTTCAATTGACACCCCTTTGTTTTACTGCCATCGGCTCCCCCCTGTCTTACCAACGACAAATGTAACCTAAAGACGGTTCCTCCCTTATTCGGTAGCAACAATCTGTGTTCCCCTTCACTCGTAAA
>Ga0179593_1594586_pt1 | contig 15109 bp, 17 predicted proteins | sample CZODoug2_1_08_16_FD_185931 | JGI IMG/M metagenome (GOLD analysis project Ga0179593, IMG submission 185931) | Vadose zone soil fungal communities from Angelo Coast Range Reserve, California, USA - CZODoug2_1_08_16fungal (PacBio error correction) | ecosystem: Environmental > Terrestrial > Soil >... | reverse complement strand
GTTCCTTTCCTGGTTTTCCCTGTGCCACTGCGAATGTGACACTCCACCTCACCCCCCCCCCCCTTTGAGACGTCTCTTACCCTTCCTCTACAGTGATTTTTTTTTTTCTCCCCTAGAAGTTGCACATTCCTGTTGTTGTACGTGTACCCCTTTTTCCATGATTCTTCGAACTTATAGCCGACCCTCACTATTTGCAGGAAGAATCGCTGGTTGCCAGTCCCCCCGTGATATCTATCAGTTTCTAACCCCGCGTACGTAACATTTTCTTGAACCCTATTCTGGCACCAATCACAGTAAACCCTTTTGTTCGATAATACAATTTCTGCCTTTCTGTTTCTTTAGTCCGGATGACGTTTTTTTTTCCCCCCCTCCATTTTACTTAGGTTTTTGCAATCCCACGCCAGTCTTCACCACTTCTTTTAAAGCCTGCCCTATCCGCCCCCTCCCTTCGCGTCCGTGCTTAAATTAGTTTTCCCCTTTCCGGATTCTTGAGATTTTTGCCCCCTTCCGCGTCCTCCATGGCTTTTTTTTTTTTGTTCAAGGAATTTTTCCCAAAAAGAGACGACTTTCTCCCTTTATGGAGAATTAATCCTGATCAGGGTATTACGTCCTTGAAGATCCGGAACAAATTTTTTTTTGACAAGAACCCCTTTTCCAGAGTGCCTATTGCCCTTGCACCGTTTTTTTTCCTCTAAATGTCATCCTCCTCCCTCTTTTTATGGTATGGAATGGATCTCCGTTTCTTTCATATTGTACGTCTTTCTTTTTGAGCAGTTCGAAGTTCAGTTTATTCCCTCCCCTTGGGGCTTGCGCCCTTTCCCTTTCCGTTACCCTCGTCTTTTTATATCTGATGGCTAGATTTGAAGTCTTAGCTCGAAGTTGCCCTCCATCTCGTTCTTTTCCGTAGACCGCTGACCCTTTTCTAATTCCCCCCCTCCAAAGTGTTTTTTCTCTCCATGGCCGTCCCCTGAAGACTAAGGTTTCCGCTTGATCCTCGGGATTCGCCGGTTTCTTTTTTTTAAGATGTCTCTTTCGTGTTTATCCCTCCCAGAGCCCCGTTTTCCCCCTCTCTAGCCTCGCAGCAGTGTCCCGACAGTTCTGAATCCCCCTTATCTTCTTTTTCAAGAGTACACAGTCCCCCCAGGTTTACGGCCTTTTTCTTACCTCACTATCTTGTTTTTCTTCGTTCTTAGTTACCTCCCCAACTTCCCTGTGGATTAGCCTCCCCCCGTTCCCTTCTAAGCTCCATCAAGCAGATCTTGTTATAGTCTTCTTTACCCCCCTTATACCCCGCAAGCCAGACGCAGGGCTCGCTTTTTTCTGGGACTGCCCTCTTCGTGCTATGCTTGTCTCTGCCCATATAAGCGGGCACTGAACGTCATGAAGCCGCCAGGTGTAAATAAACCTCCTTTTTTTTTTTGTTTCTTAGTCCACCCCTTTTTTTTCTCGGGTCCCCCGGTTTGGGAAGTCACTTTTTGTTCAGCACTTACGGGCCCATCTCTCTTGTATCATAACCCTCACTTCAGTTGGAAGTTAGTTCCTTTTTTTTAATCAACAGATCCCTTTTTCCTCAGATTCCATAAAACCCAACAAAATAATATGTTTTGCCATTATTTTCCACCTCCCTCTCCCCCCCTTATCCAATCACGCTGTTACCGCCCCCGAAAATCCTTCCAGAAGCACCTCAAGAAGCTTATTCTTTCTTTTAGGCGTAATCTCCTCCCAATCTCTGCCCTGGCCCCCTGCCGCAAGGTTACTATTTTCCACGGGCGCAGCCCACCCCCTTTTCCTGCTTACTGTTTTTCCTCCCCTCCCCCCCCAGTCCAATATCCCTTCTTCCTTTCCAGCTCCTTCCCTTTAACATGGAACCCAAAGGATTTTTCCGTTCCCTGGCCTTTTCCTTCGTCCTTTCTCGCATCGAGGATGCTGCACATATTATCCCCCCCACCACTTTACAACTTTTTTACCCCCCATCTTTTCATAAGGCGCCCCACCTTCGATTTACCCTTCCGAAAATTCGGCCCCCTGAAGTACTGTGCTCTCCCTTTTTCCATCCCCCAGAGCAAACCTTCTTAAGACTTGCGCCCCTGTTCCCCCCCCCACCTGCAAAATCTTCGTGAGCCGGATGCCCCTTGTCCGTTACTAGAATTTTTTCTGCATCCCCCCTCCCCCTCCCGCTTCATACTACTGATAAAGCCCCCCTTTCTTTTCTTTGCGAGTGTTCTTTTCCTCCCCCGGGAAAGCCCCACTTTCCCACGTGCCCCCTTTGTGAACCCCCGTGACGCCCCCCTCCTACATTCCGCAGACGTTTTTTCCCCCTCTTTAGAAGGGTTCGAAGCGAGGAAAGATTAACGGCCCCCCCCCCCCCAGGCGACAGGCCCGCCCACCACTACTTTTTTCCCCTTTTTTTCCTTTCTCCCCCCCCGCATTTGTGCGTCCAAGATTCCACCACACCCCCCTAGCCTTCCTTTCCCCCCCCACCCCCCTTCTTCGCCCGACTCTTTATTCCCCTCAGTTTACTCCCTTTTTCGGCGGCATGTTACGACCTCGCTCCGGACTCCAAGAACAAAAAACCCCTCGTCCTTTTGAAATTGACCTCCCATTTTCCCCCTTCCGGCGCCGCCCCTGATTGACCAGACAGAGAGATTGGTTGCTTGACCCATTCTTCCTTTACAGTGCCATACGTTCGCGGCGCTCCCACCCTTTCGTAAGCCCAGGGACCACCTTTTCTCAGTACCAGCAGTGAATCATAGCCTCGCTGCCCCACCCTTTTCCCTGGTGCTTCCCTTATCTTTGGTTCCCGTTCCCTAGTGTCGCTGTGCCGACCATCATCCCCCATCACACGTTTTTATTCTGTGCCAGCCTTTTTTGCTCTCGCCCTCCTCCCTTTGGATACCAACAGGTCTCTCACCCTTTTTTAACATTGCTTGCACTGCTTTTTCGAGGGCAAAAACGATAACCTCTTCCGAGGACGCTCCTAGCATCGTTTAGCATGGCGCTGCATTTCTCCTTTGTCCCCCTACGCCGAAAACAGCTTAAAAGGCTTTTCTAGAGGTTCCTCCTCCCCCACGTTTTAGATTTTACTTAGAGCACTGTCTGTCGCGCACCCTAGTCGCATGTCCTTTGTAATAATCCCCCCTTAATTCCCCACCTGGATGACCTAGCGGAATACCAAGTCGTTGTCTTCGTCCTGTCCAATCCCCCTTCCCATTTTCTCCCTCTTGCTTTGGCCACCAAAAACTTTGATTCCAACCCCCCCCCCCACTACACCCCGACCACCTTCCGCGATCTCACACCCCCCCTCCCTATTCTCGTATTTTCTCATTCCCCTTTACCGACCTTTTGGACTTCCCAATTCCCCTCCCCTTTTCACCCTGTGTTCTCACCCTTCCCCTTAACGGACGACATCGTGATATTGGTCCCCTCTATTTTTTCTCCCCCCCTCCCGTTTGTGGTCTTGAGATGCGTATAATGACCCGATGTTCTCGGTTTTTTTTTACCCTTTGTCATGGGGTGTTTTACTCCAGAGAGCTTCCACGTCCCCCTTTTTAGCGTAAGGGCTTCAGTCTTTTCCCCCTACTTCTTCCATAGTTGTGTGACCATAGATTTCCCAACCTTTTTTTTTTTTTATCGTATGTAGCCGGACCATTTGCTAGATTAACCTTTTCCCGCAAGATGATTCCACTTTACGTCCTTCTTCGTTTTCTGGCTCATACTCCCCCCCCCCCCCCCCCGTCCCTTTGTAGAGATACTATCCCCATTTTGCTCCTATTCCCACGGGGACGTAGATTTAATATGAAACTGATATCGCACTTCCCTTTGTCTTCACAGACAGGGATCCTAACCCGGACCCCTTCATTCCCCTGCTTGCGTTTCCTCTTTCCCTGTGACTGCGTTCTTTCACGTAAATCTCTTACCCCCTGACCCTCGGAAGAGGGCATTTGTTGCCCCCCCCCCCCCCCCCCATGCGTCATCAAATCGAACGTTTGTCTTCAATTTTCTTCACTTTGGAGGAACGGTGTTCCGACGGGATTCTCGCTGCCCACGCCAATTGACACGCTTCATTTTACTAACCAGAATACCCCTGTATTCCCAGACACGTCCCTTTTTTTTCAGACCAAGACCTAAAGGCCTGCCCCCCTTGGGTGGTTTCTAGAATACCTAGCTGTTGTACTTTTTTCTTTTTTTTCACCCCTGTTTGTTACTCTAACCCCCGTAACCTATAAGATCTTTCCCGCCTTTCCCCAGCACTGATTCAACGGTAGAACCCGTGAACTTTTTTCCCCGAAGTCGCTATGAATGAGGATAACTGTCTAAATTTTTGTCCTTTTCCTTTTTTTTAGTTTGTTCGAAGTACCACCCCCCTCTATAGTCAGTGAGTGAGTGAAGCAGCTTTACTCCTTTTCTCCTCCTGAAATGATACCCTTTTATTTCCCCTTAAGTCTAGAAGAAGCCCTTTGTTTTTCCTCCTTTTTGGAACCATCATTTTCGTTCCTTGAAGCCCTTCCTCCCCCCCCTGAATTTCCCCCCGTATTTTTTAGATAAAGAATTCAGAAGTACCAGCTTGACTCTTAAGAACCGTCTATTTTTGACGAGGTGAGTCCCCTCCGCTTCCCGTCCAGTCCCCTTTGACTACTTCGTACCCGAATGGTCTTTTCCTTTACGAAGAAAGCCCCCCCCCTCTTCCAGTCCCTGACTTGCTGACCCCGACTTCTGTCCCTTGCATGAGCCGTGCCGTTACGTGGATAAGTAGAAGTTTCTTTAAGAGCATCTTTTGCCTTTTTTTCCCATAGCCACTGCAAAGATAGCTTTTTTTTTTTGGTCTCTCTATCTTTCACCCGAGTCCCCCAGGTTACAGACTGATTTGCCCGACCCCCCCCTTATAGATTAGGCATTTTGCTCCGTTTTTGGTATTACTCTTTTCTTCCGTCGATGTTTACCGAGCCTCTTTTTCAGGGTCCCAGAATATTTGCGATGCCAGTAGAGCCTTTTCCTATTCCCAGTTGAGTAATGTATCCTGGGACTTTTTCTATCCTCCTGGCATATGAATTTTCGTTTTCTTCCTTTCCCGGAACCCTCCTTTTACAGTTTTTCTTTTTTTTTGAGCGAACGCCCGAGGACACTCTCCACTTTTTACTTCCCCTGCTCCTATCGTCCCCCCGTTTAATAACATCCTGCGGTCTCGGCTTATGCTTTGCCTTGAAGTCTTGTACGAACCCAGGAAAGTTATTTTTTCAATGCGTGGAGAGTTAACCGGGGCCCCTTCGCAAGCTTTCTTTGGTTTGTTCTTTGTTGTGTTTTTTGTGAGTCTTGCGTCCCCCCCGGTGCCGGCAATCCTTTGAATCTACTTTTTTCTTTTTTTCCTCATCCTATTTTTTTTCTCTCTCTTATTAAGGATATTCCCCCACCACGCCCTAGATTCCCCACAACGCCCCCCATCCCTATCTACATTGACACAGCAGACCCTTTCTCAACTCCTTTCACAGATTTATTTTCACTGTTCCATCCTTCCCTAAGAAGTTAAACCAACCCCTCTCACCTAAGCGGAATGGCTTTACTGTCCCCTAGCTTTCCATGTACTGTGTCAGTTTTTCTCTTTCCAATCGCTTTCAATTGTGCTTTCTCATCCAAAGTACAGCTTTAGTTCGCCGTTTCTCAATACCCAACTCAAAGTCCCCCCCTATCGGGTGCTACGCAAACCCTTTACCCTTCCATTTTGACCCCTGCGTGCAATGGACTGTTTATTCTCGGACGCCCTCCTCTGTTCGCAAATCATTCGAGTCCCCAACACTTCCACTCGTGAATCGCTTTATTCCGGCAGCCCTTACGAATTTACCCCCCGAAATCGAACGACGCCCCCCTTTTTTTTTTACCCCCCTCGTTCTATGAGCAGGACCCATCCGCCACCCCTCCATGAGTCCTCGCCGCTCTAAACAATACCGCTTTCCTGGAAGATTTTCCCCCTGGAGCTCCGTCACGTCCCCTCCCCCTCTCTAGTTTCCCCACAAACCACCCCTCTTACTCCCTCCTTTTATCCAGACCCCAGAAACAAGTCTCCTCTATTCTTTTTCAACCAGGAAGGTCCCCTCACCAACCCCCAGAACGGCATTGTGAACTTCCCCTTCCTTAAACCCCTCCCGCCCTACCCCTGTCAAACTGCTGCATCTAGAAGTTGTCCTCTGAAACACTTCACTTCTTTTCGCGGCAATAGACCCCCACCCCCCCCCACGCTTCCATAGGAAGCGCTGATCACCCCGCCTTTCGACCCTTTCCAACCACCTAATTCCTTTCTCCCCTTCGACAACCCTGACCTCCACGCTCCTTTTTTCGCCGTCTCCCGGGTATCAGTACCTTTCGCCCCCTTTTGTTACGTCAACTTTTTTTACTTGACGCCCCCCCCCCCCGCTATCCATTTCTTAACCTTGAATAATCGTACCCTCCCCCTCTTTTAGAGCGCATTGAAGACAACTACCCCTCCCCTCCTTCGTTTTTTGACCCATTTCCCGGCTTCTTTTCCCCGCGGTATCCCCTCCCTACTTACATTTACAGTGAGGTACGACGGACATCCATATAAACTCGCAGTGATCTCCGACGATCCCAACCGCGACTCGGCTGTTTTCCTTCTTCCCCGTGGGGTTCTCTTTTTTGCAGCTTTCCATTTCCCCCCCCAACACGTGTCTTCTGTTGTCCCTCCATCTTACTCATCCTACAGTTCCTTCTCCCCCCCGTTTGCAGGCAAGGTCCACCCCATTTTTTTTCACTGGTCCTCATTGATGACGCAGTTGGTTTTTTCCACCCTCCAACGACCCAGGTACGACCTCTCTCCGTCTCGTAGCAGTTCATTGCGATGCTTTCGTGTCCAGTTTTCCCCCCGCCCAAACACTTACCCAGGCTTTTCATGCGTGGCCGCATCTCCCCCGAGACATATAGCCATGTCTTTTCCCCCCTTTTAGTACGCTAATAAACCTTTTTCACTTGACGTTCTTCAACACTGTATTGTAGCTTTTCCCCACTTGGCATACTATTGGTCCTCCCCCCATTCCTTCTTTGGACACTGTCATCGATAGATCAGCTCTGCTGGTGAGCCCCCCAACCTTTTTTTCCAACCTCTCCCCCCCGCCCTCCCCCCAATCCCTTTCCTTAGATTTACTCCCTCCCACCATACACCGACATTCTAGTAGTGCACCTGCCTCTCCTCCCTCCATAGGTTTCCCCGCGTTCACTCCCTCACATCGGTCATATATCTGCTAACCATATATCTATTTTCCCATCATTTTTTTGACAATTTCACCCTATAAGATCGACCCGTTTTGCTTTTTTTTTTGCGGTGCGTGGCAGTTCTCCCAGAGTCCATTTTGCGAAGCCAGGCCCTTTGGTACATGTCTTCAACTCTTTCCCCTTCTCCCCTTTTCTAATTTTTGTGAATAGAACATCTTCTTTCTTCTGTTGTGCCCCTTTGGCGCTAACCCTTTTTTTCCCAGCCCTCCTTCTATTCATTCTCTCAACCTTTCTTATGCACTGCCCCTCTACCACACCGAGGATCTCCCCTCTGGAACTTTTTAGTCACTCTTTTTTTTCCCTGACAGAGTTGTGCCGTCCCCCCCCCCCCCCCCCCCTTTTTAATCACTCGATTGGCAAGCATGCGCTCCCCCATGCAACTCCTGCGTAGTGATTTTTTTTTTTGTGATGCGATGTCACCTACTCCCCTGACCACCCCAACTGATCTACCTTGGAGCGTCTCTTTTTGTTTTTGGTGTGTATGAGTTTTTGCACGGCTTTTTTGTTTTTTGGGGAGGTTTGTTATGATGTGGGGCTTTTTAGCCGTTGTTTTTTAGTTTTATTTGGGTTGGAAGGTTTTGCTTTTTTGCCCTTTTTGTTTTGTGTTTGTTAGGAGTTTTTTTTTCTTTTTTATTTTTTTCTTTTTTTTTTTTTTTTTTTTTTTTTTTGCCCCTACGTCATCCATCCTTTCCCTTGCTTCTTTTTTCGAGTTGCGACTTGTCGTATCCGAAGCAGGTCTATGTGGTGCTGACCGCACATTAGAGGATTCCCCCCCTATACCCCTTTTGATTTTTCCCTTGTCACGATCCCTCGTCCCCCCCAGCACACCGTCGCGCGCTGTGCTATCGATCGAACAGACTCCAACTTGGTTGCATGTACAGTTTCCCCTAAGCCCCCCCTTCCCCTATACCTAGGTCTTGTTTTTCCCTTTAACTGCGTCAAGCCCCTTTGTCCCGCCGAGTATCTGTCCTAGGCTTCTTTTTCTCAATTTCTTACATCAGGAGTTCTATCCTTCTTTCCCTCAACCTGAGACAGCCTATTTTTTTGGCACTCCCGGTGAAGATTTCTTATCCTCCATGCAAAGATTATCCCCCCCTCCTTCCTGTCGGCGATGCTAAGGGTTCTCCTTTGTGGACCTGTTATTTGCCCGTTACCCTCCTCCTTTGTCAATAGCAATCGAACCTCTTTGTTGCTAGCTCGTGCCGCAAGGTTCCGAGTGCCTATTAGACCTCCCTTTCTCTCTCATTCGGACGTCGTCGAGGGAGTCACTTCTCCTTCGACAGTGATTTTTTTGCCCTGTATCTGTTGAGCTGCCGTTTTTGTTTCGGGACGGTCCTTTCTCCCTTGCTGTAACCCGAGCGCCTCCCGGGTTTTTTTTTTGTGTCCAATGTTTCGATGAGCTTTGCTCCTTCCCTGTGTCCTTCCCCACAATCTTTTGACTTTTGCACGTGACACTTCCCGCATCTACCGTAGGTTTGCTCTCTTTTCCCCTCCCCCTCCCCATTTGATGGTTGCCTACAGTTGTGCCCCTCTTCTCCCCCTTTTGGAATTCCCCTTTTGCGTCTTCGGGCGTAGTACGTACTTTTAGGACCGCCGGCTCCCCCCTCCCCTTAACACTTGTTTGTTTTGTTTTTTGTTTCCGTCGCACAGTGGTTTTCTCTCTCTCTTTTTTGCAACAATGCAATTAGACTGACCACCATGACAACGTTGGTCATGTTACGTTTTTTCCCCTTCTTTTTAGAAGACGAGATAGTGTCCCTTTGTTGATCCGGAAAGGCCCAAGCTGTATCCTCTCCCCGCGCGAGTAACCTCAGACCCCTTTCGCAGACCCTCCAGCAGATATGAAGTCACCCTTTCCCTGCTTTTTTTTTTTTCTCCCCAACTCCCCACACCTACCTGCGTACCTTTTTTCCTCGAGGGCTGCTTTTTTGAAATTTTTTCTTGCTGATACGACCCCAGTCTTGAATATATTTCCCTCTTCTTTTGCCTTTGAGCGCCCCGGTTTTCAAATGCAATCAGACTTGTTGGTGATTCGGTTTATAGCTTTTTTTTTACCCCCGGTGCCCTCCACGAAAACCCATTTTTCTTGCAACAGTTTCTTTCTCTTCTCTTTCCTCCCCCTATTTGACAGCAGAATTTCGCCCCCCAACGATTACGGCTTTTTCCCTACCCAACATCTCTGCCATGCCCTGCCCCTTCCCCCAGCACTTACTACTTCCGCCTGTTTCGTCCCCCCCTCCCTTTTTTCATTCCCTTTCAAGCCGAATAACTGCATACTCTGTATTACCTCCGACAGACTTTTTCCAATCTTTTCGAGAAGGTTCGAGCTTCCTCCCCCTTTTAATTCCACAGTAAGTTGTCGTTGCCGTCCTCAAGCCCCTCCAAAAGCACCCGCCGCGGCTAGAATCCTTTCACTGACACGCTTAGAAGTCATTTCTTTGCGCCTATACTAGCCTCTCGGCCCCCGGAGCCCGGAAACCTTCCCCCCCTTTTTTTTCACCCCCAGATCTCTAATACGGTTTTCCACCTTCCAATACCCCCAGTTCCTCGTCGGATCCGTTTTTCCCCTCCCCCCCTTTTGTCAGGAGCGACAAACCCCCCCCCCCCTTCACTTACACCTTTGAGCTTTGCGCCGGCTCCTACTTGATGCCTGCAAGGGTGAAGTTTCCCCCCCTATGTTGGCGCCGTCCGTTCTTTTCCCCTTTTTTTGAGACCAATTTCGAAAAAAAATCTTTCTCTTCTTCCTTTGTAACCGACACACCAGGATTACCCTCCCCGGTTTTTACTCCCGAGAAATTGTTTTTTCCAAAGCCCCCCTACACCATTCACTACCCTCCCCTCCGGCTCTTCCCACTTTTTTTTCAACCACCCTTGCTCCACTTCCTCTTACGAGTTCTCGTGACATGCGAACGCCGGATGGCGGTCTCCCCTTCTCTCCAACACTACGCTTGCCCGGCAACCTCTGCAACGACATGGGCGCGGCGTTCTTTCACAAAGTTTCCGTCGTTCCAATTTTTTTTACCCTCTCTCCTTTTAGCACACTGGTACCCGCCGGTTGTTACCCCGACACTCTTTTTTTGGAGCGTTTACCCCTTCGGCCATCTTCATTTTAGAGTGAAGATTCCTTCCGCCCTTCCGGCAGAAGTTCCCCCCCACGCCTCTTCATTTCTTTTTTTTAGCTTGACCAACTTCCAGGCTCCCCCAGATAACAGCGTTTTTTCGTTTGTAAACATCTTCCCTTTTCTGTTGTAGCTACAGAGAGTTCCCAAACCTCCCCCACCAGAAGTGATCCCCTCCCTCCCCCCTCCCCCTCTCCCCCCTTCTGAAGTCTGCCGCCGCCTTAATCTGGTGCTCTAGTTCCCTCTTCTTTGTGGAAAAGCAACACTTTTATTCTTTACAGTTCAGCATGCTTTTCCCCGTTGAGTCCTACCAACGCTATCCGCATTCCGTCCCCCCACACCTCACGTTCGACTGTCTGCATTTTTTTTCCAACCCCCCCCCTGATCAGGACGCTCCTCTCTGTCAAGAGGTGAGGCTCTGTGCAGCCAGTCCCCTTGGAAACCTCCCCCTTTTTTCCATGTTTTGCAACCTCACGAGGACTACCGGAGCACTCGTTTCACCACCCTTTTTTGTCATAAATCTTGACCGTTCCTGCCCCCAATTTCCTTTGTCTTTTAAGTTTCTCTTATTTTTTCATAGAATCCCCTCTTACTTCCGATCAGATATTGATAGGCCCCCCCCCAACCACGTTACATCAACAATTTCTTCCCCTCCCCCCATTTTTTCCCAATGCCTTTGATCTCTAATCCACACTTCCTTCTTTCCTCTTTATTCACTTCCCTTACAGCCCCTTTCTGTAGTTGCCCCCCACAGAAATCTTTACTCCCCCCCGGTCAAATGAACCCCCTCCTCACCTCCTTTCCTACATCTACCATCCTCTACCTTTCCTCCACGTTTTTTCTAGCCAAGTTTCATGTGCAGCGTGGCCCTTTCCTCCTTAAGACAGTGATGTTCGACCTAGATCCTGTCCTGCGAACGCTCGAAGTCGGTAATTCTTTCGCCCCCCACCAAAATCGGATCCATATTTTTATTGTGTTTTTCCCGAGGCGCGCCATCCCCTTTCTCTTTCCAGACCCTTGTTTTTCCCCCCCCATGTGCTCCCCAGAATGTCTTCCCGGATTTTACCCTTTATGGCCTAGCCCCCTGCCCACACCCCTAACGTTCTCTTTCACATTCTGAACGGGTCGTAGTACTTTCCTTTTTTCCATGCAGAAGTGTTTTTTTTTTTTTTTTTTTTTTCTTTTTTTTTTTTTCTTCCCCCCTCCCTTGCATTATCTCGATTGAAGTGCGCTTTTTCCCCCCTTAGAGCATAGAGTACGTGCTTGGATCTGTGTGAAATCCTCCCGTGAATGCTTTTTTTTTTTTTTTTTTTTTTTTGTGGTTTTTTTTTTTCGCTAATTATTAATTCGGAATGTTGCCCTGCTCATCAACTTTGCCTTTAGTCTAGTTAGGACAGTGTTTACATTCCCCGTTGCTTATTCCCCTGACGGAGCTGGGCTTCTTCTTATGTGTGAAGCCTTCCCCTTTTTTATTTTTTATATTCCCAGAGCCCCGCAGTCCTTTTTGACCCCTTCTAAGCCACTCCCCCTCGTTTTGCCCTCGTTCGCGAATTTATCATTCTTGTTATCGTTCCCGTTTGTTCCGGGGTTCCTGTAAGGTCTGTTTCGCGAGACTCTTTTTTTTTTTTTTTTCTTTTTTTTTTTTTTTTTCTTTGTTTTTTTTTTTTTTTTTAATTAACCACCGCTTCCCCGCCAACAATTCTAAAATTTCTAAAGCCCGAAGCCTCATTGACTTCTTTTCCTTTTTTCCCATACACCGATGAATAACGGTCTTGCGGAGGCCTTCCCCTCCCCAGAATCAAGAATGAGACAGTTTTGCTTTGTTTTTTTTGTACCTTCCCCGTACCCCGCCTATAAGGATACCAAGTCTCTCCCCTCATCTTCTCATCAGTAGGGTGATTGACTTTTTTTCTTCCCCCATTATGTTGACGTGACGCGACAATATGCCATGATTGCCCCTTAGCGTGGCTCTTCGCTCACTACCATGTTTGTCTTCCCTTTTTTTTTATACAAGTATGATCGAGTTTTCCCGTTATGATTCTGTCGGCCCGGAGTTAGGGTTCTTTAACTCAGCGGCCGCCCCGTAGGTATTTTCCCTTCACGGCCCCTTTTTTAAACACTCTCCCTCCTGGTTTGATAATGGTTCCAGTTTCTTTTTCGTGACTAGGCTTTTTCGTGGCTACAGAGGACGTTTCTTCCTGACTCGACCATACGCGTGCTCACCCCCTTTTTTTCCACATGTTGGCGAGAAGTGTTCACTCCGCCCCCCCCTCCATACACCCCTCCCCCCCCCCCCCCCCCGCCCCCCCACCCAAAACCTTGAAGGGCGTTCACTCTGACTCCTGTCTCCCTCCCCCCTTTTTTGCTCCGGTAATGTAGTCTTTGTATCAGTGACTCTAATTTCAGAAGACTGCCCTTTTTTTTTTTTTTTCTAGCCAATCGATCTTTCGAAAAGCTGTCTCATTTGCCCCTCTTTGACCCTCAGGACATTGTTAAGGTACATTTTGGGTCGAGACTCTTTCGTGTCCTCTATTTTTTTTGGTAGTCTTGCCCTTCCCCCTTTTTCCCCAAAGCTACTGTTGATATGATGTCTGCCTCCTTTCCCCCCTCACTCCACCCATCACAGGCTCTTTTCTGGAAAGATTACCATAGGAACCCTGCTGATTACTGCACCTTGCTTTCCTGAAGTTATTCTTGTCGCCCACAGGCCGGATTGAGATACTTTCCTTCATTTTTCGCCCGCCCCCCCCCCTGGGTCAATGTGCTATCTCGTTTTGGGGATGTTGCCAAGGTTTCTGTTCTCTCAACAGCAGTGCTCCGACGAGTTCCTTCCCCCCTCTTTTTCCTTCCGTGGTTGTTGTTGCGCTCTTGGCTCCAAACTTGCCTTCTCCACCCCCCAATCAAATTCTAGATTTACAACTGTCTTGATTAAATCCACAACTACCTTATCAAATCCCTTATGTTTCCCCTTCCAGCAACTCCCAGACTTTTTCCTTTACCCCTTTTCACATAATGCCCCCTTTAAAGATGTATTAAAATGTACTTCTCTTTTTTTCCCCCCCTACTGACTGATTTTCTGATCACCGTTATTATCTTAACACCCGGGCCTCCACGCCCCCACGACAGTTCATTATAAAGCCCCCCTTTTACACCCGGTTCTTCTAAATTTCCCTTTCCCGCAACTACCAACCTTGTTTTCTTAAAGTTTCCCTTCTCCCTTCCTCCCGACTTTTAGCATTATCAGGGATGCATCAAATCCTTTTTGCGTTTCAACTTTATTTTCATCCTGCCCCTTCGCCCCCCGTTTGGAAACCTTCTCTCTTCCACGCCTTCCCCCTATTTTCCTCGAATTTGCAAACGGCGTTCTGACCAGGCAATCGACCACCCCCCCTACCCCCCCCGCTCCCCAATTTTTTTCAGGATGAGCAAACGATTTCCCCGTGCTGCTTTCCCTTAGAACCCTTAAGACCACCCCTAACGAAGAATTTTATCCCCGACCCCCCGCAAGTCCTGGTGTTGTTTCGCGCCCTTTTTCTTGTTTTCCCTCCAACAACAAGAGACGGCAACCGACCCCTTCCCGCGCCACATCGCTTACTCCCTGCTTTCCTCGACGTTTGAGCATTACGAACAGGTTCCCTCTTCTTCAATGCGATCGTCTTCGGCAACCCCTAACTTAGAATTTCATCGTTTATCCCCCCCGAATTTCGTTAGGTCTGTTTTCCTTTTTTCAACAACCTCTGACCCCACCTCCTCCCCCCAGTTTTGATTAGAGACGACCCCTTTTGCCCTAGACCGGTTTTCTCCCATAGAGAATCGGTTGATTATCCCCCTCGGCGTTGGACCCCTCACAAACAACAGTTTTTCACCCTTCTGCCCTTGTCTTCAGACCTTTCCTGGTATCATGCAATCTTCTTACGCGCCAGGATTTTTTTTTTAGACCTAAGGATTTCCACAATTTGTTCACCCCTTTTACGAGAGCCCCAGCCTATACAATCCTTTGTTCCGTCCCCCCGTTTTGGCCCCTATAAACCGAGTTTTTTCTCTCCTCTCCTCCACACCGACAGCGTGCATCTGTGCCTCCTCCTTTGGAAGCATAGTGTACTTGGTTAAATATCCTAACCTCCCCCTTTCACAAGCAAGCATCCCCGATTCTGTTAGCCACCAAATCTCTTTTACAACCTTCAGAAGTGGCCCTCTCCCCCAACTGCCTGGAAACTTGCTTTCTTCTGACGCCGAGGATCAGTAGTCCCCCCCCCCAATTTTCCCCGACTTCCAGACTTTCCTAGCTTCCGTTTTCAGGTTAGCTGTACATCGCCTTTTTCACACCCCTCCCGTAACCAAACTTCACCAGCTTTTTTTCCTTTTTACTCACTTTCTGGTAGCACTGTATTAGACACCCTCTTCTCTTCTAACAGTTTATGTAATAGCCCAGTTCCGGTCCCCCCCCCCATTGTTTAGCGGTCTCCCACGTGATCATTTAACTCAGGCTAGCCCCCCACTGCCATTCTCTAGCTCAAGCTATTTTTTTTTTGCCCCCCCCCCCCTTGTACTATTCCTACCCCTACCTCCCCCTCCATTTTGGCGCGCTCTTCCCCCCAATATATTGATCCCTTTCTTTTATACCCCTCCTCCCTCCTCGTTCTAGGCCTTGCCTACTAAACCCATGACCCCGTTCTTCCCTTCCATACCGATGACATCGGTCCTAATGAACA
>Ga0179593_1273846_pt1 | contig 15109 bp, 16 predicted proteins | sample CZODoug2_1_08_16_FD_185931 | JGI IMG/M metagenome (GOLD analysis project Ga0179593, IMG submission 185931) | Vadose zone soil fungal communities from Angelo Coast Range Reserve, California, USA - CZODoug2_1_08_16fungal (PacBio error correction) | ecosystem: Environmental > Terrestrial > Soil >... | reverse complement strand
TCTACCACTCGATTTGCTTTTTTTTTCCAAGCAAGGTTGGATGCTTTTTTTTTTTTGTCTGTGCCTCCCCCTCTTTTCCCTGCCGGACAGCATGAGAAAGTCCTGAACATGGACAGATCGTATAGTTTAGCAAGCGTAATGAGGATATTTAAGTGCCCCTTCCCCTTAGAGGTCTTCTCTGAGCCCTCTCGAGAGACGAATGCAATATTCCCCAGACCTCTTCCGACTCCCCTTTTGCCTTTACCCAGCATCCCCTCAACTTAGACGGTTTTGCTTGGCCAACGGCATATAGAACGCGATTTTCCTTTTCTGTTTTTACCCCCTCTCTTTTAAAAGGATCTCTTTTCCCCCTTACTGTTCCCAAGATTTCCCTCCACGTCTCCCGCAGCCCCTTTTTTCCACGCGTCCGGCACCTGGTTCCCCCTGAAGAAGCGAAGCAGCCGCAGAATTGTAATAAGCGAGTTCATCTCTTTTTCTTCCTGTGGTTTTCCTCTCCGGGGCAACCGTTTCCCCAGGGTTCCCTGTTCTCCTTTAACGCTTATCAAAGGCTACCGTCTGCCATTCCCAGCCTACAGGGCCCTTAGCTTCGGGTTCCCGTTTTCGGTTGAAGAGGCCGCGCCAATAGTTCCTCTTTCTTTTCGTTCTTCGCTTCCCTTTCTCCCTCTGCGGCTTTTAGCAGAAACAGGGACAACTTGTAGTTCCTCCTTCCCTCTTTCCCTTCTAGCGCGCCTCTTTCTCAATTGCTACGCGCTGCACTTTCGTATTTTGGGAAAGCAAGGGTGAGAGACCAATGGATCCCTTTTTTTCGTTTTCTCACTCCCCTTTCATCGAGCAGGCTTTTCCTGCCTAGTGCCTTTTTTCCTTTCCTGTGTCGCTTTTGTTGATGCACTACGCTTAGTTTTTTTAATTCCCCGATTGATTTTTCGGGGAACAAAGAAGTATTAGTTGATGACAGGACCGTCTTTGATTCCCCGGTCCTCAAATCCAGGCCGTCCCTGACCATTCCTTGTGTTTCCCTCTTTTTCCAGCAGGCGGTCCCCTCCTGAAAGAACCGTCTGCTGTGCGATCGTTTGTCATTACTAGCGTTCTGAGTGTCGACTTCGGGGAAGACGCATAGTTTTTTTCAGGTGATTTGTTTTTATTTCGAGTTTCATCTCTTCTCCATGCTTCTTTTTTTTCCCCTTTTCACGGATTTTTTGTCATGTGGGCACTTTTGTTATGCGGCCTCGCCTTAATTCGATTGTGCCTGCACCGAACACCCCGTGCTTGCTTCTTCGCACTTCTAGGAGCGCACCCTTCTCCTTGCTTTTTTCGGCGCGCTTTTCGGTCTTCATGCCTTGGGAATCGGGCCTGATCACGATCCTCCCCCTTCTTCAAAAACGTACCGGCTGAGGTCGAGGTTTTTGGACATTCGTTTTTTTCAATTTTACTGTCCCCTAAGGGTGGCGTAGTGTTGTTATCCTGGTGAGCACTAAGCTTATCGACTATTCAAAGAGATGCCGTACTGTCGACCTTGTTCTTCGGTCCAAGTCCCTTCTAGTCCGGTGTTCATGTCGGCGAAAAGTTGAGAGAGCGAACTTCGATTAATTTTGTTCTGCTGAGTTCCCTCCCGACTCTTAAGAATCCTTAAGCCTCTTTTTCCCCTTTTTTTTTGTTTTTTGTTCATCATGAGTCACTGCGCCTAGTGCCCCTTACGATGAATAAAGTTTTTTTTTGCATTCCCCCCCCTTTACCTCTCCCGAGGACAATGAGAAGCGTGTTCCCTTTTCTATCTCGAGCCCCCAACATACTTCAAAGATCCGGTTTTCGTCCCCCGTCTTTTTCACCCCAAAAAGGGTCGGCCGTAACGATATCTTCATTTTTGCCCCCTTTCCTTCTTTTGGTGCTTTTCTTTGATTGAGCTCCCTTGCCGTGGGCAGATCTTTCCTTTGTTTTTCCCCACCCCGATCCGGCTTTCGGTGGCGGTGCATTCAGCGGTTCCTGCCATCGAAGGACGCATAGTGAAACCTTTTAGATTGTTTCCCCTTCCTTGTAAGCATTGGGGTTCCCTTTCCTTTTCGCCTCAGAACCATGTCTTTGCCGTGTCCCTCGCCCCAGATGTTGAGACATCGGAACGAGATGCACCGTAGCCGAGTCTTCGACTTTGCAATGTTACCTTGCCCCCAATTCTTCCGAGCGCAGAGCGCTTGTTCTCCCCGGATGTACTACCACGCGGTAGGGACCCCGCAGATGTGAGATGTTCTCGTGAGGGCTTTGCCGTTTCAGCGGTTGTCCCTTTTTTGAGTTGAATTCTGACCCTGTCCCCAACCTCCCAAGACGAGATCAATTCTTTCGTAAATAAGTTCCCTGCTGTTTTTTTTCGGCCCACACAGTCGTTCCCTCTAAGAATTGCCTCCTTTTTACTTCAGAACCGTCAAAGGTCTGGTTTTGAGCCAAATGTTTTTCCGTTCCCCTCTTCTCAATTTTCCCAGTCCACGCTTAACGAGTTTCGACGATTCTTTCATCTCCCGCCCCTATCCTCGCCGATACGTTCTCCCTCCATTCTCGTTTTGCTTACCTTCTATAGCCATCGTTAGAAAGTCGACAGATGGATTGCGACGTTCCTTTCTTGGTTTTCTGCTCCGTGTTTCTTTTGATGATGGGCGACGAGTCTTTTGCCTTGCTCCGTGATCCTGACCTTTCTTCCTTTTTAATCCCGGGCGTCGAGTGGTGCGAGTGGGGAGGTTCAGGTGATGATGTCTATTTGTCTGCGCATGATAATCCGCGGGGTTACTTAGCCTCAATGGGTTTCCCATGTCTTTCTTTTTTGATTTTCCTCACCCCCCCTGTACCGTGCTATACCCCGGCCAGATGTCCGCGAACCCGCCTACTTTTGGCCTTGTGTCGCATTCAAGTTAGCGTTCTTATATCTCCTTCTTTTTCCTCCTCGGATGGGCATATCGCGACGACTGTGTTCGATCCCAATAAGATCATATTAGATTTTGTTATCCTTGCCCTTTCCGCTTTCTTTTTGTTGTTGATGCGCATTAGTATTTGGAGCAAAATTTTTTTTGTATCCCTCCTTCCCCCCTCTGGATTAGTCTGCCCGCCTCCCGACCAATGGATCAGGTCTCAGGAGACAGGAATTGCTACAGCCAAAGGCCCTCCCTTTCGTTTCCCTTTCTTTGCTTACTGTCTAGAACAGTCCTTTTTGTTCGCCGTCCCCACCCCCTCTTAATCCCCCCAACCCCTGATGCCATGATGAGACGCCCAAACCGCTCGACTAATCGGGGTGCCCCGCTCCCCCCCCCCCTCTCCCTTTTCTCAACCCCGAACAGCAAAACTACGACTCGACTCCGACTTTTATTCTTTTCTCCACCCTCCCGGTCAGGATTTGCGAGAAAAGATGCGCAGATTAGGTCTTCCCCGTCCTCCCGTCGTCCCCCTGTAACACTCCTCCCCTAAGTAGTCAGCAAATCTTACTTGACTTCCGCTGCTATCGCCGTAATGCCCGTGAACATGAGCGGCGCCTCTCGTTGGGTGAGTCCCGCTCTTGACTCCTTTTTTTCGTTTTCCATTTCCTAAGCCCTCTTAATCGTGCTTTTGGATACCTTCCTCGGGTTGACCCACCAAAACCCAGTTTTGCAAAAAAAACCAGACCGGTTTTACGGTTTCTCTTCCCCCACCCAGGTACGTACCCCACAGCTTTTCCCGTTTAAACTACGTGGGAGGAGATACCGCCCGGCGCAATTCTTTGTTTTTCTCCTCCTCTTTGCTCCATTTCTCTCTGCGTTGATGAGTCCATTTTCCCCTCCCCCCCACCAACTGGTTGCAACTCTTCTCAAAACGCCAAAGCCCTCACGATTGAAACTAGAACTTCTTTCCTTTTTGCACTCGTTTTTTTCTTTTCCTTCTCGGAGCGCTGCTTGTTAAGTTATTCTTGCTTTCTTGTTTCCGGTACTTGTTTAACTCTTTCTCTTTATTATACGGTGACTTTCTCTCCCTCCGTCGGCAGAGCCAAACCTATGGGGCGAATCAAACCCACCTCACTTTTTGGGCATGCGCCCAGTCTCTCCTTTTCAAAAAAAAAAACACCCACGCGTCTTTTCCCGTTTTGACATTTTGAACCCTTTCTTTTGGCTCGATCGCGTCTCTCTTGCATTCAAGCTGCATGCACAGCGCAGCCGACGTGATAGCTTTTTCTCCACCACTTTCCTGTTTCTCCTAACTCAACGCTCCTGCTACCTCTTTTCGCTGCCCCGCTATCTATCGGCCCTCGGACCCCGTGGGCAACTTTTTCGACCGGTGACGCCGCGTCACGCTCGACTTCTTGCTTTTCCCGATATCCTTGGCTGACCTCGCTAATGGTAGGGGATCGTTCCCCTTTCGGCATGCAGACCTGCACAGGTTCATCATCGGCCGTCACGTGAGCAACGTGCCGCTGATTTTGTTTGTCTTTTTTGGCCTCTTTCGGTTTTTTTAGGCTTCTTAGTTGAATTTTTCACACTCCCCCCCTTTCCCTGCGTCAGATTTACGAGATTCAGCATTGTCCCTGCCCGACATTCGCCGCATCGCGAGAGAGAAGGTTTCTTTCCGACCGCCAAGTTGTCCTTCTCCTTTTTTTCATTCGCTTTTGTTTGATCTGTAGACCTTGCCTCTGCCTCTTCTTTCTGAAAAGACCGCAAGAAGGAGGGCCTTACCTGACCCCGGAATTAAGGCGTTTACAACTCGACGACAGCCCCTTTTTTCCTTTCGGTTGATTTCTCTTCTCGAACGATAAACCAGCGACGTTCCCAGCTGCCTTCCCCTTCCACTGTCAATTCCTGGTCGCGCGAATTTTCATGCTAGGGAAAGGCGGTGGGAAGGCATCTAGTCTTTGGCCACCCCCAAATCCCCACATGAGAGCCGTTGCTCTCTTTGCCGATTGAACTCTCTTTTCTGTCACGTAAATAACCTGACAGATGCGCTTAAATGAGTTAGCACGCCCTGCCCTTTATCCCTCTTATCGAATGAGGATGGATGTTCCCGTCCTTTCCCCTTTCTCCCCTGCAATTCTGTTTTTCTTTCTGAGTGCACCTTGGCTTTTGGGATAGAAAAAACTGAAGTCGGGCTGTAATACTTCTTTTTCCCCCTTCTCCTATCGTTATCTCTCTCTAGCCACCGGCGCCAAATTGCTCACCTCTTTTCGGTAAGCTTATCGTTCCTGCTTTCCTATTTCATGGTTTTTCGCAACCAGTTCATGCACCTGGTCATCCATGTGTCTCTCCCCTGCGTTCCGGAAGTCCCAGTGCCTTTCTCCTTGCGAAGTTGGTTTTTTCTTGGCAGTCAGCCGGGGAACCAACGCTGCTTTCTACTCGATAACCGTTCCCCCCCTTTTCCTCCTGTAACTAGCCTCCTGCATCGCGACGTTGACACGATGCCTTGATTTTTTTGAACGACTTGCGCTGGTCACTGTAAAACCAGGCTGACCTTTTTCTTCGCTACCTTTTTTGTTTTTCTCCTTGTAGCTCTTGTGAAGCGTTGCTTTCTGCAGAAAACCCGGTTACTTGTTTCCGGGGAACCGGATCTTGCAGGCGCAAAGACCCTAGAGAGTCGAAGTCCCGTCTTTTGAACGCGCTTGCTTTGCTGCGCGCTTAGATGCGTCGGGGAAAGTATTTGCTTTTGATCACTTGCTTTTTCCTTTCTCTTCTGCTGACGGCAAAAGGACCCCCCGTTTCGAGCTCACTGTTTCCCCATCCGTAGTCCAGTGCGCCGTTCCCTTTGCACTGTTCTAGCGTTGGATGTCCTCTGTCACCCTTCTTGCCTTGCCGGCGCTTTTTCGAAAAAGGTATTTCGCATCGGCTTTTCTGCTTTTTCTTTTTTTTTTTTTTGCTCGGTTCTTAAGAACTTCTGCAACACTGCTCGCGGTTCACGCCTTTCTTCTTTGCCTTTTTTTTCTCTCTGTTGGTGCTGGCTGGCTTTCTTTTCCCGGCGCGTTTTGTTTCCTTGCTTGCTTCCACCCTGAAAGGAAGGCCACCGTGATGGGAAACCCCCCCCCCCTATTTTGGTCACGTCATCCATTCCTCCCCTCTCCACGTAGTCGACCACCTCTAACCATCTCCTTTCATGACGAAAAGAAGGAGGGCGCGGCGTGGAAACGGCTTTCGCGCCGGCTTTTTTTTTCCATACACACCCTGCCCAGTTCCCCCTGCACCCTTCTCATAGGGCGGCGGAAGACATCATCAGCCATATCCGCTATATGCTTCTTCAAGTAGGGTTCTGAAATTTTTAATTTTTTTTTTTCCCTGTGATTGTCCGCTAGTCCCGGCCTACCGATCCGCCCTGATTACCTTGGCCTTTGCGGCGTTCGCGGCCCCCTGCAATTAGTTTTCTCATAGCATCGGGCGAAACGCGCGCTTTTTCTTTCTTATGTTCTTATGTCGTCCAGGTGTTTTTCATACCTGATAGGTAGGGAGATGCTTTTAACCTAGCTTTGGTTTTTTTTCAAGAAGGCCTTTAAAATTTTCCTCCCCCAGACCGTCTTTTTTTCTCTTCGGCTTCTCTTTTTGTGCTTTTTAAGTCTTTCTTCTGGGATTATCGGCCGCTTTGGATGCGCTTTTTTACCTGTTTTCAGGAATTCACGCGCTGGATGAAAGCAGTACATCTCCTTTCGAATGCCAGTTCTCCTCGTCCCTGGTCCTCCCAACGCGACGCTGTTTCCTTTCCTCTTCTTTTTGGTTTTCTTCATCTTGGCCTCGCTGCCTGGCGATTCCCTGTTGGAGGTCGTGAAAGTCTTTTAAATTTATTCATCGTTATTTTTCTCACTCCTCCTCCTCCCCCCCTTCCATATGAGGTTGAGCCGAAGCTCTGCGCTGAGTATATCTGCTTCCTTTGATTTTGTGGATTCCCTTAGAGGCGACTCATCAAGTAGGCGCTTTTGTGCACTCAGGAGTCTGGTTGTGCTCGCTCTAGTGGATCCTAAGCCAAAGAATTCCGTTAGTTTGTCTTTTAGCAACTCCGGCGATAACGCCTGTCTTACCCCAAAGATTAGTATCTTCTCTTCTCCTGCTTTTTTTTTGTTTTTTTTCTTCGACCCTCTTTTTCAATCAACTCGTTAATCAACTTTCAGTTTTCTTCTTCCAACCCTTCAATTAAATGTCTGGTTTTTTGTCTCCAATATGAGCGAATAAACTTCCGTCATCATGACTTTGCGCCTCCTTCGGCCTCTCTATCAAGTGATCTCCCCGAGCGTCCAGAGGCAATACTTTCGATCAGTCGCAATTGCTTTGGCTCCTCCCTTCTCTTCTTTCTCTTTCTGCTTATAAATCCTAGTGAATTCCTTGCCATCAAGATTCAAGCCCAGAAATAAGAGGCAGAGACAGCGAGAGGCACCAAGCCTCCCCCCCCTAACTCGACGGATGTCCTCCTCCTTTCCCCCGCTCGTGGGGAATTTCCCTCGCTTGGCTTTACCGACTCAGGAGTCATTTTCCAGCCTCTTGTCCTCCCCTTCTACCTACTGTACCTCTGACTTTTTCAAAAGCTTCTATCCATCTTTCCTTCCCCTTTTGCCCTCCCCTTGATTCCATCCGCAGATCATCTCTCCTGACGGTTCGGATAATGTGAGCCGTCTTTTTCTTGAAACCCAGGATGAAAGAACTCGGTTTGGACCAAGTCCTTCTTCCCCCGATAGGATGACCCCCACAAGCGCACATTGCGCCCCCCTCCCCTTCTTTTGCGTTTCGCCCGGATGCGATCGTCCCACTGATTTGCCGCCTTGCGCGAGCCGCGCCCGGCGCCCTCGATCAGGCCGGTAGCGGTAGAAGACGGTCTGCAGCGGCACCTCCCCCCTTTTTTCTCCAGACCCTTTTTTTTTAAGAAATTGAAGACCGCCCATTTTTTCGCTCTCTCCTTTTTTTTGCGGATGTGAGCCGCCGCCTCTGAGATGGTGCCGGCGATTTAGGTTTGGGAGGAGAACGCCGGAGACGGACGCCGTTCGTCCGAGTCCTCGGTTTCTTTCAGATTGCCTGAAATTTTTAGTTTTCTTCCGGCCGTCTTTCTCTATGCAATGTTGACGTGACAACCTGCGATTTGATGGTTTCCCCCCTACTTTTTGCTGTTTCCGGGTAATGGTGGCGGCCTCCCAAGGAAACTGCGTTTTTTTTTCCCTTTCCAGCGCCATCTTTTTTTCCCTCTCGCTCCGCAGTAAGTCGGAAGTTCCGTACCGTCGAGCAGTTTCTCATTGGCGCTTTCCATTTTTACGAGAAGCACGCCTGCAAAGCTCATTTGGAAAACAGTTTTCATTTTTCCCCCCGATTTTTAGACCCCCCCAATAGCTTTTTTTCGACCGGTGTCTTTTCTCCGGATATAGCCCCTGCTGTTCCTCAATCTTTTATTTCTAATGTACTCGAAAATTCTTTAAGTGTCATTATCGTTTCCCTCGTAACTCTCAGTTATTTGACAAGCGTCCTGCCGTTGCTTTTCTGCTTCCCGGTCCCCGCACTTGCCATACGCGCTTTCCACTCGCTTCTTCGACGCTTTCTTGCCGGGTTTTCATTTCTCGGGGCCCCCCGGTTGCTACAAAACCTAACCGTGGGTTTTTTCTGAGACTTTCCACGCCGCAGAGAGACGTGTTTCTCTGCTACCGGTGACAGGTAGCATCTTCGTCGCCCCTCCCTCTTTTTTTCCCGCCGCGCCAATCGTGAAAAGAGTCTTACTCGGTCATTTTCCGCGATGCCCTCGCTTCTTCGCAGCTGCTTCGCAGAAACGGACACCCGGTTTATTTCCGTTCCCTCCCCCCTTGGTCCAGGATTGAAGGCTCCCCTCCTCTTCGAAAGTGATACGCCTTTCATTTTTTCCTTTTCCTCCCTTTCCTGACACAATGTTAGAAAATTTATTCTTTCGTTTGCGCAATGACCAGTGGCCCTTCGTTTTAGACGGAAAGATCAGCTTCATGCCCACTCTTGCATGCTCTGGCTTTTTAATGTTTCTATCGAGATTAATGTTTCCTTTTTTCGGTACCTCGCCCCCCCTTAACAGCCCCTTCCTTTTGGATAACCCCACTGCCGGCCCTCCATTCTTTCAAATACTTAATGGGTGAAAGCGTTAAGAAGGCGGCCCCCCCCTTTTGATTTCTTCGTATCCCAGAGTCTCTGAGAACTTTCGTCCTCCCTGTTTTCTGTCTTTCGTCAAGTCCTTCGGGCCCCCGCGGTCGGCTTCTCTTTTACCGCCCTTTGTAGAAAGATGGATGTGTAATGTTGGAGTGGTTGTTCCTCCCTCTGAGACTTCCTACCAGAAGGTCCCAGCCGAGATCAGATGCGCCGCCACCGCCGTCTGTTTTCTGGGCCCGGTCTCTTTTGATTTGCTTAGATGGTGATCGGAGCCTTCATCCGAATCAACCTTCCAACCTCCTCCACCCCCCCCTTTGGGCTGCTGTGGGACCAGACTTCTTCGTAAGTTTCTTTTTCTTCTTGTGACTTCCCGACGCGGATCTCGTCCCTCAGCGGATATCCGTTCCCAAAGGAATGCCCGTCATCGTAGACCTGGCCCGTCTTTTAAGTTTTCCCCTCTCAGCTTCTTTTGGCGATGTCTGAGCCCCAAGGGCGATCTCGAACCTATTCTGTTTTTTCGGTCAAAACGCCTCCGTCCTCCAATACCACGTTTTCCGCTCTTGGAACCGCATCATCGGCACTCCTTCTCGGGTGACTGGCGCCCTGTTTGATCCGGTGATTTCTGGAATTAAGAGATCAATTTCCTTTCTTTCGCTTTTCCGACGTTCGTCTCTCGAAGCACCCTACTTCCCCCGGGGATTCCGGCTTCGCTGGTTTCACACGTCGCAAGCCGTGCCCACAGGTTTTGGCAGCTCGTCTCGCGGCTCCTCCCCTTTTTTCAGCCGGGCCTTTTTCTTCTTTCTTCTCAACTGCGTTTTTTCCCTTTTCTTCTCTTCCCTTTCTGCGGGTGCAGCCATCTGGCCCCATGACATCCCGGACGCGATCATACGCCAAAGACGTTTTTTTTTTTCCCCCCCCCCCGAAGGTCTCCCTCGTAGGGTGGCAAAGGCGCTTTTTTTTTCCACCCCCCTTTCCTTTCGTTCTTTTTAATGCTGCCCCAGATGGTGATGTGCCCATTCGGGACGAGAAGTCAATTATCCGTCCCTTGTCCCCTTTGTCCGTTTTGCCAATGTCCCGGATTCCCACTTTTTCGCTGCTCCCTCTCTCCCCTTCCAGTGATACGACCCGAGTCAGGTCCCGTAAAGACTGGCGAGTTCTTCGTGCTTTCTGGTTGACGTTGTCTTTTTGTTCAACCGGTGTGCTCAGTTCTTTACCCCACTCACACGCAGATCTCAATGCGTCTCCATCGGGCAAAAGAAGGTCAAGCTTTAGCCCTGGCCCTTTTTCCCCACCCGTCTTTCCAGACGATGAGGTTCCCGTCCTCTTCCCCTCTCAATCACCGTCCCCAGAGTCGGTTTTTCCCAACTGTTAGAATTCCGTCTCCTTTGTCTTCTTCCCTCGGTCTTTTTAGCTCTTATCAGGCAGTCTGAGTCTCTCTCCCTCCCGGCTCAGCCTTTTTTCATGTTATTACTGCTCTAGTCCTTCGACGGCACGTCGACGCTTCTCCAGCCTCTCTTTTTCTGGGCTGGTCCGAAGTTTGCGTTGCTTCGTTGTTTCCGACTTTTCTCTACTCGGAATCTGGGGAGTCCGTGATCTGACCGTGCTGGTTTAAAAATGTAGTTGCTGGCTGCTGAGTGGGGCGGTTTTTTTTTTCTTTAGTGGTCCCCCTCGCCCTCTAAGTCGATTGGTAGTAGAATCCTGGCCGGCCACCTTTGGCGTTCCTTCGTTTCTTTTTTCGGCCCCCTTCCTTTCTGAATTAAGCCACTTTCTTTCCCATTCTAATTGGGATGTTGCGCCTTCCGTTAGCTGCTGGCATGATCCTGGTCGGAGTAGAGATATCCTTTTTCTGTTTTTTTTCCTGGAGTTATCCCTGTGTCTCCCCAAATGTCTCTCTCTTTTCCTCCCCTCCTTTTTTTTTTTTATCTTCTACTTTGGCCTGCAAAACCGCTTTCTCCAGAATGCCCATCCTTGATATAGCCGACACGCCGACCAGGTTTTATCCTGCCCTCCTCTCCCAGTCCTGGTTACTTGCTCCAGTACTTAGAAGTCTCCAAAGGTCTTCTCGATCACACTGGTCTTCCTTACTCCTGTTGCCTGCTCACGCCGGCACATCGGTGACGAAGGCACCCTCGCGCGAGCAACTGTTCCAAGTCTCTAGTTCCGCCTTTCCGCCGTGACCATTGTCCCTCCCCCCCTTTTCCGGAGCATGTGGGTCGATATCTCTTATCCCCCCCTCCTTTCCTTCTGTGATCTGCCACCACGCCCATGCCCTTCCTCTCCTCAAAGAACCTGCGCCAGCACACAAATTACTAGCCGGACAGCATGAACACTCTTCGCCTTTTTTCCCTGTTTAAAATCCCATCACGGTAAAGTAATTCACGTCGCTCCCCCCTCTGCAGCTATCATAGCGTTCGGCAAAACCCCCCAAGCTGACTACAGTCGCCAACGCGCGAGTAGAAATTGACCGAATCTAATCAGTAATTGAAGAGCCTCGGGTGACATACGGCACCTTTCCCCCTTTTCTTCCTTACGCATTCCTTCTTTGGCACTCCGACATGACTAGCTTCGCGGTTCGCAGCTTTATTCCAATCCACTTGACGGCGCCCGGGTAATAGGGGATCTCGATGCATTCCCTTCGCATCGAGACGATTATCCATTGTTGTTGTCCCGCCCCGGTGATAGGAATCCAGGAAACGGAAAAAACATTTTTTGTTTTCAACAAAACCCGAACGGACGGTTTTTCTCTTGTATCTTTCCAACCCCCTTACCTTACTATCGCCTGTTAGACCCCGGGTGGTGGCAGGACGCTAAAATTCCGGGTCTCCCCCGTTTTCCAGTCCTGAAGGCTTGAGCGATCTATCTATTTTGATTTTTTTAATGGGAGCTTCCCCACACAGGTTTGAACCCTTTTCCCCCCTCACCGCCTCCCGAAGCCCCGTATGAACCCTCTCCCCCTTCTATTGTTTTCCGACCCTGTGTATTTCCTCAGGCGTGACCTAGATATGGCGAGAGTAATTTTTCGGTGGATTCTCATGCTTCCATACCTCGAGTCAGGCCTTTTTTTTCTCCTCCCCCCCTATGTTCGATGCAACCACATTTTGCGTCCCTCACAAGCAACTAAATGGGGCACGGCTCACTTTTTTCACTTCCTCGGATCACGTTTTTTTCACCAACCTTTTTTTTCCTATTCGAGTCACACTTCTCTTGAAGGACCAGCTGGTCAGCACAGCCCAGCCCTTTAGGATCCTGGCTGCCCAAAGGCTTTTAGACCTCAACCCTGACGTCTCCTCTTTCTCGCTCCCCGTCCCGACATAGAGATTCCATCAAAGTTTTTTACGGCTTCCCCGAGTTTGCACTGCTCAGACGCCGGAAACCTTGCCGTAGGTTTGCTTCGCTATCTCCTTTCTTGATCTCTAATGTTTATCGGGGATGAGTTGATGTCTTTCCCTTCTCCAGAAATTTTCTTTTTCCCCCCTTCCACCTTAGCCTTCCGTTGATGCTGTTCACTCTTGAGTCTCAAACGGGTATTGGAGGAAGGCGGCGCTCCTTTGCCCTCCCCAGTTCAAAAAAGTTCATGTTTTTTATTGTTTCCCTATCTCCTTTCTTCCCTTCTCAAGCCTGCGCTGAGGAAGGTTTTCTTGCCGCCGACCCCGGTAGACGATGACGGCATAGAATTTTTTTTCCGTCCTCCGCTGTGGATATATTCCTACTTTGGGATGCAACCTTTTTTCTTGATTCATTTTTCCAGGATTAAACCTTTCCCTAAATCCTGTATTTGTGGCCGCCGGTTGATCTTCTCTCTCGTGGGAAGATCACCAGCGCAGCCAGACAAGCGACCTTCCCCCTCGACAATTCTTTTTTCCCGAGGGAGACCTAGATCTCAGCTTCTTTTGTTTCATGGTGGCGTCATGATCGATGCTTGCGTGGCACCACCAACTTTTACCCCACATCTCTCAGCAGAGTGAGACTGCACCCTTCTTTTTTCCCCTCCTCTTGCTTACCTCCCATAATTTCATCCTTCGGAGGCAACGTCTCTTTTTTCATAAAGAGCGGTATCGACCTCTTTCCTTTGTTCTCATGATGAAAGCTTTCACCCATGACCCTTTGCTTTTCTTTCCCGGGCTTTGTCGTCTAAACCTGCCTTCCTTCATGTAAGAAGTATGGTCCAACGCCAGAGCTTCTGTTCCTCTTTCTCGACACTTGCAAGACCTCGAGCCTTGAAACGGCTGGTCGGACCTTTCCGTTTTCCCTTCCCCGTGGAAGGTCATTTCGCCACCACGACAATATTAAATGTTCATCCATGGTCTCTCCCTTGCGTGACCGGAGCCATTGCCTTTCTTCAGTCAATTTCCTCCTTCGCTCTTCCGATCCGGGGCACAGTTTTTGAATCTCTACCCTTGTCCCTGTTTGCGACCTCATCTGAGAATCCGCAGCATCGCGCCCGATTTCACGAGGCATCGTTGCACGATGGCGCGGCGCGTAAACCTTTTCCTTACCGGGACCCTCTTCTCCCCCCCTTTTTGCGCGATGCAGAGTAGCTCTTGTCGAATCTTTGTTCTTTGCATGCCCCGGTCAACCCGGTCCGGTTTTTTAGCAACCGGGTCCTTCTGAAGCGCCACCTTCTTGCGCGAAAGACGTTGTTAACGCGTCTTCTGTCCCTGCTGAGCGCTGCGCTTCTGTCCGGGTTTAACGACTCCTTTTCTTTCCCCTTGTGCGCTTTAACGGTCTCTGGACGTTTGTTGAAAAGACTAAGGACACCCTTTCCGTAGCTCGTTTGACTTCCCCATCTCGTCCAGGGAGCCCGGAGACATCGCATGGCTATAGCCGTTGACCGGCTCGTCCCAGTTGCCTTGCGGAGCTCTTTTTTTTCCTGAACCCTTTTCCGCTTGTGTTTTTCTTCCTCCTTTTTTCTTTCCCTCTGGATTACGCCCTGAGCAAAGTCGGCTTCCGGCACTAGCATTAGAGCTTGCGGCTATCTCTCTGTCTTTTGTTTTTTTGTTTTTCCTTTTCTCTGGACCGTCGAAAAATTGCCCGGCCGCCAAGCTTTCCACCCCCTTTTCCCCCCCCCATCGCCTGTTTGGTTCCCCACGTCAAGACATTATATGAGACCCAGACGGCGTCGTCGCCCCTCTCCCTCCTCCGGCTCTGACCTAAAGGACGTCTTTTGCTTCCTTTCTCCTCTCCCGCCGCCTCCCAACCATTCCACGGACTTCCCACTAGGGCGTCGGCGTTTTCCTCCCCTTTGATCTTTTTAGTGCTCGGCACGCGGATGCGGTTCGGCCTTTTAGTAATGGGAGCTGTTTCTCGGCCGTGCTTTTGGCGTCTCTTTTTACCGCGACCGACACCCCTTATTCGTCCAGTGGATGCTTTTGGGTCCTTCCCTTCTTCCCTTCTTTGGTCGATCGCATCGGCTGACAAAGCTCCGCGATTCTGAGCGATGGTAACGATGTTCGCATTTTGTTTTTCTCCCTCCCGTTTTTCCTGCTTTTCTTTTCCCCCGAGTTCTTTAATCGTGGTGTTCAAGCCGGATGTCTAATCCTCCCTCCTTTCTTTGATAGGCTTATTGATCTTTGTGGCTGGAACCTGCGTTTTATGAGAGAAGCTCTCGAGCGATTTTCGTACTTTATCGGCCTCTTTCCCGCACCACATCCCCTTCCGCCCGATGCATGAAAGCGCACTTTTTTTTCAAATACTGCTCCCTCTTTTCTTAAATTTAAGACTTAGGAGTTGTGTTAGGATATGGGGCCCCCCTCGCTTGTTCTTCCGGATTCTTTTCTCGTGTTTTACTTACTGAAAGTATGATGCAGCACATTCTTTTTCCTTCATTTCTCTTTTTTCCCTCTACCCCCCCCAACCAAGCTTGAGCTGAGTCTAGACGTCTGCCGCTTGACGTGCCGTGGCTGAATGAATTCTAGGAGCGCAGAAGTCCCCTTCCGCGCACTAAGGATGTTGGTTCTTCTTTCATATTGAGGGTCCTCCGCCAGCAACTTAGTGGTTTGTTTTCTAACGTCAGTGACCCTCCTTTTCTTCCCCCCCATCTCTCT
>Ga0179593_1425094_pt1 | contig 15110 bp, 12 predicted proteins | sample CZODoug2_1_08_16_FD_185931 | JGI IMG/M metagenome (GOLD analysis project Ga0179593, IMG submission 185931) | Vadose zone soil fungal communities from Angelo Coast Range Reserve, California, USA - CZODoug2_1_08_16fungal (PacBio error correction) | ecosystem: Environmental > Terrestrial > Soil >... | reverse complement strand
CGGTGCATTTTTTCATCCACATCACTGCAAGAGGGATTGACCCTAATCCCTCCTCCGTTGACTTAGCCCTACGTCTCCCCCTCTTTCCTCCGTAGGGTTCGATTTTTTCTTAGGCGGCGAGAAGATCTAGGTGGACGATAATAGTGATGACCTTCTTTCTCCCTCAGACGATCCCAATAGGTTGTTTCGTTATCATTTCCCATTGATCCTGTAAGGTATGTCGGGGCCCTCCCTAGTCTTTCTCCTTTCCGCATCCCTCTTTGCTCGTCTCTGACGAGCTTTCAAGGTTTGGAAGTCTTTCCTCCTCATTTAGAGTTCGCGGACTGTGAGGATTGTGTTCAATTAATTTCCTTGATTACCTTATTCTTGAAGACACCGGAGTGGAAGGACCCGAGCACTCTATTCCCTCTTTTCTTCTGATCCAAGTCCTCTTTTCCTGCGGCGCCCTCTTTTTTTTTTGGTCAGGAATTCGGGTCCTCTTTTTTTTGACGGTCTTTGAAGAGCCACACTGAGTATGCCTCAATCTAAGCCTTTGCTGCAGTCCCCCCCTTGCTCCGACACACTCTTCTGGTCGGATTCCTCCCGCGTCCGCTCCCTTCTTTTCAAAGGAAGTCCTCCCATTCCCCTTCACCCTTCCGCCCGTTTCCCCCGACCGATATCTTATTTCCCCCAAGTCCTTTGCGGGCTGTATTTCTCGTCTCCCTAATTCTCTCTTCGCCGGGGCCCTCCCCGCGTATAAGATCTCACCTTTTCTCCGACGCGCTAACGACAGGTGGTAACCCTTGTCCTCTCTGGTTCCCACCCCACTTTATTCTTTATTAACTCATCCCCTTTTCCTTCTTTTTAGACGGAGCCGGTCGCGAATCTATGTTTTCTACTTTTCTCTATGAATGTTTTTAGAGTACCTTGAACCTTATTTTCTCTTCCTGAAGTTTTTAACTTTCCCCTTTCCCGGGTCATCTATCCTTCCCCTTTAAGAAGAACACTCTCCCTCCTCGAGGGTCATTCTGCATGAACCGGTGTCTTTTCCTCCCGTAGGACGTCGTTCATTTTCTGTCAGTCATCCGATATTCCCCAGGGCTTAGTTTTCTTTCCGGAGAGGAGTCTCTCCTCTCAGACGACTCTAATGATCTCGACGTCTTTCCCCCCCCAAGCCTTTCCAGCCTTTGGATCTTCCATTTCTCCTAAGGACCTTTTTGTATCTCCAGTGTTTCTTTGTAATGCTCCCGCGCCGACGCTCGCCGTCCCCACTACAGGTGTGTCGTTTTTTTTTTTTTCCTAGCGTCTTGGACCGGTAAGCCTACTAACTCCATCAGTTCACGATAGCTCCCACTTTTCGGCCCCTCCCCCCCCTCGAGCTTCTCATTCTTTCCCCCCCCTCACTGGGGCTGGCTTCAGACTCGAACTCTTTGTCTCTATTGATTCCTTATCTGATTCCTTGTAGATGGCCTCCATTTATCTATCGTCTTGTGTTCCCCCACCTTTTTTCTTTCCTCTGCAACCTACTTTTCCCCACACACATTTGGGACTGAGAAGAATTTAAGTTCTCACCCCCCAGACGTGTCCCTACCCCCAGAGACCCCACCCCTCTAGAGTCTTGTCTGCCGGTTTTATCATGATTCGGACCTGCATCTTCTGTAGCGCTTCTCCCGATTTTGTGAGTACTCTTTCTTTCCCCCTTCCTTTTTGAGAGAGCTTTCCCCCCCCCCTTTCCTAGATCGCTACTCCTCCTATGCAGGGTTTCTTCATCCCCTTGTATACACCCGGTTTTGATGGCGTCTCACATTCGTTTGAAGTTGACGGTTCATTGTTTTTTTTTTTCTCGTCCCTGTGTCGCTTGCGACGGCCTGTCCCTCCCCGATATTTGTATCACCCTTAATCCTGTGAAAACTTAGTTTTCATACTCCTCTCCTCGTGCTCCTACCCCTCCCCAAGAATTCGAGGTAGTTAGGACAACGTGGTTTGTCTATGCTAGAGGTCTGCACCTCTTCTGTTTCCTCCTTTAGCGGTCATGCTGCGGTTTTTCACCCCCGACTTCTTCCAAGTTGTGCCCCTGACCGGGCACCACATCCTCGGTCCCCAGTGCTGTCCGTCAGATTGGCCAGGACATCAAATTTTCTTGATACGTTCTTGAAGACCCTTCCGGCCTTCCACCGCTCACCGGAAGTACGTCATTTTCATCGATTTTCCTTCTCCTTAGCGCCTGAGAGATACGAGTTTTCTTTGAGAGGCTCACCGATTTGTGCCCTCTCCTCTTCCTTTTTCCTGCATTCGGACTTCCCACTGTTTAGAACGCGCCTTTTCTTTTAAAGACAACCCAACCCCTTTCTACACTCTTCCTTGAGTCCTAGTCGATGAGTGAGAGGAAAAAAGGAGCTTTTTTGGTGGAACTGACGTATTTCGGCGAGACATTGCCCCCCTCCTTCTTATACTACGCTTCTCTTCTTTTTTGTTCTCAGCCTCCCTTAGACACGAGTTTTATTCCTTTTTCTAGCCGTTCAACCTCGAGTGGATGTGTTACTCATCCATTTGGCAACCCTTTCCCCCTATTTAACCGGATAGTCCTTTGGACCATGTGGCCTCCCTCGTGGCCCTCCTTTGTCCCCTTCCCCATCTCGTAGCCGAGGTTGAAGGGCGGGACGTCTCTCTGGGATCCTGTACCTGCTACACCAGACCCGCTAAAAAGTTTTGTTTTGATCCGAGTCTCTTTCCTCCCGCGCTTTTCGTATTTTTCTTTTTCCGGTCTCCGTTCATCCTCCGTTTCCTCTACTCGCTGCTGGCCTCCTCTCCGTACCCGTGATGGGAAGCATCAATTCGAAGATTTCCCCCTCGGCTTCTATGAAAGAGCATGCCTGAAGCCATTCCTTCTACCTCTTCAATTGCTTCACCACGTCCGCTATTGTCCTTTACCCTGGTCACCCCCCGTTCTTTTTCGGAAAAAAGGCCTTTTCTTTTTTCTATCTCAAGTCGACCCTTCTCCCGGCGACTCAATTGATTACCACTATTCCACTGCGGTCTCTCGGATGACCGACCTCCCCCCCTTCCAGTCCTTCCATAGATATCTCCCCTGATTTCCCTTTTCCTCTCTGATTGGACTCCCCTTTTGCTGGGTCCTTTTCTTTTCCAGGGATCACTCTCTCCTGCCCACACCAAGGGCTCATGCGGTTGGTTTGAATAGATGACTTATTTTCTTTTAACGATCGGGCATGAAAGCGACAGGTTTTATCTAATTCCAAAACTCTTCCTCCCTCTTTCTCCCATTGATGTCTCGATTCTGAATGTTGCCGGCAAGCTTCCTTTTCCATCCTTTCCTGATTTTTTCCCCTGTACTTGCTGTCGGTTCTCCTCCATATCTGTAACCCTACTCCTTTTTGTTTGAGAGATCGTTGAATCACGCCAAGTATGATAAGAAGTTTACCCCATTTTTTGGTTTTGAAATTTCAGCAGTCGATCGTAGCTCTTGGCGATCACCCAGATTTTCTTCTCTCTGGTGCGAGGCTCTTCGCTTCTCTCCGTATTTTCGCGTGCCTTCCGACGGAGGATCCTCATCTTTTCCAACAACTTGCATGCTTGGTTGCGACGTCTAAAGTTACTGAGTCGGTCTTTGCCTAGATATGCCCAGGGTTCGCGCGCTCGGCTTTTCCTCTCCTCTTCCTGAAGGTGTTTTTCCCTTTTCGTCATATCTGAGAGTGGAGGTCTGCCGGGGTAGTCAATTGCCTTCCTTCCTATTCGTTACTAGACGGTCCCAAGGAGTTGGATAAGTCCTTTTAATAGTAATCGCCGTCATTGGTCCTGCTGAATACGCGGACGTTTTGTTATCTTCCGTTCGAGCTCCTCCCTTTCTCTTTCCTTTCGCTCCTCCCCCTAGCGAGCCCACCTCGTGTTTCTTTTTTAAGAAAGTGTCGTGATTTTTTTCCCATTAGTGGCCGGAGCATGCAGCGATCTGCGTCATTTATCGGACCTCGATGACCCTGACCTTTTACCCCGAGTGATTGATCTGAGTCCTCTTCCTTCCTACTTCCTTTCTTTCCTGGTTAGCCGTCTCCCCCTCCCCCTTTCTGTAGCCCCCTTACCCCGTGGCCATCCCGTAAAGTCTTTCTTGTTGACATTTGTGAATATCAATACTTTTAAAAAGGCGGTTGTCTCCGGTAGACTCCATGGTTATGTTTTCACGGTTGACCAACCTTTTTATCTTTGTACCTTCCTTTTTTCGACGAGACGTTCTGTCGTCCCCTTCTCCCCTCCTTGTGAGGATCAACACTCTTCCCTGGAGCGACGTTCTTTTGACTTCCGTACTTTCTCCCCCTTGACCTGTTTTAGAGGTATAATCTCAGGTGCCATTCGACTTCTTTCGTGAACCCCATCCCTCCTTAGACGCTCCCTTCCCCCAGGGCAGTCTCCTTTTTCTCTTTATAGCTTAAAGGTTTTTTCTAGATTTTTTGAGTTTTAGTCGCACCCTTTTGAATGTCTACAGCGTCACCGTCACTTTTTTCTGGAACCCCCTTTATACTTCCTCTGCAAGTAGTGTTCTAGCAGACCTCTCTTCGAACTAGCATTACTAGATCCCTTAAGACTTTCTCCTTCCTTTGTCCTAGTTTCTCCGACGTGATAAGCCCTTTTTCCTATGCCTTTTTCTTTGGTCTGGCTCTCACCTAATACTCCCTGCATGTATTCGGACGTCTCGTCCTTTGAGCGGGTTTCTAGCCCAACCTTTGAACGCACTCCTGCGCCGTTAGAGTCGTCCCCCCTCCCCCCTTTTGACGGATTCCCCTCCCTCCTTTTAGAAGAGGGCCTTCCTAGATTGTACCTGCTTTTCTTCAGCCGCCAACCGTATCGACAGACTGTGTATGGGCTGCTCCACACCTGATTCTCTGTCCCTTATTATCACGCGACGTCAGGTAGCGTTCCTCCTTTAAATTCTCGTATCTCCCTTTTTTTTCCCTGCCAGCCCATTTTCCGTAGTCCGGGACGTTCCTAGGACGCTTACTTTATCTTCAAGTAGGCTGTTTTTTTGGATTATCTTACTTTCCTCCTACCTCATGGTGTTGATATATTAACATACCTTAGCAGCGCTTACTTTAATAGAGCCGTCCTCTCCTGAAACCGCACACTTCCTGGACGCCCGTGGCTTCTTATGGCATGAACCTTTTATTACCTGAATTTGGAGGCAGTCGCTAGCCCCGTCGGCTTTGCTTGCCCTCCCGAGATCTGGTTTTCTTTCAGCAAAGCACGACTTCTCCCCTGTTCCCCTATTCTGGGAAACCAGGCCGCCCAGTCCTCTTTTCCCGATCCTCCGTACCTCTTTTACCTACTCCCAGATTTCAGCTTAAAAATTTTTCCCTGGACGACTTCGATCCCTAGGCGTATTTGCTTCCGTTCGGTGGATAGTTTTTCGTTTAATTTGTCTTTTTGACAACGACCCCCGTCCACCTCCACCGAGGACCCCTTTTTCCTGTCGATTTCGGAGAGGCTCTTAAGGTCTCTTCCCCTGAGCACCCTCGTTATGTCGAAATTTACCCATCTTTTTTTCAGTTACGGTCTTCTTTTTCTCTAGGACGATTTCTTTTTTTCTGAGCCCTCGTGATTCCTGCTATCTCGCTAAGGCTCGTCTTTTCTCCCTCTTGTTTCTAGCTTCGTTCAGTGAACTGGGTCAACTAAAAATCTCAGCTACCCCTGATCTCTACAGCCCCACCCCTATTCGCCCCCTGAAATTTCTTTTTTTTTCCTATGACGCGTTCTCTGAGTTCTTCCCTGTCCCTTGTAATTGGCTCTTTGGTGATACACCGAGCGTCTTTTTTCACATGCGATTTTTTTTCCTAAAGAAATGATTCCCCATGTCCCTGATTTTTCCTCCTCTTCAACCATTTTCACCTTAATTGACGCGACCCTTTTTCCTTCCCCTCAAACAAGGAAGGCTTTCTGCGAGGGTAATTAATTTTTAGGTGGGGACCCCCGACCACCGAGTACCTCGACTACTCCTTTTTGGTCTCTTTTGCTTCCCTGTCAAGCTCTTTCCCTCTGATTTTCTTGTTCCTGCAGAGGGTCTTTTTTGGTTACACAGAATCCATCCCCCCTTCCCTTGTTAGAATCCTATCGTGCGCTCAAGACTAGGCTATTTTTCTTTCCGTCGTTCCTAAGACGACAGAAGATCGTCCTGATTCCTCTCCCGTCCCCTCTTTTTTCCTCCCTACTCGCAAGCACTTTGATTCAGAGCAGTACCTGATAGTACTTTTTTGCTCTTACTTGCTCATCTGCGGGTGCAAAATTTCCCAGTTTCTTCTGTGCCGAGGTCCCCGATCGGCGGCTCTTCCCCTTCCCGTTCATCTTGCTCTTCATGTCCTGGTGTCGCTGGCGAATGACGAATCCCCAAGTCTCTAGATGATCCATCACCGCTGTCTTTGCGACTGCCAGACGCCAACCTTCTTCGTCCTCTGCTCTTAACCTTCTCTCCCCTTCCGCGGTCCGGCCTTTTTCTTCCAGTGACGACCTCCTGTCTTCCTTTTCTCTTTCGGGCTCAAAAAGCTTCCTCGAAAACTGTCTGCCTGGGGACCCTTTTCTTTAGCCTGCCGTAGATTCTCCCCGATCTTTTCTCTTCCTCCCTTTTTTCACCCCCCTTTCTCCGTGATCGGACCAGTCTTTTTTTCGAACGTAGTATGCGCATGTCGTAGCAGCTTGCCTCACCCGACTGTGGTTTTTCATTCTCTCTCTTTTCCTCCTGCGTTGCATCCCCCTCCAAACCTTCTTTCCACTCAGGATCGTTTCTGACCGGACTCCTTGCAGACTCCCCTCTCTCTCCCCTTGGCGACCTCTCTGCTTTTTTTTCTCAGGCGTTTTGTAGGCGAGCCTCTATTTCTCCCCCATCGTGATCCTGGGTGCCGCAGACGATCCCCCAGTGTGATTTTCGGTCATTTTAGTTTTTCCTGGCCCTTTTCGTTTAGTCCGGCTACGAGCTTCCATTCTTTCCCTGAACTCTCTTCTCCTCATTCGCTGTCCGAGGCGATTTTGCTTTTGCAAGTCTTGTCCATGGACTAGTTCTCGGGTTTTAGGATTTTTCTTAGTTTCATGTCTTCTCCCTATCTTAAACCTTCTTTCACCAGGCGGGGAACCTCCCCTCCCCTGCTGACGTGTCCTTCCCTTACCAAAAAAAACAAAAAAAATTAGTTCTCTTTTGGTCCCTGATCCTCCGCCTGTAAGTTCCCTTAATTTCCTTGTCATCGTGTCGTTTTTTCGCGTCGCTCACAAGAGTTCTCCTTCCCTGTGGTGCCCGGTCGCCGGGCAGGCAGTGCTAATTTTCCCTTAGGCGCCAGCCAATCTTTGCTGTCATCCCGCTCTTGCGTCCCCAGTGGGACTTCTACGACGCGGAAGTCCTCCTCTTCTTGCTCTGATTATAGTTAGTAGAAAATTCTTTTTTGTTTGATTTCTGAAATTTTTACCTCCGGTTCCCCCCCCCAGGTTGTAACCCTTGAGGGACTTTTCAGTCGGTGTCGACATGGTCTATACCTTGTAGTCTCTTTTTTCCTTTTCCCCAAAATTTGAGGGTTTTCATCATCAAACTTTCCACCTTCACTTGAGACAGTTTAGCGTATTTTTGAAGGTGAGCGTAAAACGATTCCCTTTCTCTCTTTCGCTGACCCTCCCGGATTTATGAGATAGTGCAGGAGCTGATATCCCCCCTTGATCACCTGCTCATTCTCTCCCTTTCCCCCGGTGTGCCCCTCTCAATCCTCTCCTCTCTTCAGCAGGTCCCTAGTATAGAACGTATTTTTTTTTAGCGTTTTCTCGAGTTCACAGTTGTAGACGGTCCCCTGAGAACGCGCTGAACACCCCTTTCTTATAATTTTTTGAGACGGCGACTGAGCTTCTGCCTCTCCTCCCGCGATAATTCTCGTCCGAGTCTCCCGCTCATACAGTTTCTTATGGCCCCCGACGTTTTTTCTACTCTCCTTTGGTCTTGCTCCCCCTTTCTGAGATCTCTTCCCCTGTCCCGTTACTCTTTCTGGGTCTTTTCTTTTCAATTTTTTTTTTGACATTGTGCATAAACCCTCGCGTCTCAGGAAATCCACCCCCCCCGTGTTGCCTCTAGTCGGCCACCGTCCCCTTTGAAGTCTAGGACCTCTCACTCGTGTCTCATCAGGAGCCCAGATTTCTTTTGGAGTACCCGGTTTTCCCCCGTTGAAGATATCCCAGGGGGATCGATTTGATGCTTCCTTTATCCCCCCACACAAGATCCTCCTTCCCCCTTAATTCCCTCCACTCGTCCTCCGGACGGAAAGTTCCTAACCTCCCTATCCGTGCTCCCGAAGAGAAACAGGACAGTCAGTTTACTCATGGCTTCCTGATTTCTATCTTCAGAGATTTCCTTATCTTATTTGTATACTAATACTCCGTTTCTTGAGCATAACCTCGTCGCAGTTCTTGATCATGTCTCTCCTCTACCGGATTCCCCACTCTCCTGTATTCGTGCATTCTTTTTTCTAAGTTCTTCTGTACTTGCATTTCCTTCCTTTAGTTCTCTTCCCTTCCTCCGGTCGACCCTTTTCCTCCCGTCTATAGTTTTTTTCTTCATCCCATTCAGATAGATCTATCGGGTACAACGTCTGACAGCTCCTTTACCGATGATAGATCCTCCTGATCCACTCGTGCGCGGCAGCAGCCGTTCCCCCCCCCCTTTTGTCTTTGTGTAAGTCATTCTCCTATTCGAGACCTGAGTGACGACGTTACTTTCGCTGTTAATGCTGCGTTTTTCCTGACGCGGCCAATTTTTCCCCCGTCACCAATTCCACCTAAATCGCACCTTTTTCCGAGATCGCTCTTTTTAATGAAATTGAAGTCCCGGGATTGGAGACATTTTTGCTCAACCCCTCTTCCCCTCAACCTCTCCCTTTGATGATTTTTCCCCCTTTTTTGGATATCTTCCCCCTCTGATCGAGATTTCTCTTCGAATCTACGGCTCGTCCCCCGAGTTCTCATCACTCTTTGTTCTGATAGAGTCCTGCGCGGACGGGACCGGACGGCCACCTTTTTCCCTCAGAGACCTACCTCTTTTCCCCCCGCCAAAAAACGTCCGATATCTAGGACTGGATTTTTTTCGAGTTTGCGCTTTTTTGCTTTCGGCGCTGATCGATGAGGTTGCCAACCGACGATAACCCCGCTACGGCCGAGATCATTTCCATGTCGTGCCAATCCTCCCTCCCTCTATCCAGTTTTTTTCGATCCTTCTTCCAATTTTTTTTCTTCCCCTAGAACCTTATTTCAAACCGGTAGCTTCATGGTCTCTCCCCGTTGGGGCACCTTCCCCCTACTCTAACCTTTTTGTCGCCACCATGTCTGGGCCTCCCCTCCTTTGGCGATCTTCTCGTCTTTGTACATGATTTCCTAGGATCGGTTCCTGCAACTTTCAAGATACCAAACGACGACCGTCCCCCAGTCCTTGGGCCTCGCACATCTCGAGGCAGATCCCCTCCCTCCTGGATTTCCTTTTCTTTTTTTTTCTTCCTAGTCCGAAGAATTGCTACAGATCGCTTTTGGCTCCGAGTTCCCCTCCCGTCTTTTTCGCCTTCCCTGCTCTTTCTCATGAATTCTCTTTTTCCTCTGGTGTGCTTTCCTTCTCCCCACCTACCGAAGTCTCCTCTTCGGAAAGTAAATGACCCACGGTTGCGATCACTTCTTTTTAAAACAGTCTCCTCGTTCCGTACCGGAAAACGTTCATAGAGGATGGTACTCCCTTTCTCCCCTCCCTACCTAAAGGCGCCTCTCCTACACAATCCTCTTTCCAAATCTCTCCTGACCCCCCCTCTTCACACCACCTTCTGGTCAGGAAGATCTGACCTCTGATTTTCCGCTGCAGTGTTCCTCTTGTACGTACTTCTCCTCCCCTTTTTTCCTATTGGAGACGCCAAACCGGTATCCTTTTGATCGGTTGTCTTCGCTTTTGTACGTCGGGGCCCTCTTATTGATCTCTTTCCCTTTTTCCCTCTACCCAACGTCGACGAGATCGTCTCGACCAGGATTTCTTTAGTCACTCTCTTCTTTCGGTAAGATGGATGCTGACATGTGTAAGTTTCACCGATCTCCCTTCCGTTGTTTGTTCAAGTTAACTGCCCCACCCTTGTCCTCAGCTTCGTTTTCAACCGGCTTTTCTTTCGAAGTACTCTCAGACCCCTTTTCCCCCTCTCACCCCTCTCGTCGCCGAGGGTTGTCGAGGAGTATATTTGCTGAGCCTTCGCATTGAGCCTCGTGAAGCCTAGTCTCTAACCCCCCTCTGGTATGCCTTTGTCTTCTCAGTTCTCCGAAATTAGCCTTTTCTAGTAAGGTCTTTGTCCCTTTCCTCTCTCATGAGGGGCCGAATTTCGTCTCCTTTGTTTCCTAGTTAAACTTTATTGGTTTTCCAGTTTGTTTTTCTGGCTTTCTTCTTTCTTCCTCTTTTCTTTTCGTACCGACGGCGAACCACTTTTCTTTTTTCCTCCGAGACCCCGACTTTTCCTTCCTTCATCGAATTCCTGGGTTACCGCGAGCGATCGCGGACGTGGTCCTGAAGTTAATCGTGAGCTTGACGCGTCGACCACCAGATGTCCTGATTTTCTTGCCATTGAATGTTTCTGCTTTTTCAGGCAACTCTTGTTCCTTTCATACCCTCTATCTTTCTTCAGCTTGGAAAGGAAGTCCCCTATACCACATCTCCGAGGGCTTGCTTAGTCTTAGCCCCCCCCAATCTTTTTTCTTTGTAGCCGTGAACGCCTTTCTCCAGGTTCCCTCCTCCTCCCTCTTGATAACGAGTCTTGACAGGACGAGAGGCCCCCAGTGGGTCGTACGAATGTTATGACTACATTTACGTGGTTCCCCTTTTCCCCCACCCACTCTCTGATAACCGCATCCAATTTCCTCCTTTTTTTATCCGGAGACCCTTTTTTAGCTTTCCCCTTTCCTATTTCCGAGCCGAGCCACGATGCCATGGGCGGTCGCGCGGCCCGGTGATCTCCGTTTAGCGGGAACGTCCGTGCTCAAGGCGCCTAGAGGCCACAGGGGTCCAATATCACTTCCCCGAACGTCCTCTCGTCGGCAGAGGATCAGGTTCTGCAGTCCTTTTCTCGATTTTCTCCCTTCTCCACAGTTCCCCCTACGTTGACTCGAGTCCTTCCCCCAGCTTTTTCCCCACATCGTTATGATTTTGCACGATTGGAGAGTCGATCCGAGCCCCTCCTCTCTCACTCTGCCTCTTTTCAGATCCCGAAACTTCTTTTTCCTTCCACTTTTCTCCATCTTTTTCTTTCCTGACGGCCAGACGACCTTTTTTTTATAGTTTGGGAGGCTTGGTCTGCGCCTCTGAAGAAGAACTGACTCTTTCCCTCTGTTATTTGGCCTTCCTTTCCAACTTGTTTTACTCTTTCTCAAGACCTCATCCTTCCACCTCTCTGCGAGCAGTCTCGCTTTGCAGCTTCCCATCGGCCACGCCCTTCCCCCCTTATGAACTGTTCTCTCTCTTTAGCACGATTCGATCCCCCCCCCTTCTTTTAGGAATTTCTCAGTTGTCCCCCCCCCCCTCCTCTCCCTTGAGCGTTCGTGTTTTCCACATTTCGGCAAGTTAGTTCTCCGCGACGCTTTGCTAGATAAGGATCATTCCTTCACGACCGATAGCACACCAGGTGCCGAGATCTCTCCCGTTATCCTGCTAGTGGACGCTTTCTGCCCGAGTTTTTGGAGTATCTCCTCTCTTTCTCCTCCGTTGGTTTTTTATCTATCTCAACCCTCCAAGCTCGATTCAAGCCGCTACTCCTTCGCTTCCTTCCCCTCTGCTTCTTCAACAAGTGCTCCCGCCATTTGGCATATTCCTGTTTCCTTGCATTGTAGGGAATGAATTTACCAGTTCGTCTCGCCCGGAGTTCTCTTTTCCTTTAGGAATTTTCGCGAGATCTCGGCAGGAAATAACAGACCCAATTTGTTATTGGGGATACAGTACCTACAGCCCTCTTTTTATATTTTGTTCCTTCTCTTTTCTCCACGCGGGTTTCCTTCCCCTTCCTCCCAGCCCGTTTCTGGTTCCTACTTCCCCGTGCGAGGATTTGACCAGCTTGATTATCGGCTGGCATGCTGTTTTTGTTTGTCCTCGTCCAGTTTTTCCCCCTCAAATTCCCCACCTCCCCTCTTGGCAAACAGTGCAGTTCCCTCCTTGCAGATTCCCTCCCTTCCCAAGGTGCCGGAGACCACTGGCAGGAACTAACAGCTGCCTACGTCTAAAACTCTTTTCCTGTTACGGAATTAGGTTTTTTAGCGGACCTCTTTCTCTCGCTGCTTATCGCGAGCTAATCCCCTTCTCCTTAGGGCCCCCTTCTCCCTCTTTGCCGCATGGACTAAGAAGGGACCGTCCCCCCCCCTGTGCGACCGGAGACAGGACGATCATCCCCCCATGCTTAGCTGACTCTTTCGATGATTTCCCGTATTGTCTTCTTTCCCCCTTGTAACCCTTCTAGATGATCACAATTGTGACCTCTAAGAATTCATCCGTAAGTGATTGCCTACCCAGACAGATAAAGAACACGTTGTTTTCCTCCTCCCCCCTTTTTGTCAACCGAGCTTCCGCGCCACAGTCTCGCTGACCCGGAGGATTTCTGGTTTGATACCTTTTTCCTCCCATTGGGGCAACGGGAACCCCTTTCCCCTGGATTCGACATTTGGACGAGCCGTGAGCATCTTCTTCCTTACCTCTCTTCCCCTCGGATGCCTTCCTTGAGTTTCAGAGTGCCCCTTATTCTCTTCTCACCATAAAGATGATGTTTCGCCTCGGATCTCGAGGCGCCAAAGGCCTTAGTCATTTTTCTGTCTTGTCAGTTCCGACCTTTTACCTAAATCAGATTTCTCTTCTTTCAGTCCGACGTTATTAGTGCGGACGCCAGTCACTTTCGCCTTCCCTCAGATCTGACTTTCCCTCGGGAGATATATGGGAATGACGTAACTTTTAGATCACGATACTGTTTCCTCCTTGCACTTCTTTTGGATGAAGAAGGTGCCAGCTAGAAGGCGCCGTACTTCCTTCACCTGAATCGTAGGGGAGTCTTATTCCAAGTCAATCGTTCGCCGTTCGTACCGCTCCCCCTTTTGAAAAGATGTGTCACCCCCCTTCCCCCCCCTCCCAGGTACAGGAGATGAAACTCCCTCCACTGAGTTTTTATTTCTAGACGAGACTACCCTGATCTTTTCTACTTTTTGCCCTTAGGCCCGGACGACCCCCTTCTAGGACCAGTTTTCCCCTCCTTTCTTCCTGATAGTACGCCACAACCGGTCATGCACGTTTGCTTGGAGAAAACAGTACCTCTTGCCCATTGATGGCCATCAGTCACAAATGGGTACCTACGCTCTTTCTAGCCCCGGTCTGTCTCGATAGACGTCGTCTTCTCTACTTTTCCTCCCTTCTGATTTTTGATTCTTTTTCTTCTGGGATGCACTCATCTCCCATTTTTTTTGTTCTCTCTTCGGTGCATACCGCACCCCCAGAAGTCCTTCTCCTTACCCTTTCTCTCCTGCCGGCAAGACGTCCCCTTCCCTTGACATAATGGCTTCTTCAACCTCTCTTTCTTCTCCCGTAGGGGCGAGGATAGCAGCTTAGATTTTTCCGGTGTCGAACACTCGATTACTTCTTCTTTTGCGCAATCACGTGACTCTCTTTTTGAGGCGTTCCGCCTCCCCTCAAGTAGAACTGGTCTTTTCCCGGTAGTCCCTTTAATTCCAGCTTAAGACCTCTTCCCTCTGGTTCCTTCCCTTAATGCAGTAGCGGAGCGTTTCAGAAGTTTTTTTTTTTTTGGGTTGTCTTTTCTTCATGGAGGCTCTTTAGCTTTTTCCCTTTGACTTTCCAAAATTCTTTGCCTCCTCCCCTCAAGAATTCCGTCCGGGACTGAAAGACAGGTTGGTCCTGCGCAGTCGACCATAGACTGACGTGTCATTTTTACTTTGGCCGTGGTGAGTCTTGTGTTGCTCAACAGAGGATCTCTGTGTTAAGCTCGTTTCCTGCCTGATGCGAATAGTTCGCTTCCTTTAGGATAGGTCTTCTTCTCCCTCGTGGTGAAGGTTAATACCCTCCCCTGAACATGTAGAGGTCTGAGCTGCCTCTGAGAGCAGTCGTTCCCATTTTGATTAGTATGTTTCTCTTTCTCCCTCCCTTATGAGCTTTTCTCCCTTCCCTTTGCCTAACGAGAGACTTTTTCTGAAGAGTGCCCAACCCCCCTTCTTTTTCTTGAAACACCCAGGGTTCGATGTTGGTTTGCAACCCCCCTTTTGTGTCACGTCTCCGTGGTTTTTTCTCTATCCTTTTTTCCTCGTACTCATCTGGTCCTCCTTTTTGAGTCGAGAACACCCCCCCCCTTTTTTGTCGTATTGTAGTCCTCCCCCTTCCCTTTCAATAGAGTCAGGGACTTCTCCTATCGGTGATAACCTTTTATTCGAGCCGACAATTTTCTCAGCAACTCTTTCAGATCGTCAAGGCATCTCTCTCGGTATATGATTCCACGTTGTTTCTGTTACTTCGGACGTTCTCCCCCCTTAGGTTCCTTCCCCTCTTCCAGAACTGCGCGACAATTTGTTCGGTTTCCCTTAGAATTTCCGGAGCTCGAAGCAGCCCGTCAAGAGCCTCGGCCGTGACGCCACCTCATCCCTACGTCCCTTTCCGTGAGGCTGACCTTTCTTTTCCACAGAAACCTTGGTCTCATCTCCCTGTTTTAAGTTTAGGCCGCTCGCCCTTTTTCACTGTTTTCCGACTTTAGTTGCCCTGCCGGCAAAATTGTCGAATCCATGCCCTCCTCCCCTCTTAGTTACTAATCCCCGATCGGCACGCATCGTCGCCCTCCCTCCCCCTTTTTCCACAACTCCCCTTTCCTTCTCTACCTCCATCGTGAGCAGGAGGGCCGCGTTTCGTTCTTTTTTCCGTTCCAGTCGACCATTGATATCTCTTTAGGGTCAAACAATACTCTTTCGGACCTTTGATCCCCCCTTCCTCTGGATCTCCATGACGACTCCCTTTCCTTCCAACACTACGACGTCTACTGAAAGCTTTACCAACATTATAGTGAGAACCCCGTTTTACATTGTCCCCTCCTGCTAGATTAAGTATCTCTCCTTCCCCG
>Ga0179593_1401309_pt1 | contig 15110 bp, 11 predicted proteins | sample CZODoug2_1_08_16_FD_185931 | JGI IMG/M metagenome (GOLD analysis project Ga0179593, IMG submission 185931) | Vadose zone soil fungal communities from Angelo Coast Range Reserve, California, USA - CZODoug2_1_08_16fungal (PacBio error correction) | ecosystem: Environmental > Terrestrial > Soil >... | reverse complement strand
TTGGGGCAAGCCTATTCCTCCTCCTTTTTCGTTGCGTCTTCCCATAGCTCTTGGTATCCCACGGCGAAATTCTTTTTCTGAATAGATTACCTGTGTCCCCCTTTTGTTTGACCTCTGGACAGTGGGTTCCATTCTTTGTATTCGGATGAAGTTATTCCCCTTTGTAGGTTTTCTTTAACGACGATCCCCATATCCTTTGTAGTTCTACCTCCGATGTTAAAGTCTTTAAGCCCATCTCCTCTGATTTCATGCCCCCCCTCGCGCATCTTATGGGTCTTGCCATACTGCCATTTAGGACACCTCCCCGGGCTTATGTTCTTGCGACGCGGTGAACCTTTTTTTCACTTGGTTTTTTCCTCTCTTTTGATTTTTTCTAGTAAGTGTCATTCATTCGTTCCCCGGTCATTGCCTATCCTCGTCACCCGGGGTTATTGTTCTCTGCTTCCGGTCGCGATGGCTGTGGGATGTTGTTGCTCCTGCTATAAGGTATTTCCCTTTCCTGATTCAGGACACTCTCTCACACTCAGCTTCCCCTTCCTATACAAGAGAGATGATCGGCACGCTCACCGCGCCTTTGCCCTCCGTTTCATCTTTTAAACTCGTGCACTCCCCCTACTTCCCGTATGTATCCATGACGTTTCATGCTCAGAGTCATTATGTATTCGTCTCATTAACGCTTTCCTTTTGAGAGCGCTCTCTCAGTCTCCTTCGTACGGGCACCCAGCCTTAAAGGTCGGAATTCTCGTCCCTTTTTGACCCCCCCCTAAAGCCTCAGAGGCGTGAGTTTTGAGTGCTCCCCCGAGACTGTTCAGCAGGCTCCAGATGGTTCCCCCAGTTGTTCTGGGATCCAGTCCTTCTAGTACGCTTTCCCCGCCTTGTTTTGAGCCCCCCAAGTCCTTTTTGGCATTGAATCAGCTCCCCCCAAGTCGCCTCTTTCATCTTTCCGGTGGGACGCTCTTTTTATTCGTGGAGTGCTGCCCAACCGTTTACTGGGGATGTTCCTTCAGACCTCCCTCAATTGGGGTTTCAAGAATGCTGCTTTATATCCCCCTTCCCTCTCTCGGCGAGGCATGTCGAAGAGGCGGCGAGCCTAGTCCCTCCAGGCGATCTTTCTGCCTCGTTTCTTGAAGAAGGTACGGTCTCTAATTTCGACCTCAGTGCTCCCCCTGTCAAAATTTGTCCGCCCATCCGATTCCTCCATACCCCCCCCCGAGTGCGCTGCATCGTGGTTCTTTTTTCCAATGGTCCCCGAGTTTGTTTTTCCGTTTATGTGTAACATGTGGTTCTGTCGTTTTGTTTGCACCCACGGCCGCTGGTGTCTCCCTCCCCTTGAGAGGAGGCAGGCGTGAGGTAGGGGTGATTGCGCGGATCTTCCTTCTTTGGGCCGCTGAGTTGGCGAAAATCGCGTCCGCCTTTCCCCTTTCTTTTCTGAGTGTTTAGGCAGGATGAGACGATTTGGTTTCCGAACTGCGGGTACGAATGGTCGATTCCCAGCGCCCCGCGCTCCTCCTGAACCCAGAGCCACCCCGGCCTGCATGATGACCTGGACTGAGCTTTGGTTGGGTAATCGGTGTCGAGGTTTTTCTTGGGCGAGGCAGGTTTCAGAAGGATTTTTGTGTTCATTTTCGAAGATTCACAGACAATGGCCTTTCTTCTTTGCTTCGCTCAGAAACCATGGTGCGAGTCATTTTACCTTTTGTAGTGCGAAGGGCGGTTCTCTCCCCTCTCCCCATGTTGTGATATGATCTCACCCTAATATACCCTTAAGTCGCCCCCGCGGGAGGAATCGCCCCCCTTTTTCCCTTCGCTGCCCTCCAGCCCTCGCAGATGTGAGACCCCGACGTTTCCCTTGCACACAAACCGGTACTGTCACCTTCCCTTCCTCCCCCCCTTCGGTGACTCTCCTATTTCCTGTCACAATGATTCCGCCCTGTTCCTCCCTGCCTCTCTGGTTTTCGCTTGCTTCTCACTGGCCGCTTGCCCTGTCCTCTACCAGTCTACCCGAGGTTTTCTTTCCTTGACGCAATTCCTACAAACCTCGTCTCCTCCTGCGAATTGCCCCCTCCCCTTTTCAAATGACCGCCGATTCTCCGTTCGCCTTTTCCCTCCCCACCTCCGCCGATCTTTCGCCCGCATCCCCCCCTCCTCCAAAGGCCCTTTCCGTCATCTCCTGCTGTTCCAGCCCCCACGGCAAGTAAGTTTCGTTCACTTTCACCCAAATAGTTTCAGACAGTGTTACTTCCCTTCCTTTTGCCCCCCCCAGACCACGCTGCAGCGTCTGGTATTTCATCTATCTCCAGTCGCAATTGTTTCCCCCTCCCTGAGGTTCGAAACTACGACACCCCCTTCCCCCTTCTTTAGTAAGTCCGACTTGCAGGAGCTCTCTTTTGTACAGCTCATTATCCTTTTTTTTCGTTCGCGAATTGATTTTGCAGAGATGCGTTCTCAACTGTTGAGCATCACCCTGATCGTCTCTTTCCTGAAAGACCTCCGAGTCCGGAGTTTGATCACCTTCCTTACACGGCTCAACCTTCGTGGATTCTTGCCTGTCCCCCCCGGACCCTTTTGCCGCCCCTCCTGCGTTGTCTTTCAAAAGCAGTGAATATCCTCTTTCTCCAGAACCCCGGTGACATCTGTAGACCTTCTTCTGTGAGTCCTCCAAACCCCCGGCTCTGACTGTTTAGCCACACTTGGTTCCCCAAATTGGCTTCGAGCCCTTGCCATTGCTCTTTTCCCACACAGTTGAGATTATGGCGAAGGTAGCTCACCAAGGCATATTGACTCGTTTTTCCCCCCAGCGCGTGCATGATGATTCTCGTTCTTGGAAATATGCGACGTCTTTCCCCCCAGATCTTTGCCGATTTGGGATCTTTCTCTTACTCACGTCGACAAGGGAGTGGTATTTTTCGGTTTCTTCCCTCGACAACCCTTCAGACCTGAATCTCACCTCAGCATCGCAATCGTCCTGTTGAAGCGTCGGTCAACCCGCCTGCACTACCCCCATTTTGTGGTTAACACTTAGGGCCTTCGCCATTGTAATCGTGACGACATTTGTCTGCCACTATCCGTGACCCCCCAATCTCTGGACCTCGTTCCCGTTCCCCCGCCGCCCGAGCCCATTTTTGGCTTTGTCCTAAGTATTATGTCCCTTTCTTTTTAATTCTTCTTTTTTCATGAGCATTCATGGGCTTCCTATCCACCCTACATCGGAGTTTTTCCGGCTAAAATTGCGTTCCCCTGTACGGAGCCCCTCAGTCGTCACTACAAACCTCTCGTGGTCTCACTTCCTCGATCCTAATTCCCCGAATGAACTTGACCGTTTCCCAGGTCCCGGTACCACGTTGCCTCCATGTCTGCCATTCTGAAGAAAAGTGACTGGCGCCTTGTTCTATGCCCCCGCACCTAGCCCGACTTATGAGGAGGGCCTCTTTGTCCGTCCAGGTTTTATCCTTTTTCCTGTTTGTTTTTCTCCTTCCATTCCCCTGGTTACGCAAGCCTAGTTAGGACCCTCATCATTCTGTTCTCCCCCTGCCCCTTTTGTTTGCTATCCAGGGCTTGAAAGTCCCCCCTTCCGATCTATCAGATACATTCGTCCCATCGTGGGGTTTGGATTACTCTTTTGCCCACAGTTCTTTCCCCTTCTTCCGTTTGAGGATGAAGTATCCCCCTCGAGGTGTGGATTCCCTCCTTTCTCAGTAGCTAGCAAGAGTTGTGTAGTTTCCGTCCTTCCCCGCTAGACCTCACCTTTTTTCTACACCAACGACTTTCCAGTTCCTTGTTTGTTTTTTAGCTTGCAGGTACTGACACCCCTCCCCAATGGGCTTCTGTGGTCTCTTGTGCAACAGTGGAACGCGTTTTCCCTTTCTCTTTTTCCCTTTGTTCGCGCACTAGTGTAATACGCTGCCCCGCCTTTACTCTATTACTTACTTGTTGTCCTGGTTTTGTGCGTTTTCCCGGCGCTTTGATGGCCTTCTTATTTTCCTCAAGTCAGGCTCACCTGTTCCATGATTCAGGAACTCGCTTATACAACTCTTTCGACTTCCCCATATCCCACGCGAAGATGACTCCGCCCGCGCCCTCGCCCTCTTCATCTGGTCCTCTCCGGGCTTCTCCTCCATTTATCATTCTCCGCCCTTCCGATTCGTCTCCAACTATGATGCCTAGTCTCCGTACCCCCGCACCAGTTCGCAGCTGGTAGTAAGTGCCCCTCCTCCTGAGCTCCCACATTGCCCACCCCTGTGGTCTACCCGCGGACTTGAGTTTTTGAGGCTCCCACGATGTCAGCAGCTTCTTGCCCAGATTGACACAGGAGGTCTTGGGCCCTCCGATATGCCTCTTTTTCATCACGCCTGGATTTCTGCGGTTTCTGTTGTTTTATGCAGAAGCTCCACTATCACCCCATCCTAACTTTTTCGCTGTTTCGGCAGTGTTAAGAGTGGACTGTAGCCCTTCCTCTTTTTTAGTGTTTCGAAATGGCTCAGTCTGGGTTTCCAGTGATCCTTTCCTCCCCCCAAGGACGTCTCCCTCTCAGACCTCGTTCTCTCGCCTAGTCAAACTCTGGACCGCATTTCCGTGTGCCTGCCTCGTTGTCGTTCTTTCTCCAGAGTTACCGGTTTTTTAGTCGAACCTCGCTACCCCCGTTCAAAGTTCAACTTCCTCCCCGACGACTGAACCCGAGCTCTTGCATTTTTTGGTCTTTTGTTGTACAAGAGGGCTATTCATTAGTTGCTCGGTATGGCTCAGTATAGGTGGTACCTTTTCCCTTCCCAAAATTCACTAGGCTTTTCCGAACTCCCCGCCATTGGATTTTGAGATTGGGATCTGGAGTCCTGCGGAGTCGGTCGGTCGAGTTTCGGCGGCTTACGGGTCGTCTTCTTAAGGCAATCCCCGCGGCGGCCCCGTCCTAGATTGCCCCTTGGCGGGGAGCTTTTCTTTTTGGGTTAGTATTCGTCACTGCACGCTCCCTGAGACATGTTCGTGAGCGTCCGTTGAGCCTAAGCAGTCCAACGATGCCACGCTCTTCTTCTTTAGACAAGGATTTTTGGTTTTACCGGGTTCGTGTTGTGTTTTAGGCAGGTCCCTGATTTTTTTGCACGGGCCTCTGTCTGCGTCAACCCCACTTTTTCCCTTCTTTTCTGTAATGAGAAAGGAACACCCATTGGCGGGTCAGAGTTGTCTTTTGGGCAGAGTTTGAGAGGCGGGTTCACTTTTCTTCTTCTTTCTCCTTGTTTTGTTGTTTTTCGTCTGAGATAAAAGAATCTCCTCCTCTCCACTTTCAAAGCTTTGTTGTCGTCCTTTTTCTTAGCCATGGCGCCCCCTGGTGGACGTCCCGCAATGAAACTTTGTTCCTTTCGACGAGATTCCGGTGCCCCAACAGGTCCTTCCTGTCCTTCCCCTCCCCAACTTACGACCGATCCATTCAACAAAATACTCCCCCCAGGCTCTTCTTCGTTGGCCTCTTTTTCCTGTCCTGGGCGTAGCTCGCACTGTGCCGTTTTCGCTCTAATAGAAATTCTCGTGCAGTTTTCGACTCCCACCTCAAAACATAGTATCCTCCTGCCTCTAAGCGAATGATACTTGTCCTCTTGCCGATTTCTCCGCACTTCTACCGCGCTTCGCAGCCTCCCCGTCCTCTCCGCCTCTCCGCGCCTCTGTGCCTCTAAGGCCCTCTCTCTTTCTCCGGTAGCAACAGACAGAGGCACTTATCATGAGCCCCCACTCCCTTATGAGTTAGTAGGTCACGACCGCCCCCCCCCCCCTTCCTTTTGGAGCACCCCAGAACTTTTTTTCCTTCGCGCGGGGTTGGTAGTCCCAGGATCCTTATTGTGACGCCATGATTTACACAACTTAAGAGGCTCCCTTTTCTTCGCCCTTTGATCGACGCCCTTCCTGCTCCTCTGCTTCCAGATTTCTGTAGGCTAGCGCTTTGACATAAACGCGACAGACCTCCTGGCCTTTGTTTCAACTGGGCTCTTAAAAAATGCTTCCTTCCAAGGTTGAAATCACTGGTCGTAGTTTTCCTCTCCACTGGTCTCGTCCAGCCGGCCCGGATCATTCGAATGTTAGTCTTCTTGTCAATGCACAAACCAATGGACGTCCAACCTCCCTTGTTTCTGACCTATCCATCGTCTCAAGGTGGAATTTCCATTAACTTGACTCATCTTTTTTGATCTTCTAACTTCAACCAACCCGGCTCTTTATTCGTGTTTTGTTAGACACACATTGTTTTTTTGCCCCCCCTTTGTTTCGGCTTCCGGACCAAGTTCAGTTTGTTTCTACTCCCAGTGCGATGCTTTCTTTCTCCTTTTGGCAGCGTCTCTTTCTACTAATCGCTTGACCCAAAGGTTCATTTATGTATCCCCAGCTTCCTGGTCTTGGAATGAAGTTTGGATTTAAAGGATTTCGGGAAGTTTGCGGGGCGCTGTGTCGTGCGTTAGTCCTCGATTGTTTTGCGCCTTTTTACGTTGACGTCTTCAAACGGAGTGTACTGAGGCTTCTGAAATCAGGAAAACCTTTTTACTATCCTTGTTCCATGCTTTTCAGATTCCTCGAAGGATCCAGAGCATGTAATGGATTCAATAACCCGGGTCATTAAGCCTCCTTGCTCGTGAATGCCTTTCAGCGTATTTTTTCCTAGGCCTTTCCCCCTTAACGGACCAGCGTCTCTTCACCTTTTCAGTATAAGAGCCTCCCATTTTTCTGCCCACGGGGGGCCGCCCCTCCTGTCTACCCATCGCCGGACTCGCTTTTTCATGAGTTTGCTCTGGAGTCGAGGTTAATCAAGCGCCCCCCCCCCCCCAAAACCCCCCCCCCCCACCCCCCCCCCCCCCCCTGCGTGACGGCCCTACACCCACAACGCTTTATGCCTGTACGGGTCACTTCCCCTACCCACCCCCTCTTTTTTCTACTTCCCTGGAACTCCCTACTCCCCGACACTCCATAGGATGTCCAAAGATGGGACACTTACCCCTGTATCTCGCTAAATCTTCCCCTCCAAGGGACTTCGCCTGTGGATTTCCCGCGTTCTCATGTTTAGGTTTCTTCTCGTTCTTGGCGTCCCGCTCCTTCCTCCTCTTTCTTTTTTTTAGAGATATTCCTTGGACGGCCTGGCATCCTCATTGTGCGTCTCCCATTCTCCTGAAATCCCCCTTCTTCAGCTCGTCTCAGCTTGCAGGTTGCTTACATCTGGGCATTTCCGGTTATCCGTTATCCCTTTTTCTGGATAAGCTTCTCTCAGATTCGGTGTTGTCTTTTGACTGCCCACTCCGGCATGAACTCCGCGTTCTTGTCACCTCCTTGTTTCGGGTTTCTAATCCTCATTTTCCCACTGACAAAACGCGCGTTTAAGCCTGCTCGGTCTTGTCTCATTCTGCACGCCCATCTGCTTCTTTGCCCTTTCAATTTTCCTGTTAGATTTTGGAAGTTGTGTTATCCCTGCATTATTTTGTAACGAGTCAAGTTTTTTGCCCTCCGAATGTTGTTTCCCCACCCTTGTTGCCTCTCCCAGGCGCATTCTGCTGCGGACTTTGAAGCGGTCCTTTATCCCTTTTTTCGGAACTCGCTCACTTCCGTTCGATTCGTACTCTCCAGCGATTTTTCAGCCACCTCCCCTCGAACTCGTTCCGGGGTTCATCTGAGTCGCACCCTTGGCATCTCGCCGTCGGGTGCTTCATCACATCGCCTCTCTCTTTCCTGCGAGTAGTAGAGGAACTTCCTTTGATCTCCCCATCGACAGGTTGTTCGTTCCCCCCGAATGCATGAAGGTGTGACCGCTCGCTTTTTTCCTCCCCACCCCCTTGTTGGCTAACCCGTTCTGGCCTGTGAGTTTGTCAAGCTTTCTGGTCCTTTCGAAGGTATCAGATGGAGACACCCCCTGGTTCCTCCTCTATACTCCTTTTTCATTTTCCTTCTTTTTCGTCCCAAAGTTTCGCTGCACAGAATCCCAAGCGAATCCTATTATTTCATCCTTTTTCCTCCAGAAAGTTTTGAGCGGTCTGGATCCCTTCTGGAGTGCCTTTCCTCCCCTAAAGTCTTGTTTTCCTCGGCTTTGTCATCTTTTCTATCCCTCAAGGCCCCTAAGTGCTTCTCTTGGTAATGTACCTCTGAGGCGCTCTAGCTTCCCTTCCGCAAGTCAATTCGAGTCCTGCTGTCGTCTTTTTTTGACTCCCTTCCCGTGCGCCCCGTACTTTTGTTTCGCCCTTCATGCGCTGCCCCTTGTACCTTCATTCTTCTTTCAGAATACCCCGAGCGCTGAAAGTGGGCCCCCCGCAGTCCCCTGCATTTGAGTTTGCATTCTTATGTCACTAGTTGGCATTAGTTTCCCTAAATGGCTCTGTCTTTGCGTCCCCTCTCGGAGGATTTGAGATTGAAGTTGTTTCTTTCCGATGGGTTGGGCTTTCCGGCGCTGGCTTAGCGCTCGCCCCCCGGTAGTTGAGGGCAAATCCTATTTGCTTTTAAATTGTGAGTGCCACCTCTTCCTGTCGTCAGACTTTCTTGTTTCCCTTTAGTCTGCACGACGCGGTACCCCACATGGTCGAGGTTCAGCGCCCATGTTACTGCCCAAGCCGTACCACAGATTGAAAAGCCTGAATTTCTTCCTGGCGGAGTCTGTTTGCCAGGAAACCGGTTCTCTTCGGCTCGGCAGTTCCCGCCCTTCCCGTTTGTTCCGTTTTGAATTCTTTTTTAGGTTCCGGAGCATTGTCCGTTTTTTGCTGCTTTCCTCTTTCCGAACCCCTTCGCTGCCGTTGCGTTTGGGCCGAGTTTTCGGCCTATCTCTTTTTTGTTGTTGATTAGACCGATAACCCGCCTTCAGCTACTCTTACGCCCTCTCCCCCTCCCCTTTTTGTCGTCAGCAGCCTGGGCCTTGTCTTGGCATGGTGGCCAAGCATTAGACTTAAAATGTCCCGTTCCACCGAGTTCTTTTTCCCCACCCTCTTGACGTTGACAACCTCTCCCCGCGACCGATCTGTCCCCACCAAGACCTCCAGTTTCCACCCGCTTTTTCGGAAGGTTTCCTCTTTTTTACTGCTTCTCCTCTTCATTGTCTTTTGTCCGCTCCTCGACCTGTAGCCGACGATTTCAGTTCGCCCTCATCCCCCCTTTGCAATAGCTTCTCCTCAAATCTTAGAAAGGATTTTTCAAATGACGAAGACTGATTTTTACCCGTACCCTCGAGGCGTTCGCCCTCCCGACTCGCCCCTGACCCTCGACGCCTCACTTCTTGCCAGATAAGTCCCTTGTGCCTTTTCCCTCCAAGCCATCCTGCAACGAAGGTTTAGTCACGCCCGACATACTGGTTTCACTTTACGCCTTCCCCCCCCGGCTCGTGTGAGCCCACCCAGGTACCCGTTTTCTCAATCAGCTCTTTTGTTGTGGTTTTTTCTTTCCGATTACATTTTTCTTTCCCGAGAATGAGGTACCTTCAGTTGCCCCCTTTGTAAATTCTTTCCCTAATCGACGAGGAGTTGCTGATTTCTGGTCCTTTTCTTCTATTTCTTCGCTCCTATTCCCCTCTCCCGATTTCGGCAGTGGGATATTAAAGGCTTTGACCATTCTTTACACTGCTTGGTCCTTTTTGAAACAGTCACTCCCTATGAGTGCTATCCACTCCACCCTTTCGCCGGATTAGGATATATTTCGTTTTCGCTTTGCCCCCCCCCCCCCCCCCCCCCCAAGGTCCCCCCCCCGAAAGTTTTTTTCCGCAACCATCGGAGGGATTGGTCACTTTTCCTATCGGCTGTTTCCCAGAACCCTTGTGTCCCTCTTTATATGCTTTTTCGTTTGCTGCAACTTATCCCGGCCTCTTTTTTTTCTTTTTCGCCCCAATTTGGTTCAAATGGGTCTCAGTTCCCTTTAAGTGCTTCGGGTTTGCCCTTAACTACATCTCTTTATTGGCCCCCGTGAGCGCTTCCTTTAGCTTTCTTCTTGCTAACTAATTTCTCTTCTTTTTTATAAAGAGAGGCCTTTTCCTTCTTTCCCCCTCGAATATGCCATTTTCGACGTTTCCAGCGAACTCTTGCGCCCGAGGCGCGTTTGTTTTTGCTATCTCGCTGTGGTAGTACGGACGTCGACCACTTTCGTGTATAGAGAACTTCCTCACATCCAGTTTCCAGGTCCCCAACCTGACCTCTCCTGGTGGAAGAGTTCTCCGCTCCTTTACGCCTGGACGCTTGCGGCACCCCCCCCTTTGGACCCAATCCTTTTTCATCCCCCTTTACTGCGTGCCCTCTCTTATGACACTAGGTTACTAGGACACACTTCCACCATTCACGAACGCTTGACATTTCATTTTACGAAGTCCCATGTGTATTTTCCTAAGGAGGTGCCATACTTTGCCCCTCGGCACCTCACTTCTCGTTTTGGTCCTGCGCATCCTGATTTTTCTGAACCCCCTTTACCCTCTTACCCCAAGTTGCGTTTGTCGGTAGGCTGATGTCTCGTACATACCTATCGTTTTTTCCACTCATCCTGAAGCTCACCCTTTCACGACCCCCCCTTGTTTTCGATTGTCACAACTCTGTGAACTACAATGTATCTCTGAAACTCATCTGAAGTTTCACCTTTCCCTTGATTCGCCTGGAGATATGCGATGTTTGCGACTCCCAGATTCCCTTCTTCTTTTCTCTTTCCCAGGGTAATATCTTTTATATCCTACGTGTTTTTGTAGAGGCAAGACCTACTTTTTTTTCCTCCTCATCGTGTCGTTCATCTTTCGTCTATCCCAGGCGAAGTCCCTTTTCTCCGCCCCTTTTGCGTCTGATCTTGGCTCAAATCGTGGTCACATTGACTCTTTTTTTCCCCTTGTCCGGTCCTGTATTTTTTTAATTCTTCACGGTAAGGGGTTGTGTGGCCTAGACCTCTGCCTCACAGGACCTATTTTTGCTTTTTCCGTCACTCCGCTGTTTACGTTTCTAAGCCTTCCCCCCCTGCTCCACAAAGCGCGAATTCCTTGCTAGGCTGTTTGCCTTCATAGTACACAATACCCTGGGCTTCTGTCGGAGACGTTTACCAGTGGACCTTCCGTCTGGTTTTTTTTTACTTGGGTCTAGTTATACTAGTAATAAGATGAATTCACGATTCACCTTTCCCCCCTATTCCCGCCTGTGCCATTGTTTATTGTGCCTCCCCGTCCAGGCGCTGCTGGCTTTCTTTTTTGTTCCCCGCGCTAGTCAGGTATTCACCTGTCTTCTTCCTTTCAACTATACCCTCCCCTTTTCCCTTTCCTACGCGCCCTGCTGAGAGGAACTCGCACGTCCCTCGGCCCTATGGAATGTCGCGGCATATATCTCCCTTCGGAGATCATCACATTCTCACTCCGCCGCGCTTTTTTCCAGCGATTCTAGCAAGAGCCAAACGCTGCTTGGTCGGATGCGCAACGTCGCAATTCAACTCCTGCCTGTCCCGCAGCATAATAGCGCGCTACCCATTTGAACCACCCCATTGTGCCCCATCTTCGGGAGTTTTGACGTTTCCGATGTCTATCCCTTTCTACTCTGTCAACAGGTTTTTATAGGAATCCTCCGCTCTAGTGATTCCCCTTGATCGTCCCTTTTTTATTGCAAGCCCCCCACGCGTCCCCTTTCTCTCCATTTCCTTCTGGGGACCTCCCCTGGATTTGGTTGTGAGTCATCTTAATCGGTCTTTGCTTTAAGCCTTTTAAGAATTTTTGAACCGACTGCAGCCTTTTATACAACCCCTTCTGTTCTGTCCCTGTTCGAGAGGCGGCCCTATTTATTGACCTACAGGCCGAGTAGTAGAATGAATCGTATTACCCCTATCTCGAAGTTTTACCGTGTGTCGAAGTTTCGCCCCCATTCGCCCCCTGAGCCAATTCCTCGATTTAGTCCATACCCACCCTAGCTCCTGCCACTGTTGGTCCCATTGGTGTCCCCCGACAGTCTGGTTGAAGGTCTAAAGTAGGTGTTATCCTGGCGTGCCTCCCTTCTTGGCCTCTTTTGGTGTCGACCGCCAGCCCTCGATGACGGAGCTTGCCGAGTGTGATTTCCGTCCGGGAGAGGTCTGTCTAAGTTCTTCTTCTGTTGTCGGAGATATAGTTTCTATGATTCTCTGGCGGCTCAGGTTTGAGTTTCTCGGCAGGCGTGCCTGGTTGCGGTCTTTCTTTTCCGAACTGCACGCGCTGTTACGACATGGTAGACCGCGCCAGCTTTTCAGTGCGCCGAAGAAGCCTTAAAAAAGAGGACAAATTTTCTCGATGGATGAAATGTTCGTTTCTTGTTTGTCAGTTCACTCGGTCCCCTCGAGGGGTTGGCTTTAGGTGCCCCCTCCCATGACGGTTGGGGGCACCGTTTAATTAGGAGGGCCGGTCCCCCGAAAAGTGATTGCTTTGAACTTCGTTCCACCAGTCTTTCACATGTGTGAGAGGCTCCGCGTTGCGCTTTTCTGGTATGAGCTGGCTTTTTATCTATATTTTAATATATCGTTTTGTTTTTCGCTGAAGAGGTATTAAAAGGAACGTTCTCCCCACTGCCCATCCCCCTCCTCCCTATCTTCCCTTCTTCTCTCCTTCCTATTTCTTTTCTCCCCGCTCCCCTCCCCAACTCCCTCCTCCTTTCCCCTTTTTGCCCCCCCTCTCTCTATCTTTCTCTCCTCCCTCCACCTACCCCCCCCTCCTACCTTTCCCTTCACTTTCCCCCTTTTCGCTCACCCCCTTTTTACCCACCCGCTTTCTTCTTCATCACCCCCCCCCCCCCGTCCCCCTTCCTCTCCTCGCCCCCCTCTTCCTCTTTCCTTCCCCCCCCCTCCCCACCCTTACCCCGTCTCTTTTCGTCCTCCCCGCTCTCTCTCCTCGCTGCATTCCTCTCCTCTCTATCACAGCCCTTTCCCCTTCCTTCCCCACATTCCTCTTTCCCCTCCCGCGCCCTCCCTCTCCCCGCTCCTCCTCCCTCTTTCTCATCTCCTCTCCCTGTCCCCCTCACTGCTTGCCCTTCTCCTTACCCACCCCCTCCCCCTCCTACTCCGCTCCCCTTAACTCCTCTCCCCCCTGTTTTCCCCCTTTCCTTATTATCACTCCATCCCCTTCCCCCTCTTCTCTTCCCCTTTTCTCTTACTCTCTATGTCCTTCCTCCCCCCTTCTTCCCCCTTTCCTCCCCCTCTCTCTTCCTACCCCCTCTTTTCTCTCTCCCCTCTTCTCTTCCCCTCTCTCCTCGCCCTCCCTCCCTCTCCTTTTTTCGCCTCACTGCCCCCTCTTCCGCTCCCCTTCTCCCGTCCCGCTCATCTCCCCCCTCCTTCCCTCCCTTTACTCTTTTATCGTTCTCTTCTTGTCCTTCCCCCTCTCTTCTTGTTTTCCCCTTCTAGACTCGTCTGCTGCAACTCTGTGACTTTTTCCCCTTTTCCAGCGCCGGTTAACCTCGCAGCCCCTGGTTCCTGTTGTCCCGTCCCTCGAGATGAAAGGTGCCCCAACGGTCGGAACTGCACTCGCCCCTCAAACTCTCTCTCCGTTCCTGACCCCCTTTCCGCCAGGTCCTCCCAGGCCTCTCTTGGCACTGATTTTACTGTGCTCGCTCACTTTGCCCTTTTCCCCGCTTTGTAGACAATTGTCGTCCCTTTGAGTCGGACTGCAATTTTCTTTCCCTACTTTCTCCTCCTTTCCGAATGTTTCAACTATCAGAAATTTTTCTGCCGTTCTCTATTTCTCCGCCGTCCCCCTCGTGCCTCCGCCTTTCCCTAAACTCCAGCCCAGCCCGCCCCTAAAGAAATAGAAGACCCCTCACCTCGGAGATTACCGTACTTCCTTGGCGGTTCCCCCCTCCCCCCTCCAAATCCGGGTGATGCCACTTAGGATCCCCACACCCGCGGTCCAGACGACTTCAATAGGATTTGCCTCCCCTCTTGCCCACTTCTTTACCCACTTTCGCTCGGGGTTGTTTCTTCTTCCTCTTGAATTCTACAACTTTTCCCTGCCTGTCAGGTCGACTTCCGCGCCCCCCCGTTTTAACCTTTCTTTCGCATCCTCGAAGACTTGCTCTCTCGTGGACTGCCTCAGTTTTCTCTGCTCCTCCTCTTCTACCATGACTACTTTTTTTTTCCTTGGGTTTTCCTAAAGCTGAGCCTTCTTTCCAATGTGCCAGGTTCTGAAAGCCCTCCCGCGTAAGAGTAAGGAACCGACACTCCTTCCAGCGCGTTAATCGGCTTCGGATATAATATCGTCTTGCGTCTGCAAGTTAAAACCCATTACGCCCCAGGTTCTTCCACCCTGAGTCTGAGTTTGGTCCCCTCCCCCGTGTGCCCATCTGGAGACAGAATGGCCCTGATTCTGCAACCCCCACTCCCCCCTCCCTGCCTTTGGTTCGCACCCAGGGGGTTTCACACTGGTTCTCGCTTTGAAGAACTCTTTTCCCGTACCCCAAAGGCACCTCTACTTATGCCTCAAGTTTTTCCCACTGAGTTCTTTCTTTTCTTGGCACCTTTTCTTCTTTGCGTATGTGATTGATCCCTCTCTCCACCGTTCTGACTCTGCTCCCACTGGGCTCTTTTTGGGATTTTTCCGTCATTAGATGGGGATAGGCTTTTCCAACGGGCTTATGAGTTCGCCTCAATCATAACGGTGTCCTCCCTTATCTTCTGGGATAAATTTTAGCAATCTCCTCTGGTTCTTCCCAATAAACCAATGGTGGGCCCCCCCTGGCTATCCTTGAATAGTGAACCCGCCCAGTCCTTTTTTTCTTCCCTCTTTCCCTTCGAAAAAGTCAAATTTCCCCGCCAACCAGCGCTCCATGGTTCCCCTTCCGAACCTCCTCCTTCCCGGTTTTTCCTTAAAGGCGGGAATGCATGACCAACTTCCAGGTACTTCGCGCTTTCGCAATCAGGTGCGTTCCTTACTTCAGTCCCCCCTTATTTTTCCCCCTCGGTATATTTCTGCCTACCCAAACTCATTGCGCTGACTGTAAGGACTTGTCTGCACTCCAAAACACCTTTTGAACTCCTTAGCAGACCCGGACTCTACGCCCCGTTTCCCTATCCTCTTTTCCACACGTGGTTTTGCCATGTCTTCTGAAATCGATCCTTCCTGTGACTTCGCCTTGGAATCCAGCACCTCCCCCTCTGGAGGCAAAAAGGAATTTGCGTGCCACTCATAGGCTGAGTCCCATTTC
>Ga0179593_1685269_pt1 | contig 15111 bp, 18 predicted proteins | sample CZODoug2_1_08_16_FD_185931 | JGI IMG/M metagenome (GOLD analysis project Ga0179593, IMG submission 185931) | Vadose zone soil fungal communities from Angelo Coast Range Reserve, California, USA - CZODoug2_1_08_16fungal (PacBio error correction) | ecosystem: Environmental > Terrestrial > Soil >... | reverse complement strand
AGGCTTTTCCAACACCTTCCCTCTTCGAGCGGGCTTATCGAATTCGCCTGCCAGGGTCCCTTTGCCGTAGAACCCGCACGACCAGGCCCCCCTTCTCTTGTCATGGGGAATGCCATTTTTTCGTCTAGACAGGGGAGTCGCAAAAGTCCCTCCGCCCAGCTCTCGGAGCGTTTTTTTTTTTTGATTCCTTTTCGCTACGGTCGGCGGCTTCAATCTCCCCTCACGCGCGCTCCCTTATTCTGAGAGGACCCTTTTCTCTTTTCTTTCAAGAACCTTTATGCATCTTTCTATGCACATGTATTTCGCCCTTATGATAAAACGTTCATGCTTCAGATTTTTTTGAGACCCTCCTTAGGAGAGAGGATCCTCCTTCTCACAAAAATGATTGCTTATTCATTCCTCGTTTGGACCCCCAAAGAGCTTGGTTCGCTTCTTCGTTTGAGGTTTTTCCTTTTCCTGGTTCGTCGACTCCCTCCCTGCTTTCAGCCCTTTCCCGCGTAGGAGAAATCCCTTTCTTCCCCCTTACGCACCAGGGGCCCCCTAAGGGAGGGGCCTTTTTCGCCCCCTGCGTCCCCTTTCCTACCCTCCCCCGGTGTCCAAGAGTACGCACTCCCCAGCCAGTATAGCCCCTTCAAGGGAGAACCCGCAAAGCTGCCGTTATTTTTTCTCAATCGGATAAGATTTCTGCTCTTCCCAGACCAGCCAACGCGGTTGTGGCTTCCCCTCTTCTCCCAGGGGCTTTTTTCTTCAATGCTCTCATAATAGTATAGACGCCCATCTTCCCCTCTCGGCGACGCAAATTAGAGATTCCCCCCCCTGTTTTGCAGGAAGCCCCCTCCCCATATTTGGGACCCTTAAGTTCTCTAAGAGGGACCATCGTTTTTTCACTCCCCTGTAAAAATATTCCAGGAAGGGGTCTGCCCCCCCTTCCCTGTGTAAAAATTATTTCTTTCCGCCCCCTAGACTTATAATCGGTTAATTTGGACCAGAAACCCGGGTAAACCTTTTCTCTCTCCAGGAGTTCGCTCACTTTTCCGGGCTGAAGTGAATATTCTTTTCTCTTTCTTCCAATGCGCTGCGTGCAGAACTTCCATTTTTCCCATTGAATTTTTTTTCAAGCTACGACCGTCTGCTTCCCTGGCGTAGTAGAGTGGCCACTGTTACAATTTTTGTCGGAGGCCCTTTTCTTCTTTTTTCCTTTTGCGAGGTGGTCCATATCCTTAATTTTGGCAATTGAGCAAGTCTTTCCCTTTTTTCGCGGCGGCATCCATCACCTCTGGTCTTGCTGCCCTTTTTATCCAGGTATTGGCCCAGATCTTCCTGTTGGGATTGTTTTTCTTCACGCGAATGTCTCCACCCCCCGGATCCTTTTCTCCCTCGGTTCACTTTTTTTTTTCTTGTGTAGCACTATCCTTCCTTTTTTTTTTCTTGATCGCGAGTTTTGCGGGGTATCAATGATGGAATCTTTTTTTCTGCGAGATGTTTTTTGCGGTCCTTATAATTGAACGGGAAATGGCCTTTCGGGCTGGGCGTTGTATAATTCCCCAGGAGACAACCATACCCCCACAATCGCGTCCCCCCCAATCCTCGCTCCCTGCCCTAAGGATAAGTCGTGTCATCTGGTTGTCGTAATGTTTCCCACTAGAAGTCCCCACTGGTTCCTTTGCCCGTGCCATGAATCTCTCCCCCCCCCAGTCTTTCGTGTTTGGGCCTCCATTTTCTTGTGTCCCTAGGCGGTCTTAAATTTCTTCCAGTGGTTTCCGGTCTTAAAAAGTACTCCCCTCATACGTTGTGTTGTTATTTCGTTCTCGCTTTTTTTTGAAGACGGGTCCCCCCCCCCTCCAGTCCCCTTTGCAACCCGTCACTTTTTCCCTGAGAACACCGTTCCCCCTTCGCAGTTTCTTAAAAGAAGGCTGCTAGGCGGTCTTCCCCTCCCTTCCTGTCAAGGGTCCCTCTGAGCGCTCGTAAGAACACACGGCTTCCCCGACTTCTCCGTATCCTTTCTTTTTTGTTTGAGAGAGCTCTTTTTTGGCAGATCCCGTGCACGCTCTGGTCTTCGGCATATAGTTAAGGATCCCTCCCTTCTCCCCGCTCGGCAATTCTTATTTACGCAGTGCGCCGCCCCTTCCCTCATCAATCATTCTCCCGCAGGAGGTGAACCGGTCCGGGCCGCACGCGCGATCCCTCCCCACCCTAGATTTATTCTTGCCTTCTCCCCTCCCCTTGCATTTGTGGCCCCCACCTCTCAAACCAATGAAAAAAGACCCTTCTTTTGGTGGCGGATCTATATGCGTCTCTTTTTTTCCCCCAAGAACCCACTCTCCCGTTCCTACTCCTATGGTCATTGCCGAGACCTTTTTTTGCCGTGTGCCAGAAGCTCCCTTTCCTCAAGGACGACGACGGATCCCTCTTCCCTTTTTACTGCTTTTCCGTCGGTCTTTCTCCCACCCTCTTAAGTGTACTTCGAAAGAAAGGGCCTTTCCCCTCGTCCCGAATTTTCTTAAAAGAAGAAAATGTAAGACGAAATTTTTCTTTTTCCCTCTGTGATGGATAAGCTTCCGCTCCGGGCTGTTGCTTGGAGTAGATTTTTTCCCCCCCCCATCGTAACGTTCCCTTTTTTTTTCACAATATCCCCTTCGGGGAGGAGGAAGTTTATGGACAGTTGACCTCTCACCAAAAATTACTCCCTCGTTCTGCATTCAGTCATTTTTGGTCTCAACCTCCGGGTTGTACCTTTCCCCTTTTTTTGTTGGACGAAAACCCCGCCGGAGGGATGACAGTTCCCCCATTCTACCCTCCATTGCCCTCTTTCCCGGCCGGCTTACCAATGGAAGTGTGTTTATGCCCCTCGGCCTTTCAGGTGGATGGTTATCGCTCTTTGTTCCTCACCTCTGGCTTTCTATTTCGTTTTCCATTTGGGCTCTTGGACCCTCTCAACGTGCATACTTTACGAAATACATACTCGGCCCCCAACCGCCGGTTTCTTTTTTCTTTTGGATATTTGATCTTGGATTTCTCTGATCTCCCTTAAGCCCCAAGCCCTCAGATTTGCGGTTCTTCCCTCCCCCTCCCTTCGGTTGCTTTCTTTGGATCCCCATTTTCGTAATTGGGCATAGACGTTGATGGGCGGCTTCTCCCCTTCTTTTCTCCCTTCATAACGTTCTTCCCCTTCTTCATAGACGCTTTTTTCTTTGCCAGGGAATGTAGTTTCTTTCCACCTTGGCGGACGGCAAGGATGGCCCTTTCCTGAATTGAGGCCTCCCTTCCGACCCCCACGAACAACAGAAACTCCGAACAAGACGCTCCCTCTCCCCACAGCCTTCCCCTCCCCATTCCGTATTCGGATATTGCGTTTTCCCTTCCCTACCATGCCGAAAGTTCGCCAGGTTTTTTTCCCAAGGTAGGACCCGTTTTATTTTTCTGTGTGATCTCCCCCATTTTTAATATTTTCCCTTTCTTGGCTTCGTACCTTTACTGACTCGATGATATAGTCTAATGATGAAGGAGCTCTCTATTGAATGTTCTTTTCTTTCCCCTGCACATAAAAAGCAATCCTATTCGATTATTCCCGAGATCCTTTGAGGAAGTCCCTTTCTTCTATCCTCTCTCTCTTTAAGAGCCTTTTTCCCACTTACGAAGGGTTGGTTTATAAGGTATCTTTTTCCTCAAATGGTGTACTGCAAGAGAGGCAGGAGAGGAAGATGTTTTCCTTTTCACTCCTTCTCTCGCTGTTCAGACTCTTTTTTTTATTCGATGTGCGGTTTTTCCTCCCATTGAAGCTTCTGAGAGGGCTTAATCTGCTGTTCAGCCGTGAAACCTTTGTCAGATAACCTTTCCCCTGAACGACTCCTCCCGTTAGGGGGACGGAGAGAGAGTCGTGGATCGACTCAACCTCCCCCTTCTATATTAGCGTCCTTCAGTCGATCTGTTTTTCCCGGGCATGCGGGGCATTGTTCCTGTATGCCCCTGAGACCGCCTCTTTTTTCTCCCTTGTGGTCCCTTCCTTTTTTTGCCAGGATGTTGGTCCTATTACCGCTATCGATGAATTCCCCCCCATCCGCGGCTTTCCCTTCTCTTAAGAAATTTTCCATTGAAACCTTGCGATTCTGAGAGGAGTTTTTTCTCCTTTCTTACACTCTCCCTTTTGCGGAATCCTTGGCTTTCCCTCAGCCAAAGCGATGTTTTTTTTTTTTTAGTGTTTGCGTTTGCGGTTTTTCTTTTCCTTTTTTCGCTTCTCACACTTTCTCCCCATCCCCCTTTTTCCGAATTAGGGGGCCAGCTCTGCGAACAGCAAAACGCCCTGTTTCTTCTTCTTTGGTTCTCCTTATGATTACAGTTTTTACAGAAGAACAGCGCCCTCTTCTCTGATTCTTTTTGAGGAAGAACCTACCCCTCTTTATCTCCCCAACGTACTTACCCCAGAAAAAGATGCCCTTTTCTTTGTCTTCTCTCTCTTTGAAGTCCATGTGCTCTCCGACCCCACTAACGGCGTTGGTGGTCCTCCGTCTTTAGTCCCCTCTTCGCAGTTTCTTTTTCGGTTACCCCATCGAGTTCTACTAGTCTATCCCCTCCCCCCTAGAACGATAGCTTTTGCGATCAACATCAAACTTTTTTTTTCTTCCACGCCATCCCGGGCCTCCTCCCCTTACCTAACCCATCCTCGGGAAATTTCTTTTCGATTTTCCTGACCTTGAGGTTTATTCGGAGGTGTTTTCTTGGCCGGGTCCTCTTTTTCTACTTTCCCCCAAAGAGCCAGCTGAATGCTTTTTTTAATTGAACCTCCCCCCCCTTTCCCTTGTCGAGCCCCTCCCTCCCCCCTGCTTCTTAGGGTTTCGACGTTACGATGAGACTCTCCCCTCCCGCGCCGGCCCTCGCTAACTAATTCTTCTCCACCTCCTTAAGTCTTTCCCTTTTTTATCCTTGGAGTCGTGTAATGACGAATTCCCTTGGACAATTTGTGTTTTTTTTTTTGAGGCCCCTCTCCCTTCTTAGTGGCGATTTGTGGCCCTCTCTCCTTCCCCCTTTATGAAGTTTCCTTTGAGCGGCGGCCCTTTCCCAAGCAAGATATTTCTCCCCTTCTTGTTTCGCCTTCTCACTTGGTGGGGCTTGTTTGCCTCGTGCCGCAGATTTCTGAATGAACCCTCCCTTTTTTTTTCCTCCTTTCCTTTGAAATCTTTTTTATTTCCTTTCTTTCGTTCTCCTTTTTTTCAGGATGATCGCGAGGCGGTCTTCCCGGTTACGTTTTCGGGTTATTCAATTCTTTTTTAGAGATGTGAACAGTTGGCTTTTTTCCCTCCGAAGTGACTTTCCCTAGTTCGCTTCTCTTCCATTCCCCCTGAAAGTTACACAATCGCTTTTCACCCATCGCCCCCACTCGAGATTCCGGACAAACCCCCGGACCCCCATCTTTCATTCATCTAAGTTGGCCCTCCGGCTCGAACTCGCCTTCCCCAAGTGTGCTCCCGCGACTCGCCTAGCAGCCCTGCTTCCCCCTCGCGGCGAGGTTCCTTCGGCCCTGCATTTTAGATGGCCTTCAAATCCGTGGTTTCTTTCCCCTTTTTCTAACACCTTCTCTCTCTTTTTTTTCGGTTAGATTTGGAAGACCGGGAAACCCCTGTCCTTGTCCTTAGACACTCGGTTCTCTGCAAACCCGGCCTTTTTTGAAGTTGATTGGAGAAAATCTTTTCTTTATTTCGTTTTTCCAGGGGGGACTGACGGCGTTCTTTGATTTCCAAGTCGACCAATCCTTCAAGAATGATTACGCCCCTTTCCTTTTGGTTTTTTGGCTTCTGTGTCTTTTTTCCCTTTCTTTCCCCTGCCTATTGTTGTCTTTTGCCTATGAGTTAAGGAGACAACTCCCCTCCTGCCCCTTTTTCGCTGGGATCTTTCCCCTCTCGCAGAGCCAATAACTCGTCTTCCTGACTTCTTTGTCTTTTAGCGATCAAGCCGCCCCCCTTCTCTTTATCTGACAGCCTCCACCTATTATCTGAGCCGTTTGCTGGCATTCTCCGCGTTGCAACAAGTGCCCCCCCCTTTTCCTCCCTTCGTCGGGTTCCTTTCCCTGCCGAGTCCTCTCTTTCGGTTTCAAGTGCTGCCCCGCCTCCTCCCTTTTCCGCATTGATCAAGGGCCAGCTTTTTCTCTTAAGACTAGTCGGGGGCCCCCCTCCCTTTCGCAGGCCCTTTTCTTTTTCCTGTCCCTACTTTCCTTCCCAGAAGGGGAACGCTCGTGACGCCATGGAAAGCGGCAACTTCCCACGCCTGAAGGAGTGGCTTGTCCATTTCTCGCGTGGCTGTTTTCTTTTCCCTCTGCTTTTTTTCCACGTTTTTTCCACACCTCTCCTATGGGCTCCTTCATCGGGTTGAGCGCGACCTTTTCCCCTTTTCCAATTAACCCCCTTCATCCTGGTTGGGTTCTGCATACCTACGTTAGGTTTTTCCTGGGTGGACGACCATGCGACTCTTCTAGTCTTTTGAAAGGTTCCCTCCCCCCCCTCCCCGTCCTTCGCCTGGCGGAGGTTTCCCCTTTCCCGTGGGTATGGCTTTTCCCCCCAGTTGGTGGTTGATCGCGATGGGCTTCTCCGTTTCTTAGAACTCGAGCTTTTTTTCCGCTTCCCCCCCCTAATGAGCAAATTGTCCGTCTCCCCCTGCTCCACAAACCTCTTCTTTTTGTGGCGTTGTCGCCAGGCTTCAGGGGGAGGATCCGTATATCCCTCCCTTTGCGTGCGGTTCTCTCCTGCGGTTGCGCTTTCGCCTTTTTTTCAGCAAAAACCTTTCCTTTTCCTCTCCTCTTGAGCGTTTACCGACACGGTCCGTCGCAAAACCCTTCTTACATCTCATCCTCCCCCGCTTCTTCAGGATTCCCCCCTTCGTGCACTCCCCGAATCCTTGGCTTTGCCTTTCCCCTGGCTGGGGCTCATGAATCCTTTCTCTTTTAGTCCTTTCCCCCTCCCCTTAAACATTCCCCCCCAGAAGAGAAGCTCGACCCCCTTGGTCGGATATTACTTTCTCACCCTTTATGTTCTTCCTGATTTTCCAATGCCGCCTCTTTGCCCGGTTTCGCTGTTTCTCGTTCGGACTCATTATTCCCTCTGGAATGTGTGATCCCTCCTTCCTGATATCGTTTATTCCCCCCAAACGAAAATTCGTACTGCCCTTCTCTCCCTACATTTAGGCGATTGCCTTGCTTCCCCGACAGTCCTTCCCCGCCTCTTTTGGACTGCTGCCCGGTGGAGCTGGCCGGTCCATGTCGAGATCTTCTATAGCTCCTCCTGCCATTTTCTGTTCTTTTTTTTTGGTCATCCGGGTTTTTCCTTGGTGGCAACGGCTTCTGTCTTTTTCATCCCGTTTTCCTGATCCTGGCATGCAACAGACCCCCTCTTTTTTCCAATCCTTGAGAGAAGATTTTTAGTGAGGTTTTTTCCTTCCTTCCTTCAAAGGCTTTTTCCAGCGAATGTCTCGCTCCCATTGCCCTTCGCCGGGTGCTGCCTCTTGAAACAGCTCCCCCCCGCCAAAAGATGGCTATACCTTTTTTCGCGAGTTCCTGTCGAAAAAGACCCTAGCCAGATTTTCTCGCCCCTCCCCCCGGCTTTATGCGGAAGGATTTTCTTTGGGAGGCTTTTTCCGCGCGCCTAGCCTTTTTTTTTGAGTGAGATCTTTTTGTACTTCCCCCTTTGTGACATTTCCCCCGAGAGGCGGATTCTTTTCTGCCCCAAAATGTTTCCTTGCCAGGAAAAAAGCCTCGGAGCGTCCCCCCTGAATGTGTATGCGAAGGGAGATCCCCCACCCTCAGCAGTACACCCCGCCCTGGCGTCTTTGAGGTCTTGAGAGCGCTGCCCCCCTTATTCGCCAGCAACCATGTTTTGGCGGCGGACCCGCCTCCACAGCGATTTTTGCGGTTGTTCGTTAGTGAATGTTTTTTTCTCCCAAGCTGGTCCTCCCTTTTTCCCGGCTTCGTTTCTGCGGTGGCTTTCCCTTCCAGGGCAAAGACTCCCTGCTTAGGCTCTTTCTTCTTTTTTTCCTGATTTTCTCTGGAGACAGCAGCCCTCCGAGCACTTCCAGAGTAGTCCCTTTTTCTCTACCAGACTTTTAGTTCCCGTCTTGTTCCCTCCCAAGCTGACCGGGAGTGTCCTTTTTTTTTGTGATCAGAGTTTCTTTGCTCTCCAGACAAGTCCCCCCCCCTCCCTCAGGTGGTTTTCTCCTTTTGCATGCTTTCCCCTTTTGACCCAACATTTTTTCGTATTCTCCTCCTCCTCGTAGAACTCTCCACAGAACAAGAGATCACCCTTTTTCTCCGCGGTTCCCTTTGTCCTCCCTACCCATTCCCTAAGCAACGCGGCGCTTCTCATCGGTTTTAATTTCGGTCCCCCTTCTTTCAAACGAGAGGAGAGGTTTATTCTCCTTTTCTTCCAAATTGTTTTTTTCCTTGCCTTTTCCCATGACACCCCTTTCAGTCGAAGCTGCGGGTTAATCTAACTCACAAAAAAGTTTGGTTCGAGCCGAAAGCCCTCCCCTCTCTGATTCAAGGATCTCTCTTACCCTTTCCTCCTTGCTTCCCCTCACATTCCTCCCGTTCAATGTTCTCTTTCCAGAAAGAGACTCTTTTCTCCCCAAGCAATCTTATTTCCTTTAACCCTTTGGTCTTTCGAGGCTCCTGCTTGACCAATTATGATTTAGTAGAGATTATGCTTCCCCCCCCTCCTGCCTTGGCCTTGATTCTGTTTGAAGTTTATGCAGGGTTTTCCCGTATGGCAACTATTGTTCTTTCCACTTTTACCCAAGATTAAGTTTTTTTTCGGCAAGATTGCTTTGCTCCTTTCCCCCCTATTGATGGGCACCTCTTTGAAACCTTAGGAAGAAGCGCAGACTTAACCCTTTTCTCCTCGCTAGTCTTTGGATTTTCATGCGGGTTTTTCCTCGGGCTTTCTGTAAGATAAATCTTTTTTTTTCGGCTTGATCCTTCTCCCCTTTTTTTCCCTCCGGTCCATGATTGGGCCGCGATTGGCTTGTTCTTGGCGTGAAATCGCGGCTCCCATCGAGCGTACCATAAGTGCTTGAAGGAAATTGACGAGCCCGAGGCGTTCTAATCCTTCCCGCGCCCAGTTAACACTGCGGGAAACTCGTTCCCTCACTGAGCCTTGGAAAACCCCCCTCCTTTCCTTGCTACTGATCTTCCCCGTAAGTGGGGTAGTTAAGTGGGGCCCTCTCCTTCCCTCCCGTCCCACGTGGAGTTTTTTTTCCTTTTCCTTTCTCCCCTCCCCTCCCTTTTTTTGTTCGCAGGTAGAAGAAGGCCCCTGCCTTTCGCTGCCTAGGGGGATACCCATCCAGGTATTCAAAACTCCTTCTTTTTTTCCCTCCTTCCGTTGTTTTTTTTTCTTTCTCTTTCTTCACACCTTAGCAAACTAGGCCCCCTTCCCCCCTGTTCCTCCTTCTCACACGAGACAGTCTAGTTTCTTTCCCCAAGAAGGGAACCCCTTCCCCATCGGGTCTCTCCCATAAGGAGGGCCCCCCCTACACCCCCTGAGGCAGGTCATTAAGCGTGGTTTGAGCTAGCCCTCCTTTTTTGTTAGACGGGACTCTGTTTCATGATTTGGGGGAATTCTGGTTTTTCTCATTAGTTAATTACCCCCCTCGCCCGACTTCTTTTTCATTCATTATCTCTCTCGCCAAGATCCCCAGAGAACAAGCAATCTCCCCCCTCCTTGGCCCCCCGGGGTGCGTTGTCGTATCACTCCCATGCAATATCTTTCTTCTCCAGCCCCTTTTTGCCCGCTGAGATTTTCAACTTCTTTCTGAGACTTGGCTTTTTCTTTGCGGACGCCTTTCCCCCCTTGCCCCACCAATTCTCCGGGGCAAATACAGGGCTCCTCATCTGGTACCTTCTCTTTCTTTTCCTTTCGTTTGACCCCCTTTTTTTTTGACACTGACTTCTCCCCGGCTTTTCCTCATTTAAAGGAGGATTTTGCGCCACTAAGAAGGCCTCTTTTTCTCCTCCCCTCCCCTTTTTCTCTTCTTTTTTTTCCCCCGACGCCATGGAAGCGGCCCTTCGGCTTGAACGCCTGACCTTCTTTTTCGCGCGGGCTGTTGATGACGGTTAAGGTGGTTTTTAGCAAATCGTCACGTCTTGTTTTCCCATTTACCTCATAGGTTTTTCCTGTTGTATGTTTCTTTCCCCCGGTTACAAATTAACCCTTTTCGCCATTCAGCCCCGGGGGAGGCCCTTCTCCTCCCCCTCTAAGGTTGTACCCTCCCCCTTTGACCTTTCAATAACTTTTTTACATCGACCCAGAAATTTTCCCCTTCTCCCTACCCGGATTTTTTTTCCACAATGGACGTTTCCTCCTTCTGACTTTTTTTTTTTATGTTTTTTTTTCCCGGTTTTTCTTCTCTGGCTTCTTCTCCTCGAAATGTTGGGTTTTTTTTTTTCCTGCCTGCACCCCCCCTTCCCCCTTCCCCTGTTTCACCCTTTTTTGTGTCTGTATGGAGATTTGCTTCTCATTGTTTGATTTTCTATGATTCCCCTCCGGGCAGATTTGAGGGTTTTCCCTGCCCCTTTACCGTCTTTCCCGCCTTTATTTTTCTGGGGATTCCCTCCCCCCAATTTTCGTACTTGACGGGCTAGGAGAAGTTTTCTTCTCTCCATCCCTCGCTTCCCCCAGAACACTTCAGAGACGTCCGCTTCGGTGCCGTCCCTTTTTTTCCCGAAGAGGGACACGCTTCCCCTCCTTTTTTTCGTCAAGGCTTTCCGGAATCTTTCTCTTTTCTTCCGAAGTTTTTCCCCGCCTTCCCCAAACCCTCCCCCCCCGCCACATTCGAGAAGATCGCCCATCGCTGTGTAAAAGACAAAACGTTTTTGCATCCCCCCCTATTTTGCCTCCTATGGAATCGCCTCCTCCTTAAATGTCCTATGCGAATTCTTTTCTGGCTCTCTCCAGTTTAGGCAATACATTTCTTTTATGTGTGACCTTCCCGACATCCACATACGCAGTCTTTTCCCTCCCCAATTAGTAATGCATATACACGCTAAGGGATGAGGGATTTGGATTAATGCACGAAAGCGTCTGTACGACCTGTACGATTGAAAGATCCCACCCTAGAGGAATTTTAGAACTGGAGGAGGGCTTTCTTGGCTTCTTCAAGGTCGCTTTTGATCTTTTCGGGATTCCAAGGCTATCTTGGGTTGGTTTAGGCCCCCCCCCCCCCCCAAGTCTATGGATAGAAACCTTCCCCTCCTTCCCCAATTTTTTTCCTTTTTTGACCGATGTATTTCCCTGAGAATGAATGGAAGGTTTTTTCCCCCCCCGTACTATCCTCTAGTATTTTTCCCTTTTTGAGAGAGAAGTCGGTCCTCAACATTACTTTGTCTCGTTGGTCCTCTTTAAGCGTGCACCCAGTTTTTTTCCCCTGCGTCCTTCCTCCGACTCGCTGATCCTTCTTTTTTTCCTCTTGATAGCTCTTTATGGAAGTAGCCCCCCCAAATAGAAAGTTTGTTCCGTTTCCCCTCTTACTTTCCTGGCTTCATGCGGCTTTCTTGGCGGACAGTCCCCCTAGAACGCTTTTTCCTTTCTGCCGGATGTTTCTTGCCTTAATTTATTGAGCCAAACTCACCTCTTGGATGCCCCTCAGGATCTTTTCCCCTGTCTTCCCTTTGATGCCACGTCATGCTTCGACTGTCGACATAAGCTCCCCCTTCACTGGTTCCCCTTCTCTGATTTAAACCCCAGCATCACAAGGATTGCGGTTTTTGGCGGGACATCGAACGACACCTTTTTTGGTTAGTGTGTGCGTTTTTTTTTTTTCTTTTCCGTGGAATTTTTTCTTTTCCCAGGCCGATCCGTCCGCCAAGGCCCTTTTTCCAGCGGTTCCGAAATACTGTCACGGTCTCTTTTGCTTTCTTCAATTTTGCTGATGAGTCTTTTCTCTCAGACTTTTTGGCTAGACGCTTCGCTTACCTTTTCCTTTTCTCTCGACTCTCGAAAGCCGCACCACTCGGTCTTTCAACGCAAAATGTTTTGGCTTGGGTAGAGTTCCCCTCCAGATTTCCCCCGAAAAGACAGCACTCACCCTTTTTCGTGTTGATGTATTGTCGTACAATTCTCCTTCTTTGACTCTTTTTGCCTCGCCCACCACTTAGGTCTAGAAGCCCATCGACGATCTGCCGGCGGGAACCCCCTTGATAAACTCCTTTTTCTCCGACGGTTAAGTTTCTTCCCCGGCCCTTTTAAATCTCCCACCAGAAAGAGGGCAATTTCTTCTATGGTTCACTTAACAGTACCTTTCGCGTTTATTTAGGCCTTTCCCCTTCCCCCAAATTGGAAGGTTTCCTTTGTTAAGGCCCCAAAAACTCGCTTTTTCATTTCTCCCCTGGTTAATTTTGGTCTTCCAAAACCCTTTTGGCGCGCGCTGCGATGATGAGCATCTTCCGTGCGAGATAGAAAGTGGACGACTCCCTTCCCCTCGTTACCTTCCATTCGCCCCTGCCTTTCCCGCTAAACTAATCTTAGCCACCTCCCCTTAAGGCTTTTCCCCGTCCCCACCATGCTTTTCTTGGAATGCGAGCGGGCCCCTCTGCCCATCGGACAGCGAGAGCCTCTCGCGTCAAGTCACCCCATACACGAAGGGAAGGAGGGGGGCTCTTTTGATGGAAGAAGCCCCAGGGGAAGAAGGGAGCGAAGGGAGTCGGACCATTCAGGAAAGTTGCTTGCATTCCCTTTAACTTTCTTTTCTCCCCCCCTGCCCCCCTTTCCTAGCGGAAAAAAGAACCCTAGATACGGGGAGAATTTCTTGGCCCTCCAAACCTTCCCCTGCTGCGGATACGAAAGGGAGTGTGCAAATGCATCCCTTTTAGGAGGTGAGTATTGTGTGTGGGATGGCTTCTACTTTTGACAAACGGATTTTCCTTCCCTTCTTTGCCCCCCTCCCCCCTCCCTCAACTTCCATTCACCCGCCGGAGAAGTGTGCTCCTCGTCCCCCTCGGTTGCGAAGGAACAGGAAGGAAAGTGGAATGGGGTAAAGGAGGAAAGAGCTCGGCGTTAGGGGAACCGAGAGCTTTGGAACAACCATGCAGGCTGTTCTTGTCCACACTCCGCATTTCCCCTAGGGCTGTTCTTTTGATTCAGGCGTGTTTTTTTTCCCTTGGGGTATCAATGACTGGTTTCCCCTTTGCCTATGGCTTTTGAGATGGACTTTTCGGCTTTCTTCTCTCCCTAAGAATGAACCTTGTGTCCGAGTTTCTCTTCCTAGAGCAAGAGACCCCTTTTTTTCCTTTACAAACCCCCCCGTTTCTTCACTAGCATTTTCGCTCGCGACAAATGAAGGTCCCCTCCTTTTTTCCTGGGTGTCTCACTAGCCAGTCCCAGTGGGCTTTTGCCTCTTCCCTTCCGCCTTTCTTTTTTCCACGTCAAGCTCGAGGGCGGGTTTTCCCCCTTTTTTCTATTTTCGAAGAGGATTCTTTCTATTTTTTTTTCGTTCATTCCCCAATCTTAACTATCTCTCTTTTCTCTTTTTTTTTTTTTCTCCTGCTATAGGGAAGATCTGCTGTGGATTTAGCCACCTAGCCCTTTCCCCTCGGGTTTTCACCCCCCCCTTCGCTGTCACGGTTTTTCTCCCCCAAGCAGGGCTGATAGGCGGAGTCCCTTCTTCTTTTCCACTTGGGTGGACTTTTTCTAAGAGGGAAACACGTACGTACCCCCCCTTTCTGTCCACGATCATCGTTCTTTTTTTGACCTTGAATTGCAGTCTTCCCTTTCCCGCGCAGCCTTTTTTATGCCTTTCGGAGAAAACGCGGGTTTTCCTTTCCGCCTTTAGCGCTGATTCCCCCCCTTGTTAACCCTTGAGTTTTACTATTATAACCCGCCGTTGTGCACCGGTCCCGCACTAGCGACTCCCCATGACCTTATCCTTCAGCCCCTCAGCCGCCCTTCTTTCACCACTCAGATTGCAGATTTCAAATCTTCGATGAGCCGTTCTTCCTATGCATTCAGCGTGAATTCTTCCTCCTAGCCAAGTCCCCACTCTTCGGGCCAATACCTCCCCGTCCAATGATTTCCTACCTATATTGCATTTTTTCCCACGGATTCTTTCCCCTCTGACGCACTCCGCGCTTTAAAGGGTACCTTCTCCCTTTTCTGCCCAAACTTCGCATCCCTATGTTCATTCCATCCTAGCGACAGCTGTCCCTTCAGCCTCTCAGGGGCAACCTCCCCCCTCGACCCAGCTCAACACTTCAACGACTGCTTTTTGTGCTTGGCCTCGCGGGGATGTTTCTCACTCGGCCTTGCTTATCTCGTATCCACCTCGGCCTCGCGCGGTTTCACCCCCCCCTAGCATGGATCATTTTTTTGCGTGGAAGCTGGGTTTGCGGACCGTTTTTCCCCCGTGTTCCCCACGCAGGTCGTCTCAATCTTTGGAATTCAAGCCCTCTTTTAACGTTTTTCCCACTGCCTCCCCCCGACTAGTTTCTTCAGTGGAACATTTCTCCCTGACCTTTTTTCGACTTTTTTTGCTTAGTCCCTTTTTGGCCGTGGGTTGGTTCTCGACCCCCTTTCGAACAGTTGGTTTCTTCGAGATTTTTTCCTCTATCCCCCGATTTTGTTGTGCTCCTTGGACCCTTCACCTTTTCTCCCCCCCCCTTCGCAACACCGCCGTTCTTTTCTTCTGTTTCTGGAGATCCTTTTTTGGCCCGGAAACTCCGACACTACCGGGCCTCTTTTTTCCTCCATTTGCCTCGGGGGGAGTTTTTTTTCTGGTTCCCATTCGTATCTTTTTCATCGGACGGTGCTAGTTTTTCCCTGTCTGCCCCTTTGCAGTCTCCTGCCAAAATTTTTCCTCCCCCTTATGCAGAGAAGCCCCCTTTCTTCTGTGACTTGTCTGTCTACGACGTTTCCCCCTTTCCCCATCCCTTTTTTTTAGTTTTCTTGGCAGATCATGAATCTGTTCCCCCCCTCTTCCCGACGAACCCCCCCCGGAAACAACCCCTCACAAGCCCCAGAAATCCGAGATTAGAACCGCTGTTTTCAACCTTCCAGGATGTGTCAATGATTTGATATGATTTTTTTCCTCTCAGATATATACAGAATTCCCGCCTTTGTTCTGGTTTGCGAGCAAATTTCCGGA
>Ga0179593_1619897_pt1 | contig 15111 bp, 16 predicted proteins | sample CZODoug2_1_08_16_FD_185931 | JGI IMG/M metagenome (GOLD analysis project Ga0179593, IMG submission 185931) | Vadose zone soil fungal communities from Angelo Coast Range Reserve, California, USA - CZODoug2_1_08_16fungal (PacBio error correction) | ecosystem: Environmental > Terrestrial > Soil >... | reverse complement strand
CAGGCTTTTTTTTTACCTTTTGAAAAAGACGGGAATTTTCGCATGAGGGAGAAAAGGCCTTTCCCCCGCTAAGGTCCTGTCACCCCCCATCTCGCAGACCTTCTGGGAATTTCGTGACTTCTCGGCTTCACGTTCCCTTTTTTCCCTTTGGATCGCGCTGGCCACCCTCTTCTGCGTTTTTTTAAAATAAGAACGTTTTTTCCTTTTTTTCTTTAAAACCAAGAAGTTTTTTTCCCCCCTAAAGCGAGATTAATTTCATAAGGCCCCCCTGACTTTTCGGTTCCCCTCGAAGGTTCTTTTTTCTTTTCTTCAATGACTCTTTTTTTCTCCCCTTCCCCCGATTAAGAAAACCTTGAAAGAACTTTCTTCTTTGGCCCCTAGGCGGCGATTTTTCTTTCCCTCCAACCGTTAATGGTGTGAACCTTACACCCTTTTTTTTTTCCCCGTTTCTTTGTTCTCAATCCAGATTACAAGGCAGATCCCTTCCCCCCTGGGAATTTCCGGGACTGTTCTGTTCCCTTTTCCCGTTCCTTGGGCTGTGTTCTTCCGCTTACTGCCATCTTTTCCCGAGAGAACTCAAGGGAAAGAGAACTTTTCTTCCTAGTGTTGCTCCCGGTTTTATTTCTCCTGGGACCCGAGGCTTAATATGAATTATTTTTTCCCCCTCTTGCGTGACTTCTGATCAAGTCGGAAACTTTCGCGCGAAGACACGGGAAAAATCTTTTCCCGTGTAAGTGTAGGGCCCCCCCTTGTCTGGTCATTCCCGATTTTGTATTGTTCTTCCCCACGGGGACTCTGTGCTCACCCCTCCGAGGACAATTGCGTTACGATTCTCTTTAAGAAGGCTTTAATGCCTCTTGAGGTGGAAACCCCCCTTGACTCCTCTCCCATAAATCAGTTTTTCTTTTTTTTTCCTATAGACCCCCTCCCCCTGAGCAGGTTAAAGTTGTTGGCTTATGAGCCTTCTCTCGGCAGTGGAAGAAGTGATGCCCCCTGTTTTGATCTTTTCCTCCGTTTCCTGGGGTTCCCCCTTTCTTTTGGTAAACGCCCGCAAAAATAATTTTGGAAGGAACTCCGTCCCCTTTTTCTCTCCTACGGGAATGTTATACACGTTATCTTTCTTCCTCCGCCCCCTTTTTTTTTCTTTTTAAGAGCTTCCCCTTCCATCAGTGGGTCACCCTTTTTTCTTCTTAGAAGTTTTGAACCTTTTTTTTGGCGGGTTTTATTCCGCCCCTCCCCCCGGAGAGAGCCGAGGTGGGGCCTTTTCCGTCGACTTTTCATTTAACTGCTGCTATTTCCTCCCTTAAGGGGACGTTTTTTCCCTTTCTTGGGAATCCTTTTCGAAACGGCTGATCGAAATGATGCCCCTCCTTAATGCCCTCTTTTGGATTTTCCCCCTCCTGCGCCGGGGCTTCCAGGACCCCCGCATTGTGTGGAGACCGATGCCCTTCCTTTTTCAATCAACGTACGACCCATTTTTCACCGTTCAGACTCTTCCTCCGAGGACTCTTGATTCCTTTTGTTTCCCTTCGTTCCTTGATTTAAGGGAAGCTAGTGATTTTTTTTCTGCGCCCAATTGATCCCTTTCACCTCCTTCACCCTTTTTTTCAACTTCCCCCCAAGGAAACGATTCACCTTTTCTTGATTGCAGCTATCTCTGGCTATTCCACCTTGTTGTCTGGTGGTATCTCCGCTTCTATTTTCTTTCCTTCCTTTTGAGTTTGTTTCTTCTTGTCCCTCTTTGGCAAAGAAGGTTGAAGAGGACACTTCTTTCTTGTGTAATCTCAGTCTTGGCATTCCCGTCTTGAGTTTTCTTCCTTTTAGGGAATGATGACTTTTTTTCCTTTGGTCTTTTTGGCTATTATTTTCCTTTTTCTTTCGGAGATGACCCCACAGGAGGAGTTTCTGAGGGGGTTTATCCTGTTAAATTGGATTGCTTCTTTGTGTGTTTCATTCGAAATCCGTTTTTAATCCTCTCCCCCCGAAAATTCGCTTGGGGATACAATTTTGCTATTTTCTTGTGTTTTTTCTTTCACGTTTTTATTTAGTTTCCCCCCTCTCTTCTTTTTTTGTGCTGTGGAAGGAATGTTTCTTCTGGGAAGATGGCGCTTTTCCCGTTGTCCTGGTAGGGGGTTCCCGACTTTCTCCGTCGGACGCTTTTTCGGTCTTGAAAATGGGCTATCTATCTTTCTCCTCCCTGTTGTTGTTGATCTGTTCTCGAACCTTTTTTTTCCCCCTTCAGCCCCTTCACCCCATACCAGGAAAACGGCGCTTTCAGCACGAATTGAAACACGTCCTTCCTCACTCCCCACAACCGAAGAGTCTTTACTTCATCCCCCCAAAACCCGTCAACTCTCCAGCGCCTTTCGCCTCGAAGTGCTGATGCTATTCACTCTTTCGTCACCAACCCCCCCTTTCCATCCTCCATTCAGTAAACCTTCTACACCCCAGAATCAATCCCCTCCTTGGTAGAGAATATACCCCTTTTCCGGTTCACACGTCACCTAGAGCCCCCGAAAAAACGTCATCACTTCTCTAAAACCAGACCAAAAATCCCCTTTTCCCCTGCCCAAGACTGTCCTTACACCCGTAACCGCCAGCGGAGGTGTCTTTTCCGCAGTTGCCCCATGGACGTTCCCTCCCAATAACCTGTCCCAAACTCCTCCCTCTCTGCCTAAGTCCCTTTGTCTCCTCTTTCCCTTTAACCACCCTTCCCCCTTGCTGATCAAGAGGTAGCAAAGCTCCCCGCCCAGGTACAGCGACCAATTTTTCGTTCCCTTTTTGCAGGTTCTTAGTGTCCCCCCCATTGGAATGCGACTCCTCCTCAAAACAGCATTCAACTAGCCCCCCTTCCCCGGAACGCCGTTCCCCCTCCTGTCCCTCGATTCCATCGGAATCTTCTTTCTCCCGATTATTTTCTTTTAAAAAGGTTCTTCCTTCGCTTTCCCCTAATGCGTACATGTTATGGCCGTGCTTTTCCAAGCTGCTGAGGGTCCCGCGCACGATCTTCCCATCCAGGTTTTCTCTCTCTCTTTTCTTCGCGGACCCTCAAAAACGCCCCTTGCTGACATGCACTTTCGGTGGGGAATCCCGTCCATCATCCCATAGTTTGCCCCAACAGTTCTACCTGCTTTTCTGTCTTCTCCCTTGGACCCCGAGAAGGCCTCGGTACTTTTTTACCTGTTAACTCCCCCGTTTCTCCCTGAAGTCCTTCCTTTCTCCCCTGCGCATCTTGCCCATCCCTATCCCGCGATTCCAGGAAAGTGTCTTGATAACATCCGTAGTCATCGAGCCCCCGGTGATGCCTTCCCCCCCCCCCCGTTTTTTTTTCAGGAGTGTCATTTAAACCTCTTTCCCATTAAGAGGAGCCCCCCGTTTCCAGCCGCTATTCTTTCTGCCGCCCTCTCCCCCGTCTCAGGCTCTCCGTTTTTCCTAGAAAATTTCTCGAGTATAATGCTTCCCCCCCTCGTGCTCTTCTTCTTTGTCTCTGTCGTGTAGGTAACTTCCCCCCGAAACGCGCCCCTTTCCAATCTGCGTCCATCCCTTCATTTCTTTGGTAGGAACTTTACTCTCGCCGAAGTGGACCCGTTGCCCTTTTCCCAGGATAGGTTAATTCTTTAATGTGACCGTCTACCACGAGACCCTCCCCAACTCCCCTGCTGGACCCGCCCCTCTGTTCAGACTTAACAGTTCTCGTAAAGCCATCGCCCCCCCCCCCCCTCTCATGAAATTAAATAGTTGTTTTCCTTCATTAAACAATTACCCCCGAGACAACGAGGCCCTTTTTTGATTTGCTTGCCTTTCTCTCTGATAGTGAGACGTCGTTCCCCTTCGAGCCCCTCTTTGATACACTTCCTTTCCTTCCCCTTCCCCCCAGCGGAGGATGATTCTCTTTCCTCTTTCTTTTAGCAAACCTTTCAAAACCACGTTCGCCTTCCCAAGCAAGAAAGATCGAAGTTTTCTTGTCCCTCCTGCTTTTGCTCCCTCCCTCCCAGTTCTGTCAACTTTTTTTTCTTCCTCGGCGAATCGTCATTCGAAGACTCCGCTGGGTTCCGGAGCCGGGTGGCTCCTGATGTTCTTTTTTCCTGTAGGACCTCCCCTTTCTTTAGTGCGGAACCCTCGGAAAGCCTTAAGAACAGATGTACAGTTTTTTTGAACCAACACCAGCATCCTTTTTCCCAGAGCCTGGTTAAATTCCCGTGAAATTAGATTGTGACCGTCCGCCTGGCGCTCTGCTCCTTTTCATACTTAGGTATATGACCCTCATCTTCCCCCGGCAATTCGTCTTTTTACACCGTCACTTCATTCCTCCTTTTTTTTGAGAGATCTCTTCTTTCTTCCGGTGGAAACCAGACGGAATGTCACTCCCTTGAGGGGAGAAAAGCGAAAGATCTCCTCTTCCAACAGTCGCGGGCTGCTCTGGGGACTGTCGTGACTTGAGATGTTTTGCAATTTTTTTCTGCTCAGCTCCCCCTCTCTTTCTCGTTTTTACCCACCGTTCAGTTTCGAGGTGAGGCCCTTTTGGAAGCACCTAAATCTTTCTTTTTAAATCAGGAAAACATACAGTCCTGATTCGTTTTTCCCAAAGAGCAGGTCCTCTATGACTCTCTGAAAAGATTCATAAACATGTGAAAGTCCCTCTCCAAACGAGGGCGATTTTTTCTCACCTTCAAATGGTGGCTTTGTGTTGTTTTTTTTGTTTTCCCCTCTTTTTTTTTTTATTTTTTTTTCTTTTTTTTTTTTTTTTTTTTTTTTTTTTGTTTTTTTTGTTTTTTTTTTTTTTTTTTTTTTTTCATTCTTTTATATTTGTTTCCCTTTTGTTTGTGTTTTTTTTTTTTTTCTTGCTGGAATAGGAACGAACTTGTTTGCTGCGAACTCCCATCACTCCTTTCCGTCATATCATCCTCCGATGGAAATGTTTTTTATCAGTCTCTTTTTTGCTTTTTTTTACGCAATGGTTGGGCGTCCCCTATTCCCTTCGAAATATAAGAGAGAAATCTCAAGGAAAGCCCCCTGACTCGTGGGTCGCTCCCTTTCTTGCTCTTTTCCCGTCCCCCCCTTTATTGCTCCTCTAGTTACTGAAGGCGGAACCGCTGGAGGTTTACCGGATTTTTTTTTAAAGCTTGATCACCTTCTTTTTCCTTCCGCTTCCGCATGCGGGCCCTTCTTCCCCTTTCTGATTCGAACACAGGTTTTCTTTCCCCTTTCGTTCGATTCCGCTTCCCCCTTCCCTTTTCTTGAAAGGATTTCTTAACTAAACGGAAGCCGCGACCCCCTTCCGTCGAGGTGTCCGAATCGCCCTTTCCAGTTATTTTCGTGCGTTGTCCTTCTCTCCCCTCTTTTCTCGCGGACCTCTGTAATCCTTTCTTTTCCTTTTTGTGGCGAACGGGGGATAAGATGCATGTTCCATTGAAAAAGCCGCAACTCCTCCAAATTTGTGGAATGCACGCAGCACCGGGGGATCGACTTTTTCTCGCTTTCTGACGGTCTGTCCCCTTTTTCTCATGGCTGGCCCCTCTCTCCTTTTCATCACGTAACAAGGACATTCATTTTTTCCTTCGCCTGACCGAGGAGGAAGTTTGAAACCTTTTGCCCCCCGGAGGCATTTTTCTGCGACGTCTTTTCAAATTCGGGTGATGATGTGCCAGCGACTTTTTTTCTCCGTCGCGAAAGTGCATCGGTTTTCCGTGACGTTCAAGATTTTCCACTCAAAACTGCTTCTCCCTTAGACCCCCTCTCCCCCTCTAATGCCTCTCCCCCCTTTTTTTCGCCGCCGCTTTCCAGAAAAAGGCCTCCCCTTCTGAGACATCACCGGTTTCTTCCTATCATGATTTAAGGCAAGTTCTCCTCTTCTTTACTCTTTTTACTTTTGTTTCGTCTTTGTGAACTTCTCCTCCAAGAAGGAAGCTAGTGAAGGCGTTTTAAGGGCTGCGCTCGTCCTTGCAATTTGGGACAGGAAGCATGACTTAGTTTTCCCACCATTTGCGATACCCTTTCTTTCTTTTTTCCGCCTATAGTCTTTCCCCCTCCTTTGTGATGGGTTTGTATTTCCGGAGCATCTCTTAATATTTGTCTCTGTTGGCCTTTCGTTTTTTTCGTGGAGGGTGGACCTTTCCGGTTTCCCCCCCTCAGTGTTTCCTCTGACCCCACTTTCCCCCTGGTTAAGGGGATGGTGTACGCGCCTACCGTTTTCCCTTCCCTGTCTGTGTGGTGGAGTGTTTTCTTCCTTTCCCTTTTTTTTTTTGCGCGCTTTTTTTTCGCCGTGTGCCTTTCCCCTTTTGCGGAGATGCTCTCCCCTTTTTTTTCGGCGGGGTTTTTATGCGGGTCCCCCATGGGATTGCTGATGAACGCCTGTTTTCTTGTTGTGGACGAACTGAATGGTGAATATTCCTTTCTCCTGCTCTCTCTCTCTCTTTTTTGAAACTTTTCTTTTCCGTTTCCGGATCGGCGTTGTTGTGGTGTAGTGATGTGGAAGGATTGTTTTTTTTTTTTCTCCCAGTGGCATGGTATGGGGTGTACTTTCCACTGTCTCATTGCGAGGAGACCCCCTACTTTTTTTTTTTCTTTCGATGGCCACTTGCCTTCATTAAGAACCTCTTTTCACCCCTCACGGCGATCACAATCGAAATATTCCTCTTCCCAGTACTCCACAGCACGCCCCCCCCTATGCGTGAAACGTAAAATTAAAGTGAACTTTTCCTTCGTCTTCCCTTACCCCAATTATCTTCCTCTTTTCCTTCAACCACACACGTCTTTCCATCCAGTACACCAGAGCGAAAAAAAAAGCCCCCCCTCCCTGGTTTTTCCCCTTTTTCGCGACTCTCGCATTGAAAGTTTTCCCTCCCCTCCCTCCCCCCTCTCGAAAACTTCCTTGAAAGAAGGAAGAAAACTTCCCCCCTCCCCATTTCCTGCAACGACTGTTTCCCCCCCTCCGGCTCCGAGTGGCAACTTTCTTTCCCCGCCCTCAACCCACTTCCCTTTCCCTAAAAATAAATCCTAGTGCTATGAGCCTCCTTTTCCCCAGCACCAGTGTGATCCGCATTCCTCGCTAGCGGGCCCCATTTCCGTGCGACCCCCTTTTTTTTGTTTCCTTTTCTTTCTTCTGGTCCTTCTTCCTTTTCTTGCGCCAATGGAAGAGCGCTTAAAAACGCCTTCCCTCCCTTCCTGATTCACCGAGAACGACCCCCTCTTACCCCTCGTGACCCCCTCCCGGGATAGTCTCCTTGTCTTTCTTTTCCCCGTAGACGGGATGGAAAATGTATTTCCCCCGTCCTTGAGTCATTTGTTCTGGAAAGTCGCTTTTGTTCCTTTTTCCAATACGTCCCCTCCCCCCCCCCCCCCCCTTTGTATTTCCCCTTTGCGAGAGACTCTTTCGAGAGACTTTATTAGAGGACTCCTTAATTGACCGCGCGATGCACTTTTTTCTCCCCCTTTTTGGGGGGGGGGGGCCTTTTTCCCTCATTCCCCTTCTTTCCCCAAACTGGAGGCTCCCTTCCCCTTCCCCCTTGCTTGCGTACTCCCCCCCCTTTGCCCTCCGCGCGGTAATTTAAAACCTAACCAGTTTGCGCCCCTTCCTAATTGAATTTATCTGCAATCCCCTTTTTATTACAGGCCTTTTTTTTTTTTTCAATAAGGATACATCATCTTTTGATTGCGTGCTTTCCCCCCCCCAGGGTGGGTTTTTTTACCTTTCCTTCTTGACACATTCAGATTTCCCTCCCGCGGCACTTCATTCTTCCTTTCCCTCCTTTTGACGGATATAAGGAAAGAAAGAACGTATTGATATTGAGGCGATTTTCCCCCTTTTTTCTTCTTGATGGTAGAGGCTTTCCGCCCTCACTCTCTCAATACTTCTATTTTTTTCCTCTCCCCCCCCCCCCTTTCTCAGGCTCGTCCCTTTTTTTCACGTGGGAAGAAATTACCATTCTATCGGGAATGTGCCCGACCACCCACGTTTCTCAAGATTTTCCCCTTCAACTTTTTAAGACCCCCATTTTCCCAGTGCTTTCCTCCCTTCGTTGAGCCTGTCCCATTTCATAGTTGCGCTTCTTCTTGTACTTGTCCCCAAATACAAGAAAAAAGGTATCTTCTAATAGATGATTTGCTGCCCTTTTTTTGGATATTTCGACGATCGTGCCATCGCGGAAGCCCCCCCCTTTTCTTTTGATTCCTCCTCACGACCTGTCTCTGATCTGACGGGGAAGCTGTATTTCTTTTCGAAGCACCGGGAAAGCAAACCCTGAAGATCGCAGTTTTCCCCATTTTTTTTTTCGGTGTACCTCGGAGATCGCCCCCCTTTTTTCCCAAGGTTACCCCCCTTTCGGCTAATTTTCTTAAAAAAGAAACCAGGCTAGTGGGGAACGGTTACTTCGGGGGACTGAGGCCCTTTTTCGCCTTTTTGTCACCCCCTCCTCTTTCCCCCCCCGCACTCACCTCCCCCCCCCCACTGCAATTATTAGTAGGTGTCCTTGTAAAGCGCGCTCCCCCTTCTTTACCGTTTCCTCGGCAAATTAGCGCCTCTTTCCATCCTCGCGCTCCTGTTTGCCTTCGTCCCAATTTCATTGTCCCCCTAAGGCTGGATTTTTTTTGTTTTGTTTGTTTTTATCAGTGCCATTCCCCTTCCTTCTCCTCTTTTTCTTCCTTAATCCTCTCTTCAGGCGATGATCTTTGACCGTTGACCATTCTTCATTCAAGAATGAGGGAGAAAAGTTTCAGTACGTCAACCCTAAGCGGACTACCTTATGGGCCTTTCCTTCATTTTTTTTCCGGGCTGCGTCCCTTCTCCGTCTGGACAAATAGAGGAGCTTTTCCTAAGAAGAATTGAAGCGGATTTGCGTCTTTTCGTGGTGACCACTTTCCCGTCCCCTTTACCTTCCTCAGGAAACACTATCCCCCTCCCTTCCCCCCCCCCCCCCTCTTCCGGGGTTCTTTATTACCTCTTTCGAAGAAGTGAAACGATTTCCCCCCCTTTGAAAGAATGGATATCAACCCCTCTTTTCCGAGGTACACAGTTTCCCCTGAAAACTGCGATCTTTCTTCGACCTTTTTTTGATGAACTCTCCCCCCAATCACTCCCCTGCAGATAAGCCTCCCCCTCTTGAGGGCGAGTAATGGATTCCGGGTCCTTCGGCTTCCTCGCGGTGCGGAATGTGGTCGTTCCCCCCGAACTTTCCCTCTCCTACGGGAGCTTCCTTTCTGTGTTCACGGCCGTCGTGGTCTCTTCCCCTTCCTCAAAAAGGGAAAGAGCTTTTCTTGAATTTCAGGCTCACGATGGCCGTTTCCGTCCTTCACTGGGAAGCGGAAAACGCTTTTTCCCTGCACTTCCTCTCCACATTTCCCCGTGCAATTTCCGATCCGCATCTTTTTAACGATAATGGGAAGTGGATGCAAACGGGGACTTTCTGCTACGCCGGAGCAATTGCTCCCCTCTTCAGAAGGCAATGGAATTTTTTTTGTTCCTTTGATCCCCCCTTTTCCAGAATCTGCTCCAGGGCTTCGAGGTGTTCAGAATGCCGTCCCTTTCATGTGCATCGGCGGTTTGCCGGTCGCTCCGGGCTCGCGGAAGTCCCGCGGCTTTTTCCTGGGTCCCTTTTTGTGGCACATTCCCCTTTCTTTTCAGGAAAACGACGCAAATACTCATTCAAGCAGCACCGGGGTTCCGTGATACGGAATGGTATAAGTAGTCTCTTCTGCCCTTTCCTGGCTGGCCATTTTCCTCCCCACTACAAGGGACCATTCATTGGTTTCTGTGTGAGCGAAATGAACGAGGAGGGACTTTCTTCGGCGCGTTTGTTTCCTGGACAGGCGCTGGATGCTTCTGATTCCCCCCTCTTCTCTGAGATCCTCCCCTTTCATAAGCTCTGTCAATTTTCGTCCCCCTTCTGGGTCACTATGTCAGAGAAGGCTTTTCAAGCGCTGCGCAAGTTTGGACCACGACGAACTCTTTTCCCCTTTTTCCCAGTCCCCCCCGAATTATGTGGAGCTTTTTGGACCTGTCACTAAAGATACGATCATTGATAATCCTTGACGGTATTGCGATTTCCTTTTCTTTCCTTGTGCCACGGCGTTCAGGTGCCTCTTTTTTCTTATGGTTTTCTGGTCTTCTCGCGCTCCATTTTTTCCCCCGGAAGCATGACACGCCCCCCCCCATGCAAAGGTTGCCCCCCCAATTATGTCCGATGAACATTTATTCTCTCTGCTTTTTCCCCATGGTTGCTCCCCTTGAAAGGTATGCTGTCAGCTCCCCCTTTTCTTCCTTTGTATATGGGAGGAAGGGTGGGTGGGGGTCCTGGTGGCCAAGCCGTTCTTTTCCCCTTCCACATGGAGGTTACTTTTTTTCACTCCCAATGGTTGTTTGGTGGGTTTTCTTCCCCTTTTTCCCGGGTTTTTCTTGGTTGCTCGTTTTTTATACCGACGTGCAGTTTCTTTTCTGATGCGCTACCAAGGGAAATTTTCGTCTTTTAAGGGTTTCTTCCCTCCCTTTCTTGGGTGGGTGACTCACTCCCCTCTTACATCAGCAATTAGCTGGGGATAAGTGACTCTTTTTCATAGTGTTTTTTTTTTTTCTTTTTCACGGGGATTTACCGTTTAGAGAGGAGGGTTCAATTCTTTTCTTTTATTGTGTCGCCGTCGGCTATATTGTTTTTCCTTGTGGCGGGAATTGACAAGCAGTTGATGGAGAAAACTTTCCCTAAGAAGTGTTGTGTGAGAGATCTGCCCTCTCCAGCAACTGCTTGCATTACGAAAAACCCTCCCTGGTCCCCCCCCCGCTTTTTCCCTTCCAGAAAGAATTGAACAAGTCTCCCCCTTTTCCCACCACCGCCGAGACTTTTTGAAAGGCATCAAAAAAAAACGCAAATTTTCCCCCTCTGCGTAACTGATAAAAGGACGTCTTCCCCCACCCTCTTCAACCCCCAAGCCCTTCCCTCAATAAAGGTACCTCCGCGTCTCCCCCCCCCTTTCCCAGAAACGAGAGGTTTAAAGTTTCCTGGAAACGTCGGTACCACGTTTTGCGCGCCCACAATCGCGCCAAAAAGAAACCATTCACTCACCGCCCGTTCCCCTTCCCCCCCGTTCGCACACAGAAACGACACCGCCCTCTTTTTTTTTTTTCGTGTCCCTTTACGTCGTTGAAAAAATGACGCCCCCCAAATAAACATGCAGACCATCCCTACAAAATAACTTACGGTGACTCTTCACCCCCCTTTCACAACCCCCCCCCCAGTGCATCTTCCGATAGAGGACCAAATCACCTCCCTCCTGTACAAATTTTCGTTTCCTTGGAATGTTGCCCCCTGGAAACTATTGAGCAATTGGAGCCCCCTTTTCCCCCTTTCCCGGACCCCTTTCCTTTAACTTCTCCAATTCCTTTTCACAGAGCCTCGATTCCATAGGAAGAACGTCCCGTGGAATTATCAATGATCTGATCGGTTCTTTGATGTCCGCATCGGCTTAAAACACTTCCTCGGCGCTCTTTTCATATTGTGCGTCCTCTTTTTTTTCTAGCGAGGTCATCCGGTCGCTTCCTTTTCTGACATCGTGCCCAAGCAACTAGTGAAAAGCCCCCCCTTAGCGCGGTATCGGCACCCTCTTCAACATAAACATAGGATCCCCTTTTTCTCCTTTCTTTCTCGAACTTCCCCCCCCCCTTTCTCCCCCCGCCATCCGCGCGATCCTTAAGTTCCCAGCGGTAAGGCCGCTAACTGAAGTTCAATTGCAACTTTTCCCCTTCCCTATTGAAAGCCTTTTCCCCCCTTCCCCCCTTCGACCAGATTCCCCATGACGTAGTCACGTCTATTTTTCTTGGCTTGCCCGTGGAGGAGTTGAGGCGTTACCCCCTTTTCAACCTATGTGGTTTTTTTTTTCACCCCCATTTTTTTTCCGCCCCCCCCGCGGCCACCACTGCCGCGAGAACCGTCTTCCGAATCGCACCTGACTTGAACCGTTTGCCGATTGATCCCTCGTTCCCCCGAAGAATTTCTCTGCTTCCGTGTAGTTAATCCCCCCCACAAGAGAGAAAGAATTCACTCTTTCTCGAAAGCAATGCTCCGCGTAGTCCTTTCCTCCTTCCCCCCCTGTTTCTTTTTTTTTTCCTCCCTTAGAACCCCCATTTTCTCGTCATGTGCCAGAAACTTACACTCCTTCAAAGAGTGGGACCTCTTCCCAGACGGAAACATCATAGAGGTTTCCGCATTTTTTAGGTAGTCAGCCATCTCTCCTTCTTTTTCTCTTTCCCCTTGTTTGTCACCCCCCTGGCTCTGACACGATTTGTGCTTTTGAGATTTCTCGGATATTAGAAGATCTTCCTTTTCACCTTTCCCCCCCTTTACCTGATCCCCCCTTTCGTGAAATGACCATTCCAGTTTTGGCTTCTCTTTCCAGCTTATTTGAGGGGAGTAGGAAGAAAGTTTTCCGAAGAAGATAGCAGTTTTCACCATTGTCACCCCCCCCTTCCTACTCTCGATAGTTTCCCTTCTGAATCCTTTCCTTCGAGAATTCATCAGCTCCCCCGTCCCCGGATACTTATGGGCCCCCGTTCTCTTGGGGGGTAATTAATGAGGGTTCTTTCTTTTAAGTGGTCACACACTTCTTTCCAGCACGCAAAGCAGATGCAATTTTTTCCCCCTCTAGTTCCAAAGAATACCTCTCCCTCCTTTTCCGTCCGAAATCTCAGTCACGGCCCTTCAGATTTTTTGGGGGTTGGGGGGGCTTTTTCTTTTTTTTATTTTTTTTTTTTTGTTGGTTTTTTCCTTTTTTTTTTTTTTTGAGGGGGGCGGGGGGGTTTGGTGTTTTTTTTTGTTTTTCCCCCCCCCCACTTTTTTGGGTTTTTTTTTTTTTTTTTTGGTGGGGGTTTTTTTGGGGTTGTTTTTTTTGTGTGGGGGTTTTTTTTTTTTTTTTTTGTTTGCCCCCCCTTTTGGTTGGGTGGGGGGGGGTCCCCGGTATCTGATTATCCATTTCCTTTCTCCCCATGCTGGTCACTCCAGTGACCTTTCGTGATTCCTTTCCTCCTCCTCCGTTGTTTTTTTTTTTCCTAGATCGCGATGATTGATCCTTCCACCAAAAGACGGAATTGGTCCCCTCTCCCCCCTGCTGAGGGGATCCCCCTCTCCCCTTTCCGTCCACCCCCTTTTCGGCATACCTTTGGGGACTTTCCTTTTTGGCTTCGCGGGCCTCTCCCCGGGAATTGGCAAGGTGTTTGCGCTGTGCCAAATAGAGGTCTCTTTCCTTCCCTGGTCTTTTTTCCACCCCCGATTTTCCCTAACGCGAGATGACTTTCCTCTTCCTCAGAAGTACCCCCAACCCGGTGTTTTTCCGGGGTCTTTTTCTTCGAATGCCTCCTCTTTGACACTATAATAAACTTCTCCTGGTCCTTTCTTCTTCGGGCTCTATTCCCTCCTTTTGTGAATGACCCACCTTTTCTTTCTTGCACTGGCGAAATTGTTTGCTTTTTTCCCCATCCAGCTCCCCGGAAGATCAGCCTTCTGCTGCCCTTTTTTCTTTCCCCCGATTAATGGGATCCTGCCCCGTTTGTTTTCCTCAGATTCGTTCGATCTTTCCTCTCAAGGGCAAGCAAATTTTTTTTTTTTTTTTTTTTTTTTTGATCACGAATTTCTTTGCTCCCTTTCCCCGGTCTATTCTTTCCCCTGACTCAGGATCACGATCGGGGACTAAATAGCTGGCTGAAAAGATGATGTTTCCGGCTGGCTCTCCCCCGGGAAAATATCTGTTCTTGTGTGCCTCTTCCATGACGGCGGTCCTGAACGATCCTTTCATTTCCACGGCCTGCTGCCTCAAAGGCTTCCTTTTCGAGTCAGGCAGCATGGCCTCCTTTTTCAGGGAGTTTTTTGCTTTTTCATGGTTGATCACTGCGCGACCCATCACTACGTTTCCGGGTGCTCAAATTATCAAGCGTGCTCACGTTCAGTTTTTTCCAGTCTTTCTGAAGGTTGCCGTTGATTCAGTATTGCCCCCCCCCGTTAGGGGGAGCGTTTTTTTTTTTCTTACCCTCTTCCCGCCTTTGCACAACTCCTCCAACTTTCCTCCAGAAAAGGGGGTTCTTTTAATTGATCCGTACTCCTCCTTGAGGAAAGGGCCTTCCTTTCCCTTTCTTTGCGGCATTTTCCCCACCCCCCTGGGACATTCAGCGTGATGTGTGATCGCCCCTGTCTCCCTTTTGAAAATACCCTTTTCGCTTGTTCCTTTCAGAAATCCCTCCTTGCAGCGGTTGGCAATACTTTTGATTTGGTTTGATGATTGCCCTCTTTATTTCCCTCCGCTACCTTTGGTTTTTCCCCCAAGGGACGTTTTCACGAGTTTGCTTTTCTTGTCCGCGAAGAAAAAGGCGGCCCCCTGCTGACAGCGATGCGCCCTCTTCTCCTCCCCGTCCAGCCCTTATTGAAAGCACCCCCCTCACCCTCCATTCGTGTGAGACGACCCTTTTCAATCCGTACGATCATTGAAAGGTCCCTCTCTGATCCTTGCCGGGTATTAGAGGAATCTTTCGGTGATCAAGGAAGGGCCGGGCTCCTTTTTTCCTTCCGGTGACTGCTTTCTGCCCCGCTCAATTTGAGCAATAGGTCCTAGTCCAAGACTGCAACATGCAAAGGACCCCGTCGTCCTTTCTCTTTTTCCTCTCTCCGCTGCTACATGTCTCCCCTTTTCGTTCGAGCAATGGTTTTTTCCTTAGTGAGTTTTTTGGACGTCCATGGTGGCAAACGAAGTTTCCTTTCGGTTTACGGGGCTGGTCCCCGGCAGTTGGGTCTTTTTAGTTTCCTTATTTCCGGTTCTTTTTGCGAGATTGTGGATTCCGAGATACGTGGTGTTCCTTTGCGGAGAAGATGCGTACCCCTGTACCACCCTGGCGGCGTTTATGCGTTTTTTTTTTTTACTTTTTTTCTTTTAACTGCCTATTTGGGCCCTCATGCGGATGGTGAATATATCAGCTCCCCCTGAAGGCTCTTTTCCTTTTTTTTTTTTGATGACGTTAACGGGTTTCCCTTTTTGTTTTTTCGTGACTTGGACGGACTCCCCTCTGTCCCGATGGCGATGTGATCGCCGTGCTGGCTTTTTTTCCCCGCTTTGGAGGAATGCCGATTTGTGAAACTGGCGGCA
>Ga0179593_1567363_pt1 | contig 15111 bp, 12 predicted proteins | sample CZODoug2_1_08_16_FD_185931 | JGI IMG/M metagenome (GOLD analysis project Ga0179593, IMG submission 185931) | Vadose zone soil fungal communities from Angelo Coast Range Reserve, California, USA - CZODoug2_1_08_16fungal (PacBio error correction) | ecosystem: Environmental > Terrestrial > Soil >... | reverse complement strand
GAGCGTTATTCTCTTCCCTCCCCCCTTTTTTTTTTTTTTTTTTTTTCCGGCAAAAGTTTCGTTTTTGTTCCCATCCTGTTTTTTTTTTCCCAAATCAGGAGGCGTCTATTAAAGTCGGGCTTGACGCGTTGGCTTTTGCCGCGATCACGCGGCCTGCAGCCAATCCTACCCTGGAGCACTGACAGCGCACCGACCACGTCCCTTCTTTTCTCCACTTGTGCCCCACTTTTTCGTCGCGGACGCTGTTCTGTCTGAGCATGTCGAAGCTGAAATTGCTTTTAATGCCCGTCCAGCCATTGGAAGTTATCTTTTGCCCTTCGCCGATCTTTTTTTTGTTTTGTTTTTTTTTTTTTGTTTTTTTGCTGTTTTTTGTCCCCTTTCTCCCCTTGAAAAGATCCGTGACGGACCTCAGCGATCGCGCTCGCCGTGTCCCTGGTATTTTAACCCTTTTCTTTTTTGTGTTTTTTCCACGAAGGATCGAGGTGCTTCCCTTCTTGAATAGCACGAATTTTGACCGATATTTTACTCCTACCTCGCTGGGTTGCTTGAGAATAGTACTGCACACTTTTTTCTTGCGATCGCTATTTTCCACACTCCCTGGCCTGTCAAGACACGGCGTGCTTCTGCGAAGATTTCCGCAGCCCTCCCATTTTTCCTTCTTCTGCCCCTGCCGTACGAGATCCGCTGATTTTCCCTTGATTTATTCGAGAAAAAGGACGATGTACTCTTTCCCCTGTCGGGCAGCCCCAGGGCTTCGATCGCCTTTTATGGACGACACCCCTCATGTCTCCCTTCCCATCAATTCGAAGCCCCCTCCATCTCGCACTCCTCTTCCCTCTTGGCTACGTCTCTGAAGTTCTCTTTTGTGAGTTGCGTCTACGATTTGTCGGTTGCCTGATGATCAGTTAGGCAGAGGAGATGCGCCATGCTCTGCGTGATCTCCCCGCGCAAGCAGACCTCCCAGTTTTTCCCCCTTCCCTTTCCTCGCCACCCTACTGTATTGCGTGACTTTCCCCTATGACAAACAAGCCACTGTAGAACAAGAAAGTTTGCCCCAAGGATCTCCCTACCGACTTCTCATTTTTGTCCACCCCAATTTTAAGGTAAGCTCGTTGACTTGTCATCCGCCTATTCGTCCGATTGCGCGCCCCTTTGGCCAACCTTGTTTGGAGGGTTTTTTGGGGTGTGGGGGGGTGGCTCTACTCTCGCGCCAACTCGCCCGAAACGAGTTTTAACTCCTTCCTTTGTTGGCGGGCATTCTATTTTCTTCTGACGGCAAGCGGCCCTCAAGCGTTTAATAAAAACCTTCGACCTTTGAATCCTCCGTTCCCCGAAGCCGTTTCACCCCCCCTTCCAGACCCTCCATTCCCGTGCTCCGTTTTTGCATCGTTTCTCCTCCCAGCCATGGGGAATCCCCTCCCCCCGCGTATATTAACGGAACCGCCTAACTCCAACATGCAGGTTGTTTCGCCAGATTCGATCTCCCCGACGATCCTTTTCTCCTCCAGGGCCGTATATCCTTCATTGTTATTTTTTTCGGGTGTCCTGTGATCCCGCTCGGTTTTGGAAGTCCATTGTCGTGCTCGCAGGAATATTCGAATGTTTCCCTTCCCCTTGACGCTCCCGTCCCCTCATCGATGTCTGCGCTATTCAGGAAGAAGCGCCCCCTCTTTTCTATCGAAGTCCTTGGCTCATTTCGCTATTAGATTCTCCAACTTCTCATTAATCACTTCCCCCTTGCGGAGAAACGTTCGCAATTAGATCTGGGGGCGAGGTTTCCATGTCCCCCCCTCTACACTTTCTGTTCTTTCACCAGCGTGCCGCAACTCTGAAGAGTCTCGCCATAATGATTTTCCACCTCCCCTGCTCCAACCGACCGAAGTTTTTGATACGAACGCTTCCCGCCTTTATGCGCCGGCGAACCTGGCCCCCACCCTCCCCTCGGTTTTTTGAAGACTTCCATCCCAGATTCCTCGCGGCCCCCGATGGCGGCTCCCTTCCGATCGATTTCCTTACCGACAGTGGCTATCTCCAACTCCGCCGGAGGCGCAGGGAACGAACCTATCGAAAGTATGGTCCTTCCTCCTCCGAACTTTTGTTTTTGTGCAACTCTCTATTCAGTTTTTCTCTCTGATCTGAGGTTTAATATCACCAGTTTCGCACAGCTTCGAGCTTATTCCGCCGCCCTTCCCCCCCCGAATTTTTTTTTTTCCGGCTAGGCGCCCCTTTTCACCTACGACGGACTATTTCCCCCCTTCCAGGTCCAGCTTCCGACACACATGTCGGTCGCTGCCCGATCCGGCTTCAGGCGGGTCAGCGCTTTTATGACGACGCCTCCTTTTGTTCCATACTCCTGCCCCTCTTTCTGCAACGTTCGATCAGCAAGTTTTTTCGATATCCCGAATAGCTCTATCATCATACGCCCCCATTCTCCTCCCTTTTGCTTTGTGAGGAGCGATTGTGCGATAGGTGCTACCCCTAGCTCCCTTTCGACATATTTTCTCCGATATGTTACCCTCTAAGTTGCCCTCCGTTTTCGCTCCTCCGAATCGCGCAAGAAATCCGGCATTTCCCCGCTCTCCATCTTGACCGCTCGCTGACGTTGAATCGGTCCTCTGCTGAAACAGAGCTTTTTCGGCATAGAAGCTTCCTTCTTCCCATCGGTCCTGTTCCCCGTTTGCCTTCTCAGACGACCCTCATTCCCCCCCAGAAGTTAGTCTAGACCCCTTCCCCCCGACCCTTTCAGAGATTTTTTCGCGGTTAACTCCTCACCTTACACCTTGACCCCATCTAGTCAGCTTTCCTACCCCTCTACGATCTGCCCTCGTCGTCTCTTAGTAAGAGATGTTTAATTGAAATACTTCTCTGTAAACTGCGCTCGGGGGTAAGCCTAGCTTTACGTTCGAGACATCATCAGCATGCTTTTTTCGCCAAAGCGCCCTTCTCTTCCTTCGATGAAGAGCCTTTTCTTCCCCCCCCCCCCGCCCCCTCGGTTTCTCCTGTTGACAGTGCCCTTTCCTTTTTAATTTTCATTGGAATTGCCTTTTTTAATATAGGTCCAATGAGTCGTTTTGCTCATGGTTCGGAAGCCCCCCCCCTTGACTTTTTCTGCTACGGTCGGTCGTGGTTTTTTTTTTCGTTTCCCCCTGTTTGACCCCCGCCCCTTTCAAATCCGGTGTAAGCCTTGTTTTTTTTGGGGGGTTCGAGTTCCTTCCTCTTTCCCTTTCAAGGTCATCCAGCCTCACGTGGCGTGAAAAAGGCCTTGTCTTTAGTCCTTATGCCGTCGATAGATCCCTCCAAGGCGACCGATCCCGGACAACGTGGCCGACTTAAGTATTTCCTCCTGTGTTCTACCCGCGCTGTGGTACCCCTAGAAGGGTATAGGGCAGCTTTCCGTCAGATAAGTTCCTGCGTGCCGCCGAAAATGAGGCAATGCGGCGTTTTTTTCAAGTTCATTATTCTTCACCCGGACCGCGCCTAATCAAGTCCCATTTTTCTGACCGCCATTTTTTCGATGATGCCCTATCCTCTCTTAATCACAGAACCAACCTGAACTCTATTGTTCGTAGTTCCTTGAAATAACGTCTATGGTTCGGTAAAGTTATAGACAACAGCCCATCGAACTGACTTTTTTCCAAATCATGAAAGAAGAAATTACATTCGGTCTGCTTAAGGGTTCCCCCTGGCAGAAACCTTACGGCGCAGTGTTTTGTCTCAACCTCTATGTTTATCCCTTCTCCTTCGAAGAACCAGCAATATCATGCCTCCCTGAGCGTGGTAACCCCAAATTCCTTTCTAGGCGCTTTTTGGAAATATTTTCCCTGCAATGAGAGCACAGCTTGTCTAAATATTTGACTCGCCATCAGTCTCACCATATCTTGACTGACAAATTTGCTCCCCCTCTCGTTCCAGATTTTGGACTCTTCGTACCCATGAGACCTGTTCGCTCCGCGTTTTGCTTTCCCTGAGTATTTTTTGTCATTTCAAGGCAGTTACAATAGTCGGGGCGACCCTGGCTCGAAGGACGCTTTCGCACCCGCTTTATCCTACCTTACCTGGTGCTCGACTCCAACTGCGACCAAATGACCCTTTTTTTCTTCGCTTAATTGCACCGAGCCTTCCCGAACGTTTTGCGGCGCACATGGATGTACGAAGCCTGTCGCCGGCGCCTACTGTTCTTTATCTGTCCCGAACTTGTATAACCCTAATTTTTGCTCACCCCTTTATCATTTTTTTGTAAGCTACTTAACAGCTTAATTCCATTGCAATTCCTCGATTTTTTTTTGCTTCTTTGAAGCTGAGTCTTCAGGATACGTTGGGTAGCTTCTTGAAAGAAACTGCGTTCGCGGGCCCGAAGAGCCCCCCCGCACGCAGATACCAGCAGGTGCGAGAATTTCAAGCTTCTGTAAATTAAAGGCTTTGGGCTAGAGGGAAATTCGAATAGATTAGATTAGATAGCTGCAGAAACCTTCTTCATACGAGTGTGCTCCCGGCGACCATCGAAATGGAACTGCAAAGACCTACGTTTCCATCCGCGTCTGCCGGGCGCCAGAGATGAAGACCCAAATATATGTCTGTGTTCGGGCCATCCAAAACTTCTCCGATGGAGACGAGTTAGAGACTCACCCCTGGTTTAAAAAACACACAATCTGTAAGAAGGCGACCGCTCGACAGCGGCTCCTTTTCCCCTCTTGACGAATTATTTCTTTCTGAAGTCTTCGGTTTCTCTTTTTCTTTGCATAGGATTCCCCCCTAGAGTACAGTAAATAACGTAGATGCTATGTCCCCCCAGCTTACTTTCTTTTTCCTCTCGACCACAATCCGTTAAAAGCACCTCCCCTTGTCAAGAACCCCACCTCCTAGATTTTGTGAAGTCCTTTGAACTGAACCACCCCACGAACTTGTGATACACTGCCAATTGTCAGCTTTCACCAAGTATGTACTTCTCGACTACCGCATAAAAAAAGATATTAAGAGTATATGGCCCGCCGCCTTTGATACCTATCTTTTTGGCGGGCTGTCCCTCCACCCTTTGCTCATCGGACCAGCTTCCGAACTCGCCAGCGCCTCCTAACCCCTCCTTTCGTTTCTTTTTTCTATTATCGTTCGCTGTCCCTGCCCGACGCAAATCTATACCCAGCAACAATTGGGACCTACGACTGTCGATCTTTTCCCCTGCGAAAACACCTGTTTCCAATCATTCCATTTTCTATCACGAATTTTGCTAGTCCCTCCTGATTGTCCCTTAGACCGCAAGCACTTTTTTTAATCCTCATCGCTGATATTCCATGTAAGGCACAGAAAAACCACTCCGGTTGGATACTTACCGCTGACCACTTCTTTCTTCGACCTTTCTTAGAGCCTTTTTTCTGTTTTCTCTCCGTTGGGCATATGATGTGATTTTCTGCATCTTTGGATTACTTTTTTTTTTGAGAAACCCGGGAATCTTCGATTGCTTCGAAACTGTAACACCGGACAGAAAAATTGTTACACCGTCCATTTCCGAACGCGACCCCTTTTTCTATTAGTCCCTTTCCGTGGCTCACCCTAGTAGAATTAGAGGGGCCCAGCGATCACGGACCTGCGGTTCGAATACAACTTCCCGTTTTTTTGAGCTATGTCTTCTTTTGGTCGAGGAAGGAAACGCCGCTTCCGTTTCTCTTGCAACCCCCTGTAGTCACGCTCCGACGCACCGTTCAACCTTGTCTTTTTTATTTCCCGAATTGTTCTCCCCCTCCTGTGCTTTTTATGCTTTAATTTACCCCCCTGAAGCGCTTCATGATATAAGCGTCTTTTACCCTAATTTTAAATTCACTCTTGGCCGCAGAAACCCAACGCGTTTTCAACCTCCTTCCTTAGTTTGTTTGGACCGATACTACCCGACTTCGGCACTTACGCAACTCCTCCGAAGAACGACCCATCCTCCTCCTTTAGAAAGTGAAAAAAGTAATATTAAGTAGACTACTTTGCCTTAGAAATTGAACGATTTCCCCTGTTGGTGGGTGCGTTTCCTTTTTTCTTATCACCGAGATTGCACCCTCATTTCCTACCAGAGTTTCGGCTTCCCCCTGTTGATGATAATGGCGGCTGCCCTAGGGAACTGCAGTCACCTTTCCCCCCTCGTACGTCAGAACTACGGTCGCGCGTCCTCCATAGACCCCCCCCTAAACGTTTTCTGAACCGATTCCTTCGAGGTCGACGGGGTCAGCAGTTTTTGTGTCGACCGCGATGCCGAGTCCTCTTTCCCGGACAAAGTCTAGCTATCCCGTCGAAGTCTAGAAGTAATTTCGGATGTAGACCTAAGACACACACATCTTCTTTCTAATCTTTTTCATCGCTTGAGTGCAGATAGTGCAGGCAACCTTCCTCTCCTCCTTTCCGATGACTCCAGTACTTTTTGCCGAGGTGTGTTTAAGACTCGAACTACTGAATGAGCTGGTTCTCCCCAAACGCTGGCACCTGAGGCCGGAATAGGTGTCACTGCGACCTCCCTTTCGGTTCGCCCCGCCTACGTCTTTCTGTTCGTGAGGAGTACTAAATCCTCGTCTTTCTTCCCCCAGTCACGTAAGGCAGCACCCCCAGTAGTTCGTTCCGGATCCTCGACGTTTTTTTTCTTGGTTGCCTTTTATTTTCATTTCCTTTCCACCCTGCATTTGCTACGTCCCTTTTTTTTCCCAGTAACGTCCAAGCTCGTCGGTTTTAGAAGGGTGTTCCTTCCTACCTTTCCGAACTGTCTTTCCCCCTCGTCTTTTTATGCGAGAGCTTTTATTGCGTTTTTGTTGTGTGTGTATGTTCCTTCTTTTTCTTTCCCGTGTGTTTTTTTTTTTTTTGGTTCTCTCAGCCGGCCAGTTCGGTAATCGCAACCTGCCCTGTATTTCCCCCTGCGCCCACTGTTGAACAAGCAGTTCCCAGGCGCCTGTATCCTGTAGGCGCTGCGGGGAATTTCCTCTTTTCCTTACCCGCCCCGCCTTCCTTTTCTGTTTTCCACAGGGCATCCCCCAAAATGTTTTCTACGCGCGGCGCGTACTGCCATGAAACCGGTTTTGTCCAGGCCATCATGAACCCCCTTTTTTCCTCCTGAGGAAAAATTTCCGCCGTCTTTGCTTTTTCCTACTACATTTCGCCCTAGCTTTTTTCCCGGCCACACTGCCGCCCTTGTTCCGCAACAGCATTCATTGGAGCCTCCCCTTGTTTTTTCACTAGAAGGCGACCTCCCGTGCCCTTTTTTATCGTTCCTTCCATCTCCTCTTTTCGCGCCTCGCGTCGTCCGCCGGTAAACCCGCTTTCGGTCCGTTCCCTTTGCTCGCATCTATATAAGTGACAGATGCGTAAAATTAATTAGCAGATCACAATGATCCTTCACGCCCCGATTCACTTCCCCTCCCCGATTCTCGCTAATTGTAGAAGTTTCAGATCTTTCCCTATAGCATCGCATGGCGAATGTTGAATTTGAGAGGTAGCTTTCCCTTGAACATTTACTGAGTCCAACGCTGTATAGCCCGCACTTTACTCCTCTTTCTGACCCAGCTAGAAGCAATGAAAGTACACTGCCGGAGTTTATGCTCTGAACTCTCCCCGTAGATGAGCGTTTCCCGTTTCAGCTTTAGCTTCCATTTCCTTCGAGCGACGATATGATACCGGATAATGGTAACAAAGCTCCGCGGATGGGCGAGTTGGTGGGGGGTTGTTGGTGTTTTTTTTTTTTTTGTGGGTTTTTTGCGGGTAAGTTGGTTGGTTTTTTTTTTTTGGTGCGTTGGTTTTTTGTGGCTGTGTTGTCTGGTGTGGGTGTTTGTTGGTTGTTTCTTTGTTTTCTTCCTTTTTTTGTTGGGTTTTGGGGGTTTTTTTGTTTTTTCTTTTTTTTTTGTTGTTTTTTGGTCGTTTGACAGGGCAAGGACTTGGCTTTTGTTTTTCTGTAGCTTTTTGGGTTTTTTTTGTGTGAGGTTTGTTGTTTTGGTGTTTTGGGCCGAGTGTTTGTTTGTTATTTTGTGTTGCGGTTTTTGTGTTGGGGGGTGGTTTGGGTTGTGTGGGTTTTTGGTGTTTTTTTTTTTGTTTTTTTTTTTTTTTGTGGGTGTTTTTTTTGTAGTTGGTTTTTGTTTTTGGTTACTATGGCCGTTAGAGCATCAATTTGCGCCACGCGCCTCCCCGCAATATCTTAGTCAAAGGCGTTTGCTCAGTCTTTTGGGTGGGCTCGACTCTCTCCCGGCTTAATAATGCCGTCTTTGCTGTTCTACCATAATCTTTTTTTTTTGGCTTTTCAATGCTTGTCTTTCCCCCCTCATCCTTACTTGTGAAGTCTTGGCCGACTTCCGCTCACGCGCTGAGCATGGACCTATACCTTTTACTTACTTTCTCACGTAAGTATGAGCCGCATAGCCACAACCGAGAACTTGCGATTTTCTTCGCCGCGGACCTCTTTTGTCCTACGAGCCTTGTTCGTTATGTGTCTTTTAAATTGCTCCTCTTCTTCCTCTCTCATCTTTGCGACGCAGAGCCACTTTCTGTTCGCTTCGAACATGTCTCGAGGATCGCGCGGTTTGTTTTCGCATTTCCTTTTTTTTTTGCATGTTTGCCAGACCCCGACATGTCGAGTTTTTTGCCAGAACCTGAAGCCCGATGCTTCCCGATACCTCTATTTTCATCCTCCGTGTGTGGTGAGATCCGGCCATGCAGGCTTTCTCGCCATGCCTGCCCTCCCCCCCGCTTCTCTCGGTGTGATGCGCTTGCGGCGCCTTTCACTTTTTCTCCGCCTGCACGTGCCCTTTTTCCGCGTCGAGGCTTTTCATGGACAGACTACAGATGCGATTTCGGTCGCCCCTGATAAAAGCCCGCGCCCCTTTCGATTTCCTTCTGGTCTCTGGACCGAACCATGAATCCCTTCGCCTGGAGACGCTTGATCGGACAGCCGTATCAATCTCGCCGGCGGAGTATTTTCGGGAAGTTCTCTTGTTCGCGGCCTCCTTTTTTTTCTTCCAGCGCATTTCGATTCCCTCATAGCTAAGCCGCGTATTCCCCGACAAGAGCCCTGCACAACGTACAGCCTTGAATCGCCCTGTACGATTGCGACCTGCCTTAAATGACCCCAAACAAAGGAACTTTCCAGCTTGGAAACGCAACTTTTGAATTTCCCCCGGTAACCCCGCGTTTCGACCGCCCACATTATTTCTAATAGTACCTCTCCTTAGGATCCCGAGTATGTGATCGATGCGCCGCCCCAAATATTGACCCTTGATCTCCTCGCGCACGCTCACTAGCAAGCCCAGTTATTTTCAAAGCCTAGCGGATTCTTACATAGAAGGTAAGGGCAAGTGATGCTCCCCGCTCCACATCGCTGACTCAGCGTCCCCGAAAAAATTACGCGCCCTCTAATACCGTGAGTGGGTGCGGGCACGCGAGGTTGTTAACGTTCTCCCTGAATGACTTCCCCTCCTACGGCCTTTATTCAGGAAACTATAGCCCCGACCTTGACCCAGGTGTTGACGGATTTCGAGCTCCCCCAATCATAGCCTTTCAATTTTTGAGTCAAGAATTATTACTTTCTTCTCGTCCTTGAATCATCTCGATTTGCCTTGACAGGTACGCCTACAGTTTTTCTATCTGAGAAGCATTCAACCATCCCACTGGTTCCCAACTGCCTCCTTCACCCCCCCGCAATCGATTAGTTACCATTCTCTTAAGTGTTACTCGCACCTATCTGGACTATGCCTCGAGACACGTTTGACACATGAGCTTCTGACTGGTTCCCCCGCTCCTACGGCAAGTCTGGATAGGACTTCCGCAGGCAGCCCCGCCATTCCAATGTTCTCTTCCTTCTTATTTTTGCCTGACGAAACGCCATAGACCCTTTTTTCTTTTTGGTCTGCGGTCAAAATTCGGCAAGGAAGCCCCGGATTTTCCCCGCAAGTTTTTCAACGTTGGTTCTTCGCAAGTGTCGTGTCCCAACGACCGATTGGTCGAAGCCCCTATTATCCGGCCTCATGTCATATCATGGTTCTGCACCCTTCATGAAGCGCCGTTTTTGCGGTCTAATAGCTGTTAATCTTTACAGAGTCCCAGGAGGCTTTGACTCACCCAGCTTTTTCTTCCGCGAATCGAACCACTTCAGCATAGTGATTTCCCTCCCATTTCATTTCCCGAAAGATCGTGAAACGTTTCAATTAAAACCCGTCTTCCACCAACTCGAGTGTCGCCTCTGAACGTCGCCAAGCCATTTTTTTTTCCTTTTGCCGGCTTTTCGAGACGGCTCCCTTATTCAAACCATCTTTACCAGACGTAGGCATTTCTGTTCGCCAGTCCTGCCCCCTGGCTATTTGTGATAGCAGGCCCGGCGTTTCAAATTTTCACCTTCCCCTATTACTACCGGATCTCGCGTCGATGTCCGCACCCCTCCAAATTTCGAGTCTGATTCCGGCTTGAAGGTAAAGTGTCGTTTTGATGAAGACCCAAGTATGGAGTCCCCTTCAACTCCCTCCTCCGCAATCAAGTCATATCGGGCGACGATATCGAATAGTTATCACCCCTTCTTCCTTTTCTCCTCTTGTTGTTTTATATCTTTTTTCGGCTTCTCAGAGTGCCAGAGGACGACTGACCTCTATCTGTCTTTTCTATTTGATCCTCTGCAGACCCTCCTCGAAGCGCCGCTTTTTTGACCGCGTTCGACTTCTATCTTACCCTGATCGTTTCTTGGTCTGCTACATCTACAGGTTATGTCGCGGCTTGCCTCGAGGCAGAAGAATCGTGGGGACCTTGTTATTTCGTATTAGTTCCCTCCGTGTCTACGCAAATCCAGCCAGTTGACTTCATACATCTCGTATGTGCGAGACGTTTGCCTTTTACTCCGTACTTATCCTCCCCCTGGAAAATAGGCTTCCCTTTCCGACTAACGAACGCATCTTCAATTCGTTTCCTTTGTGTTCAAGACCCTTTCTCTTTTTTCCGTTTTTTTTTGAGCTGCCGCCTTGCGCACGTCGAGAAGCCTCGGGTCGCCCCGCAGTTCGTTCTCGTGAAGGAACAGCCGCGTTTTCTTTTCCACTCTTCTTCTTTGGCGGCTGCAAGGCGATATTCCGTCTGGTCTTGCTGGCGCGTATACCGTAAATGATGTCGTGTCTGCCCCGTCTTTTGAAAATTCCTGGGTCTTTCTACAGCGCGACGCTTCATTGCAGAACCGTTTGAACGGAAATTCAGAACGTCTCTCTGTTTTCAATTACCACGCCCCATGAAGGACCAATTTTTCTGTGTAGGACCCCTTTTCGCATGTATTCTGAATCTTCTTTCGCCGGATGATTGAAACCGTAGCCGACCCTAGGAGAGAAATTTAACGGTTTGGCAATTCCCTCACGCCGTTTCGATGTCTTTTTCTCGCATAAGACACTATGCGGCCTCCTTCCGTCCGCCCTTTTTAACTTCCTGTCACGTTCCGGACATTTATTACATCATTCTGCTCCTATCAACGAATATCCCCCGCGAACGAAATCAGGATCCCCCGACGACTTGTGAGATGCCCAATTGGCGCCTTCTGACCTCGAACGAACTGGGCTTGAGAGTCGAGGTTTTGCAATCTCGGTCGGAGGCACAAAAGGAATTTTTTGCTTGCCCTATATCATCGAAGGTCCTTTTACTTCCGATCTCCAGCTGTCATGACTTTTTTTTCCTGTTAGCTGCCCGAACCTTCTCCGATGCGGTCTCATGTGAAGCCATTATATTTGCAAACTACGGTTACGACCCAAGAATAATCCCCCAACCCCCTATCCCCGGAGCGTACCATGAAGGTTTTGCCCTCCGATTAGAAGACCTTTGCGTTTTAGATATTCTTTCGTTATTTTGAGCTGACGCTCGATGACAATCCCTTCCTCGAGAGCCCTACACCTTCTGGGCCTTGGATAAATTGTCGTCCATTGCTAGCCCTTTCCCCCTTGAAAGCATCTCATACCGTAAAACTTTGATTCATCTTATTTTTTAATAGACCTCTTTTTATCAGCAAATAGGACGTGGTCTTACCCCTCGGGAGTGAGTTTGAGTCGCCCCCTAAAAGATACTCCGCGCTGAAGAATGGACTCTCCATGACGGTTTACCTTGACCGCAAACGGGGGGTGGTTCTCAAATAAAAAACCCACAAAAGTGCCGCCTCATCCCTACCAACGAGAACTCCATCGTCGCCGGCGGGATTTTGCAGATGGATTGCCTTTAGTTTCGTCTTTGTATATTGGTCGGTTCCAGAAAAAAGGGGACTTGCGCCGCATACCCTTGACAAGACCTTATCATTGTTTTAATAGTCCGTCCCCCCCTTTTCCAATGGTTCATGCTCCAGGTCTGCAGTTGTTCCTCTTCGTGACTTGTCCTGATACCTTGAATTTTCGTCGACTCGCAAAAACACACACCGCGTGTTTGCCGCGGGTATTGCAATTTCTTCTACGTGCTCATTTACATGGAGGATGGAGATAGATACAGACTCAGAAGTGGTTTTTTTGAGGAGAGAGTCGGATGGGAACCTTACAGCTGCTATTCTCTATTCAAGGATTCAGAACCAGCGCGTTTGCCCTGGGTTTTTAATTGCTGAAGAATGACAATTTAGACTCCACTTTTTTGAGCCCCCTGTTCCAACGACGTTTTATTTTTTTTCTTTTTGAATCCGGGTTTCTATGTGGGGTTGAGTCAACTTTGGTATTATGCAGTTTTTGCCATGGAAACAACAACCTGTGTGTTGGGGGTGTTTACGATTTTTTCCTTTTTTTTCGTGGGGTTTTCCCTCCCGTAGTACCACCCCCCAAACCCCCCATCCGCGAAAGCCCAAAAAACAAAAAAGTGGTTGTTTTTTGATTTTTCGATACGACATATTTCCCCCAACTGTGATTTTTCCCAACCCCTTGCGGGTTTCGTGTTACCAACAAAACCCAATTGAGAACCCCCCCCCCAAATTTTTTTTTGTGGGGCCCCTTTTTTTTTTGTTTGAAAACATTCCCAGTTTTCCCCCCCTTTGGGTGCCCCCCCCTTTTTTTTGTTGTGTCGTTTTTTTTTTTTTGTAAAAAGTCCGCACCAACACACTTGTTTTTCCCGGGGCTTTTTTTACGGTGAGTTTGTTGGGGTGAAACCAACCACAAAAGGTTTCTAAAAGTTAAATTTGTACATTTTGTTTTGTGTTTTTTTTTTTTCCTTGGGTTTTCCTGCCTCAGGCTAGCCCGATTGTTGTTTTTGGGTTTTTTTTTTGTTCTTTTGTGCGTGGGGGGCCCAAACAAAAAAACCCAAAAAATTTCCCCAGTGGTGTTTTTTTTGGGTTGAGGGGGGGGTAAAAATTGTGTTTAAAAAAATCTTTTTAGTGGGGGGGTTTTTCTTTTTTGGGGGGGGGGGTTGGGGGATTTTTGGTTTCTGGTTTTTTTTGGTGGGGGGGGGGGTTTCTTAGGGGGGGGGGGGGGGGGGGATTGTTGGGGTTTTGTTTTGTGGGGGGTGTTGGGGGGGGGGGGGGGGGGGGATGGTTGGTGGGGTGTGGTTTTTTTTTTTTTGGGTGGGTTGGGGGCCCTAACCAAACAATTCGTTCTGTCATAATGCTAGGAGCTTTTTCCTTCTGCGTTTGATGCCTTCACCACCCACTCCGTACACGACGCCACTTCATACCGTCACCTATTGCATGCATCACACCCTTCAAAACTGTCTTTTTAGTTTACAATCCCCCTGAAAGCGTTCCCCTAGTCCCTTCTACCGGTCCAAAAAGCTTCCCCAGAGCGTTTTCCCCGATTACGATATGTTGAGGGCCCTGAAAGCATCTCCCAATATTTTGACCCCCCCTCCCTCTACTGAATCTCTTCCGAATCCCTTTCTCTATTCTCGTTTGTCGATGTTTTTGTTTTTTCTTTGGGTTTTTTGTCATTGTTTTTTCGGTTGGGGCCAAGCCGGACGGACAGGGCCTCTCCCTTCTATTAAAACTCACTCTTGCGAAGGTATCTCCTGAAACCCCTGAGACAAGTTCATTCCGTTTTTCTATAACTGATGTGTTCGTTCTTCCTTCCACGTTTTAGACATCCGGGTTTTCATCTCCCCCCTCTGATTGCAATTTCCCTTCTCGAACCTCCAACCCGCAGATTGTTGATAGCATTGAGTCGCTACCGAATCCCTTCCCTGCTCTCTTTTTATTCCGAGTTGAATCTTTCTTATCTGGCGGTGCAGTCCTTCTATTTCCCCCTGCAGATGGGTTGGTCCCCCCTTGTATGGAGGAACTTTCCTCGTTTTCTGAAATTTTAAACTGGAGACCCCCGACTATCTTGTACTTGCTTGACGACGCACGCGGACAGATACTCCCCTTTTCCCAAAGGGGCTTTCTCTAGGTCTGAGGAGAAAGAGCAGAGAGGCCCCATTTCCATTTGCCCCTTTCTCACATTCGCCCCCCTCTCGCTATATCGAATTGTTCTGATACATGAGCGTGGGCGAAGACCAGTTGAGACCTCTCCTGGTTAGTCTTTTTCCCCTCCCGCTTCCCGTCTTTATGAGTTCCCGTTTTCTGACACTGCCACGCGCCCTTCGCAACGTTCAACCGACTGTTTATAAGAAATGTTTATCAATTAATATGGCGGAGAGTACGAACCTCCACGCGCGCCCGATTGTTATCCTCCCCCTGGGGTGCCCCCACCCCTAAACCTGATTTTTCCCTCCCAACCGTTGTTCAACTTCCTCCGAAGGGCGGCTTTTGTCCCCTTTTTATGACGATAACATTTGCCAGCGTTTTTTCCACTAGTGCTTTCCCTTGTTAGAAATATCGAAAGGTATTTTTCCCTTTTACCCACCCCCGTCCTCCCTACTCCGAAGTGTGGTCGCCTTTGGTGAACCCGATCACTTTTCCTTCTTCACTGTTCAGAGCTCACCCCGCGTTGCAAAACCCCATCGCACCTGTCGAGGATTTCCTGTTCAAAGTCCCCTTTCTGAATGGCGTGACGTCCCCCAGATGATTTTTATTTATTCCCCCGGGAAGGATCTACTAAGCGCGACCATTTTCCCCTGCCTCTGACTATTTTCGTCGCGGGTCAAGCTATGTTCCCTCTCCCCCTAGGCACGTTATTTTTCCCCTGCCGCTTCACCTCGTCTTGTTTTTCAGAAGATCAGAAATTTTCCTCCGAATCAGGTCTTCCT
>Ga0179593_1417870_pt1 | contig 15111 bp, 23 predicted proteins | sample CZODoug2_1_08_16_FD_185931 | JGI IMG/M metagenome (GOLD analysis project Ga0179593, IMG submission 185931) | Vadose zone soil fungal communities from Angelo Coast Range Reserve, California, USA - CZODoug2_1_08_16fungal (PacBio error correction) | ecosystem: Environmental > Terrestrial > Soil >... | reverse complement strand
GCCTTGTGTGCTTTTCCCCCGGTGCTTCTCCCGTAAGGGCAGCCCCCCTTCCCGGACTGTTTTTGCCGCATGACGCCATGGGTTCATTACTTTAGGAGAGAATTTCGTTTTCTTTCTTTGTTTTCTAATCCCCCCTTCCTTTTTCATTGAGTGGTAGTTTCCCTTTTCTCGCTTCCAGTTTATTCATCTCGGGTTGCCGTAAGGCCGTAATAATGAAATTCACTGGTTTCCTTCCCTCCCTCTTTCGGATTCACTCGCCAAGGATCTTTTGTCCGTCTCGCTTCACTGCCGCTCAGGTTAGTTTTCTGATTCCTCCTTTTTTTCTTTTCGCGCGGTACCTTTCGCCCTTGACCCCTAGCCAGATCTGAAGTGAAAGTTTATTTTGACCCCCCCTTTTTCTCTCCCCCTTCCCCTTTCCTGGGCGATCGATTAGCGCCATTTAATATTTAAAGGAATGTTACGGTTTTCCTCTCCTCTTTGTCGAGTTGTCCCCGCTTGCTGTACAGTGTCCCAAAAAAAGTACGGCGACTTCTTTCCTGCCTCAGATTTTTCTTTTGTTTGAGCTTCCTCCCTCCGCTCGGTTCTGGGCCTCTCGCCAACCGCTCCGACCAGAAATCCTACGACCAACCCTTTTTTATCCCAGCCCCTGATCCCCCTTCTTCCCGCAGGGATTCGTTGGAAAGAAGGCCCCCGGTATGCTTGATCTAGATGCTGCGCCAGTTGGTATTTTCCTGTGCCTCCTCGTTCCCTTTTAGGTTTCAGCTGACGATCAAAATGTTGTTTATTGAGTTAATGCTCAGACTTCCTGGGGCGGATTTCTTAAATAATTTTTGATGAAAGACACGGCCCCCTCCCTCCTCCCCTAGCGCTTTTTCCCTCCGGGCTGTTTGTTGCCCTCAGGTCCCTTTTTTCGTTTCTGACTATTGACCCAACAACGTTTCCAAGCGTTTTAATGGACAGTTTCTTTACCCCCAGACCTTAGCGCAATGGCGGGTTTTCAATGTCAGGACGCCGGATTCGTCTCGGGGTTCCCTCGACAGCAGGATAGTCCCTTCTATTTTTTTTCAGGTGTCTTTTTTTCTTACCCGAGATTTAGTCACCTACCTGAAATACCCGTTCGAGTTGCGCTTTTTTACAACCTTGTACGAGAGATTATGGCCCCTTCAGTCCCTTCCAATTTTTCAAATTAGTTTTCCCTCTCCCTTCCTCTAGGGCTCGTTTAGGCATGGTCCCTATGAGGGCTTTTCCTGGGCAATCCCCCGCGCACCGGGAAACCCTCATTCTCCTTTCTTCCGTCCTACTTTCCCGCTTTTCTGAACGTCGTCCGCAGCCGGAACATCCAAGTCACCGCTCAACAACCTCGTCCCCTTACACGTTCCAAAACTTTTTCCCCCCCCCCCCTTTTTTTTCATCTTTGCCTCGCTTTCCCCTGGTAAAAACATCTAGTTCACATCCTTCCACCCTTCTTCTTAGAGGCATTCCAGCAGCCTTGCTGACCGTCCACGTCGTCTCTCTAGCATTTTTTCTTTTTTCGGCACTCTTTATTTTGGAAAGCAGAATTGCCTGCTTAACTCCCTTCTAGGGCCCCCCTTTCCCCCTTTTACCTGACAACCGACGAGAAAAGTAATTCTTTCGGGAAAGGCCCTCGATGGTGGACAAGTCCTTCCGTTCCTCCAGCGGTTAAGCAGAAAGGCGACTCATCCTTAGCTTTCAGTTGCTCCAAGAATGCCAAACCCAGTCAATCTCGTATTGACTGCGGGCTGGCTTTTTCTCCTTCATATCACCCTTGTGTGGGATCCTTACCCAATGAGCCGTTGATTCTTAAACGGTTTGACATGTTCTGGTCGGGCTGGGGTGGGTGTTGACAAGCGTGTTAGGACGGGCGACAGATTGTTTCCCACGAGCAAGGAGGCTTCCAATACTGGAAATGCCTCAGTGTTGGTCCTTACGATGCTGTTGCACGAACACCCGGGCAACCATATCCGCCGTGACTGTACACAATGCCCAGGGGGACCCCGCCCACTAACAAATCAATTTAAAGTGTCCTTTTAACTGAGTACACCAACCATTCCTTTACACTTCTCCTACAGTCTTCTTTTGTTCCCCTGCTCTTTGACCTACCGACAGCTTTGTCCCCAGCGCTCCGGCTCAAGTTCGTCGCTGGATTGCTTTTTGTTACCGTTATTCAGGACTAACCATGTTTCATTGATGTTGTTAGATTCTTCCCCCTATGCTTCTCAATTACTCTTTCTGATTTCTTTGTGCCATTCTATATTTCTCCGTGGCCTGAAATGGGATAAGCTCGGAGTCATTTTCAATGGGATTTTCTTAATTCACAAATTTTTCTTTTTTCCTCCAGATGGTTTTCGGAGACTCTCACTTTGCTTAAAAAGAAGAACACCATCATTCCCCTTGTCTCTCTTTCCCCAATCTACCCCCCCAGTATATCCCAAAATTTGGTGGACATTTGCCTGATGATTCTTTTTTTCCCTGCCGCGTCCCCCTCCATTCCCTCCCAAGTGGAACACACTCTTTGATGTCAATTATGTTTCGTAAATCCCCCTGGCTCAGTTTTTCCCGGAGATCACACTTACCGTCGTCTCTCCTTCTCTGGCTGCCATTTCCTCTCCTGCGATTGCGAAACCTCGATCAAGAGAGGCATCGCTTCTATCCCATTCCTTCTTCCCTCCAATAGAGGAGGTAGTCGCAAACAGATTTGCCAGGTAAACTCCTCCAGTGTAGATATAACCCCCCCTCGTCGATGGTTACTAGGCCTTGCAGTGATTCGCCCTTTCCCTTTTACCCCATCGTCCCGTTACTTTTCCCCCTTCGGCGCACTGCTTCATTCGTGTCACCGAGAAGACCTCCTTCCTTCATCAGCTTCCCCGTCTCCACTTGTATGCACTTTTTAACTAAGGTCTCCCCATAAAAATTCCCCTTGGACCTCGATGTACCAGTCTCATTCCCTACCGCCAGAAATCGCGTTTGAGGGAACGTCTGCTCCCAATCAGCTTTCGAGCTCCCTTCTTTCACTGCATCGGTAATAGGTTTTTTGTCTAATGATACAACGCCTTCAAGCTCCCCTCCAGTTCTTACATATCGTTTTCCCTTCTTGTACCTTCTCTTTTCCAAGTTCCCTGGCTCCCAAAGTTTTCCTGACTGATCCCCCTCTCTAACCTATACGACGTTTGGGTCTTTTTGATAGGGTTGTCTTCACTTGGCCCTTTTCCTCCGTTCCTTACCTTCTTTTTTTCCTTTTTGGGCAAGTGCAGTTCGCCTTCCTTCTTGAGAATTTAACACTCCTTTGCCTCACAGGGCAACCACGCGTCCTTTCGGGCCTGAGAACCCGTTTCATCTTGCGTCCTTTTCCCCTCCTCTCAAAATCATGCATCCTATCCCTCATAATTTTTTTGTTTCGACTCTCTTCTGCAGTTTCGTCGTTTATAACTTTTTCTCCCTTTTTCAGAATTTTTTTGCTTCTCCGCGTTTTTCCCTTTTATTTCAAGCTCATGTACATGAGACAATACTCTCACATTCCCCAAAATTACCACAGCCTGGAATGGAGGGAACCGGCCCACCTTTTCCGTCCCCCTCTCTCTTTCCCTGAACAATCATTTTAGTTCCTCGGGTTACGCTGATGGTTGTGCTCCCACTTCGCCACACCCCTCGGACGCCGCCCTCTTCCTCCTTTTTATGACCTTTCTTTTTTTTACCGAATTGACCCCCCGCGCCTCTTCTCGTTTTCTTGATTCCCTCGGATGCTTCGTTTTATCCTGCGCGGCTTTTACCGGAGAACCCCCTTGAATTGACTTTTCTTCTTACCTTTTTTCCCCTGACTAATTTGCGAAGTGGAAATAAAAATCCACTATTTTATCCTCGTGTCTGGAGTTCGGACTCCAATTGTACTTCGAGATGTTCCCCTTTAAGTTACATCTGAGCCCCCTGAGTATGGTCCCAACTCTGCATCTGTTTTGTCCTTTTTATTAGTGCTGTCTTACCTTCTTCCCTTTCAACCCCTTCTTCCCTTTAGTTTGAGTAGGCCCCCACCAGCATAGACTCAGTCCTTCAAAGACTTTTAACGTCTATCGCCATCATTCCTCCTCGACCCCCTCTCTTCAAGTGATCCCTTTCCCTCCCCATGGCATGAGTTTCATTCAACATCTTTTTCCTCCCCAGAGCTGGCTGCATTTCCTAATTCCCTCTTTCGGCCTTTTTTTTTATCGTGTTCTCCCTCTTCTCTCCAAGCTCTCTCACCAGATCTCGCAATGATAGAAGACTCTTAGTCCATTTACAACTTCTCCAGTCTTTTTTCTCCCCTCTGTTACGAAGGTATTTTCACCTTTTTCTTTTGAAGGTTTTGAAGTCTGGTTTTGTGTAACCCTGACGTTCCCCCTCCCTCTCTTCCCCTCAGTGACCCTTTCACGCGTTCTTCGAGTTGAAGTGAGCTCCCGTGCCTGTCTCCTCTTTGTCGACTTTGACTCTTCCTTTTTAGTACCAAATCTTTTTCCCGCAAGCAGTTTCCTTCGGCCTTCAAGTGGAACCCCACAAGATTCAGGTTGCTCCATTCTGCTATCGTTTCTTCACCCCAAAACTCTTTGCCGCAACCCTCCTCTTTCTTAAAAACCCAGATACTCCCCTCAAATTCCTTGATCGGTCAGAACTACCGCTTCAAAATCAAAGAGAAGGACGAGACACGATCTCTGGACCCAACTTTTCTAGGTCTACACTCACCCACAAAAACCCCGAATCTACACTGATATTTCTTTCAAGTGGCCATGGCAGTTTTGTAGCACACCTTTAACTTTCCTTTTATTATTTTTTCTTCTTTTCTTAATCAGATCTCTTAATGCCCCTGGACAATTCTAGGTATCCCTTCCGTTCACTTCCACCTCCCTTGGACCTTTGGGCATCCAACCCCTCTTGCTTTCTGTTACCTTGTATTTTTTACATACCGCGCCAACCCCCCTCACCTCAGCTCCCCCCCAAGCAACCATTCTCCTCTTTACATACCTTTTATCTCGCCCCCCCACCCCATATGATATATCAAGACTCATTCTACTACTTCTCCCGTGGGTTCTTTTCCTTTTTGTTTCAACCCTGTTCCCTACCCCTTTTCGTTCTTCCCTCTGTTTTCCTGCCTGCCACACATTCATGATTGAACCTCCTGCATTCCCTCCACAACTCCTTCCCTCTTTTTTTTTTCTCGACGCCGCGCCGGCGTCGGGACTTTTAGGCCCTTTCGGTCCACATTTTCTCTCTTACTTTTCCCCCCTCCTGTTCCTATTCCTCTCCCCGTCCCAGATTCTCGCCAAACTGTCAGCCCTTCGTTGTGGTCTCCTTTCTCTCTTCCTTGTTTCCTTTTTTGATGGACGTCGGTCGGTTTAAATTGTTTGCCAGCATCCTCACTTTGCCCTATTTCAACTCCGGGCACAGGGGTGCTTGTTCCGCTTTTCTTTTCGTGCTTCTTTTACCAGGTTTGAGACACGACCCAAGTTCGAGCAGCCGCACTACGTAGCTTCCCTGATGACTTCTTTTGGGTTTTTTTTGGTTGTTGGTATAGAGGGTACAAATCGCCCGTCACATAGGGCCCTTCATCTACCTACTCCCTCTCCTTACCTTCATAGTCTTGTCGCCAACTCTTTTTACAGGCAAGTTTTTCTTTGCCTGCTTTTAATCTCCCCTCGCTTACACTTTGTGACCATTCTTCCACCTATCCTTTTGATAGGAATTCTGATTTACCTCTTTTGCCCCCTTTTTTTAAACAAAATAACCCTGCTTGACCCCCCTCCATGAAGGAACTCATCCGGGTGCTTTATATGAACCCTCGTCTCTCACGGCGCATTAAGAATACTGTTTCTCCCCGCATCCCCTCCTCTTCTGGGTCCCCCTCATTAACTGTGTACCCCCTCACCCTTTCCACCCGGTTTTTCCAGCTTCTCCAAACGGCACCCATGGTTTTCAGAGAATGGTCACGCCCGTGTCATCTTTCGCTTTCTCGCACATTCGTGCAAAACCAATTCTCAACCCCGACCAATCGCCACATAGTCGTTTTTATCCCAATTACATCCAAAACGTTTTTCTTCGTCGTCGAACTCCCTTTTTTTGGTCTTCCCGGACTTCATTTGACCACACAACCTCTGTCCACGATTCTCTCACTCAATCCACCTTCCTTTTAGTTCTCAGTATCAGTTCTTAAGTACAAACTTACACACTTGTTTCCTTTCCTTGCTTTCCAAAAAACTGTGACGATTTGCCCTTAATTATTTCCCACCTAGTTTTTCTCTAATTTGTGTACATAACCGAGCAGTTGTCATATCTCAACAATTCAACATCCTGCTGTCTTCCTAAGGACAGTAGACATGGAAATGTACAGCCCCCCTTCAACTCTACCCCTATTCCAACCTTATTCCTTACACATGCATAGTATCACGCTACGCCCAGGACCCTTCCGGGGCCTATGGTGAAGTTGACTCCTGTCATATTCACATAATAAGTCATTTTCTTCTTGCGCTGTCCTCTTCCCCTTCCCTACCTTCCCTTTTCAACTCATTTCCTTTTTTCCTTGACCCGTCACCCTTCTAGGACCACTGTTCATTCCTTTAGAGGTCCTTCACCCAACTCCCTTCTTCCTATTTTCCCCTCCGCCGCCTTTTTTGAAAATTCAGCACCCTTTAATGTTTTCTCCTTACTCTAGAATACTTTGATTCAGTCTACTTCCTCGGAGTACCCTTTCAATACCCTCAAACCCTTCTTGTTTGCCCTAAGGACTACCTAAAGAGCCATTTCCCCTCCCCTCCCGCCCTTCTAACACCTTGCTTGGCCAGACCCACTGGGTACAGGCGTTTAAAATCTTCTTTTCCCCCTCACTTCAAGTCCCCCCCCCCCCCCCAAATATTATTATTCATCCTAATCCCCTGTGCTTCTTTATATATCTTTGGCTTTTTCCTTTCCTGTCCCTTCTACGAATTTCATCCCTCCCAGTACGTGGTAGGTTCTACGAAAATTTCTCTAATAATTGGGCTAGGCGCTACTTCTTTCTTGAGGTTCTAGTATTATGAATTAACCACAAGTCTTATTATTGTTCTTTCACGTTTTCTCTCTTTCCAGATTCCCGACTGGGACTCAGTGACCTCGCGCCTTCAAGCCCCCACCTTCCAATTTGATCTAAGTCCTCAATGTTCTCGTTCCCCTATGTTTTTTCCCGATGTGAAGTGTTTCCTTTTTTTATCTCCTTCATTCCCAGTTTCACTCAGTTTTTTTTATTTTTAGCTTTCAGAGGTCTTTTTCTGGTGCTCCCTTAACTTTCTCCTATGGCAGGAACCCTCTCACTTTCCTATTCTCTTCTTTAAATATTGCTTCATGCAATTATAGGAACACCCTTCCTTTTACTTGTCTTTTACTTTCATTCTTTTGGGTGAGAGTTTATCGCATTTTTTATATTTGTTCCGTACTTTAGACCTCCCTGATGAGACCCCTTAATTCCTGCATCATTATTTTTTCTGTTGTTTCCACTCGTCTTGGCCGACCTCTCCCACGACCCTTCTTGACTTCTTCCTTCCAGTTGCACCGTATCGACACAATGGTTTTCAACTCCCCGCACTAACGTTTGTTAAGGTTTGGTTGCTCTCTTTAACCTCATACGCTTCTCGGTCGCCGATCTCGAATTCTTTTATTTTTGAGTCGTGGCCGCAATCGCCAAACGAGGCTTTTCGTTCCTTCCTCCCCCCCCCTGAGTGGTTGTATTGAGGGTTATTTCTAGCGATCTGTTTGGTCTTTTGGTTAAGTTCTTTGACCCTGGTAGTCTGAAGAAATCATTTCTTTTCTGCGTCCCGACCCTCCCTATTCCACGTCTTTCTCTTTTCGTTCATGACCTCTTAATTGGATGTCCCTCTGCCGATCTACCAAACAACTCTTTTCCATTACGGGGCTTCGCCCAAGTTACTTTTTGGACCCCGAACTTCTTCCCTGAAGTCCATTTGTTTCCATTTAGGTTCAGTCTCAGCTCTCTCGGTTTCTCCATCGCCATAAATTCTCTAGTCTTCCTTATGGTTTCAGAGTTCTTGTTTTTATTTTTAACCCGTTCCATATTTCATTCCCCTTTCCGTCCCTGCCGATCTAAGTCTGCGGCACAACCTGGTAGTTCTACCTCTTTTACCATTCCCATCCTTCCCGGTTTTCCCATGAAACGTTGCGGACGTTATCCTTGCATATCAGGTATTTGTGGCGAGTTAACACACCCTTTCTTTTCGTAGTCTATGGTTGCGGTTCCAATTTTCTATGTCCCCCTCGCTTGACCCCCTATGAATTATCCTTACCCCCCCCCCCCCCCCCTTCTCATTAGTTTTTTTGTCCCTTTTGTCCAAGGGTTTTTTCTTTTCAGCCTTTCCCACTCCATTTTAACAAACGATTAAATTCCCCCTTGCCACCCCCCTTTTCACCTTTTCCATCTGCCCTCTCTTTTTTTCCTTCTTGCACCCCATTTTTCCCCCCTACGATTCCCAAATAATTCACCCGTCTTTGAGTCCCTCCATGTTCCAACCCCTGCCTTATACGTTCTATCACCCTCCTATTTTCTTATTCGGCATTTTCCCTACCTCTTTGGACAATTAAGGATACTTTTGAATTTCCCGTACAATTCCGGACGTCTTTTCTTGCTGCGGGAGCGAAATCTTTCCCCCCCCCCCTCCCCTTTTTGACCAATCCCTCGTTTTGAGGGTTTAATGCTGTTTTGTTTTTTTCTTTCCCCTCATTTCCGGTAGGAACATAGGTTTTGATCCAAGCCCGATTCGACTCCTCGCCTGCGTGTTACCACTCAATCAAAACACCGCACTGTCGACTTTTTCGCCTGGTTTCGTATAGATCATCATACTGTTGTTTCCCTCTCTAATGGAATTTATTTCCCCTTTTTTAGTTTGAGGGTTCTTATTTTAGTTTTTTTTGTTTTTACCGCGCAGGTTATTGTTCCTTTTTCTCTTTTAACCCCGCTTTTTCCCTTTTTGACTGCCTTTTTCTCCCAGGTTTTGATTGACGATTGGTTGGACCCAATCAGTTCCATCTTAAGAAGATTTTTTCAACGTCCTTCCCCCGTCCCAGCCCCCAGTAACCAATCCTGGGCCCCAGGCTTCCCCCTTCTACGAAACTTCAGTAGCGTCTGCCCTCTTTCTGTGAATTCTTTTTTTTGTCAGGTGGGATGATGGCGTCTAGCCAGTTGGTCCAGTCGCGCTTTTTTTTCCTTCGGTGCGGCTGATTTCTGCCCTCTTGTTTTGTCTACTATCCATCTTTTCTTATGTTTTTTCGTCCCTCTTTCTTTTTTTCTTGCTTTTTCCCCTTCCCCCCCCGATCTGTTGTTTGTTGTTCCTCTATTCGTTTTTCGGGGCGACTTTCCCCTCAACGTTCCCTTCTTTTTCATCTGTCTTTTGCTGTTCTAATTTCACAAGTCCTTTTTTTGTCGGCCCCCCCTTCGTTTTTCTCCCGCTTCCCCTTTCGTCACACGAGACGTACTTGGTCGCGACACACTCCATCTCCCCCTCACAGGTCACATGTCCTTTCTGGACTGCTCTTTTTGGTCCCCGTTCTCGGTCCCCCCCCAGCGGCCCCGCCCGACCAAAATTTTCTTCCCACGGTTCGTCCTACTTCCTTCCATGCTTTCCTTCGTGTGAACTGTTTAGCTTCCCCCCCCCCCTACTCTCTCCTCGGTCCTCGGCGGTGATTCCGATTGTCGATCTTCCCCACCCTCGCTCCCATAGCGTACCATGCTCTTCCTTCGTCCCAAATGATCGTATAAGTCGTCCAGGCGCTCCCCTCTTTTCAATTAAACTTTCTTGTTTCTGATACCTCCTTTCCGCGGGGTCGTTTGGTGACGCCTTCTGAGATCTGAACGGTAAGTGACCCTCGCTCAGTCTCTCTGACTTATGAAAGAAGTTAGTAGGTTCACCTCGCCTCACAGAAACTGGCATCCCCTCCACGAAGACCCCTTTTTTTTTTCCGCGCTGCACGTCTTTCAAGTTCCCAGCATCTTCTTAGAAGTGGAATACTTTTCCCATCTCGAGGTACCATTCTCCCTCCTCCAATCATACCAGCTACAATCTTAGATTTTTTTTCCTCCTGCTCCCTGAATAGTTGCTGATTCTCTACCTCCTCTTTTTCGCCGTAAGCCTTTCCTTCTCCAACGATTCTCCAGCACTTGCCTTTTTTCCCAAGTCCGCTTCCTCCTCTTGCGTCTTTACCCCGTTAACAGACTAATTCTTGCTTTCTTTCTCCCCTCTTGTTTTTGGTAGTTTTGTCCCCTCCAACTCGAAACCCCTCCTCCGACTTTTTGCTTGTCCTTTTGAGATAGGGGTGTTTCTTCCCTTTTCCCGTTTTCGCAGCAGCCTTTTTCCCATTGTTTTTCCCCTTCTTTTCCTTTCTCGTCATTCCCCTCTTTAAAACACAAGCCGCTGTTCACTGCGTTCTTCGCACACTCCCCGGGCAGTTTTTTTCTGTGGTCTCCGAAGAAACGACTTTTGACTATCTATTCTCTTTATTTACCCCCCTTTTTGTTGTGACTATCTTTCCCTTCTTTCTTTTGGAGTTTCCCCCTTTTCCTCGAATTTGAGAAAGTAGGCACCTCACTTTCTAAGCTCTTTTCAAGCAAGAGCATTTCCCCTCGCCCCACTGCCCGAGTTTTCCTGCCCACACCCCCTTCCCCCCACTTACTGCCCGGCGTCCCCTTGCACCTTTTCCCTCCACCGACTATAGACAGCCCCCCTCTTTTCGGCGCTCTTCAGATTTTTTCCCCCCCAAATCGGACCAACTTCCCTCTTTTGCCCGCTTTTCCTCCTTGTTTCCCTTACTGTTAACAAGAACTTTGCTTCATTTTAAATGAACCTTTTAGTCTCGTTGGTATCCTGAGCCGGTTATTCAGGGAACACCGGTACTTCTTTTCAACTCTCCCCCTTCTTCCCAGCGACTTTTTCCGACACCCACTTAAGATTTCATCTGTTAGTCGTGTCCTTTTACGTACTTCTCCTTCCACGGGACGGTGCACTGCGACTCTGTCAAGTGAAATGCCTTTGTTTGGGAGTCTTTCCTTATGCTTCTTTCCTTTTCCCAACCCTCCTTATTTCCCCTCTGTCGTCGCTTTTTTCCTCTCTCTTCTCGCAGATCACCGACGTGTTTTAAAGGTTCCAGATGCGAGATTTTTCAACCCTTATCGACCCCCCCCTCCTACTTTCCCAACTTTTATTGATAGACCATGGACCTCGTCAGGCCTGTGGCGCGACCTCGCATTTGAGCCTCTCTGTCCGACTTCCCCTCTCTTTCGCTCTGGTCGAGTCTCCATCTACTTCTCTCCTTCCTGGCCGCTCAGTCCTTTTTTTCTTGCTAAGTACAAACGTGATTTTCCGTCCTCTTGTCCTCTTTCATCACGTTCCCGGAGGGAAGGGGCTTTCAAGTTACGTTCCCCACTTCTTCTGCACGCCCGTGCCCCTCCCCTCCCTTTAGTCGAGAGTCCGTGCGATACCTTTTTGATGATCTATTTTTGCGGCCGAAGTGGCCTCTTTTAGAACCCCCCAAATCTTTAAGAAAGCAGTTTCCCCGTCCTGGCCCGCCCAAGTTTCCCCACTCCCTTCTCTTTTTCCCCCGGAGACATGGCGTCGTTTGCGCAACCCCTTTTTTCCCCTTCTTGCTTCAAAAGCCCTATCGACCCCCCATTTTCCTAGTAAGGCAATTCCAGGCACCTGTATCCCTAACTCCCCCTTCTTTTTTCCCCTCCTCCATTTCACCATCGCCAGGGAATGTATAACGAGTTTGAAAGGCTCCCCTTTCCTGCATCTTTCAACCGCCCCCTCTTACACCTGCCTGAATAAAGATTGGAAATTAAGTGGCCTTCTACAGGACTTCTTTTTGGTCGCTCTTGTCTGGCCAATGAGTTCTGCGGCTTTCTGCAAAATTTTCCCTATTTCGAATGCAACGAATTAAAGTTCTTAGCCAAATCATTGATCTTTGTACAAATATCTCTCCACAGACTTCTTTTTTTCTTCTGTTATTTTCGTGTGGTCTCGGGCGAGGTTTTTGGTGGTTGGTTGGCTTGTATCTTTTTTTTTGTTTTTCCTTGTCCTGGTTTTGGGGGGTTTTTTTTTTTCTCTTTTTTCTTTTTTTTTTTGGGGGGGAGGGTTTAGGGCACTTGTTTGGGTTTGTGGGGGGGGGGGCATTCTTGTGGGTGGGGGTGTTATTGTGTTTTTGTTTTTGGTGTCTGGGTGGTGTTTTGTTTTTTTGTGGGTGGCCGTCGGGGGTTTTTTGTTTTCTCGGTGTTGTGGGGGGGGTTTGGTGTGGGGGGTGGGGGGGTTTCTGGGGTTTTGGGGGGTGGGGGTGTTTTTTGCGTGCTATTCGTTTTTTGGCTGTATTATTTTGGGGGTTCGGGGGTTTGGGTTTTTGTTGTGGGGTTTTGTTGGGTTCTTTTCTTCCTCTATTTTTTTTTTTCTTTTGGTTGGGTGGGGTTTTTTTGTTCATCTTCTTTGGGGTTTTTCGGGTCGTGTTTTGTTGTTTTAGGGCATGGTTGGGGGGCTTTTGGGGGGTTTTTGTTTTTGTTGGGGCCTTTTTGTGTGTCGTTTGGAGTTTTGCCATCGGTGGTGGTGTTTTTTGGATTGGGTCGTGGTTTTTGGGTCTTTTTTTTTCTGTGGGGGGTGGGGGGAAGTTTTTATTCCGGGTTGGGGGGTTTTGGGCGGACCTCTCCTGTGTGTTTTGTGGGGGTTTTTTTGGGGGGACAGTGTTGGTTTCCCCCGTGTGGGGGGGCATTTTCTTCGTTGCGGTTGCTGGGTTCTGTTTGATATGGGGTTTTGTTCGGGGTTTTTTTGAGCGGGGTTGTCTGGGTGGGGGTGTGGCTTTTTTTTTTTGGGGGTTGGCTGCGGCGTGGGGTTGGTTTTTTTTGTTTTGGTGGGTTCTGTTCTTTTTTGGGGTTGGTCGCTGTTTTTTTGGGGGGTGTTGTTTGTGCTTCTCTGGGTCACGTGCTGCCAATCCGGGGTCCTGTTAGGTGGTGGTTGCGGGGGGGGGGAGGGGTGGGGGGGTTTTTTTTATTGTGGGGTGGGGGGTTGGTCTTTATGTTTTTTTTGGGGCCGTTTTTTGGGTGTTTTGGTGGGTGTTGTGTGGTTTTGTTGGGGGGTTGGGTGGTTTTTTCGTGGGGTTTTTTTTGTGAGTTGTGTTTTTTCTGGGGTTTTTGGTTGGATGTGCAAAAAACCCCGCAGCAGCCCCCCACCTCACCCGTTCTACAATATCCTTCTCCCAAACAATTCTTTTATCTATCCAATCACCTCCCTTTGTCTCCTAAGAGCCTCCTTCGTTGGTGTTCGTTTTTTTGGTCGTCGGTGGTAACCTTCGGCTTTTCCCCTCTCCCGTGGCTGTTCCCCCCCACTTGACACCACGTAATTTTTTCAACACCTCTTCCCGCCAAACTTCTTTTCGTTTCTTTTTTTTTTTTTTCATCGACGCTGCCCAGTTTCGTGAAGGAAGTGTAGTGATTTCCCCCTCCTTATTTCCCGCGTCAGATCCTTTATTCCTTGAACATCCTCTCTTTTTTCATGACGGCATCCGTTTTCTGGTATGTACACCTTTTTCCTCACTTGGTTCCTTCTGGACGCGCTTTCTCCACGTCCCTTTCCAATGACCCAATTTCCCCTTTTCACCCAACTTGTACGTTTTTCACGGTCTTGCCTGGTGGTTGTTGAGCGCTGATGTTCCCTGCTGCGAACCTACCCCTTTCCCCTCTCTAGAAATCTACCCTCCGTCGAATGCAGGCTTGGTTTGTCCGTTTTGATTTTAAGGAACATCCACGGACAAAAGTTTTTTTTTAATCGACCACCCCTTTCCACTTCCTCTTCCGACCTTTGAATCTGCCGGTATTTTCCACGCAACGTCCCTTGACCTCAGGCTGCGATTTCACCATATCGCTAGACAAAGTTTTCCCCAGCGGACACCTCTCCTTTTTACGGGCAGTATGTTATGATACGCTGGAACCCTTTCCATCACCTCACTGACTGAACCCCCGTGAAAAAACCCCCGGAACCCCTTTCTGCGATGAACCTCCCCTATCTCAGGTCCCCTATGTGAACTAACGTCCCAGCCCCCCGAAGCTTCCACAGCTGAACTGGGCGGCCCCCACCCTCCTCCCTTTTTCCAAACTACTTTTTCAGTACCTTCCCACAATTTCCTCTTCCTATCTCCCGTCAATCAGTGGCAATCGGGTCCTTTTCTATCTCCGTTTTTCGTTTTCATTTTCCCCCTACCAACGACCCAAGCCGCCCCCCCCCCCTTCTCTCCTTCTCATCATTAACCGCATACCCCCACCTTTTGAGCTTTCTGCCTTTAAGCCCCCTGTGTGAGTATTTCTTCCGTGAAATCCACCCAACTTCCCTGTCCGCTATGTCCGACTTCGTTGTACCCTTCTGCCCGCTCCCCGAGCCCAACTGTGTCAAGGGCTTGATTCACCCAATTTTTGGTAGATCTCCTTGTTCTTTAGGATACTATTCTTTCTCCTTGGTGATCTAGAAAACCCCCTCCTTCGGATTCGAGCCTCCCCCCCATCCACTCCTGCTGCCGATCCTGCACGTATTCGGAACTTCCCAATCCCCCCGTTCCCCCCCCACTCCTCCCGCTGAGGATTACCCCTGCGCATCTTCCCTTCCCCGGAACTTTATAGAAATCTATTCCCTTTTCGGTGACGAGACCGTGACGCCTTTTTTTCAACTATTTCAAGATTATCTTTCCTTTTTCCTGGAGTTAGACTTACCTAGACACTAACAACCTAATTATATTTCTTTTTGGAGAACACTGCCCTTTTTGGGTTTGGGGGGTGCGTTCATCCTGGGCACTCTTTAGAGCTTGCCCCCGTTGTTCCACCCTCCGTCCTCTTTTTCTGAAAGCCCCCCACTGTGACTTTTGCTGGCAGGACTCCTTTAATCCCTTTTCCTCTTGTCTCTTTGTCCTCGTGAGTCATTTAACCCCCCCCATATCCTTTGATGGACCTCTATCAATACCCTCAAGACCTACTTCTCGCCCCTCCAAGTATTAATGGGCGAACCCTTCTGGCCGTTCCCCCTCGCGGCCACTTAGCGATGGAAGGAACCCTCCAACCAACAC
>Ga0179593_1376130_pt1 | contig 15111 bp, 14 predicted proteins | sample CZODoug2_1_08_16_FD_185931 | JGI IMG/M metagenome (GOLD analysis project Ga0179593, IMG submission 185931) | Vadose zone soil fungal communities from Angelo Coast Range Reserve, California, USA - CZODoug2_1_08_16fungal (PacBio error correction) | ecosystem: Environmental > Terrestrial > Soil >... | reverse complement strand
TCCCCCGGTTCACGCTAGAACGGGTCCCACTTCTTTCCCACCGGTCGAGCGTTCTCGGGCCCGGTTCGACCTCCCCAGGTTTTTCCGCCCCCTCCCTCAATGATATTCAGGTGAGAAAGGCCCCTTTGTTCCTGCTTATGACGTAGAGTTGGACGCGTGTCTTCTTTTGCGCCCCTGTGAACTAACCCCTTGACGATCGCTTCGCTAGTGGGGCCCTTTTCAAGTCACGCATCCGACTTGTTGAATATATCCGGTACCATCTGATCGCTCGTTTCACCTGGGCCCGACTACCCCCTTCCTGTTGTCCTCTTCGGGAGATACCCCCAGAGAAGTGGTGGCCCTTTTCTCGTAGTTCGCGGGAGAAAGTTTATTTTCTATGGAAGGTTCTCCCTCTCGCTTTTCCGGGTTTGACTATTGCGCCCATCTTTTTCTATCCTCTTCCCCCATTTGATAATAGGAAGACCCGCCCATTTTTTCCTTTTTTTTTTGCTCGGCAGGACATGGCAGATCTCCATTTCTTTTTCCTTCTCCATGGCCCCTGCGCTTCCTTTTGGACTTGGTTTTTAGGCTGATATGACGTTCTAACCCGTGCTGTTCCCTTCCCTCCTTGCTTTTTATACTCGGAAGTTGCAAGCTCTCATTTTTTGTTTTGGCCAAGACCTTTCCCCCGCTACCTGTTCCAGCTGGACCTTGTATTATCCGGTCCCTTGTCGTTGAATGCTCCGGTTTTTCAATCGGCGCTACAATTCCTCCCTTTCTTCTGCATCTCAGGGGCTTCCTCCCCCCCTTCTCTCCCTCCAAGGACGAACCTTTGATTCTTAGTTTTTTTTTTTTTCGGCTCCGTGGAAAGCGGGATCGGCGCTCCGGGCTCTTCAGGCGCGTTTCCGTTCAGTTAGTTTGCCCCGTTGCAGGGGACCAGTTATTTTTACCGAGCCGGACTTCTTCCTATTCGGCACCACCAGGTGGTTCTTAGTTTTTTTCCCCCTCTGCGTCGGCACTTCGAACTTCGTCCTTAAATGCTACCGTTTTGCCGCCTTTAGACATATTCTCTCTTTTCATAATCTTTTTTGTTGGTTTCAATCTCCTTCTCCTCCCTCAAGGCTTGTCCTTTTAATAGAATGGGATCCGCTTCTTTTTTTTTCTTTTTCTTCACGCGTCTCTTCTGAGGTAGGCACATTTTTTTTGAAGACTGTCTCCTTCCGTGTGCCGATTTCAAATATTCCTTCCTCTGGCCTTGAGACCATTATTCCCTCCCCTCTTTATCTTGTTCCGACGAAGGTTCTCTTCCTATCTCCGTGCACTTTAATGGAGAATTGTGACCCACTCCCACTTTTTTTTCTTTCTGGACTTTGGCGCGGAAGTCGTTCCTTCGGCTCCTTTTTCTATCTGGCTTCATAGACTAGGTGAATTTTTATACGACCGGTGGTTGCCCCCTCCTGCTCATTCTACCTGCCCTCTTATCAGGTCAGGGTGGCCCCAGATAGTTTTCCTCTCCCTGCCAAACCTCTTCCCCCTTTGATTGAAGATACGGAACCTAGGTGTGGTCTAGTTGACTGGGAACAATCCTTTTCATAAGAAAGAAGCTGTAGGCCCTTCCCCCCTGACCTGTTGCATTGTCCTTCCAGCAGAATGTCTCCACCCTGAAGAGTCTTCTTCCTATTCCTCGACCTGTTCTTCTTCTTCCTAATGAGGCCCTGGTCAGCGGCATACTACTTCCTTTGTACCTAACTTGCCCATCGGTCTATAGTCCCCCTATTAAAGTTAGATCTCCCCTTCCCCCCAGGGCATTTTATTTTCCAGCTAAATTCTGCGTTTTACATCTCTCGGCCAGGCTTGAACCGTCTGTTAGTCTCGGCCCGATCAAGGGTGAAACTCTCCCTCCAGTTTTTTGAGTGAATATTCGCCTTTTCCGTAGGATTGGTCTGAGGCCAAAACTTCTTCCGTCCTGTGGGTACCCCCCTGTTAGATCGATTTCTTCTCCCCCACCCTCTCCCATAGAGGACACCCTTTCCCCCCGTGGGCTCGTTTTATCCAAGAGATCTCTTCTGTGTGGTACACTTGTCTTTTCTTCACTTTCCAGACGAGTGACGCTCCCTGACCGGGTGAGCACATCCCTTTTGCTTTTTTGTCTCCCCAAAAACAGTCTCCCGCTGTGTAGGCCACGCCTTTCCAACACTTATCTCCGGCGGCCTTTCCTTTCCCCCCCCTTTCGCTTCAGACTTCTTTCCCCAGCCTCAAGCCTCGGCCAAAGGCCCTTCTTCATGACCCCTGCAAAGATCCCTTCACTCCTTTGTGAACGGGCCCGAGATCGAGTTAATCCTGTTAAACGGGACATTAAGGGGATGTCTTGCCTTCTTTAGACTCGGGTACTTGAAAACCGATGTCTCCGGCCATCCCCGCCTCCCCTGGTTCACCTTTTCGCTTCGAGTTTCCGGCTCCACTTCTTGTATCAACTTTTTCATTTTAAATCCCACCACTTTCCTTCACCAGGGTTGGTCGTCATGGTCCATCGTCCGCATTCCTTCTTTTTGTCTTTTGCAGATCCGGAGACAGTCCCGTCCCTCCCCTCCTGATACTCCATCGCTCAGCTAGTCGAATGCTGTCCCCGCGTCTTCCCCTTCCCCGCTCTCCACCAACAAAAGCGTTCTCTTTTACTGGACAACCTCATGGGCTTTTCCCCTTCTTTGCGGGAACACCTGCGGTTATTCACCCTCCTCTCGTCTTCCCCATCCATCCCCGAATGGCCCCCCCCCTTTTCCTGACCCAGTTACTTGCGGGGAGATAATGCCAAGCCCCCCGTTTTTTTGCCACTCAAGGCCCCACGCGCCACTGGAATCTGTTCTACGTTCACTTCTTAAGCCACTAATCTCAGTGTGCGCTCCCCAGTCCCCAGAAATTTTTCAGAGTACTTCTCTCCTGGCGTCCGAGTTTTAGACGATTACTTTCTTGCCTGTCGCGGGACAGAGGAGTTGTTCGAACATTACTTCGTTTCGGCCTGCATAGTTTTCTGATACTTTTTGCCATGATCTCCTCTGGTAAGAGATTCATCCTTGGTTCTCGTGTAATTCTAACTTATTCTTTTTTTCTCCAATCCGTTGTTTGTTTGCTCTCTCTAGCACAAAGCGGATACAACTTCGTGCATTTTGACGAAAGAGTAGACATTCCTCTCTTACAAGAAGACTCGTGCCGACCCAACGACCCCGTCGTTTCCCTAATCCCGCCTCTTTCCGCCTTCCTCCCGGGCTTTTCCTGTAGTCGAATCGCGAGGGCCTACGCATGTCCTTTTACGGATTGACTTAGTGCTCCACCACGAAGGCGCTGGCCTGCATCGATGCCCAAGAAAAAGTTCCTGCCTTTTTCCTCATGATTTCGCTTCAGGTGTTGGTTATTATGGTGAGAGACTCATGCCATTCTGTTTTCCGGTCGTGCTGCCCTTCTTTGCTGATATTGACTTTCCCGTTTACTTCGGGGTCTCTCTAAGGAGCGTTTTCCCCATTGACCAGCCCTCTGTGGGCGTACCTTTTCCTCACGGGGTGGGGTTTTTTTGTGCTTCTTGCGTTCGATTTTCCTCTATCCTCGGTTCGACTACTTCTCTCTGTGATCTGATGAGGAGTAGATTGTTCCCCTTGTCTTATGCTTCAATTCCCCTATGGTTTTACATAAGTTGCCATTCCCGCCCCGTTGACCGACGCAGGTTAGCTTTTGAGTTATTTTGGAGATCCTCCGTGAGAAGACTTTTCCTCGGCCTTCTGACCGACTTCCGTCCTCTCAAGAAGATGAACATAGTGTGAATATCCCTCCGAGAGTCCTCTGTGCGGTTCTGATAATAAAGTAAGGTTAGTTGCATTCCCCTTTAGTTTTACTCGATCTTCCCCGGGCTCCTTGAAAATGCACCCTGCGCCTGGATGCTATCTTTTCATTAGATTCCTCCCCCTGCCCGCCACTTTTTCCGGTTCCCCACCTCTCCCCTCTAACTCCTTTTCTAACAGGAGACTGTATCCGCCATATTTTTATTCCCCACCCACCTATTCCGAAGTCGTTAAAGCACCCTTCCCCACCCCGACCGAAAAGGTTGTTTGAAACTTTTCTGTCTCCACCAGTCTTTTTAGTCTGGAGTTCGGATTTCCCCGGCACTCTGAAGATCTATTCTACTTATGTGAGAAAAGTGTTTGGTTCATTGTGGCGTTTTTTATTACCTCGGAGTCTTCCCTTTCCTACCCCCAGAGATCTATGCGCCCCAATTTTGGGTTGACCTACGCTCGCCTGCTAGAGTGCCCCCAGTAGAACGCTTACTCTCCTTCCATTTTTTTTCGGAGTGGACCTGAAACCCTTCTTTGCTCTGCCGTCAGATGATCAAACGCGCCCGTTGGCCTCTCTTTCTTCGTTTCTGAGACAGTTCTCGCGGTTTTCCTCACACGAATTTTTCTTTTTGCTTCAGTATAGAAATGATTTAGGCGCGCACCCTCGGCCCCTTCCCTGTCATTTAGATTCGAGTGACCTCGGCGGCGGAAGCCTCCCTGGTTTAGTTCTCCTCGGAGTTTAATTTTCCCCCTGAAACTGCTTGTTTTTTTTTTCTTTGCTTGCGCATCCAATTTTTTTTCTGGATGATATGGTCAGTTTCACTCGGTATTCCCTTCCCTTTTCCCCTCCCTTTTTTTGTTAGAACGCTTTTGTGACTGGGGCAAGATCTCCACTTCTCTTTTAAATTTTTAACTTTCGTATCCAGGTTCTGGCGAATGCATATGGACTGTGTGTCCCCCGTCGTGCTCCAAATTCGCCGATTTCCTAGAAGATATATTATCCCCTTCGCCGGCCCAGTCACCCTTCCCGCCCCACCATGCCTTTACTTCTACATTGACCTGTTTTTTTCGCACAGGGCCCCCTTCCTTTCCAAGGGTTGTCGCTCTGAGTCCCTTTGCAGCGCGTGCGTCCTTTTCCTCTCCCAGGGACATTTGCATATCTGGAATCGAGACGTTTTCCTCCTCAATTTGCCCCCTTATCTCTTCCTCTAGTGGCACTAATCAGACAGGCCGTCTCAGCATCGACTTTCCTTCCATTCTCCGGTTGCCTGTGTAGGATTGAGTATCCTTCCCTTTGTTGTGTTGAGAGAGTTCTCACCTTTTCCCCTTTGGGCCGTACTCGAATGATGCGAAGGAATATCATGTTCGTATTCCCCCCTCTCCGATGATCTTCGTACCGGACAGTTTGCTTTTTTTGTCCAGTCTTGATAGCTTTCCATATGAGGCGACTGGTCCGGCTGCCCTCTCCGGCCATTCGACGTTTGCCGCGCGATGTTTCGACAGGGATCCATTCTTTCCTTCCACATTAGGATCTTTCCTGCCGGACTTCGAGCAAGTACAGGAAATTGCGTAAGGCGGCCTTGGTGGGACGCCTCTCTTTGATAGGTCGTTCCTTTATTGTAATTGGGTTTTCCACCGCCGGTCCCTTCTCAAGAACTGCCCGGCTAAGAGCACCCTAGGACCCCCTCCCTCTTGACCCCCCCCCCTCCCCTCCCCCCCCTTTTAGGGCTTGCTTGAAGAGAAAGTGTTTTCGCTTTTTTCTACAACGCCCTTTTGGCGTCCTCCCCACGATGCTCACGATAAGTCACACCTTTGGCCCGCCGTGCATGTTTCCCCTTTCCTCGGCCTGACTAAAGCCCCAGGCAAGCGAACGATTGTCCAATCCTACCTTTCCTCTACGTTGCTTTTGAGATAAGATTCGTAACTCTTCTTGAATTTCTCACTCTTTATGCCCTCCGTTCCGCCGTCAGGACATAGGGGAGCCGGCCCGACCTTCCCGGCTCGCCCCTGGTGCCGGACCCCTAAGTCCCCTCTTTCTGAGGCGTTGACCATTTCCCCTCTTTTTTTGATATCGCGGCTTCGGACACCCGGTTTTTGTTGGCGGCCATCCTCAAATTTTTCCCAAGTAAGATACGAGTGCTCTGTGCTCTCCTGGCTCAAGCGGCAGATTTTCGTTTCCACCCTTCCTCTCATCGCCGTCCTGTGGAGCCTTTCTCCCCTCCCTTCTCGACCCCTTCCCAACCTCGATCCATCCCTCGAAACCCAAGATGTTCTCCCGTTTTCTCCCCTGCTACGCTTATCGTTTGTGGTTTTGGAACATTTCTTTCCCTTCCCGACCTCAGCACCCTCCGGTGATACGTGGTCCCCCCCCCCTGTTGTACGTAGTGACCTCTTGCATCCATGGGGTTGGACCCCCCCCCCCCCCCCCCTCCTTTCTCCGATGCCAACAATAATGGCTCGTCCCCGTCCCCTTTCTGTAAGTTGTTTATGAGTCCCTCCGAGCTGAGGTGCCTTCGTCCCCGGATTGGCCACGCTAACAATCGTTAATTCCTCTTTGCAGGCCCCCCGCCTTCATCGTACCCCCCTGGTTTTTAAAAGGACCTTCGGGCTGAGCTTCCCGCCCCTCATGGCGCTCCCCACTGTATGGACTCCTGTCCTTCTGCGTTCCGGCCGGATTTCGAGTCGTGCTTTTCCTACTCTTTCCTCCCCTCACATCTTTGTTTCATTTCAAAGGGTGCGTGCAGGGCACCTTATGTCCGGACACTTCCCTTCTCCTTGGATGCCGCCTTGAACCCGAACAGTCTTTGACTCCATCCTCTCCCCGCCAGCGATCATCTAGTCGACTGTGTTCCCCTTTCCCTTACCTTACCGCTTCTCCCCCACACCTAGTAATGGAAAAACAGGGGCGGGCCTCTCTTCGGACACCTGCCCGTCTACAAAAAGGAACTTCTCCCGTCCAGCTTTTCCCCCCTCTTTTTTCCCTCCTGAGATTTGATGCAATCACGACAGAAGGATTAATTCTTTCCAACCCTGCTCCCACCCCTTGAATTTCCTGTTAAGGCCCTACCGTGTTCTATTTCCCTTATCTAGTTATTTGGCGGCTCCCTTACCCACTTGCCATCGTCCCCAGCTTCCCTTCTTCTCCTCTTCAGTAGTGAGAAGAAGGGCTTCTGCGGTCATCCTTCTTTGTTGGATCGATTTGCGGTGAGGCCGCCTCCTTTCTTGCTTTCCCTGATCCATGAGCGACGGGGTCCGTCTCTTCTCCTTTTCTCCGCTCTGTGCCTAATATATATATTTTTTTATTTATTTTTTTTTTGATGAGATTCTAATCCCCCTTTCAACTGAGCGTGGAGAGTAAGGCGGTCGTTACAGGTCTCTATCCCGCCAGCACAAATTTGTGGTCCCTCAACAGCCCTTTCCTTTTTATCCAGGACCATCATATGAAAGCTTGACCGCCGTTCCGTAAAGAAGACGGCGGTTCCCTCCGGTTTGATTCCTTGAGCGTTTCCCCGCAGTCCTGAGGGCTTATAAGGTGAAAAACACGGTGGAATTGTCCTCTTTCCTTTCTTCTTTTTTGTGGTTGATAGCTCCCCTCCTCTGTCAGGTTTGTTCCCCTCCGCCCCGATGATCTTTAACCTGTACCTAGCTTCCGTTGGTTTGCCTCTAGGAATGCCCGCCCAATTCCCCTCCCTCTGTTTCCTTCCCTTACCTTTTGTGATGGATATCGCGGAAGTTTTCGCTGTGCCAGACAGGCTGGCTCGCTCTCTGGCGGGTTTTTTTGGTTTTTTTGGCTTTCGCGGACATCTAAACCCCTGTTCGTTTTTTTTTCTGTTATGCTCCCTCTTTAATATTCTCTCCCGGATTAGCGGACTTACGCCACAAGTTTTGCCGGTCCCTGGTGGATGAGTCCCTTCGATCCCGCCTTCTCCGACGCAACGAATACTCCCATCCGTCGCTGGAGTTATTCCGAGACAATAGTGTGCTCTTACTCAGAGTTGCGTGGCTCATCCCCTTTCAGGTGTTTTGCCCAGGGGGCTGTAGTTTTTTTCTCAGCGGTCTTGCCCCCCCTTTCCCTTTTTCTAAGTCCCTTTTCTTTTATCTTTTCGTAAGGAAGACTACCCTCGCAGCCCGCTTCTCTGCCTTTTCCCTCGCGCCCCGGATACAGGCCCGGCTGTTTTTCCTGCCCTGGTGTTTTTTGACTTGCAATGGTGCAATCGGTCGCCGACCCTTTTTTCCCCCCGTCCCGTGAAGTGTCTCCCCCCCCTTTCTTTCGCCTTTCTCGCGGTCCCCCGAAGACGTTCTGCAGCCTCCTCCCTTTTTCGGATCCCAGATTTTTTCGTAGAGTTTCTGCCTTGTTTTTTCCGTCTTCATCCCTTTTGACCTCCCCAAACTGTCCCATTATGCTGCGAGTGGTTGATGCCGCTATAGATTTTCTTTTCTCCCCTTATCGCACGTCTCCCCTGCGGATCGCTCTGTCACCAATTGTACTGGAAGAACGAAGTGTTTTTTTCTGCCGCGATATTCTTCCCCCCCCTCTCCATTTTTCAAGGAAATTTATTTCTTCTCTTCTGCCATTCTCCAGTTCAGCATCTTCCGATGGGCCGTGGAGGTTAGGAAGTAATTGTTATGTTCTTCCTGACTGCCCCCCCTTTTCCCATCGGCGCTGCGCCCGGATATCCCCCGCCCCTTGTCTTGACCTTCTGAGTTTCTTTCCGCCTGCAGGGATCATGCCGGACTGTTCTCCCATTCCGGCTTCGTTGGTGACTTGATGTGAGTAGTGGAGGCTGATAATCTGCCCTTTTCTTTGCACGCGCCGCCCTTTTATTGTCGTCCTTTCGAAAGACTTCGCAAAGCTTTTTCTGAGGGGGCAACTCATGTCCCCGAAGCTGTCTTGGCCTTGAGGGCCTGTTCTGGCGACTGTCGGCGGTGTGCAACCACGTTGGAGTCCCCCGTAGCTTCCTATTCTTTCCCTTGAGCCTTCACCCCTTTCCCCACCCCTTAGCCCCAACCCCCCCTTTCCTGGACGGTCTTTCTCGGTCCGTAGTGTAGAACAGCTTTATTAGTGAAGTGGCACGGGATTCTCGTCCTTTGGGGACCCGTTTTTTGTTTCGTTCAGTATTTTTGCGGCTCATCCCCTTTCCTTGGAATCTGAGCCAGGCTTTCCCAGTCTTTCCCCTTTTTGGTCAAGCTATTTGCATTCACGTATTTCCCCTCGCGGCCGTCGCAGCAGACTTAAGTCCATAGGTTACTGACTGTTTCCCTCTCCTTCTTTCTCGATATCACAACAGCGGCAAATTTGCGAATGGGCTTTTTTGAATGTGCGACGGACTCTCGCGGAGATCAAGCTTCTGTTTACAGGCACTTCGGTTTTTTTCCCTCATGAGAAGTCCGGCCTATGTAAATGGAGTTCTTTACCGGATGCCGTGAGTTCCCCCTTCTTCTCGCATCCTTTTTCCTTGTTGACCTTGAGAGGAATCTAACGTCCCACTTTTTTTTTTGTTTTCACCTTCAAGAAAGTAAGCATGTGTTTGAGACGTGTCTTCTTTTCCTGCCTGTGAGATGCCTGCTAGAATAGGGCGCCTGATTTGTCTCTTTTTCTGGTGGCAGCTTTTTTCCTGCTTCGATCACCTGTTTGGGAAAGCCTTCAAACCCCTTTGGAAGAATTGCCCCCGCTCCTAAAGCTTTTCTTTCCTTGTCCGCCTGCCGAGAACCGGTGCCAGGGAGAGGGGAAACACACACTGTTGCCGTCCAAGCGCAGATTTTAGGACCCAAATTTTAAGACGTGCCTTTCGGCCAAGGCCTCCGTTTTTTTTTACTCCAGCCGTTACAGACGTCCTTTTTTCCTCGACTTGTTTGAGCCTCGAATGCGGCCTCGAGCAGAGTCTCCCCCTGGTGATTACCGGCTCCTCCCTATCATCCTTTAGTCCCCCCCCCGGACAATCGGTCACCCTCTCTTGACGACCTCAGGAGAAAATTAGTGCCCTCCCTCCCTCCTGAGGTCCTGTATTGAGGCCAGACAGGGCGCGTTTTTTTGACTCTCTCAGTTCCGGCACTTATGTTTTTCGGATCAAGGTTTCTCCCGAGAGCTCGTGTTTTGGCTACTGAGATTGGCTCCACTGCTGCTCTCCTGCTTTGGTCCACCATTAGTCTGTGGGCGTTACTGTTTCAGACCCTTTCTACCCTTCACCCTCTGTTTAATGAGACCCACCGATGGGTCCCTTAGCACAGATTAGCGATCATGCTTCTTTTCTTACCTTGTCTTCGGCAACCGCCAAGACTTCACGACTACGGTTCTCCCCTGTGGTGTAACCCCCCGGGTAGGAGTTTCCGATTGCTCCCTCGCTTTCCCACCTTTCCTTTGGCCGACACACCGGGCGTACATCTTTTTTCCCCGCATTCCGGAGTCCCATTTAAGCGTTCCTTCCGGCAAACTGTTGCGTCCTCCCCCCATGGATACGGACCTGAACCGGCCCGAGGAACCCTCCACAAAGTTTTCCCCTTTCGGTTACAACTCCGTAGAGTCGCAGGACAGTGTCTTCTCCCCCCCACCCCCTCTTGTCGGGACCTGCCGGAGTCCCTGCGGTCAACACACCTGTCTTTATAGGGTTCCCCCTTCCGTCGGTCACGAAATCGGCATCCCCCCCCTTTTTCGGGCCGGTCACCTTTGCGTGCTGGAATAACGGCCCCCCAGTTTTCTTTTCCTCCTACTCCTTCGGCCCCGAACCCCTGACAGACCTGGTCACCTTCTCTGCACTATAGTACGTGCCTTCCTGCCCGTCTTTCCAGATCCCCCCCCCACCCACCGGAGGCGCCTTTCCGGGTCAAAAGCATGTTCGCATTGCTTTCCCCCTTCCCTTCTGTTCCCCCCAGTCACGTACGCGGCCTGTTCCAAGTTACTTTTCTTGCTCTTTCATGCTAAGTTTTGAACGAATAGTAGTCGCTCTTAACAAGCTCACCCTAAGAACACAATCGTGACGTCCCCTTCCCCCCCTTTTTCTACGTGCCCTGATGCTTCCCACCCCCCCACCCACCCACAAACCCCAACCCCACCCAACCCCAACCCACCACCCCCCCCCCCGCATGCGTGGGTTTGCCCAAGGCCCTCCCTCCGAGGCCTTTTTTCCAGCGGGGCTCTTTTTCTCGTACTGTTTCCTTCTTGCTTTCAGAGGAGTTTCGTGCTCCCCTTACGGCGTTGAGGAGTCACCCTTTTTTTTTCGATCGCGGGCTAGGATAATCTCCCTTCCCCTCCCGGGCTCCCCCTTCTCCTTTGCCGCGTCTTCTTATTTCTCTTTTCCCTCTTCCTCAGTCTTGGTGTGTAGTTTCCTCTACAGAAAGTGCGAATCTCCTTTGATCCTTCCCCCCCTTCGTCGATAGATTTCTTCTCCGATTCGTACGACCCACTGCTTTTTTTCTGCCCCCCTCCTCCCCTGGGTGTCTCCCACATCTGAATTTGACGGGGACGTACTTCTTACCACTCGCATACGGAGGTTTCTTTTTTTCCGCAGCTGACGTATTGATGTGCTTTAGCCGGGATGTCTTGCCCTGCATCGGTGAACGTTTCAATTAATGACTGTCCCCCGCTTTTCCTCTTCCCAGGTGTTGGGAGCGTGTCTGAGCGCAAACATCCAGTTCGGTGTTCCCGTAGATTCTGCCCGCCTCCTCGCTGATGTTTGAAACGCTGGTCCGTTTGACGGTAGATCTTCTTTTCAGGTTGCCCGCCACTCTTTCCGACCCATTGCTGTGTTTCACTCCCTTCGAGCCTTGGTGTTTTCTAGGTGAACGCTCTTCTTTACCAGGGCCCCCCTTATGGCTGGCGGTGATTGGCTGCGTCTTTCATTTTTTTCCTTTTCGGTCCCGGCGTTTCCCAATCCTTATTCCTTTTGCGGACTAGAGTTCGCAACCTACGCCCTAACGAATTTTTGGATAGGCAGATTGCGGTTCCCGACTTCGGTCGTAAGCTCTCCTCCCGGCCTTTTTTTTCCGACTGGAGGTTTCCGAGGGCCGGTCCCCGAGCCCCCCTGGAGTCCTTGGGCAGTTCCTCCAGTTTTTTTTTTTTTGTTTTCCCTGACAAAGGGGAAACCTGTCTTGTACTACGACAGAGGGCTACCTGCCCCCGTCCCCCTTCTCTTTGAGTTCCGGTTCATCGCCTCCTTTGCTCAGCATCTTCGCTAACCAATATCTGCCCTTTTACAGGCACGGCCTCCGTTCCTCTGTAGTTCTTTCCTCGTTCCTTGTGGCCTTATGGCAACTTTCACACGACGTACCCGTTTGTTTGACCCCAGTGACGACGCTTCTTTTTAGCGTTCTTTCGCTTTTTTTGAAGCAAGCACCACTTTTTCTTCTCAATGTATTAATACGGTTCTACAGTTTATAACATCTAGTTTTTTTCTCGGTCTTGCCGTCGATTTGTGGTGTCGAGTCTCTTTCGCTATTATAAAATGTTGAAGAAAACGCTTTAGAAGTTATTCTCTCTTCATTTTTTTATGCTCGACGCTAGATGGGAAGATTGCTCCGACTGCCACTTAATCCACTGTCTAATTCTTTGGACGCTGCCCTCCCATGCTGTAACCTGTTCCCTCCTTTTCCTCCCCCTCGGATGATCCCTCGAGTTGGCTCATCCATTCCCCTGTAGGCTTTCTCGGCCCAGCGCTGAATCTTTTTTGCCGATTTTTGTGCTTGGTGACGTACCCCCCTGCGCATCTTTCTTTTCATTGCTCTTAGTTGGCAGGACTCGCTTTCCCTCTTCATATAGACATCCGTTGAACTCGGCTTTGGTTGCTTCCTTTGCTTTATCTCCTTTGGCTAATGAACGTATTTTATTTTGTTCCCTTTTCAGAGTTTGTCTGATATGGAAGTCTCCAGCTTTTGGGTTCTTTCCCTTCCTTCGGCATGGCGACCGGTCTCTTCAGAAGCCCGTCGCACGCTTCGTGACGGGTTTCCCCCCGATATTTTTTTTTCCCCGCAAGCACGTGGGACCTTTTCTGCCGTTCTTTTCTTTCCCTCCTTTCTCCGGCTTGTGTGAAAACCTAACCCCCCCCCCCCCCCCCCCCCCCCCCCCCCCCCCCCACCACCCTCGACGAAAACCTTCTCACCTTTCTAGAGATCCTTCAGTCTCCTCGGCAGTAAAACGGCCCTCCCCTTTCCTTCCTTCCTCGACTGTCGTGCGCCGGGGTCAGAACCTTCGTCCGGCCGTTCCCTTTTTTGAACATAGCGCCGTCGTTAATTTTCTCCGCGGCATGGTCATTAGCTCTTTTTTCAGGAATTCTAATAATAATGGACTACGTTCCTCCCTCTTTTTCTGTGGTCCTACGCGTCTTCGTCGAGCACATAACGGCCCACTAGGTTCTCCTGTGGTAGACTCTTTCCTCTTTTTTTCCTCACACTCAAACCCCCCCCTTCATCCTCGTTTTTGTTTTTTATCTCTTACCCCAAAACCGGTCCGCCTTTGTTACGCGAATGCTTACTTTTCTATGATGGACGTCGTACCTTTTTCCCAGAGTTTTTTGGGTACAGGGTTTGAGCCTACTGGAGACAGTCCTTCTCCCCTCTTCCCCTGACGACTGGTCCGGGTCGAATGTCTCCGGCACGCCCTCTGCGATTTTTGATCATTTGCTTCCTTCCCGTGCACCACTATTTCTCCCTTGTGCGACCCGCCCTTTTTCGATCCCCCCTTTTCGGCCGTGTGATTTTCTGTTCATTTCCTGGTGACTTATGAATTTCTACTAATTGGCCTCCCCTCCTTTTTTTTCAACTCCGGCGCATTGCCTCCCGCCCCGGTCTCTTGTCCACAGCTATCTTTTCCGCCTTTCCCTTCCGCAATGTCGTCTTTTAGACTTGACTGATTCCGATTGAATAAAAGCACTGCCTCCTCTTTTTTCCGATTTCCGGCACCCCCCTGCAAGCGTTCTGGCGTCCCTGCGAGGGTACTAAATCTTCAGGCGGCGTCTGTTTTTCTTTCTTCCACCTTAGATATAAGAATGCCCGGTCACGTAAACTTTGCTTCTGCCATTACGAACTTTTTCGGCAGCCTACCCACTTCCTCGGCGCGCTTCCCCGACCTTCAGCTGCGAACATACATACATACGGAGGTCTTTTTCTCAGTTTCCCTTTTTTTTGCGCTTTTCCATTTTTGGCTGACGGGGCTTTCGCGTGGCCAGTTAGTGACATGATTCGTGTGGGTCCGTGCGATTCGGGCTAAATTTTTTCCAGGCGATGCTTCCTGTCACCCTTTCTCCTTCTGTTTTTTTTTTAACCAGGGGAGGCCGATCGCGACCCGCCCCCTGCACCTCGCCGTCACACGCGACCGTTTTTTTTTCCCTTTAGCACCCCGAACTCCGTTAAGGGAGGTTTCTTAGGGTTCTTCGTGCACTCAACGAACCAATTTTTCCTGTGCGCCACTGCACCGTTTGTTCAAACCCCCCCAACCGGGTTCCGGAGTTTTCCCGCGTGCATTCCCATTGATGCGTTTTGTTTTCTTAAAACCCCCTCTTTTCGGCGCCTTGCTTCTGTCACTGCGTCGGCCGGATTACGTTAAGCGTGCTGATAAATTCCGGGAATTGCCCTTTCAAGACCCCCCATGTTCCTTCCCCTGTGTTCGGGAACTCTAGTCGAGTACCGCCCTTTTCCTTTGCGGGACACTGACTGATTTTTTTTTCGTCCTAACGAGACTCTCGTTTTACCCCCGGGTATAGGGCATTCCTCTGTCCAGGTTTTTCATAAGGCCCTTGCTATGGCTCTTTCCCGGGCTTCTTTTCATCACCAGTTTAGTTTTTCCGCGTGTGTGATGGCACAGCTATGTCCCCCGCCACAGGCCTACGGGATTCTCCTGCCCCGCGTTTATGTCCCCCGACCCCCCCATGTCTTAGTAAGAAGCTCATATCCCCTCCCCGCTTTCTTTTTCTCCCTGCTTCCCCCCTTTTTGCAACTTTCCCTGCTCCGAACACCCCAACCCGGCGCTCCCCTCACCCCCCTTCGAACCACCTAATTTCTCCCCACCTATGCCCCCCCCCCCCCTCTTTTTAACTCCCCCCTCCCCCCCCCCCTTCCCCCCGACCCTTCTATCCCCACCCCCCTCTACGACTCCCCCCCCCCTCAACCCCCTCCCCCCCCCCCTACCTCGGTATCCCCCCTCCCTGAACTCGTCCCCGCTCTTCCCACGTCCCGCTCTGCCCCCGCCCCACCACCTTACCACCCCCCTCCACCCCCTCACCGCCTGTCCCCTCCACTCTCACTACCTCACCACAACCCTTGTTTCATCCCTATCTTTCCCCACCCCCCCCCTCACCCCCCCCCTTACAAGGGTTCCTCCTCC
>Ga0179593_1334195_pt1 | contig 15111 bp, 22 predicted proteins | sample CZODoug2_1_08_16_FD_185931 | JGI IMG/M metagenome (GOLD analysis project Ga0179593, IMG submission 185931) | Vadose zone soil fungal communities from Angelo Coast Range Reserve, California, USA - CZODoug2_1_08_16fungal (PacBio error correction) | ecosystem: Environmental > Terrestrial > Soil >... | reverse complement strand
CAAATGTTGGCTGTCCGGATTTCCTGTTTTAATCGACCCACCATAAGACTCCATTGCCCTTCTATTTTTTACTTCTAAACTTCTCTGTATGCTAAAACCACCTCCCTTCCCGTAGACCCCCCTTCTTCCGCTGAGCCTGTCACCAGTCTGGCGGCGACGCATCCCTTCACCATCTCTCCCTCCAATGTCCTGCTGTCACAATGAATCCAAGGTCCACCCACTGAAGTGGTAAACTCACTTTCCTTTCTGCTACTATCCAGATATCAGTCCCCTACTGCACTGATTAATACTCACTTCTCTGGACCAGAGACCCTTCCTGAAGTTCATTTTTGCAGGTTCTGGGACTTCCCCTTCTTTTGTTCTCACCCCTTTATGGACCTATCTTTTGCCCTCCTTCGTCTCCTGTTCCTACTCTTCATATTTTCAGATCGGTTTTCTGTTTAAAAATTTTAGAGCATCCCTTGCTCCCTGCACCTTATCCATAGTGTAAGCACTTTGAGCATCTCTTTTTGCCCTCTTTTGCCTTGAATACACCATGATTCTTTTGGCCGCTTTTTGGTCCCCGAACGCTGCGCTACACTCTCTCTCCGGTTCGAGTATCCAGTGTTTTTTAGTCTTTTCCCTTCCACCCTATTATTTGTTCCGACGTCTTCCGCAGCCGCGTCGTGACGATCCAGCTTTTCAGCTCTTATCCCTCCGATTCCTTCCGCGACATGTGTGACATTTGGTTAGCACTCGCGTCCCCTTCCTCCCGTTGCCTCGTTGCACTCCCTCCCCGATGACCACCTGCGACCCTTTTTAGACCTACCCTGCTGCCTCGCGCCACGCTGCCACACCGTGCCCTGTTTTCCATTCCTTATGCAAAAACGACCTTCCGCCCGTCCCGCTCTGGTGTCAAACTTGTGTTTTCCGAATATATTATCTGTCCCCTTCGGAATCGCCAACACCACACTTCAGCTGTGAATCTCACTAGCTCACTTCCTTCTGAGATCTCTCGCCTTAAAAGATTGCAGGGCTCTTCGTCTTACACTCAATCACCTTCAATTACCGGCCAGATGTCCGTTTGTCCCTTTCATTTCCGGCGGCTGGGTCTAATGTGCCCCAACGATTTTCATGACTCCCCTACCCCTTTCCCCCCGTCGCCGTATACTTCGTCTCTCCAACTTCCCCGATGGTCGCCCCCCCTTACTCCTTATGGTTTTCAATCTGACCCAAAACCAATTGCCCCTTTCGCCAATGGTCGCCCCCCCCCCTCTGCAGATAGCGTAGCTTCTTTGAGCTTAATTTAAATCAAAAGCATTCATTGTGTGCTCGTTTTTACAACTTATCAATCCGAGTTCCCTCTTTGTGTTTACTTCCAAACCGGACCGTTATCCCCCTTTCTCACTCACTCTTTACCCCCGCGCCGTAAAGTCGGCAGCCACGGCTCCCCAGCACCCCACTTTCCCCATCTCTATCTTGCTCTTAACCCCCTCCAGCCCTTTTTTCAACTTTTCCTTTCATCCTTCCTACTCCCCCTGACTTCTCGTACAACCCCCCCTCCTCCCACGTTCCGAGTCAGACGATTAAGCTCGTATCGTCTCTCTCTGACTTCTATCTATTCCGACAGACCACAAAGACCCCCTTTCGTATCACATCCTCCCCCTAAATTGTTTTTGTCTAGTTTTTGCCCCTTACTAAACCGTCATCTCTTTCAACCTTTTGCTTCAGGTTGTATGTTTCACCCCCTGACTCCTCTCGGTGTACTCCTTTTAGGTTTGTCTCCCCTAGCATTCCTGTGACTTACCTGCCCCATTTCCGTTTCCTCTTCCCTAACCATTTCCGCCCCTGGAGCTCGGTTGGTGCACTTCCCGTATTTCCTTCGACGATGTAGGTTCGTTTTTTCTTTTTTCCCGAATCCCCCTGATTCGCCTGTTAGCCTTCCCTTTTATGACCACTTTTCCCAATCCCATCCAATCTCTGCAATCACTGTCTCTCCTTATACCCATATTAGCCTCGGAACCACTTTTCAATTACTAATCTTTTTCATCCCACTCGTCCGTCTCTCTCAAACATAAAGTCTTCCTTCAACTCGCCCCATCCCCCTATCTGTACAATTACTCTCTCTACACTATCTCTACCCCTCTTCTTGCTGATTTCATCTTTCTATATTTTACCCCAAATTCTCATCTTACCTCTATCCCTTTAGTTTTTGTACTTTCTTTCTATCATCTCTCTTTCCCCAAATTTTATTTTAATTCATTAACCCCCTCTATCTGGTCATCCCTCCAACTACGTCCAATACCTTCGCTCCCCCACTTACTATCACTATCTAAAGGCCACTTCCTAGATCCAAACTATCTCAACTACCCCTCTCTTCTGCTTTCCCCCTCCTCCCCCCCCGTTTGGTACGATTGATTCTACGCTAGCGAGTAGTTGAGACGGGCTAGAGTCATTCGGCCCCCATGCGGTCTATCCCTTCCTTAGCGCGAATGCTTTTCCTTCGGGACTTCCTTTCTTATTTCCATTCCCGGCTCCCCTGACATCTCTTGAACCATTTCTGTCACCTCTCTCGTCTATAATATCTCCTCCCGCCTTCTATTTCTCTTTCATCGTCTCCTCCCCCATGCCGTCGGCCCTCGTATTTTTTTCGTTCGTACTTGTCGCGGCTTGAGTCTCCCCCGAACTCTGGGCATTTTATATAACGATCTAAGTCTGCGCCTAGTCAAGCGATTGCCCTCCACACGTGCGAACCCTCCTTCGATGAAGCACTCCTCTGTGGATCTACCCAGGGCTGCGCCGTCTACGGCAATTGAATATTGGAAACCCCTTTATAGTAAACTGCAGCTTCTACCATCTTTCCCCCCCTCCACTGTTTTTCCCTCTTCCAAACCCCCTCTCCGCTCCTATTATGCTCTCATCCCTCTTCTTTGAATGGCCCCTTCCATTTACTAGGTAGAGCCTTACAGCTGGGCATGCGCTGAAATCATGTACCCCTAAGGGTACCCCGCGGGTAACTTTTCCAGCGTTTCTTTTTTTTATAAGCCAACGTTAGCGATCGATCCTGCCCTTATTCTCATTTTTGAAACCTCTGCCTTGACCTATCTTTTGGTCTACTGAGGAAGATCCTGCCTTTTTTATTTGGGGACCCCTACTTTTCTGTTTTGCTCACTCTCCTCACGCTTTTTGCTACTTTCCTCCTCCTATCTTTTATGCTTAACTCGATTCACAGGAATTGAAGAGTCAGACACTGTTTAACTCTCCCTGCTTGTCTTTTGTGTCGTTTCTCTTGTCCGTTCTACGGCTATCCCCGTTACTTTATTTTCCTTCGTCGACGGGGATAAGCTTACTTCCTCTTTTTTTTCCCCCTTCATCCCCCCCTCTCCCCTACCCCTCTCATTCAGAGCTAGACTACGGGATGATCCTTTTTCTTATAAGGACATTTTTTCAACATTCTCTCACTTCCTCTGACCTTTGTATCCTTTATTTGCACCCCTGCATCCCTACGATCCATTGCATTTTCTACACATTTTTTTTTTTTTTTATCCTCCTTGTACACTTTTACCACTCTTCGCTCTTGCCATGGACGTTTCGTCGCATGTTCAGGCCTAATAAGGTAAATGGATTTTTCTCTCCTTTCAGAGCCGTTCTTAAATATTAGGCCCCCAGTTTTGTCTTCCCCATCCCCTTTCTTGATGACTGTGCTCCTAGACTCTATAAACTATGTGTTTCTGTGTGCTTTCTTGCCGATCCATTTCATTGGAAGTTTACGGCCCCTCCTGGGCCCTGCCTCCTTTGCTATTCACACCTTTATCATGGAGTTAGTGCTTCCCGGTGGTAGCACAGTCTTTTTTTGGCGTGACTGCGGTATGGCTCACCTCCCCCGTTGGTTCTCTTCCCCCCCCAACTGTTGCCACATCAAGCATCTGTGATAGCCTGCCGACTCGTGATTTGCGCTCAGAAGTTCCTGCCCTCCTTGATGGAGCTTTTGCACTTTTTCCCTTTCTTTCTTGGCTAGTTGCAGGCTTTCACTCCAGTCGTCTTTCCCCCCCCCCTTCGTCGTGTGGCAGGCGTCATTCTCGTCGGGTCTTCCAGTGACGCCTCGGGCGCCCGGCTCCCCCCCCGCAAACTTTTAACCAACGTACTCTTTTGACTGCATTCTCTACCTGCACTCGCCGTAGTCCTGTCCCTCCTTTCTTTTTTTCCCGGCACAGCGGGCGGCGTTCTTTTTTTTTTTTTTTTTTTTATTTTTTTTTTTTTCATTCAAAGAGAGTCAGACAGACATATTTGTTCGGTGTCCGCATCTCCTCTTTACCGCCCTCTGACACTAATAAAATACTAGCAGTTGTTCCTCTCTTGCCCACAATCCGATATCTCCCCAGGAGACCTCCTTCTTGTTCTTACTGCCTTTTCCCAGGAGGAAATTGATTTTATCACTGAGGTCCCCCCTCAACGTGTGAGCCTTCTCCGAGCTTCCAGTCCCCCCTTTCATGTGGATAGCACATGACCCGCTTTATTCTTCTCTCTGTTAGTCCCCGACTCCTGACGCCCAGCGCCAGTTGCCCCCAAGTTGCGTTGCCAGCTTGACAACTCTTTTTTGTCCCTTGCTCCCATGTGAACGCGAGCTTTGGTGCATTTGCAGTTCCGAAACCTTCCCTTTTTATGTGTCTGTTCGCGCGTGTTTTTTGTTCCTTCTTTGACCGCTAAGCTTGCTCCGTGCGATGTCGCTTTCAGCCTGCGTGATGTGGCCACACTTTTAAGTTTCCCTTTTTTTCTCTTTTCCCACTTCCCCAACTTTTGCCTTAAATTCCCTTGGCAACCAGGGAAGGTCTTAGACTCCCCACGCGCCCTCGTTTTTTTCCCAGATCCCCTCGGTGTTATGACTTTGTCACCTTCTATTTCGCTTTTTGCTGTTCGTCTGCCCAAACAGAGTCACTCTTTCTTATAGGCAGGGTTTGCCTTGCGTCCTTTCATGGGTGCTTTTCCCCATCGAATTCCAGTGCCATCGAACGTATATTCTTTTTTCCTTTTCTTGTCGCCTCTCCTCCCTTTTATAGGTGTTTTTGACCGGACGCCTGAATATTATACTTTTCTCTTCCCGTTAGGTTACTTCTGACCAGTTTCTCTACACATCGGCCCCGTTTCCGATTAGTTCCCCGCTTCCTTACAACAGAGCTAAGACAGTCGACACATCACTCACCCGGACCGTCCCTTTTTGACAATCCCCTGAAAGCGCTCGCCCCTTCCCCTCCTTTCTTGTCGGCAAATCAGATGTTCACAAAGGTGCTTTTCTGGCACCTTTTTTCTTATCTCCAGAGAATCTTCCACTGGGTTCTCCCCCCCACCGTTTACACTCCCCTTCATCTACTGCACTCCTCCGTCGATCACTGCTCTCCTTTTCCCCCCGAAAGATCATGACCCTCTCCCTTAGTTGCCCATCCCCCCCATCGTTTGTAGGTGATTCGCTCTCTTTTTTTCCTTATTTTCCATCCACATTTCCATGAAAATATTTTTTTAGACTTGTCTTGGCGCTTCCCAACTGCCTCTTCCTGTCGCTTTGTTCCCGTCCCGTCATCTTCACCGTTTTTGTCGTCCCTTTTTTTTTTGTAATTTTCTCCGGCTCCCCCCCCATCCCTATTCCACCTCTCCATCTTTTTCCCCCTCCTTTTTCCTCTTCTAACCCATATCCTTTTGTGTGGGTTACGCTTCTTTCCACTCTTTTCTTCATTCCCTTTCTCCCTTATTGGCTCTTTGTCCTAACTTTTCTCTGACCTTCACACGCTTGTGTTACCCGAACATTTCCCCGACTCTCTTTTTACCCCGTCTTCGTGACCATGCTCCCCTAGGCCGATCAGTCCCTGCTTTTACTTTCATGACCCATTGATTCTTTCTACCCCATTCCCCTATTGCCATTCACCGTCCCTGCCTCTCCCGTCATACAGTCCCATGTTCTCTTCGCCATCTCCGTTTCTTAGGCCTATCGTTTCTCCTCTTATCACCCCTATCCCTCCTCCCCTTGTGCCGGTCGACCATATATTCCCATTCTCAACTCCATTCTCATGCGTACCTCCATGTCCCCCTCCACCCTCCGCTATTCCCGCACAGACATATGATTCACCTCCTCCTTCCTTGTTTCTTCTTCTCACCATCTCAATTTTGAACTTTTTTCCACACACTCTAAGTCCCTATCTTATTATCCCCAATTTGTTTTTTTTTTTTCAACACCCCCAACATCCTTCTGTGCTCTTGGTCCTTCTTCCGGGAATCGCAGATAAACTTAAGTCCCCTCTTCATTCGCCTGTCCCCCCCCCCAGCCCTCGTTTCTTCTATGACTTCCCCTACCAACCTGGTCGAACCTTCACCAATCTCCCCCCCCTCCCTTTTTTCACACTCACCGTGTTTCAGATTGTCTCTATTCTTAGGATCGACCCATGTTTAAGAGTTATCTTACACCTTTTTTTCTTGTTACCCTCCATTTCAATCAACTCTTTCGATTAAACCTGCTGCTCTCACACTTATCGTGGCTGTTGAATACAGTACGGATTGGTACCCTCCAGAGCTGTCCAAAGACCCCCGTTAGACCGTCCCCCCTTGCTCCCCCCCTTCTCGCCACACTTTCACCGCTGCATGCTAGATGTGCCCAGGCTCAGGGCTGCAGCAGGACAGGATATGCGCACCCACCCCCTCTCCCTCACCTTCAAAAGACTTAGTTCAAACCCTCCGCCCTGATAGAGTGGTTGAACTCCCGCCGTTTAAGTCTCGGTGAAGACCCCTTCCTCCAACCTATCTATACGCCCTTCCCCTCTGTACCCCCTGTTTGGTTTTCTTTTTTTGTACGTCCTTTTCTCACGTCACCCGCAACGAAAAGGGCCTTGGCAGGAATCTCGGACTTTTTCCCCCCCTCCATCTCTAACACCCCTTCCCTACCTTCTCCCCACTCCCAATCCCAAATCGTTTTTGCGATTCATTTCTTCTCCTTTACGGCGAAGTCACGCCACTTCCTACTCGATTTCTTCCTTCCTTGTCTCTCTCCCAGCCATCTGTTTTTGTTCATTGTCTTTCCTCTCCATATTCTCCTCCACACGCACCTTTTATCCTTTGTGCTCGGCCTATTTTTAGTGTTAGTCCCCACACAAAAGAAACTCCCCCTGCCCCTACGCGCCCCCTTCCTCTCCATTAGAGTTCGATCCCCTAGCCTTCTGCCCTCTTTATCATGACTCTTTAGTTGTCACCAGGTGTTAGCCCCCCTTTGTCCTCCCCTTGACCATTTTTTTCATTCTCACACGTCTTCTGTTCTGCCTGACTTCGTCTCCCCCCCCCCTATTTCGTGCTCTATTTCCTTTTTGCCCAATTCCATTTTTCCCATTTCCCTCCCTACGACCTTCTTCCTCTTATGTTCTGGCACCAGAAGTGGCATTATCTTCATTCGTTTTGTCCGCACCACGTGTACGATTAGTGTCCTCCTCCCCTTCTCCTCCCTTGTGTTTTCCCCCCAATACGAATTGATTCTTAAAGTCCTTGAAGGATGAAAGGATACCCCCCTCACCTTCCGATCGCGTGATCCCATCTTCCCCTCTTACTCCCCTGAGTGACGGACTTCCAACGTTTTTTTGCTTTCAATTTCCCTATTCTGCGCTACCGGAGAGCAGACACCTTGCGCGGCTCTACCTTTCTCTGTTTCATTGCCCGCCCCCTTCAATTGCCTTTCTGCTTTCCTTTCCCTTTCCCTTCTCTCTGGTTTTTCTAAATTGTCTTCCGCCTCCTGTTCTTGTGATCACCTTCCTTCCCCAAAGCTGATATTCTCTTTTCTCCCGTCCAACTACTTCCAACCCTTTCTATTACTGAGAGACCATTTTTCCCTTACGTCTCCTCCCTCCCCCACTCTCCCGCCCCCTCTCCCTCCTTTTTATTTTTTAGTCTCACCTAGAATATGTACAGTTACTCCCCTCTGACCCTCTTGTTCCCCCCCATTCTGCTAGTTCTATTAGTTCTTCCTTTATTTTCTTTCTTCCTTCCCCCTTTTTTGTCTTTTTGGTGTACTTCCTTCCCCGCTTCCCCTTGGTCGTGCATTTTAACAGTCCCTCGAACGCTTACCCCCCTTTAGATAACGCCTCTCCGCCCTTTTCCAATTTGAGGTAGATCCTACACCTGTCTCCTATTCCATTTCCCTCTCTCCTGAGATTTTTCGCAGACATGTACTCTCTGCATGCTCGCCTCCCTTCTTTTCCCGACTGGCCCCGTGTTATTCTTACCGCGTCGCCGTTTTCCTTCCGCCGGCGAAGCGTGTCTTAGGACACCCAATACAGGATTCTTCCTTGGCTAGCGGCATTTTGACTTTGCGTCATCTCTTTCCCTCTCCCCTAAAGAGTCACATGATTGCTATCCCCTTTAACGCTGCCCCCCTAACCGTCCCGGTCAACGTCGTCGCTCTTTTACCCCCTGCACTGTGAGGTCCACTTCGCCTTCCGGGCATGCCTCAACTTTTCATATCCGTCCCGCTTCTACCCACGTCCTTGGTTTTTCACTTTGTCCCCCCCCCTGTTAAGCCAGACTTACCACTTCGCTTCTATCTCCGCTAAACACGGACCAATTGCCCATTCTATCGCGCTTTTGATAACATCTCCGCTTTTTTTCTTTGGTGGTTAACCCTTGTCTCTTTCTCTCCGCTCCCTCTCCTCCCTTTCATACTTCATCCGGACCGGCTCGAGTCCTTTTCATTCCCTTTTCTTCTTGTGTGATTAACATGAGCCCTTCTGCTCTCCTACTTTTTTTTGACGTTAATCCCGTCGTCTTTGCCCCGTGGCTTTCCGTACTCACGTTTGGTCGCCATTATCCCACTTAGGCTTTTTTCTCTTTCTTTCGGTGTAGAAAGGCACCCGTGTACCGCGCTGCTTCATTATTTAAGTCAGTCCCCCGCTCCATGCCATCTTAGTGATCAAATCATCCCTTTTCTTAGCAGTATATCTTGTGGGACGTCAATTAAAAACTGCTCCCCTTTCAACGCCAGGTTAATCTTTGTCGACTTATATCTTTTACAATTAATCCGGGCTGCCAGGGATTTGTTCCAGGACTCCACACCCCGATTTGTAGGGAGATCCCCAATTTTCGTCCTACCGTGTTTATTGTGAGCGCAACCCCCGGAGTGTGAAGCCATTCCAGTGGGACTTTCTCCCCCGATCGTTTTTTTCCCCTCTCGTCCAGAGGACGTTACTTTGCCCACATAAAAAAAACCTCCCAACGTGTTTTTTTTCGACACTTCTTGCCCCATGTCATGTATTCGTCGCTTTGCAGTAACCTAAGAGCCACCCTTCTCTTCTAACCTTCTCCGTTTTGCTACAATCAACAGATTTGGTGGTGGGCGGAATTTACGCCCCCTTAATACTCCCATTCTCACGTTTCGACACAAATTCACCCATCCTTGCCATCCCCCCCCAGACTTACTCGTCATTCCCTCACTCCTTCCCCCTTTTCTTTTTATTTGTGTAACTTTTGCAGTTCCTGGTATCTTCGATTACGTTTTAGACCACCTGCTCGTGGCCGGTGCGGCCTCACCTTCCTCCTTTCCCCAATTAATTCCGCAACGATGTTTCCTGCTTCCCCCGCCTTCAACCACTTTGTCGGTTCTTAGTGTTCGATATGGGTCATCGAGTTTTGTTCTCGGGCAATTTCTTCTTTCTATCATTTCCTTCCGGTGATTTTCACGTCGCAATTCCCGCTCAATTCTGGTTCGTGTTTCTCAGATGAAAGGAAAGCACTAGTCACCGCCCCATACACCCGTGCGACGCCCCGGATGCGACACCCCCTTTCCCTACCACAATTTCTGAGCACAGACTTTACTTAGTGTTCTACGTGGTGAGATCCCCCCCATAGCCTTCTGTGCACTATCCTTTTCAGGCCTAAAGGTTCCTCTTTGTCCTTCATGGATCTCTACTAGTTTTTTACTTTCTTCCTATTCGTGTCTTTTAGTTCCCGATCTGACTACCTGCCATTTGGGGTTCCTGAGTTTTTCGCAGTTTTTTTTTTTTCCGTAGCCTCACATTTCCCCTCCCCTTCCGCCCCTATGGGCTTGGAGCGAATTGTTTCTTCAGTAAATCTCGAAAGTCTCTACTCCTCGCTGTGCATTCGCCGCCGTAGCGGGACTGGCCCTAGTCTTCTTTTGCCCTGTTCGAGTTCCCCTTCCACCCCTCTACGAATCATGGTTGTCCCCGTATGACACATCGAGTTGTTATGACCTTTGCGTTGTTCTTGGTTTTCGTTTTGCAGTTCTTTATTTCCCCTCCTGTTCCGTAGTTCTGTTTTTATGGATCTTTATATCCAACCCTGCGGTCGGTTGTAACCTTCTGTTTCCCCCCCCCCGCCTCTCCCCTGGCCCCCCCTGCCTCTTCCGATGGTGATTCCAGTCCGATGTTTTTGACTCATCTTCCCAGTTCACCTCTCTTCCTCCCCCTTATGTTCTCGCTGGATAAACCCGATTTTCCATTCCCTTCCCCTGTCCTCCAACCAGTTTCAACAGACGTCGACGCGGTTCCGCCGTCCTTTTTATCTCCCCACTCACCGCATCCCCATTGCGGTGGAGTAATCCTCAGTTTTCCCCCCCGTTCCTCGCACGTAGTGTTCAATCTCTTCTTTTCCCCCCTTTTGGTCCTCCCCGTCATGAATCGCAATTCCGATCCCCTACCTTTACCCCCAATGTGACCTACTGTCCTTATTCCTTCTCTTCCGCTTTCCTCTGTTCCAGATTCACGATGACGCAAATGTCCCGCGACGCAGTCCCCCTCTTGCCTGCATTTTGTGCTTTCATGGGTGCCCCGGCAAAAATGGTGGTCACTCTGTTTGCCCTCCCCCAACTTTCCGCTTTGACGTCGATGTACGAACGACATCGCAGACCGTGTGGTCTGCATCCCCCTTCCTTTTCATAGGGCTCCGGCTGGCGACCTTCGATGGTGCTCCCGACCCCGACCCTCGCGGCACTTTGGCCCTCTCTTCGGATTTTTATTCCCATTGGTGTTGGAACACCTTTAAATTCTCCGGGCGCGCCCTGATTTCCGGTCGTTGTTCTTTCCTCCCCCTACCCCGATATTCTTCTCCTCCATTGGTGAAAGACCTGCTCTGCTTTTCCTTTCTCACCTTCCCTTTTTTCTTACCGATCATCTTTTCCTTTCTATTTCTTATCATCCATCCTCATCTTGAGTTTTTCGCGACCAAGAAGTGCGTAACTTCTTCTGCATTCATTTCTCCCCTCCCTCCTCCCTCCCTTTTTTTCTAATGCCAGCTATCCCACCTCTTTGATTAGCCATACCTGCCACCCCCCTGTCTTCCGCCCCGTCCCCCTTGCGCTCACTAGCACTTCGCCGGAATTGCCCCTTTACCTCTTTCTCTTATCACCTTTCCGTTATATGTTCACCCTTACCCTTTCACCACCCAAAATTCTTTGTGCCCGACCCCCTTACGTTTACTACCTACTATTCCTGTCACCTATACTCCAGCCAGCCACTCCAATCAGGTTCTTTCTCTCCTCTTACAGGGAACTTTCCCCCATTTTGACTTCCCCTTTGTCTTTTTAACGTTTTATTTTATTCTCCGCTTTATCTTTCCTCTATGTTCCCCTAGCTAAGCATGACTTTTGACCTCCTCCGAACCCCCCCCCTCGGACGTACCTTCCCCTCAGATTGGTGCGAATATCCTTTTTTTTTCCGTTCTTCACTCCATTCAAAAAACCCCCCCCAATTCTCCCACCTTTCCTCCCAAATTCTCCCCTCCCAATTCCACCTCATTCAATGCTTTTTCTCTCCCGTTTCTTCTCTGGTCATTAAGGCCCTTTTGAGCACACCTCCTCACTCGTTTTTTCCCAAACAATTTTCTTTATCATCCTTTTTTAGCTGGCTTGTGTCTAAGTTGATTCCCCCCCGCTTTTCTCGTGTATATCTTTCCCCTAATCTTCCTCCCCCCACAACCGACCGACACCGGCTGTCCCTCCAACTTCCCCCCCTCCTCCTTTCGCGTAAACCAGATTCAGTATATACCGTGCCCCTTTTCATCGACTTAAGCTCCTTTTATTCTCATGGAAGTTGATACAAGAGTCAGACTCCCCCCCTGCTATAACTTTTTCTCTCCCCTCTCCTTTCCGCTGCGCCCTCTCCTCCCACCAAAAACGAAGCCCCCCCTTTCGTCTTCTCCCAGGCGCCGCGGTCTCAACTTGGAGGTTTCGATTGCCCCCTTGAACCAGTCTCTGAAACGTTTCTTCCCCCCTGTTCAGAGATGGTGCACCAGGCCCCTTTTTTTTTAGTCCCTTTATTCCTTGACCCCCCCTCTGACACCCTGGATTGCCCTTCATAAGCTTGGCCTTCTCCTTGTGCCTGTCCACTCCCGCCGCGGGCCTGCGGTCTCTTCCCTCATTGTCCGAGCCTTTGCCTTCCAAACTTAATGTTGCTGGTAGAATTCCCTGTTGACTTCCCACTTTTGCCAAATTCCTCCTTGCCGCCATGGCTGAAAGGATCCTCCAGGACCTTGCTGTCCTCTTCCCTTACTCTTCAGAATCTCCAGCACACGCTTTCGGGATAATTCCCAATTTCATTCTTTTACGTCCTTTCCATTTTTTCCCCGAGGCGTCCATCTAGCGTTCATCGGATGTCACCTTTTTCTGTCATTTCCGTGGCGATCCGAAATTGGACGTACATTCAGTATGGCTCTATTCTTACCTGAATCTTCTCCCCCGGTTTTCCTTTTTTTTCATAGCAGTCCCTCACACTTGTGAGGTGGAGCCTTTTCCAATGTCCAAATTGGTCAGTATCCCCGCACGCAAAGACGGCACGCGTGCGCGTCAATTGTCAATTAGACGAGACTTTTATCCTTCCCTATCCCACCCCCCCCCACTATCCCCTGTTTTTTCGATCTTTTGTTCTTTCTGCTTTATCTATGTTTCGAATGAATTCTTTTCTTCGTCTTACATGTTCGGCTCTTACAGTAGAAGAAGCTCACTTTAATTCCGTTTTTCGTGTGTGCCTATAATTTTGAGCCTGATTTCTCCCACCCTGGTTTCTCCCTTTTCTTACCCCTCCAATAAAGTCGCCAAGGATCAGGTCGTAGACATCGGCCCCTCTCTCGTCCCCCCCCCCCCATTCTTTCTCTCTCCTGATGAATCCCCTCTCCATCGCCGGTTTTCTCTCGCCTTTCTTCTTTCTGGCATCTCTCGCGTTCCTCTGACTGCCCACTTGCCTTTTGATTACGATCCCAGTCATCTTTTCGAACCTGTTTCTTATCTTAGGCCTGGTTCCTTCTTTCAAGACTCTTATTACCTTTCCCCCGTTTTCTTTTCCTTGCTCCCCCCCTGTCCATTGTGTTGTTAACCTTGTCGCATCTTTCGAGGGCTCCCCTATCAACCCTCGCTCACGTGATTCCCCCCGAACCTTCAAGCTTGAACCTGCTCGTTTCCCCTGCAGCCGCCTTTGGGAATGGCCACTCCAAATTGTGTCGAGTGTCGTCCATTTGTAAGTTCTTCTCTTAACTGTACTCTTTTCGTATTTGCTTACCTTTATCCCCCCCGCCCCTGGTGTTGCCAGCTTTTAAGTCTTCTCAGCTTCAGTGTTTCTCCCTGAATGTTCTCCTCCCTTCCTTTCCCCTCCTCAATCCTACAGATGTTTTTACCCCTGTCTTTTCATCCTCAGTCTGCATTTGTTTTGTACGACTGTCACGTCGTGACACCCAGCCCGAACGATTTCATTTCCCCGTCACTTTCTCGATAATCTGCATATCTTCCGATGTCTGGCTTCCTGCGCTCCCTGCTGGCTGTTGTTTGACTGAGCGCCGTTTCTTCGGGCACACATTGACCACCCCCCCTCAGAATTCATACACGTGATGCCGCTGCACGACCCCTTTTTCTTAATATCGTTTGCTTCATGTTATCTTGTGGCCTGTTCGGTTGCTTCCCTTACACCCTTTTAGCTGTTTGCTTTCTGGACTACACTCCCCCCCCCCTTGCTTTTTTCTGCGTCCTGTTACGCATACTGCAGACCGATATGTAAATAAAAGATTGTTGTGTCTCTCCCCCCCTTCCTTTTGATGCTCTTCTTTTTTCTCATATTCTCCAAATGTCCGCTTTTTCACTCCATCGCGCCGTGCATTACAACCCTCAGTGTGTTCTCCACTTTCCCCCGCCTCTTTTTAACACCTATGACTTATCACGCGTCTGTGTGGCTAGCTCCTTTCTCTTGCCTGTTTCTCCTTAATACAGGTTCCATAGGCATTTTTCCTACCTCTCCCTTCCCAGTACCGTGGGAAACCTCCCACACTTTCTTTTTCACGGCTGTTCCCCGCAGATTTCCTTTGTGCCTTTTCCTGGATTTGTTCCCCTAGCTCTCCTGGCACTATCCTCTACCTTCTTTTTCCTTCTTAGCTTTAATCGTCCGGGAGTATATCCACATGAGTTTTGGGTTGCGTTACCGACGACATGTTCCACGCCCTATCCTGCAGTACACACCATTCCCCCCAACCGAAGATTTTTCCTTTCTCCTGCTTTTTCCCATGATTACGGCTCGTTCTATTTCCTTCACTTTTGTCACTCACTTCGATTTTTGAAGGATTTTTCTTCCCCAGCGTGCCGGCGCGGGAATCATCTTCTGCGAATCCGCCCCCCCCCCCCTCCTTTGCTGAAGTTCCCCCCCCTTCCCCCACACGATTCGATTTGTTAATCTGCTTGATCTTATCCCCTCTCCCCCATTTTCTTCCCTTAAGAGAGGCGGCCTAGTCCATCTAGCCTTTCCCTGGTTCTTTCCCTCCCCCCCTCACCGTTTTCCTTTTCTCATAACCCCGGTCTCTGCTTGCGTCTCCATTTCCCCCTCTCGCCCTCTCCTCCTTTTTTCCCCCCCCCCTGTTCCTTTTCCCTCAGGTCGCCCCCCCTCCCCCATCGCCATACTTCCCCTCTTCGTACCTCCACTCACTTGCATCTGAGCGACCATTTTTCCTACTCCACCTCGGTACGTTTTTCTTCTCAGCTGCCCCCTCCCGTCCCCAGTTTTCAATTTACTCAATTGATAACATTTACACAGAATTTTGCTTTCCCTCCTCTTCAGCCCCTTTCCCCTTCCCAGGAGACTCACTTCCCCCTTTCCCTTCCCTCGTGTCTCCTTGTGGCTT
>Ga0179593_1497135_pt1 | contig 15112 bp, 18 predicted proteins | sample CZODoug2_1_08_16_FD_185931 | JGI IMG/M metagenome (GOLD analysis project Ga0179593, IMG submission 185931) | Vadose zone soil fungal communities from Angelo Coast Range Reserve, California, USA - CZODoug2_1_08_16fungal (PacBio error correction) | ecosystem: Environmental > Terrestrial > Soil >... | reverse complement strand
GAAGGAAGTCCGGTTTTCTTTGGCCTTCTTCATCGGAAGCTCGACCCCCTCGCCAACCTCACCATGGAGGAGGATGGCGGCGGTTTTGGAGCCAAGGCGCTTATTGTCCGTTCGCGTTTTTCCATAGGATAGGTCTGCCGTATTTTAATCAGGTCCACTCTTATGCCTGATTGTCTGTTTACCCAAAGCCGCTAGGGTTGACCAGTTAGAGAATGAATAGGGAAACCTAAATTTGGGCCCTTCTTAACGAGCTCCCCCTCATGCCTTATGCGCATTCTTCTCTTTAGGATGCTTCGCCCTTCGTTTCGTTTCTTTTTTCCCTCTGGAGGGGTTTTTTGTGTAGGTGCGATCTTGGCAGGCGTCAGAGTCCTTTTACCCTTCCGACGCACCTTGGAGGACTTCAATCTGAGACCAATGATGAAGGAAACGCCGGCCTCCCCCCCCCCCATATTTCTTGCTGACCATTTACCCCCCCGGTTATTGCAGTACTTACTGCTCGCGAGCAGAGAGCTCGGCACTCGGAATCCGCTTTTGCTTACAAGACCCCTCAGGATCTTTGTTGCATGTAGTTTCTCACCAATTTCAATTCCAGAGTAGCCTGGGCTTTCCCTAAGCAGCATCTTGCCCTCCTGTGGAAGCTTGATACAACTGCGGCAATCCTGTTCAGACAAAAAGGGCCCTGTCGGCACTTTTCTTGCAGGCTTTCTAAGCGTTTTCTCAGTTAACATGATTCCGTGGTTGTCGGCAGAGATAGAGGGTTCCCCCAGGTGCTCTACAAGCCTCTCAACCCTTCTAACTCGGTGTCGTTCGGCGTGGGGGCGGGGTTACGATTAGGAGCCCAAATCACCAGAGGTCCCCTTTTTGGGGTCCCCCCCTTAAAGGTGAACCCCTATGGCTTCACTAATCATTTTTCTTAAGCGAGACCCATCACTTTTATCCTTTTTCCCGGATTTTTTTTAGGCAGGCCCACGACCCCCCCCATTGCGGTCCCACAGCTCGTCCCTTGATGAAAACATGTCTCGGAGGCGCGTGTCTTCAAGTTTTAAAACTAGAGCAGGATTTCCCATCCTAACAAAGTTGTTCACGGACTCTTCCCCTTCTGAAGAGAAGGCTTGACCCCCCCCTCTCGACAGATCTACGCTCGCAGTTTACCCTAACTCCACACAATCTTGGTCCACGGAGTTCTTTTGAATTTCCCATCTTTTAAAAAGCTTCTCGGAATGGCATAACTCGATGCTTTTTGGCGGCACACGGTAGGGTCCCTTGAATCTACAGCGTGTCTTAATGCTCTTTCCCTTTGACACGTTGGAAAATGTTCTTTCTAAATCGGCAAAAGAACGACGTCCGGTCAGAACTCCTCCTGGAGTATTTCGAGAACTCCCCCCAAGTTGACGTGTTTTTGCCGAAAGCTCTATACCTTTTGGTGTTGATGGGAAACTCACTTCCCCCTCACGGCGTACCCCTCATCTTCTGACCCCTAGAGGTCCTTGTGCAGTCATATTTTTTGCGGTTTACATAACGGAAGCATGCGGGACGACTTTAAGCCATTTTCGCACCTTGGCCATGTTTTTTTATGACTTAACCAAAGACGGAAGGCATCTCAGACTTGAAGACTCGAGTTTCCGGCCACCTTTTGCCCGTTCTGTCCCCTTCCTCCTTCCCTACCGATTCGACGTGGGCGGCTACTTCGATGCGCGAACTGATGGACCCCTTTTTGGGTTGGGTGGTGTTCCCTCCTAACCGGGCCGGAGAACCGCCGCTGACCCCACAGATTCGTTTTCCCAGAACCTTTCCTTTCCTCTGTATACTTTCTCCTGTGGTTTTTTTTCTCTTTGATTTGCACCAGGGTGAAATGAATCTGGTGAAGCGCCGATGTCCCCGAGAAGACGTATTAGGTTCAATTTTTTATCTTCTTGTGACTCTGCACTCTCCCCTTTGTCCGTACTAGAAGCAGGAGAAGCCTGAGATGGCCGGCCTGCAACTTCCATTGTTTACTGATTTCGGGTTGCGGAGGACTTTTTTTCTTAATAATTGGTTAGGGATTATACGTATACTCGCTTGTTTACCGTCGCCCCGATACTTTTGGTCCCTTCATGATTTATAGGGATTAATCAGGCTTTGACATCAGAGAAGGGGGGGGGGTTGGAACTCCTCTCGGTCCCGGACTGTTTCCCTCCCCTTCATTTCGCCCTTTTAGCCAGGCAGAAAAGACGCCTTTCGTGTCTTATCAAAGGATCCTTCCTTGTCCTTTCCCCCCTTCGTAATACCCAAAATACTGTAGGAGGCGGTTGACGTTCTTTTTTTTTCTGTGCTCGTCACGCGTGCCCGACCGCCGGTTTAGCTCCACAGCTCATTACGTACCGAGAGGATGTATTACGTGCCCCCCCCCCACACCTCCTTTTCTGCGACCCCTTTCCCCTTTTGATTCTTCCTAGCTCCCTTTCACTTAAAAGGAAGAACCCGAGACAAGCTTTGTGCTGTGGGTGAGGCCCTTCGCGTGGAACTGTGATGCAGTATCTTTTTTCTCCTTTTCATCTAGAGAGTGGCGCGGGGGGCGAAGGACACATTTTCAGTAGTCGAATTTTCCCGCTTCCGGATCTTCTACCTGGATACCCTCTCTTTAATTCTAGTGAGGAGCCCCCCGTTCCGTAAGACGAGCCAGCTGCCCAGAGTTAGGCTTCTGCCGGAATCTTTTTCCTCCTCGAGTTAAGGCTGGCGGGCGGATGCGGTAGATTGTTTGCTTGACATATTGCTAGCCAGGAGGTTTGGCTTCCTTCTAAATGGTGATCTCGTGATTTTCGTTTTGGTCCCGGTTTTCCTAAAGCCACCCACATAGCTAAGAGGGACCATCCACTTTTTACTTTGTTGTGATCGCAGTCTCCCGTATTCTGGGATTCTGAAGTTTCCTCAGGCCCGGACCCCTTGTTGATTACAACCCAGGACTTGCTCCCTCACAGTTTCCCCCCGCGGTTTTGTTCTTAACCCCTTTATCGAGCAGATGAAAGGGGACGTTACGGCGTGGAGGATGATGGCAGGCCCAGAACCTCTTCAGAGGCGATTATGGAGGTATCCGGAAAGTTTGCCAAGAGAGGAATCAGGGGAGGCCTTCTGAAAAAGAGTTCGCCCCCTTTTGTGAAAATTGTGATTTTTTCCGGACGTAGACACGAAAGTTTTCGCTCCGACACCTTCGGAGCACCGACGTTTCAGAGATTTTTACTAGCAGATCGATTCTCCCCCCCCCTTCGGGTGCCGGGCTCACCCCCAAACAATGGAAATACCCAACCTTTTCTTCCCCAATGACCCGTTGTCAGGCATTTCCATCGGCTATCCCCACCCCCTTCAAGTCTCTCCCAAGGCCTCCAGCCCCTAGTGTTTTGAGATTTTCTAGTACAGACACGCGGCACATATCGGGACCCACTCTTCTTCTTTCCGCCCTTCCCTTTTGCAGCTTCTTTTCGCCCCCGCCGCCCGCAGGGTAATAGTGAAATTAACCTTAGACAAATGCGTCCCCCTCCTTTAACCGTCCCCCCGCTTTTGTAACTTTCATTTTCTGCCGGGCTCACCGCTCTCTGGGGAGTAAAACTCTGGTTGTTGTTTTTGCGTTGACCCAACCAAAAAAAAAAACAAAAACCCCAACCACCCAAAAAAGGGTTTCTTTCTCCGATCGGCTCGGTCACCCCATGCCAGCGTAGGGAGAAGGCGAGGAGATGTCAGGGGTAGATTCTGCACCACGTCACTCTCCATGGGGTCAACAAGGTTAGGCCGAAGATCCAATCAGAGCAAGTCATTTATTTTCCCTCAAAGCCTTCCCGAGTTTCGTTAGAGTACTTCTCTCTATGATAGGAGTCAGAGATGTGTTCGCATGGGTGACCTGAGTGATAACTATTCCGGTCGGCGAGGGAGTTTTTTCAACTTTTATCTTTCGTTCGCAGAAGTCCTGGTGGTGGAAGGAGACGCTCTATCTGAAGGGGGCATCCTGTGGGACGAGTCGCCGAGTCTCTTTTTTCCTTTGGAAGGTTCTCCAGAAGCGTTGCAGGGTTCGAGAGCCTCAAAGAGTCAGCTGATGCTCTCCTTCAGGATTTCGCCCCGCCCACATAGTTCCCAAATCTCCCTCCCAGGCTTCTTTAAGAGGAGACTCTCGTCATTCCGACCCCCCGACCCTTTTCCCGGTACCCCACTTGCTCGTCCCATTGCTTTTCTGTCTAAGAGAGCCTTTGCTCACTGATAGGGCGAGATTTCCCTTCCCTGCTTACGGGGTACGCATGACGAATAGAGCCCTTTTGTAGCTGTGTCAAAGGCTGGATCGTGCTCTTGTGATTTCTTTCTCCTGTTGGGGGGGGGTCGCAACAGGATCAGGGAACGAGATATCACGCACGAGACAAGCTCCGCAAACTTTACAGGTTCCTCTCATCACGGGCTCCAGGTAACGCTAGGAGTGGAGCAATCGGGACACATTTTTCCTTCCCCTCTGCCTGTGCCTCTCACTTGCCGGTTTTCTTGAGCTGCCATCGTCCAGCCAAGCCGCCTACCCGGATTCTTCGAACTCTTACACAGGGCTCTCGTGTTCTGCAAGGGGGCGTGCCAATTAAAGCTTAGCTTAGTTATGCCCCCTGAAGTGGGCTTTTCCCGCAAATGTTCCTTGTATGGGAATTATGTATTTTTGGCTGCCCTCATGTGTTCTTCCTTCTCCCTAACCGTCGTGTTCCTCGTGGATAATTGTTTCTTTGACCTCACAAACAAAACTTTTCCCAGGGCAAAGTCTTCCGCTTTGCGGCTCTTTGAGAGGCCCCGCCATGGCAGGAGCGTCTTTTAGTTCCCAGGTTGAAAAAACCCCAAAAAAGCGTCAACGTCCTTTTCCTTGCCAAATGAGACGAGTGCTCGGTTTTGCCGGAAACCCAGCCCCTCCTCCGGTAATAATCTCTTTTGAGTAGCCAGTGCAACCTGCGCTGGGCACCTGCCCGCGGCCCCCAGGATGTAAGCCCCCCCACTTCCCCCTCCCCCCCTCTTGTCCTCCCCCTTTCTTCTCCACTCCTGTCCCACCCTTCCCCCCCCCTCCCACCCCCTCCCTCCCCCACCTCCAATATCGATTTTTTTTTTGGTGGGGCAGGGTGGTCCTTGCTAACTGTGACCGCGAAAGCGGTCAATAGGTCCTTTTGTTGCCAGTCGTTCAACTCTCTTCCCTCTTTTATAGCCTAATCCCTCAATCCGCGGGATCTTTTTTGCCGAGCCCCATTCCGATTAGTTTATACCCGATAGAAAGACGTTTTTGTTTACCGGAGGTCCTCTGCTTTCCCGGTTGCGCTCCTTTCTGTCCGTTCTTGGTCTGATTCTCTCCAATAGTGATAGAATTCGTAGCGCTTTCCCCTCAACTACGCACCGCGGTCCCCCCCCCTTGGGGCTCCCACCCGAGTTTCCCCGAAATGTTTTTGCACCGAACGAGGTGCCGTGATCTGGCAAGCGTTGTTCGGCGGAGATCGAATAGCCTCTTTCTTATATTCTTCCTCGCACTTCCCCGGCGTCCTTTTTTTTATTGTAGTAGAGGGGTTGTCGTTTGATAACTCGTACGTGCCACTTAATGTTTTGATTTGAAATCGCTGTGGTCGGCACCGCTCCCCCCGGATTTGAATGCCCCTCAATCTGTGATAAATATTCGGTGAGTCTACCCGCGGCCCGGATGTAGCGTTCTCCCTGTCATTCTATTTGAGAGTGGGCATCCGGGCCTAATTAATATATGCCTCACCATAACCTTCTTCTTGTTCATCTGAAATGCCTTTCTCCCCCTTCCGATTAGCCGATCGTCTTGTGAGAGGACTGCCAGAAAGCCTTTCCTTTTGGGCCGCTTCAGTGGGGCTTCAGATTTTTTTCCCACCGCTTTATTCCTTTTTTATAGGACTCTGGTTGTTGACTTTAAAGTAGGAGAGAGCTTCTCTTTTAGATACGGGGATGGTGAACTCCCCTAGACCAAAAATCAACCCATGTGGAAGTCGGAGTTAAGGAAGGGTCTCTTAGGACTATTTCTACACCAGCCCCCTCCCCCCGAATCCTCCAATGGTGACGAACCACCGCACTTGCGGAACAAAATATGGTTTGCCCCCCCACCTATTCGTGCATTCACCTTGGCCAATCCCTTTTTTTTTTCTCAGAGCATCGATTAACGTTCAAAGTAGGTCCTAAGTGACAGGTTCAGTAAGATCCTGAGATGCTCGCTCGTCTGCCCTTCCTTTTGAACTCATTTTACCCGTATAGGGGTCGCCGCAGTTTAATCTTGTAAAGCCTTTATTTCGCCAACCTTTTTCCCTTCAAGTCCTTCATCCCCCCCCGGACGGCTGGAATGTTCCGCAGGACTTACCAAGCAGAGCGCTTTAAAGTCCCTGGCGCCGTGTCCTTGTCTTCGGGTGAATGAGATCCCTACCCGGCCTTGCGGTCAGGGCTTTTTAACTATAATCGTCATTGCTTTTTTTTTGACAACCCCCTATAGTTGGTCCCCGTCAAATAAACTGAGGTTCTCCGACTGCTATTTCAACTTGCTTTCCACCGTTCCGTCGTCGTGAACGAAGCTTTACCCATAACGTCTGGTCCCTCAAAATGCTTTCGGCACTAGTTTCCCGGGCATTTAGGTTTTTGCTTCTATGCGACCAATCGACCTTGACCTTGAAGCGCCCCCTGATCTATAGTGCAGCGCCGAAGACTATTCACAACGCGGCATGAAAACCTAAAGGACTCCCCCAATAGCCTCGTTGCATTCTGATTTTTTCCTATTCCCTTATGGGGTCCGCCTGAAGCAACCGGCTATTTTCAACCAGGGCATGCGTTCTTCCTTAGAAACGCTAAGTGTTCCTTTTTCCGCACCCGCCCTCCCTCGAGTCGACAACTTTTCCGGATATTGACGGGTGGCCGGATAGGAAGCGTCCGGCCTTTCGCGGGTGCCTGCGGCCCTCCTCCCCCCCTTATTCGGTTTTCGCCTTCCTTCCATGTCAACCTCCGGCGGCTCTTTTTTCCAGCTTCCGGACCCAACACACATGCTGTGCAAAGGGAAATTGGGCTCCCCTCCCCCCCCACTTCCGTTGGAGATCCTGACCCAACCATTCCTGGCCAGCCAGTTTTTCCTCTGTCGCTACAGGGCGAAGTGCCAGGGCCTTTCTATCTTTAGTGGTGGTGCGGGTTTCAATTCCCCTGTTCAGCTCTGGCCCGCTTCGTCATTCCCGTTCTTACCCGGAAGAAGACCTTGTCAACTTATTTGATTGCTGCGTCTTTGTTTTACGCGAGGAGGCCCTCTTCTTTTTGTTTTCCCTCAGTGGCCAATGGAGGAAGGCGTCAGCCGTAAACGGGATAGGATCTTCTTCATTGCCTAGGACGACCGCTTCGTTCCTTCTATAGTTTCTCCCTGTTTGTTTCTTCGCGGCGCGGACACCTCTTGAGTGTAGGCGGCGGTGCGCCGACCGCTTTCAGTGGTAAGTTTCGGCTTTGATTCCCCAACGACCAGGCCCCCCCCAACCTCCCAAACAACCCCCCCCCCCCCCCCACCCCCCCCCCCCACCCCCCCCCCCCCCACCACCACACCAAACCCCCCTCTAGGGGCGGGCCGTTTTTCCTCGGCGATTTGGCCTGCGAGTTCGTTTTAGAGTCGCGCGTCCCCAGATTCCTTCAACGTTTTCTTTTCTTCCTGTTTTGGGACCCGAGGATTGAAGCGATTCGATTGGTATGTCTTCCTCAGACCACCCCTAGGCTCGGATCTTACTTCGTCCGTTCTTTTTTCTCTCTCCTTCAATTCGACCAGGCGGCTAAAAAGATGATCGGGGAGTTTTCGGAGCGTTTGCCTGGGGGAAGTAAGCTTTCTTTCCGAGACTTCTTCTTAGGGGATTACTTCCTTTATTTTCTTGGCTAGGGGAACTTATTCGCGTTTTTTCGTTCGGAGAACAAGGACGGCGCAGGCCCTCAAGCATAACCGGGTCAGTTCCTACTACTTGGTGCCGGGCCGTCCCTTCTTCCTGCCCACTGTTGTTCTCTTCGAGAAGAGAGCTAGCGTGATGCGGTTTCTTTGGTTGAGTTGACCATTTCCCCTAATGGCTCCCATCTTTTGTGTTTTTTGACGGGGGTCTCTTGGAGATAAAAGCCCCCCTCAAGTGCGCCTCTTTAATCCCTCTCCAACGTTTATCTTTTCGTTTTGCGCATATTCTTCCCTCTTAGCGAGGTGAGATTCTCGCAGGCTTTTTGAATAAAAGGTTACTCCCCCGTAACTCCGCCTTCTCCCTTTTAGACGTGGTTGAAAAACCGCCTTCCTTGTAATGATGTCCCCAGCGTCAGATTCCCTTTGAATAACAGGTACAATTTTCCCCTAGGCAGTGCTTCTTTAGTTTTTTTGGACGGGCCAGGCGTTCCCCTGCCCCGCCAGGAGACGGCATTTATGAAGATATTAAAACAGAGATATCCCTCCCTTCCATCTTCCCCTGTGCCTTTTCATCAGACGCAACGTCCCTCATCAAAAAATGGAGTGGCCCCGATGGGCGTGTCCTGGCAGAAGATCTGAATCCTCTGGTATGCTTGCTCCGAGCCGTGGCCATTCAATAAAATGGGGGGCCCCCCCTTTCTTTTGTGCCCAGGGATACACGCTCCCCTCTCCCCTCAGTGAGCTTACGTTCAAAAAGTCCGCAGAGAAAGACGCGTCCCCCGACTCGATAGGGCCGGCGTCTCGCTTTTTTCTCTTCAATTCCGGCCTTTGCTCTCTGCAATCCTTCTGACGAACTTGAAGGGCAGACCTTTGGTTGCGAACCCCACCCCAGTAAACGGGGTTTCTTTTTCCACAGCGTAGTTTCCCCAAAAGAGGGTTTAACTGGTCGCTATAAACACGAGACCGTCCCTAGAACTTTGCCCAAAAGCAGTGCCCAGTATGGGGCTACCCTTTTGTTCCGCATAACGGTTTTTGCCGAGTCAGAGGTGAGCGTCTCTTTTACGACATCCCTATGGATTTCCTCTTTTCTGATCTCCTTCTCTATTGTAATCTGATAATGGTCGCCGTCCAATGAAGATTTAAATTTCATCTCCCTAGGCACCTTTATTAATATCAATTGCAAGTACTTCCTCTCGCCGGAGTCGCGGCCATTTGCCCCCAAAGAGCCAGGTTCTCTTCCTACCCGAGAGTTGCCCTTGAGTCCGCGTTGGACTTCTTTTTGGTTTTTTGAACCCTCGTAGCAGGAAGTGCCCTTGTTTTCCCCTGGTCCATTTTCTATGAAATTAGTTGGCGCACCATATCGCCGATCGCGTCCTTATAAAAAAGGTCTGGATGATTTTGATTTTATGGCTTTCCTTGCCGATTAGATCCTTTTGTTCAGCCGCACCCGCGTTCGATCGTCTCCCCAAGGCTGCGCGCCCTAATTCGGCAATACCCCGGAGAAAACATTGGCGCCTCGGGTAAAGCGGTGCCCTTCTTTCCTTTTTTTCTTTAAGAGGGTGCCTTTTTATCCCCCCCCAACTCGATCCATTGCGGCAACCTTCTTTTTTCGTAAGGGCCGTCGGGAGAGTACCCAGGCTTCTTTTTTTCCAGAAGCGAATGCATCGCCTCCCCCTCGGGAGCAACTGGATGGTTTTCTATTTAGACCCGCCTGCTGCGCGATATTTATCCCTTTTGGAGCTCTCTAGCGCGACTCCGAATTCAGAAGATTCGCTCTATAGAATCCCCCTCAGTGATCGCCCTCTCGCCAGATTTAATGATCAGAGAGGAAACGGTCCCTTTACCCACAGGTTTTGAAGTATTCACTCTGCCAACTGCGGATCATTACGCGGCATCTTACGGTTTTTGACTCCTGAGTAGTTCTTTTCTTTTTGAATCTTTTATTCCCGAATTAGTATCCCGGTAAAGTACTTTTCGCCAACGAATGGAAACTTCTCAACCCTGCCTTTGTTCCCGCTCTGGGGCGGAATCACATTCTTCTATACTAGAAACTCTATTCTTCCGACCGTTTCTCCGTGAGCTAAATTCCGGAAAGAATGGCGAACCATCCTCAGCTTTTGATAGGCCGTCATATTCTAATGTGAGAACATATGGCTCCCTTTGAATGGAAAGTTCTCTGTTTTCCCCGCCGCGGACGGTCATTCGCGCGCTTTTTATTTGGGACTCTGTCAACCAGACTGGCGTCCGGCGCGCTCACGGAACCTGTTGCTGATCTTTCTCCAATTTCCCGATTGGTTTAGTACCTATTCGGCACTCGGTTTTCAACAGTCGAGAGCACCCCGCTCCTTTTTTGCGGATTGCCCCGGGGCACCTATACTAATCAAAAGTGTCACGATATCCCCCCCCCAATTGGCCATGTTTTCGTGACTCTTTCAGCCACGCAGAGCCGCGATTAAAAGTTTCTACACTCCTCGATGAGTCTTCCGAAGTTTCCCGGTTTATCTTTGGGCATAGTTCAGGGCTTGTGATGCGCGACATTAAGCTATGCAGCCTCGATTCCCGGACGATTCGAGACTTTTAATGTTTAGGTGAAATGTAAGCAGGCCCTCTTGGGTCAACCCCTTTTGCAGTGTATCTTTTAGTCGTTTAATCTGGCAGGGTGGGCGATCTAGGATAGCTTTTTTTTGATTGGTCCTCTAGGGTTTTCTCTAGACTGCTGCTAGCGTTCCTATTTAAGACAGTCCAATGGCCTGGTTTTTTTTCCTGAGCGTGGCTGATTTCCCACTCTTGGCAATTACTAGATTGGTAAGCCCCCCTGCGAGTTTTTGCCCTTTTCCCTCTTAGGTTGATGCCGGGACCAGCGATGGATTTCCCAGTTACTCCTTTAGGCTTTTTTTCCGTTTCACAATGCCTGAAAACGAGATGCTTTGAATCTCGTAGCTCTCGCCGACTCCAACACCTGTCTACGTGTCTATGGTCTGGGCCAAGCCGCGGCTGACCGTGGGCGCGCTCCCCTTCCCTGCGACGTTTTCTCAACCCCCAATCCTTCTTTCCATTGGGTTTTTTGTCTGGCCGGTGGTGCTGGATAAAATGTTCGGCTTTTTCTTCCCCTTTTCTCTTGGGTCATTCTATCCCTGTACCGGTGACTCCGATATCCCCCCCCCCCTCAAGCGGGCGGTAGGTTCTTTGGAAGCTTTATCGACTCGGCAACTGAATACCCCCTCCGCGACAAAGGCACACAGAGTATGAAACCCGGCGAAAAATACACCAGCTCATAGACCGGGCAACTAATTTTTCCTCTCACGTGACGTGCCGTGAGCGTTGAAACGTGCCCCGATGGAGATTTTCCCATTGTTTTTCTTTCCTTGAATGAGGGTGCAAACATGCACTTATAGTAAGCCCCCCTCCGTGTTTTCAACCCCGAGCGTTTTTTTCGGTAATTCCCCCGTTGAACTTTTTCCTTTCTAAGTCATAAGCGGAGTCTCTAAAGCTACTTACGTTCATTCTGACGCGAACCTACCGCCACACCTCCGTGCGTCTGGCGGTGGTAACCGCAACCCCCTCTACGGCCTTCTTTTCGATCTTTTGGCTTTCTGCGAACTTGCGTCACGTCAATTTATCTTTCCATTCCCTCTCAGTGTCTTGACATCGTCTCCGGGGAGTTTTTTCCACCTTTGAACTCTGGAATTCCTGAAGACGACGTCCCCCGGCGCCCGCTCCGGATGTTAGTGGTTCCAGGTCGGCAGAGACATTGACAAACCGTCCTCCCACGCGAGAATTCCTAGGACCGCCAAACTTGAGGTCTCTAACCGTAATCATGAAAACTCCTTTGAACCGCTAATTCCCCCGAAATTTTTAGTTATCTTCCCCATCTGATTTTCATGGACTCATTGACCTTACCCCGATTGAGGTGACCGGGGCCAGCTTAGTTCTTGAGACTCCACAGTTTTTCCTGGCTTCTCTCACCTTTCCCCTTTCCTGCGTTTTAAAATGATTTTAGTCTTTCCGTGTTTTCTGCCCCTCTCTGGCTGCATCGATCTCGGACGCTGTTCGCTCGACGCAAAGATCGCTTTTTCAAGCCATTTGAAATAACTTCCCCAGGAGACGAGAGCTGACCACAGTGTCTGAACCGGGAGGCCCTCTCTCTCTATAAATTTTGATCTTCTTAGGACTCCCCTTCCTGGCACCCCTAGAGAAGGGTCAGCAGTATTTTTCAAGGGCCCCTGTCGGCGATCTCGTTTAGTAGCAGCGACCCCCCCTAAGTTTCCTCTCTGCTGCCGACATTCGAGATTCCGGCCAGAAAGATGCTTAATTCCCTCTAGCGGGAGGAACTCCCCTCCCCTTGGGGGTGCCCCGCCGGCGTTGTTAAAAGCACGGTTGCTCTCGGAAAGGGAGTCCGACCAAACAGCTTTTCAAGCGAATGAATGATTTCGATGTTTAGGACAATTTAGGTTTTCCCTTTGTTTCCCTTTCTGCTCGCGCAGTAAGAAAAGTATCTAGAGCGGGCGGTTTTAAAAGATGAAGTGTCCCCCTGTGATTTTTTTTTGAGCCTCAAGCCGGGTCCCTCAGACGCGTTTTGCCCTGCGAGTTCCAACGACCCCGTTTTTTCTCGCGTTCACCCCCGGTCGTCAAGAACCTCGGAGATATTCGACGGGTACCAACCCCAGCCCTTTTTTCTGATATCAGCCGAGACGTTTTGAGTTCACCCCCCCTCACTGGAACGATATTTGTCGGAAGCTGGCGCGGATGAGTATCGTCCGTCTTCCTTTCCTTTCCCTGAGGTTTTAAGGTTTTCCCCTCTTTCCGCTGGCCCATTTTCGGTCGCGTCCTTGTCTCCCAACACGGGGCGGCCGCCGGCTAAGTCCCAAGGTAATGTTACGAGCTCTGGGGTTCGTCCCTTCTTTGGTTCCTTACGACGTACCAGTATAGGTGGATTTCCTTGATTTTATTGTGATTGAGCCCTAGCTTTGTGTTGGCTCTGGGAGTTGGGAGGTTCGTCTATAAGCTGAAACCCTCACCGCCTAATCCGACCCCCTCTCCCCACTTTTCGGGGTTTATTGTTTCCCCTCATGAGTCTCTCCCTCCCTCTTTCGAGCGCGAGCCAGTTTCCCTCTACAAGTTCAAGAAGAGACGATAGTTTACCACCTACAGGTGCTTTTTTTTGCCCCGTCTGCCTTTTTTTTTTCCTACGGCGCTTTGCCCCCGAAACGATGCGCCTCGGCTCTCTTAGGAGGGCGCTCGCCTCGACCCACGAACCCGCTCGCGCCCAATCAAATCAAAGAGAACCCACCCCCCACCCAAACTCCCCAGCCCACTACCCCAAAGCCTCAACATATAAACAAACCAAACAATGTTCAACCCGAAAAACAATAAAAAAGTCACAGAAAAAGCCATCACCCCCCCCACCTTAAACCCACCCCCCTAACCCCCCCCCCACATCCGCAGAGAATACCCCACAACAACCCACCAAAAAGGACACCCCCACCCCATCACCCCCCTCGCAGACCTAAAACTACAGCAAAAAGACATTAAAACCACCCCAGTCCCATCCGCCCCCCCCCAAAACTTTTACAGGGAAACCACACCCTCTCCATTAGACCACCATGGCCACCAAAGCCCCCCAAAACACAAAAAAACAAAAAGGAATCACATCTCTTACCCCCACCCAGAAAACCACACCCGAAGAACCATATCAAAACAAACCCCCCACCAAACAACACACCCCAAAAACAAACACCTCTTCACCAAAGAACAACCAGCGATTCTCTCACCAAAACAAAGATGACACACCCCATAACCCCTAAACCCCACCCACTCCCTCCATGCTAACTGAGAACCCCCCACCCCACTCCCGAACACCCTTGACCCTAACACATCAAAAATCAACCCATCCAGGAAGAAACTAAAGATAACCACTCACACAAATAGAAACCCCCCCAAAAACAACCCACTACCCACACAACACTCAAGCTAAAACCACCACCCCCCAAAACCCCTAAACAACCCCCCCATCCCCGAACCAAATAAAACCATCCCCCCCCAACACCCAATACCAACACCCCACCAAACAAACCAAAAACAAAAAACCAAACAAACCCACCACCACACCAAACCCAAACAACAAAACAACCAAACCCACCCCAAACCCCAGCTTGAGCGGAGGATATGACACCGACGATCACCTATGGCATCTCGAGCCCATCACTCCTCCCTAATTTCGCACCTTTTTGTAACATAGATGACGATTGCTGGAATGTCCGGAATCCGCCGCGCTGACTCCTTCCCTTTCCCCTGGCCTTTGTACGGTGACTACCTGCTCCAGCGCCATCGAATCCTGATAAACCGCCATTTTAGCAATCTCTCGTCCCCCTGAGATCCCCACGTCAGTTGAGATGCGGCGCAATTCTGAGTTTACTGTTCATAACTGGTATTGTCTCCCCACAGTACGAGGCGGCTTTGAAAAGACAAGTTTTTCGCCTCGGCATTCTCCCCTTGATCCGCGACAATCCGAGCACGAACGGTCGGATAAGGAGGGCCAAAGCGTCCACCTCCCGAGACCGACTAAGGCGATCCCCACTCCTTAGGGCGATCCGGGGGGAGAGGCCGGTAATCTCCGTCACCACAGAATTTAAGTTCTTTACGAAGGGACATGGGCGTGATTTTATGTAGACCCATCCCTGAGGGACCTGTTTGGATTCCAGAACCCGTTTTTTATACCATTTACCGAAGCCGTAAGAGAAGCTTTACTTTTTCATCAAGCGCCACGCGAAAGTTCTCGCTGAAGTGATGATGACGTAAGCCTTATTCCTCGGTCACGACCCTCTGCTATCGAGGACTGAAGATCGCTTTTGTCAGCAGGCGCGGTTAGGCACCGGGTTGCCCCCTCAACACGTCCTTTCTGTTTCCTGCTGTGCTTCGCTGAGCCACGTAGCCCGAGGCTGGTTTCACTAGTTTTCCCCTCCCCAGGTTCACTGAGCGCCCCTCTCCTTGCGTAATTGTACCGCGCGCACCAATTGGGCCGTCCCAGGCCCTGTGCCTTTACCCCTTTCTGAGTCGCAGGCCTCTTTTCCCCCAAAACGCGCACACTGCGACCTTGCATTCGTCAGGTTTGATGTATAGCTCGCGCTTCTGTTTTTTCTCTCACGCGACGACAGATCCCTAACTGAAAGTTCACTTCGTACGGGGGCGTTGCTATGTATTCGAAGACGCTTGCGAGGCCGGAGG
>Ga0179593_1327473_pt1 | contig 15112 bp, 13 predicted proteins | sample CZODoug2_1_08_16_FD_185931 | JGI IMG/M metagenome (GOLD analysis project Ga0179593, IMG submission 185931) | Vadose zone soil fungal communities from Angelo Coast Range Reserve, California, USA - CZODoug2_1_08_16fungal (PacBio error correction) | ecosystem: Environmental > Terrestrial > Soil >... | reverse complement strand
CATGCTGTTGCGGATCTTTGTGGGCATCCACGTGTTGGTGGTTAAACTTCCGCGCCTACCGGGGTTTAGGGCTTTCAAGTTTAAGTGGCCTCTCCCCCGTCCGGTACGACGAAATTTCCTTCTTCCCCTTCGCCGCGATTTTTTCATTTAGATGTCCCCTACCGGCCTGTCGCAAATCACCTTGTTCACTTCCTCCGGGAAGGGTTAATGGCTTTTGGGCATCAAGTCAGTTATCGCGCGAGTCTGAGCTGGGCTCCTTAGGCGCCTCTTCGTTGGCCCTCCCTCCCCCCTGCCCCCCTTTTTCCTTTTCGCTCCCTGAAAACCGCCCTGCTTCAGTCTTCGCAAACCCGGACGGCCGATTCTGTGAACGTGAGTAAGCCTTTTGACTTTTCTTGTATCCGCAGCACGGCGTCCGGGCCTTTCCTTTCACTGGTCCTCAGTCGCCGTCGGATGTGCATTTGTCTGAGTTCGATTGGGACCTGTCCATGCTTCGGTCAAGGTTTTTTGACGCGACTTGTCCCCGGGTGCGATGGGTGCTTTCCCAGTTGACGATGCCTTTTCGCTCTGACCCCGATTCCGAACAAACCAATCCGAAATCGTCCCGCTGCCCCCAATTAGACTGGTCCATTCTTCTTTTTTCGTCGGTGACCTGTTCCCCTCCCTTGTCTCGACACTGCGCTCCTCCCCTATCCCCCACCTTGCGGGAGGAAATCGCACAGCGGCATGTAGGTTTCTCCCGATTTTCTTCGTTACCGGGGTCCGGTGGCGTAATCAAAGTGTAGAGCGCCACTTGAGAGTTCAAAGTCTCTTCGATCTGTTCAATTTTGCCTTTTTATTCTGCCCGGCTTCTTCCTCTCTCTAGAACGTTTCTGATGTTCACTTAAAATTAAGAGCTTCTCTTCTCTTCCCCTTGACGGCTGAGATCATCAAGGTCCTTCGAGTTCGCCCTCCTATTTCCCAGCAGTTCTCTTACGCCATTCTTTCAAACTAGGTTTGAGATGAGAACGGTTCCCGGAGCAGCGTTTCCCTAATAGAAGGCGTTTCTTTAGGCCTTTAGTCCCGCGCCCACGACGGCTTCCCCCCCTGAGCCGGAGCTTCCAATTTATTTTGATATCAGTATCCTCTTTCAGCCTTCCTCCTTTTCGTGACTTGGCCATTCCATGCTCTTCTCACCGTCTTCATAAGAAATGACAGCAAGAAATCGCCCCTTTTTTCAATGTCTATGGCCGCCGACTTAGTTCCGTTTTTAGTCTCCCGGCCGTTCGCCTTCTAGCTTCGAGACGATTTGGCTCGATATCGTTTTCAGGAGTTCATCTTTTGTCTCCCGCTTCGAGCATCGGGCCATATTAATGACCACTTCTCCTCCGTTTTTTTGTCCGATCCCCCCCTCGACCCCTGCTCCTGTTTCCCAAAGAGACAGGATCGCTAGAGAGGCATGACGGGCGACGGCGGCGATTCTCAAGTCCCCATCGCGGGACCCCTCACCCGTCCCCACTCTTTGCCGACGTGTTCGACGCGATTTCGTAAGAGGAGAGCAATTTCCTTTCCATGGGGGCGCAGCGTGTTCGCGCATCGATGGCGACACTCTCCCCCCTCTGTCTATGTCACGTACCTCTGTGGATGAAGCACCCCCTTTCCCGCTGCAAAAGCAGTTCCGTCAGAATGTTAATTGCACCGGGGCCAGGCCCCGGGTCCTCTCCCGGCGGTCCCTTTCTTCGGTTGTCACATAGAGACGGTTCCTCCTGATTACTCTTTGAAGCGTTTAGCCGTCATGGCCCGCGCCTCGGCCTGCGCCCAGATTTCTTGGTCCATCTTGCGCGAAGGTCGAGAAGATTCCTTAATCCGTGGACACCTCCCATCACGGTAAATTCAGTCGTTACTTTTTCGTCCTCCTTTCTTCGCCCCCCCCCGCCCATTAGGTAAGCGCGATCGAAGGTTAAACTCTCCCCCCCCAAGGAAGCGCTTTAGCGCAGCAGTCGTCTGACCTAGATTCTGGCGTCTCTCTCCGTGCTTTTCCAGCCCCTTCCGATACCACGCCCCCCTTTTCTCGACCGCTTGAAGCAGCAGCTTGATTTCCTTTCAAGGCACCGCTATGTTCTACCTCGCCTTGTAGTCCCCGCTTACTCTCCCCCCTCGCTTTTTCCCTCCCTTGTTGTTGTTTGATCTCGAGAATGGCTCTCCTGACCCTCGAATCTTTGGTGCCCTTCCCCTGAATTCCTTCGCTGCGTGCTGGCCCCCGATCCCGTTTCGAATTACGGGTCTGGTATAGGAAGGCGCCGAGATACGCGCATCTCTTTCTTCGTCTGCCCCCCCGCTGCGCTTCGGTTACTTTTGAAACATCCGTTCTCCCCGCTTCTTTTCAGTTTGGTCGTCCTCAGTTCTCCTGGATATTCGTCTTTTTTTTTTTCGCTGAATTGTAAAGGTCTTGCTTTTCCCAAAAGATGACCCTATTCTCCTTTTCCCTTCGCGAAGCATGGGCAAAATCGGATGAAGCAGGCGCTCTCCTGTCTTCCTTTCCCCTGCTCTCTAGTCTATTTCCGTTTGTTTTTTCCAGTGACAGTGCCGCCTTGAGGAAAAGCTAAAAATGTGAAATTTGCTCGGACCCTTCCCCTTCTTGCATCGCCCTTGCTCCTTCATTTTCTTCGTTGGCCTAGTTTGTTGCATTGTTTTGTGTCCCAGCTCCTTCCTCGTCCCCACCATTCTTTCCTCCGCAATTGATTTTTAGTTGTCATTAGAGATATGAGCTGAGTCGGGATCCCTGGTCCGGCTCGGCCTCGTTCTATGACTTTTGAGAATCCCCCTCCCGTCTGCCGCTTTATCTCTTCCCGGATTTCTCTTGACCCTGCGAACTTATCGATCGCTATCACCGCCTTTTTCAGGAGAATTTATGAATGGAAATGTCTTTCTCCGATCCGGCGCGCTTTCCCTTGCCGTGGGGACACGACGATCTCGGCCGGGTCCCCCCCCCCCCGGGCTTCTTTTGCCTCTTGCCCTGCGACGACCCGTTCCAGAGCATTCGCCTTGCGACCTTTTCGCTTTTTTTCCTCATGTCTGGCGTTCTGCACGACGGTGCGAGCCTCAGTGCATGGCATTAACTCTCCGCGGCGGCTCTTTGATACTTTCTCCCTCCCTCTTCCTTTCCTGACGCCTTTTCGTGCTCTACTGACTGAAGGATCTTCGCTCCCTCAGTTCTGGCTCCGTAACCGTTGCTCCTGCGCCCCCCCCCCCCTGATTTGTTTCTGCGTGGCGTAGAAAACCGGGCTTTTTGACCCGGTCTGTTCCTGACTCTCCCAATTACCTTGAGGATTCAGAAGTGCAAGGATGATCTTCGCTTCACTGTCTCGTTGAACATTGCGAACGTGTGTCAAGCCCCTGCTCTCGACCGTTTTTTCTGCATTCTACGTTCGTCTTTTTTTTGAAATCCCGGTTAGGAACCTGTCTTTCGCCAACCGGCACCCTTTCCCTCAGCCACGTCATGCCCCTCTAGAAACCGCTGAATCGGCTTTTTGCGTATTTCACCTCCTCCGTTTGGTGAGGCTCTTTTTTTCTCGGCACTTGTCTGCAAAGTCCCTAACCCTCCCTCCTTGAAGAGATGGACACCTTCCCTCCCTTTCCCTGGGTGCCAGCGGGAAGCTCTTTAGTGAGCTTGTTGTGATGACTTTTTCCTTCTCGCCCGGTTCTCGAAACCTGTGTCCAGATGATAACGTAAACGGTCCCCCCTTTTGCCAAAACTGTCTCCTATTCTTTGCCTCTTCCGGTCCCTCTTTCCGCCACCAAGTTTCCCCCCGACGGCGTCTAGGATAGCATGGCCTAGTCCCGTGCTGTTTCAGCCCCTCTTCCCCTGGTATCGTTACAGGCGCCACGTTCGTGTAGCCTAGCCTACCTGGTTGGCGTCTGCACTCATCGGTTTCTTCTCTTAACCGAATTGCTGTCTGGCTTTGGCCCCTCTTTGCTCTACGCGTCAATCATCGGACCCGCTTGAGCGAAGACTCATCAGGTCCTTTTTCGTCCACGGCATCAACCCTCCGCGTCTGCGTTGGAAACACGTGTATTCTCTTCCGGATAGTTTTCCTGATCGCACTTCCCTCTTCCCTGAGAAGAATTTCTTTTACCTCAGCGGCACCCAGGAAGATTCTGGCCGCCTAAAGGTAGGAATTGTGATGCCCCGTCCGCGCCTACCACGTTTATTCACCACGTGCCCCGGCAAACATCTTCTCCATCCTCATACGTTTTTTATTTTGTTCTAGAGACTTTGTTGGTTGCACGTTTTGGGCATCACTTTGTCATCGTCTGGTCAGGATTCACCTCGTGCCCTGGGCGAGGTTGCGTCCCTTGAAGCGGAGAGAACTTCCCCCGCTGCCTTTCTCTCATCCGGCTTCCTGCTTCGCTGTCAGTGGTCTGCACTATCCGTAATCGATTTTTTCCCTTCCCGTTCTCCCGGTAATTTTTGTCATTGCATTTTTTTCTCAAGTCCTTCTATTAGAGCAGATTTGCCCGAGGAGGAGCTGTCGGCCAATCTTCCGCATGCTTCAATTTTTGAGAAAGACCCCCGATCTGCATTCCCGCCCCAGGTCGGCGATCGCGATCCCCCCATCAAGTCTCTTAACCCCGAGACAAAGGTGACTTCCCTCTCCCCCTCCGGCGACTCGGATCTTCCCGGTTAACGCTCGCCGTCGGAGTCCCCCAGGGTTGTTTTTCCCTGTTCTTTGGTGTTCCAGTACCTGCGGACACGCGCCCTTCTGGATGCATTAAAGTTCCTGCAGCCGTGTCGTTTCGATGGTCTCTTTTACGTTGCGACCCCCTTTACCGGGGACCTGCCTAGTACGAACACCTATCCCTCTCCTCCGCTCCCTTTCGTCTCTCTTCCCCCCCGCTTTCCTTGATTTGTCTTTCTTTGCCTCCTAACACATCGATGATTCCGAGACAAAGTTTTAGGTCACTCCCCCCCCACCCCTGGCGTCCGGTCGGCTTTCGTTGCGTGACGATGATAAGTTGGTTCATTTTGTAATACCTGTCGCTCCTCTTCACTGGTCTTGTTCCCCTTGCCCCTTCCGTCTCTCTGATCACTCCTATGACCAGGCCTTGATAGAGTAAGTGACCGTTTTTACTCCCCCCTTTGGCAAGCGCTTTCTCTGTACGGTGAAGGTCCTGACTCTTCCCCCTCAAGGCCTCGATTTTTATCCCTCCCGGTTAGACCTTGTCTTCCCCGCCATCAGCGCGCCACTCGGTCGACTGAGAAACCCGCGGTTCCGCCCGTCCTTCTGCCCTCATGCATTTCGTCGCGAAAGACATTTTCTTGCCAGGAGCAAGGCTTCTGAAGATTTGCCCATATTTTTCTCCGTCTCCCTCCCGTCCTTTGGGCCAGGAATCTGACGAGCGCCCAGTTTTCCTTACTGCACGCCCATGATGCTGCTCACCTCCCCCCCTACCTTTCGAAGGCGTTGTGCATTCGGGGGTTCTCAGTGCACCCGAGTGCTAAGTTCTGCTGCGTCGCCTTCCCCGTTTCGGGGGCCTCCTGCGCCTTTCCTGAGAGCGGCTATTAAGTAACGACCCCTCTCCTCCAGTGTTTTATCGCGATCCCGAGACGTTTTTTTCAATATCTTACTGTCTCTCTTTGCAGACTTGACGGAGGGATTAGCAAGTTCTGAGGAATCGACCCCCTGACTGCTCCCTTTTCGCCGCTGTGTCCCCATTGAGAGAGACGCCGCAACTCCCATCCATGGCTTCTCCTCTGTGTCCGCGCCGCGCTGTTTACCCTATGAAAATAGAGCATCCGAGAAAGTTGAATTTGGAGAACCCCCCTTGCGCTTCACCTTCGTCAAAGTTTCCAAAGGTAACCTTGATTTTTCATCTTCTTCCCGGTCTGGTTATCTCCCCTATAAGTCAGAGGGATTACAGCCGTTGGTCATTCCCGGTGTTTTCTCTTGATGTCAGAATGGTTTTGCCTCTTTTGCTCCTTACTGGGAGGCCTCTGTGGCATCTCTTTCTGTGCCGTCCAATCTGGGAAATTTAAGCTCCCCACCATCCTCCCTCTTTTCCTTCTCACCTTCGCCGACCAGGCTGGTAATAGCTTCGAACTTTTTTTTCACACGAGCAAGCCTGCGTCGAGAGTTCCCGTTCGAGCGTCCCTCTATTTCTCGTGATACCGAGAACCTCCTTCCTTCTACCCATCCCGTATTTAGAGAGATAAGTTATTTTCACGTGCCCGAGAATTAAGGTCAAGGACTCTTATCCCCCTTCGCCGTTGATTTCCAGCGATCTCTCTTGTCTCCTCCCTTTGGTGTTGCTTTCGTCTCGCTGGAATCCCCTGCTTCCTCTCTCTGCTTTCTCGCCATGAATTTTCCAGCTCTGCTTGTGAGGGAGAAGATAGCGTTAATCCAGGATGGTTCTCTTCCGGCTGCTTCAGTCCCTCCCTCGCCCGAATCTTGCGCAGTCTGTTCCAGATCGACTTTACTTTGTCTCGTGACACAGGCAGTTTCCTCCCTACTCTTTCACCGCTGTTCGGCGAAGGTTCGCCTTCTGTGAGGTTGCGTTCTAAACGGATCCTGTCCCCGTTAACCTAGTTATCCAGCTGTCTCTCTACCCTTAGAGAATCACTGGGCCCTTTCCCTATGATTGCGGTCATGAAGCCCAGGCCATGCTCCTCCCACTCTTTTCCGAGTAATCCGCGTCCTAGTTTCGATCCCAGTCCCTTTCCGATCTTTAGGACCTCTAAACCTTTCCCCTTTTCCTGCTATAAGGGAAGGAAATTTCAGTCCGCCGGTTTTGTCGCCTCCAGCTTGTTTCTCTTTCTTGCCAGATGGTGTCAAGTTTTGTCGCCTTTTCTCTGCTGCGACCTCGATGTCCCCTGAATTTGTTCCCTTATCTCCTCTCTTTCAATGCGTTGCACCCCCCGGCGGCTAGTTTTTAAGGCGAGGTAGCTTCCCTCCTATGACCTTGGTTCCTTTCCTCCCCGTCCGCCGTTCTTTAAGATAGTTTTTTCTCTTCGTTCCCGGCGTATATTTGACCCCCCGGTGGCGTCACGTTCTAGCTCGCGATCCAGACCTTTGCGGAAGGTGGTCATTACTGCCCTTTCCGTCTGCTCCTTCTGGACCTCTCGCTTTTTTGACGAACCCTAACATTTCCCCAGAGGATTATTTATGAGTCCTTCACGTTCTACGAACACATAACTGAAGTGACCTTCGCCAGGGGGACCCTGCTAGTGTCCTGTTTCTCCTTGGTTCGCATGCACCCTCCCCCCCGGGTGCGCGTTTTTTTTTTTTTAGTGTTAAAGCTCGCGGATCGCTTCTACTTTTCTTAGCAGCTTTTTGAACGTTTCATCCTCCATATCCCCGACGTTGTGCTCCCCCTCCTTCCGCATGAGTCCGCTTCCCCTCAGCGGAGTGCCCCCTGCACCCGTTTCCCCTTCGCCCCGGAGTTCTGCGCGATGGCGCGAACAAGGGATGAACTCGGATTGATAGAACTCGCTATGACATTTATTGATTCCTTCCCCCAGCAGCTCCGTCTTCCTCCTCAATCGCTCCTGGTACTCTTGGTTCCAGGCGCCGTTCTACTCGACACTTTTCCCCTTGGTTACTGAGGTTCTGCAGATCGACCTCCTAATAGGTCCCAGCATTTTCAGGGGCCCTCCCCCGTTGATACGTTCCAAACCGTGAACCCCTTACTAGGCATCCGGCACGTCTGAGCCCCTGGACCTTCCCGCCGTGGTCCCTCTGTTTTTGCCCCCCCCCCTCCCTCCGTTTGGTGAAGAGGAGAATGCTAGGTCGTAAAAAGTCCCCTTTCACCTTTCTTCCCTCCGCGTTTAAACTCGCCTGGCCAGGTTTTCAGTTTTTTTTTTTCCCAAACCCCTGACTTCATGGAGGTGTTGTTAGTAATCGGGCAGATTCCAAGTTCTCGCAACGTGAATCTGCTTTCTTCCCCCTCACGGAACGGCTGCGGCCCCCTTGAGAAGCAAATGGCTTTTCTCGTTCCTCCACCTTTCCCCTCCGACATTGAGGCTGATTGAATGCACCTCCCCTTTTTCCTTGGTAGCGCCAGCTCGCTCCTTGCGTAGTCGCACGGAGCAAATTCTGATCGTGTTCCCTTGGCGACCGGACTTGAAGCAGATCCGGTTTTCCCGTTTACCCTCCTCATGGCTGGCGGTCAAAAAACCTTGATGGAGAGATCTCCTGCATCTTCCCCCTCCTCTATCCCCGGATTGGATGCCCCTTCCCTTGCACAAAACTGGGCGCCCTTTTTCCGATTTCGTCAGGCTTTTGTGACCCTCCCTTGACCCCGTCGCGACGGCGCCGGAACCTTCGTTCTACACCCATCGGTCCAGCCTTTAATATATCTCCAGAATTCTTGGCCCCGCCCTACCCCATCGTACGGTATTTTTCCCGTTTATGTGAATCCTCGTCCCTCTCTTCCCATCTGATTTCCCCCCCCACCACGTGAGGCCCCCATCCCTATATTTCCCCCCTGTTCTGCTTTCTGAGTAGAGGGCTGTTTTCGGCACGTGTTTGGTTTATCAACGTGGTACGTTAAGAAGGATTCAAATCGCCTCCCGGGGCGATTTTTTTGCAGTAAGTTTCCTCTAATTTCGCTCAGTGTAGAAGAACTTTTCCTGATCCGGCTCCCGATATTGTCAGGCTACTCAAAGATAAGGATCTCATTTCCTTTCTTTCCCCCCCGCCGCTCCTTTCATGTGAATGGAAGTTGTTCAATAAAGTAGTTCTCCCTCTTCCCCCCTCTCTTCAGCTTCTGTTTTTTTCGTCTTATTCTCTATTCTTGGGACCGCCGCAATCAGAGATTATTCGGCTCCTAAACCACTCGCTGAAGTCCTTCGCAAACCCGGAGGCGATACGCGTACAACTGCGCTGTTTACCCTCGACCCCAGGAAGCTTCTCTCCTCCCCTGAGAGTTCAAGTTGATCCCCACTTTTCCCCTCTCAGATGCTTCTTTCTTTCAAACCTTTGCAGTCTCCGTTCAATCTCCCGTATTCTTTTCCAGGTTGGGCCGCAGCCGTGTTATCAGTTTGGAGAGAGATTCATTGTCCGCTTTCCCTGTCTCTTTCCCGATAATCCCCCAAACCCCCTCCCGAACTCTCTTTCCCCCGCTGCCGGGACTGATTTTCCACGTCTGTGCATCTGGGGGCTGTGTTAGCAAACGTTTCGCGACCCACCTAGTCCTTCTCGGCAAAACCTTTTGCTTCCAATCGCCCCGCGGCGTCAGGTCTGGTTAGGTCGTGACCGCTTCTTTTCTGGAAGGGTTTCGTGTTATCATCCAGTTTCTCGCGTCCTAAACCTGCGCGTCCCGTTTTGAGAGTTGCATCTCTCCCTGCCCTCGCTCCAAGGCAGTATCTCCCGATCTGAATTTCTTTAAAGAGACCCTTGGACCCCCTTGCTGAGAGATACGTTTCGTCGTCTGAGTCTCCTTCAAGTTAATGCGTATTTCGCACCAGATTTCGCAGCCTTTTGTTCCCGTCCTCCCTCCCGCTTCGAACTAGTTCTCCTGACGGTTTCTATCATCCCCGGTATGCATCGAAGGCGGACTCCAATTCGTCGCGCCCGACTTCTTTTCGCTTTCGGTAACCTTCTTCTCCTCTCCAGTATCCGCTCTCTCCGTCGAGGCTTGGGCCGGTAGAGTCTAAAAGTTCGTGCACCTCTGCCCGCCCACCTGAGGTTGAAGGTTACGCGCCACGGATTTGTCGACTGTTTCTCTAGTCTCTAAGTCCTTTGGTCTTTCGTCAGTGAAGATGTCCGAGACTTGGAGACTATGGACAACAACAAACTTCAGGATTGAAACCACGTGGTCCAGATATTAGTCCGACAGGGACCTGAGTGTCTCCTTCTCTATCGCTGGAATTCAGTTGAACATTCTCCTTTTTTTCTCGAGACGAGAACCGTGAGCTTTCCCCTCCCCTGGAATACCGCAGCTCCCTTTCTAAGGCGAGGCGGATTCCCCCCTTTTCACGAGGAATAGCCGAATCCTCCTTTTTCTACGACGCTTGCGAAGCTCGAGACAATTCACTGGCGGAGCCGCTCTTTGGTCGCTTCGCTTTTCTTTTTCCTCCCCCCCTTCACTCCTATTTGCCTCTTCCACGCGTTTAAGGCTACCTTTTTGCTTCTGCCATTTCCGTCCCGTCTCTCGGCCACAGGGCACATGGGCCTTCGGTCATAAGCTGAGTGGCTTTTCGGTTTCTCTCCCGTTATCCTAACTCTTCCTCAGCAGGAAGCGTTAGGGTTCCCTGTGGGACCGGGACTCAGCATCGTTCGTGATGCCCATGCGACGTGATTTTTTTTTCGGTCTTCTATGCCTTCGGTTAACAGGATTCACTTTCCCTTAATCTCCAAGTCTGACTTTTTTTATCATCCTCGACCCGTCCCGGTCATCTCGATCGCCGAAACCGTTTCTTGTTAACCATCCCAAACCCCACCCCCCCCGGAAGAGACCTCGCTTCCTCCAGTTTTGCGGTGAGATGTTTGATCTCTCCTCCGGCCGCTCCCCCTCGTATTCGTTCTCGATATCCCGACGCCCCGTCCTGCTTCCAGTGCTCACTTTCTCCTTATCTGCTCCTTCTCGGGAGTATCCTTCTTCTTAATACTTTGTTTTTTTTTTGATATATCTCTTGGAATCAAGGTGCAGGAGTTTGTTCCTCCCTGCATCCGGTTGTCTTGAGTGTGGTCTAAGATTACTTTCCGAAGAAGGGATCTTTTTTCTCCAGTAGTTGACGAGGATACCCAAGCACTATAGAGATCCTTCTTCCCATTCCCGATCTCTTCTTTTTCGTCCCTCACTAACGTTCCTCTCCCTGAGGTAGATCCTCTTTCTCCTGTCGATTCTTGTGGTCAGATGACATTAGATGGTACCTTTTCTCCCCTCTCTGCGCGCCTCCTCTCTTCGTCAGGAAAGGGGAACTCCCCCCCCTCTGTCTGCGCCGGCCGCGCGACAGGGGACTTCGAAAGAGTAATCTCCAGGAGGTCCTTCTTTGTCGCCACCCCCTCCTGGTCCGCCGCTTGAGTTCACCGCCTCCCCAGGTAAATTTGACGCTTGAGTTTTAATTTTTTGCTTCCTTTTTTTTCCTTTCCCGCCTTTGTCTCGTAACTTTCCCCTCTTCCCTCTGTGCAGCGTTTTCGCCAGCGCGGCTTTCCTCCACCTTTCCCTCCATTCGGGTTTGCGCTTCTAAATAGAGTTCGCACCCCCTTCTTCACGCGTTCTGCGACTTCGGAGAACCCTTCAAGACTCCCCCTTCTCTTCTTTCCTCTCTCTCTACCCGGGTCTTCTTAACAGTGCGCACTTTCCCTCGATTTTTTTGACGCGCCTGAGTCGGAAGAAATGTGGTCCTTAATGAAATGTTCGCCCTCTCTCTCCCGGATGCCTTTTTACTTCCCCGGAACCCGACGGTTGTGGTTTTTATGAGAAAACTACCGGTACCTCTTTCGCGACTGCATCTTCAGGCACTTTGGACCCTATCTCCTTTCTCCAGGTTCGCCTTTACCTTTCGAGGTTTTTTAAGCATGTCGGGTTACTACTTTTCTCTCGTCTCCGTCCAACGGTCCCCCCAGCGCGTCGAGAGGGGGCTCCTGGGCTACCCCCATTCAGTTTTCCGCTGAAAGCTCTGAAGTCTTTCCTCTCCCTCACGAATCCTTGTCCTGCATTAGAGGAGCCCATTGTGCTCCTGGTAACCCTTTTTCTTGCGCAAATCTAGTTTAGCGAGCGGCGTAGAAAAAAGGGTTTGCCAAATTCTTCTTTTCCCTTCTCGCCTGTCCTTTATTATATCATCCGTTCATTTTCGCATCGAGTCCATGTCCCCGTTAACATGGTCTCACTTTTCTCTCCCTCGCCCTCTGGTAAGCGAAGGGTATTGTTCCTTTAATAAGACTCGACTCTTTTCCCTGCGCATCTCGGGCCCTACACGTTGATCGCCCCACCCACCCTTGAACCCCCCCGTCCGACTTTTCCCTTGCTCCTGTCCTTCCACCTCACGAAAGAAGTCTTTTTATTTTACCATCCCTCCCAGGTGGGGTAGGCATAATAGAGAGTAGTAACCTTTTTCACGTTTCCCTACTCGATTGAGTTTTTTTTGGGGTGCGGATGGACCCCCCCAGTAGGATGGTCCGGGGGATGCTGTATTCTCTTCTGGTGTGTTCTTCATCTGGCAGTTTTTGGACCTGTCAGCTGCCCGGCAGATCGCCTAGACCCTTTTGACACATGGCCCACATTGCGTCAGAAGAATGGCCCCGCCCTGTATAGGTTTTTTTTGCACCCCCTCCCTTCTACTACGCTGTTCCTTTGAGGATTCAGCCGCGTGATGGCCTCTTCTGGTGCTTCTTGGTCTTCGTTTTTACCAACAGGCTCCTTTCTTGATATTTCCTAGAAGCTTTGTTGGCCTTCCTCAAAACACCACCCCAAGTCCTTCCCCGTCTCCCGCTCTGTTTTTGTTTATTTTATAACCCAGTTTCACCCCTGCATTCGGCTTGCCCCTAGTCCGGACCAGCAGCCCCCCCATAACCAGGGACCGTCTAGGAGCAGCTACTTCTTTTTCCCCTGGCCTCCCCTTCGACCTCTTTATGGAAGAGTTTTTCGCTTCCTCCACGTGATCTTGCCTTCACATAGAACCTGTGACGCTTTTTTTTTCCGGAGCCCGTTCGTATACTTTCTTGGACTCTTCCCCCTTCCTTTTTCCTCCCCTCCTCCCCTTCTCTTATGTTTTAATAATGCCGTCCGAGCCCACTTGATGCCCCCCCGTTTTTCAACACGCACATCCTTTTCTCGTTTCTTCCCCTATAAGTTGTGGTTTTTGTTTGCTAGAGTGTTGTTGCCGGGTTGGGTCCCTCAACGTGGTCTCTGTTTCGGGTTCTTCCCTCTTCGTCCTACCTTTGCTATTCTTCCAGATGGCCCCTGACTCTAGTCACGCTTGACGTTATTGAAGTCCCCCTGCTCCTCGGTCCGGGTGCGGTCCTGCACCTCTTTTTTGACCATCGGACGTTTTGTTAACCGCGTCCCCCGGACCCCCCCCCCCCCACCCCAAACCCCTGTGCCTGTTCTTTTCTCCCAAGTCCGTTTTTTTATTTCGGCAGATGCTTCAGCTGGTCCCTTTTTTTTCTGCTCCCTCTTCTTGTGTCCGCCTTCCCCTTTTCTTTTTTAGTCGAAAGAAACCGTCTTTCTGTTTGCAGTCCTTTCCCCCTTCGTCCCCCCCCTCACAGCTTATCCCTCCTTTCTGCCTTTTCCAGAACAAGGAAGAGACTCGTGATGCCAGGACGGCACGTTCGTAATCTCATCAAGTTCATGCGTCTCTTTTTGCCGTCGGATGTTGTCACCCGTTTTCTGACTTGATAGGAAAGTCGCCTCATTACTTTTTTTTTTCCCTTTTTTTTTCCGTCAGCAGTTTTTCCTTTTCTATGAGATCTGATGCACAAGTTCTTCCCTTGTGTGCTATGTTTCCCTTCCTCCCCAAATCCGACAAGAGTATTTCCCTGCTTCCCCAGGGAAAGGTTGGTTTTTTTTTTGATTCCCCCTCTCTTCCTAGAGTCGGGGCCTGTGCTGAGTGCCCTCTCACTCGCTTGTAGTACTAGCAACCCACGTGAGTCGGTCCCTCTCCCGCGACCTTGTCGGTTATCTGTTTGTGGATGGAGGGACTTTTTTCCTTTTTTTTTCTTTATCCTTGTCGCTCTCCGACACCCTTTTTTCCACGATTATTCTTCGCAACACTTTTTTTTGCCTAAAGCCTTCGCTCCCCCTTCCTCTATCGAGATCCGTTCGCAGTGATCTAAATCTCCCCTTTGCATCTTTGAGACTTTGAGACGTCTCAGGGAGCATCCCCTTTCCTCGCTAGTTCGACCCAGAGTGTCCTCGGAAACTTTACCCCCCCATCGTTTCCTCCTGAGCAATTGTCTTACTGCCCCAGCATGTGTCTGAAGAAGGATTGATAATGTCATTTAGTTTTCGCACGCCGCCTTCAGACCCTTTAGGTTTTCTCCTCCTCTCCGACCCTTATCCTCTCTGATTTCCCTCTCTTTGATGCAGTGCAATGACTCTTATTCACCGTCTTATTGAAGACTTTTTTTCAAGAAACTCTCAAGGTACCGTACCTCCAGGATTCCATGATTTCCTTTCCGTTGGTGTTCTTCTCAGTGCACTGACTGAAATTCTAACCTCCCTATGGTTTTTGGGGGACTCTTTTTCTTTTTCTTATTTCGTTGGGCGGAATCTGGTCTAGTTACTCTTCAATTTCAGTAAGTCCCAATTCCTCTCCTTCTTTTCTCAGATAGGATAACGTGCTACGTTCAACAGACAAAGGGAATTCCATGCCTCTGCCTTTCCAGGCAAGCGTATTCTAATAATTGGCCCTCTCCCCGTCCCCGTCCTTCATTTTTGTTTCTCCCCCAGATGCGTCAGTCTCTCTCATTACTACTCCCATGTCCGTTCCTCTCCTTTCTCTCTCCTCTCTTTCTTGACCTTTTCCTGTCCTTCAGAAGAACTCAGATGGAAGTCTTCCAAGGTCATTCTCCAACAAAGTCCTTTTTTCCTTACCGTTCCCTTCCAGGGAACATTTGTTTAAGGCGGTCCTTTCTCGGCCTGCCCGGTCTTTTTACGACCCGAGAAGGATGCATACTCGGGCAGCGTTTCGCGTCTGACTTTTTTTCTTGACGGGCCTTAGTCCGAGTTTCCAATGATGACCGAAGAAGGAAGATCCTCGTCTCTGTTGCACGGCATCGGTGACATTTCTTTAGGCCCAGGCCCGAATCCTCATGCACTTGCACTCCCAGTCGTTTTTTCATCTGCGACGATTCCTTGAGTGTCCAAAGAGTACCCCCCCCTTTTTACTCCTTCGAGATGGCAGAAGGAGTTTAGCTCAGTGGATCTTCCTTTCTTCCTCCCTCCCTCCGGTCTATACAACAAGTATTACCGAAGACTTGATTCTTCGACTCCCCGTGCCTGTAGGCAGGTAGGTGTCTTGTTTCCCCCATGCTGCCGTAGCCGTTTATTCATCTATTTCCCTCCCCCTTTTGTTGTTTTTGATCTAGCTTATTTTCAGTGCCAGCAGGTCTCTGTCCGTGACTTTCCAGCCTTAATTGCGTTTTCTTTGCGACGATAGTTTATAATAAGTGGTGTTCTTCTGCCTTCCCCT
>Ga0179593_1316735_pt1 | contig 15112 bp, 14 predicted proteins | sample CZODoug2_1_08_16_FD_185931 | JGI IMG/M metagenome (GOLD analysis project Ga0179593, IMG submission 185931) | Vadose zone soil fungal communities from Angelo Coast Range Reserve, California, USA - CZODoug2_1_08_16fungal (PacBio error correction) | ecosystem: Environmental > Terrestrial > Soil >... | reverse complement strand
CTAAGTGATCCGGCTTCTTCTCAAACCCTTAGTATGTTCGTCCCTTTTCCCCACACATCTCTAAATCTGGATAGGCCCGCGAAGTGCTGCATGCGCCCGTTGTGAGCGCGTTTCATTTGCCGATCCCCTTTAAACTCTTATAGGCGCGCGTGCTCTCCCAAGCCCCCTTCCTATTCTATTAGGATCCGAGCTAGCGGATGCTGCGCAACTCCCCTCGATGAACTATCGAAGTTGTGATAAAATAAGCCTGCGCGGTTAACTGAGTAATTGCCTTGCTTCCCCCCTCGAGCGGTGCGTCCGGTCCCCTGAGATGTTCTATTTCCTCTTTCCGTCCTGCGTCTCGTAGTAGATCTTCTCCCTAGTGATCCGTGACTCCCCCCTTGACTCTAATGTGCAGAGGAGGGCTGCCCGGCTATGTCCCTCACCTTGACTCTTAATTCTCTAGAGAAGGCAGTAGCCCTCCCAACTTGCCATGGCGAATCTCTAGACTGAGATACCCGAGCTACCCCCCCCCCCCCTAAAAAGAATTTGACTTGCAGTCCAGAGACCATGCCTCTATTTTATTGTCTAATACTCAGACCTTCCTTTGCAGACCCTTTCAGTATAAAAGTTTCGTTTGCTCCCTGCCGTCCCTCATGATTCCCCATTGCGGTACCGCTTTAGCTCCCAATTCCCCGCGCCTCTTCCTCGTCGATCTCTATCACCTTGTCACGAACTGTCAGGGCTTTTCCCGCTCTACTCTACAAGGTTTCCAGTCGAGCAAACCACCCCTCGCTCGGCTTCTTCTTTTTTCAGTTTGCCTACCGTATACCTCCTTTAGCCACCTACACCTCGACATTTGGAAGAAAGCCTATAGGCGAGTCCTTTGCATCGGGCCTGCGTATTCATTAATCAGATAGAGATATCTCTCTCCTTCTTGTGGTACGGCCCTTTAATGTTCTTGAAGATACGTTTCCCCACTCTCGACAGATGTCTGTGTCACAGGTGTAACCTCTTGGCTCGAGAGAGCATCGACTTCCGGATGTTGTTCTCCTCCCCTTGACCAGACAATTAGAGTTTTCGACCCTAACCCTCTCTCTTTTCGGACGGTGGTATAGAATCCCATTTTCCTCTATAGCCGCTGGCCCGCCCGCAGTCCCTTGCTCAACACATGCAGCTTTTCGCTGAATGGATCTATGCGTTCCTACCCCTAGAGCCCCCCTTCCGCCGCTTTTTGCCCCCTCCCAATTGGACAGTCCTGCTTTCCCTACAAAAGGTTATGAATTTGTTTTGTACTCTGAGGAACTGCCACACGCCTTCTTTCGATGATTCTACAGGCGCAGTTTCCCTTTCCCCGCGGACCCATTATTTCCTCACAGAGATTTTTCTGAGTGGTTATATCTGTCTTTGTGCCCCCCGACTACCTCTCAACCTTAGATTAGCCCTTCGGCAGGCTTCGTTATCTAGGGGTAAGTGTTTTTTTTTTTGGGCGCCGAGTCGCGGTCGCCTTTTTTCCTTTTTTAGCCACCAACTGAATTTATGACTTTTGAGAAGATCCCCAGAAGAGCTTGCTCCCCCCCTTATTCGAGATACCCTTCAACCTTATCCCAAACCGAAATGACCCTGACCTGAAGACGAATGTTCTCCTCTCCTCTGAGAGCAATCTTAGCCCCACAACCCAAACCTTTCAACCCCACCCTGCGATACATTCTCCATGCCCAGTCTTACGCAAGATTGTGTTTTTTTGTTGATGCCCTCTAATCCGTGTCTCGAGTGTACCTAAGCTCGATCTTAAAAGACTTTTTGCCCCGAAGCGTTTTTTTGTTTGAGCCGTTTCACCCGGCGATCCTCCTCAAGACATTTCCCCCCAGAAAATAATAGAAGCCTATCCCAGAGCTTACACCGTTTTTTGAGTTTGTTAGAAGGCCCCACCGAAGTTATTCGCGACTGGAGTCCCGGCGTCTCACTTGTATCTTTTTCCCCCAGATCCCGTTCCCTCTTTCCCTCTTTTTAATCTTTGAAACTGACGTCATTTTTTCCCTTATGAACTAGATGGATTACATGGGCTACCGCATTCTGCGAATGGCTTGAGCTTCTTAGAATCGTTTCCCTCCTTCACCCTCGCCAAGCGGCGTGACTCTCTTCTTTTTCTCCTGAGGCAGACGTTCTTCCACTACCATTTGCCCTCCCTTTCCCCCAAATTTATATTCCCCCCTAGAGATGATTATACAGAAGGGAATCCGCAGGTGACGCATACATCTGCGCCACCCCCTCCCATGAGGCAGAAGCCTCATTGCACTTCCCCTCGCCGTTATTCTTATACTCAGGACGCCTTTCGAGTTTCGAGCCCCCTTTGTTTGGTGGGGGTTTTATTGGTGCTCTGTCTAGTCGTTCTTTGATCGCAGGATCCCCCTGAAGATGGAGCGCCCGTGTCCCTATGCCGCATCTATTTTTCGGCACTGTCTTGACGACCTCTTCCTTTTGATCCTTTCCCTCCCCCCCCTTTTGTTTGGAAGATCTATGTTGTTGAAATCCATGCGCTAAGTAGACGGATGCCGCCTTTTTCCTGCCTCCTTTAAAGCATCAGGCTCTCCCATTACCCTCCCTCCGCTGACTCACACCCCCTGAGCCAGACTTTTTTTCTTTCTTCTCATCTGCAGTTCCAAATTTCCCCCGAACGTCCGTCTTGCCGAGTTAGAGAACCTAAAAATCCCCTTGCTTTGACGAGGCGGCGAGTCCATTGTGCATCCAGGGTCAGACGCCGCGCCATAGTTTTCTGAACTCCTTTCTCCATTTTTCCTGGGCGTAAACTTTTTTCTTTGTTTCGAGGTGCGACTCGGTACCCATCCGATCTCCTTGGTTCCTCTTTTTTTCCTCGGGACGGCGAGCGCCCCCTGAAGCATGAAATCGCCCGAAGCGGAGCCTCCTTTTCGTCCCAGACCTTTTCCCGTTCCCCCTTCTCCTGAGTTTTTTTCGCCATTTCAGGCGAGGCCGTGGATAGAGTCCTCTCTGATGTGGAGCTCTTTCCCACCTAGCGCGGAACTCACTTTTCGCGAACTCCCGCTGCGTTTTTTGATGCCCCACCTGAAGACGCGTTAAGCCTCAGGTTCAACGCACCCCCGTATCGCCGGTCTCTTAATTTTGCACCCAATGCTCCCTTTGAGTTTTTCTGATCGACCCTTGATCCCCTGTCCCCCACCCCCGTGATGTCTTAGTTCCAACTCCACCGCAGTGTCAAGCTGAGCTCCCTTTGAATGTGCCTTCGGGATAAGTCTTTCGCCTTAGAAAGTCTCGTCGGGCAGCAAATTCCCCCCCCAGCCCTTGAACGGCTTCTCTTAGATTATTGATAAATCTTTCCCCTTACGCGTCGAGTTGGAGGTACCTATTTGGAGAGTTTTTTATGATTTTAGGTCCCTATAATTTTTTTGTTTTTTTTTTTTTTGTCGTTCACCGCCCCAAGCCCTCCTTTTTTTACCACCTATCCGGATGCCCAGAGTGTTATGCCCGTCGACGACGTTTTACGCCATTTTCCGGTCGAATCGACGCCCGCTTTGTTGGCGACTCTTCTGATCGTTCGCGCCTATTTCCAAGCTCTAGTGTTCGAACGCTCCCCAATCTTGCCAGCGATCGACTCATTTTCCATGGGCTTTTCTGCCCGCTCTGGGATTATTGTTTTTACACGTTTCACGGAAGACCGTGGCATTCATTCTTAGAAGGGTATCCCCCACCCAAACAGAGCAGTTTTAAGCGGGCTCTTCCTTTCTGTTTTGCCCCTGTGATGGGGCTAATAGATAACGCACTTGCAGGGTTCTTTGATCTTACCTCTATATCACAGTCTCCGGTACCATCACTCTGTGGTTTAGCAATTTCCCTAATGTCCCTCCTTCCCACGCCGAGCAGCCCTCGGATTACAGACCCCGCTGGACCCTACTTCCTCTGAGTGACGATCCTACAGTTGAAACGAAGGGCTTTCCTCCCCCCATGAATCGCACGCCCCCGCTCGCCTAGACGTCACCATCGGTTTTTCCCCCAGTACAAAGACGCTGTCGTCATAGGTAGATCGTATAAGGACCCATTTCACTCCGGCCCTCCGACTTCATGAAAGTCCGTTTTTTCCAGGAGCTTTCCCCTCGATTGCATGCTCCTCCCCCCCCCCCTGATGTTTGTCGCGCCCAACCCCCGTTTCCCTAGCCGGATCGCCGCCTGCCGTCAAAAAAATCGAGAGAATACTTTTCCTGGTAGGTTTTTTGCTATCGAACCATCACTTTCGCCTTTACCCGCTCCTTCACCTAGGAGGAAAGGCCCTTTTGATCCTACCGAGACTATTAAATCGAAACAGCTGACCGTCTTTTTGAAGCGCTCACTTGGAGCAATGATCGACTTCCCCAGGACGCGCTGGTAGAGAACTTAGTTAGCAAGCATTTCACGGGACGAAGGGAAGGGGCAGGATTAAGAAGCAACTAGACGTCGACCTGGATGGTTTTGGGCGTGTCAGGTGAGGATTTTTTTCGCTGCTTCCCCGTGTTTTTAGTTGCGACGCTGACCTGACATGCTGAGTGGTATGAAATGGAAGACTGTATCTGTGCAGACGTTCGAGGGACCGGCCGCGAGAAAGAGCGTTGGAGGAACGGAATGAACGAGCGACTGAGAGGCCGTTCCCCAACACCCCCCTACACACACAACCCCCACCAACCCCCCCCCACCCCCCCCCCCCCCCCCCCCCCCCCCCCCCCCAACCCCCCCCCCCCCCCGACTGTTCATGCTTTTCCTTGGATTTTTTCGTCCGGTACGTGATCCCTGCTTTAGAATCCTACAAGCAACGAAAGTAGTCCCCAGTCCGAATTCTCTTCGCGGCCGGACAGGACGTTTTGCCTTTCCCTATCATAACGAGTTGACCCTAAGTATTCAAAGTGTGGGATTTGTTTTAATTTCTTCCGACATCACCCCCTCGACGCTCCGCCTCTCCTCTTTGCACTCACCTTCCCCTTTCTTTTGTTTTTCCCGCACCCCGCCCTCAGCTCTTGACCTCCATAACTCTTACCGAAACGTTCTCATCGCCACTTGCTGCATGCGCTATAAGTCTACACCGATGATTCCCAGTAGTCCCCCCCCCTCCCAAGCACTGACGAATTTCCTTTCCCCTTTGCTTCCCCCCTGACTTACGTTTGTGAGCGAGTCCTTCTTTCCCCCTTTAAGCCCCCCGAGATCGGTTGGAGCCCCCTCCTTCTAATGCATTTGATTTAAATGTAGCCCACCGCCTGCTTCTCTCTGCGCCCTCTTTTTCCTAAAAAAACTACCCCCCCCAACTCACCGCCCCCCCCCCTGACGGTTGCTGTGCAATTTTTTGGACCCCCAAATAAACATTTTCGGCACAGAATCCCTGCCTGGCTTCTTCTTTCCCCATTTCAGAAGTAATCACTGGCCACACGCGAACCAAATTCTTTTCGTTCGTTGAGGCTTTCTTGGTCGACTCAGTCAGAGAGCCGCCTTCTTTTTGGGCTCGACCCCTAGTAGATTCTTCCTCATACCCGCCCCCGTGAGAAGAGTTTTCCTCTTTTATACGACTTTGCATTCTCCAGTTAAGTTTTTTTTGTTGTCGCCGAAAACGTCGCGCATTTTTCCCCCCCTCCCTCCTCGCGGCTGCCCCCTGTGGAGCCTCTAGCAACTACCTTGACAAGTTGGTCACCCTCTTTTTTTTACTCCTCCTCCCCTTTTTTTGAAGATCTTGTCACCCTCCTCTCATTTTTTCCGGCGGACTCGGCCCTCCTCTGATGAGGTCTTTTTCTTTTCTGGCGACACTTCTTTTATTCTCTTTTTTTCGGGTAGAAGACTTTTCCCATCACTCTCAAGTAATCGCCGAAGTTTCCTCTGCATTGTCCTCTTCTCATCCTCTCCCCTAGAGATCGCGCTCGTTTCTTTCAGCGCCGCTCGTCTCTCCTGCTGACGCAGTTGTTAGCCGTGTCCAGTACCTGTTTTCCCACGTAGCCTTTCCACCTGAAATTGGCCTTCGAAGCTGCCGATTTTTGGGGAGTTTGACTTACTACTCCGCCATCTTGTGGTTCTTTTGCGTACTTCCCCCCCCTATGCAGCGCCGACGCCGCCTGACCTGGTTCGCCCAAGAAAAGCATGAGCGCGCGGCCGGCCCAGCGCCTCTCCCTCCTCTTCTCGGATTCCGTCGTGATCTCCTAAGCCGCACTTTGATAGTTCCACCCCCTTCCCTTCGTTTACATTTCTATGTCGCTATACCCCCTCAATTGAACAACCGCGTAAGGATAGAAACAAGCTCTTTTCTTTGCTCGCATTCTCCCCCCTCTTGACCCAGTTGGTTTTTTTCTTGAGCTTTTTCTTTAGGTCAATATATGCGCCCTTTTCTAAGATCACACTTTCCCTATCCCGACCCTTCTGATCTCTCTCTCCGTACAGAGGGGATCCATTCAGTTCTCCCCCGACCCCCCCTTCTGAATGCAAGGAGGAACCACCAGACGACTCTGGGTGCCCTTCTTTAGTCACTTGCGGAATACGGTAGTTTGAGTACGGTCGGGTTGACTTTTTGTCTCCTTTGACCTTTGTCCTCCTCTCGCTATACTCCACGACTAGCAGCCTTTAGACAACCGTTTTCTCCTTTTATGAGTTTCGTGTTTGATTGCGAATAAACGGATCATGAGACGTGGCCCCCCGTTAAAAGCTTTTCCCCCGCTTTACATGCCGGTTGGCATTTACCGACCTTACCCAGATATACCCCAGAGTAGGCGACACCCGCCATCCTCACATCGCGCAGCAGAACGCCCTCCGCCCATAGGCGAGATGTTTTCTTGTGACCAAAACCCAAAAATCCGACACCCCCCTTCCGTCTGCACCAATTCAGAGCCCATCCGGTTTTAGACTGGCGCACTTTCAGGCTTTGATTCTAGATCTTCTTCCGATTTCCCCTCCCTTAATGTTAGAGAGTATCAAGCGTCTCCCCTCGCCCCCCTTCTCCCCAGATGTATCGCGTTTCTGAGCATTTCCAACGCGACACCCCCCAAACCCAACAGCGCCACCGGCCCTCGTTAATACTGATTTTCTCTCCGGCAATTAGATCCTTCTCCCGATGGATGGCCTCCTCGTCGTCTAAGAACTTGAGATTTTATTGCGATCTCCCCTATCGGGAGATAGCCTTGCGCCAAGTCCTTCGCCGAGAGTGTAATGAAGCATCTGCGAAGGCCTTTCCTCCTTCCCTTCAAAGTTTTTCCGGAACCCGCTTTTTTTTTTCTTAGAGAACATCCGCATCGGAATGCTCCTTTTTGCAGTCCCCTGGGCAGTCTCTTCAGAATCGAGCCCCAACAGTACAGCGTTCAGTCCAAGGAGTACTGCTGCACCACCCTGCTTCCCCCAATTGGTTTTGCAGTATGCAGAGAAACTAGGCTTAGATTCCGCATCCTTCTAGGGCTTACGTAGAGCCATGCCTTTCCGCCCCCCTAACATCCCCCCCCTCCTTGCCCCAAACCCCCCTTGCCGATTCCGAACTAAGTTATATACTAGTGTGTTTGACCCTGCCTCGAAAGATGTTTTTACAGGATTTCGCCGGTGTTGTATCCCCCCAGGCAGCAGCGCTGCGCACTACATAGATCCAGCGCTTCGTAGCTTTTTCTTCTGCCTCTTTTAGCAAGGGGCCGCGCTGTACTGTTCAGCCACGCTCTCCCCCCCCCTAGTAGGTCAGTCTTCTGCTGCACCGATGCACCTGCAGTCGTAGTCCGCCCCTCAAACCCCCCTTGCCTTCGCTTCCTTGAGCGCGGATTCGACCTGAGATTTTTTCCTGCTAAATCCTACACACGCCCCCTAAACAAACAGAAGCGTTTGACCCGACCAAGACCACCCCCTTTGAGCCAGCAGCCTCTTTTCCGCCTCGAAGCTCTTCCCCCCCGGCTCTAATGCCATCCCCCCTTTGCCCCTCAGTTTTCTCCCCTTCTCTGAGTTATCCGCTGCTCATCTGAGAGCCAGGACTTGCAAATCGCCCGCCAGATTTGCTTGAGAACCTTCCTGATTCCCCTCCCTCTCTGAACTCTCCGCCTAGTTGGTGCGCTTTTTACCCATCCATTTTTTTTCTCGTTTTTCCCCCCCTAACCAACCCCTCCTAGTCTTCAATGCCGTCCAGGACTTTTTACCACTTGTTTTTATAGAGACAATCTTATGACCCAATAATTCCCCCATTGTTCAAAATGCTGAAACATCCTACTGAAGGTTCGACTTTTAACGGGCTGCACTCGGGCAACCCAGACCTCGGTTTTTATGTTGCCTTATTAGTCACATAGAAGCCCACCGACAAAGCGGGCCCCCCCCTTACGAGGAGTTTCTACTATAGCGAGTTCGACTCGACACCACCCAGATCCCCTTCTGTAAATCCCCCAATGGAGACACGTCTTCCAAGCAGCTCGTGCTGGACGCGTTGTTGATACTCCTTTCCTCCTTCTCGTCGACCCCCGACCCCCCCAGTCTCCTTCCTCAGAATACGCACTTTTTGCCAGCTTTTCCTAATAGGACTAATGGAGAGCGATATGACGGAAGAAGGCTTCTCATTTTGCTGCCGTTACCCTCGTCGGGGCTATTTCTCAGCAGAGGCCGCCATTGTACCTCCCTTCATTAACTCTTTTGAATATGATGGATTCTGAAACTGGTTTTTATGCCGAACCGATTCTATCTATTTTTATCCCTAGATTCCCCCGTTTTTTTGTCGAGAGTCTTCCTTGATATTTCCAGCAAGTTTGAGTTGCCCCCTCACTCTTCATGTCCCTAGTTAACAATGTCCTCCTTAGCTCTAAGAGCCCCCCTTCAGTTTCCTCCCCGTCCAAAAACCGTAATCCCCTTTCCTTTTGTGTCATCGAGCTCCAATTTTCTCCGGATAGCACTTCCGGTTTTGATGTTCGAGATGACTCGAATTTCTCCCCCTACTTGCCGTTGGGAGCGTCAGGTTACTTCTGCCGCTCAGATCTGACTGCCGTCAGCGTTTCCGATCGTGCCATTGGTCTTCCCTTTTAGAGCTGTAGATTATTTTGTTCCCTGAGCTGCGCGGCTTAGTTGAAACCCTCCCCTCAAGCAAGGCTGTGAGCTAGAGCTTGCATCTCGTTTTTTGCCATCGAAGAAAGAATCCCTTCCCCTAGCCATTCCCCCCGTAGTCCCTGAATGTCCCCCCCCCCTCCGGTAAGGAAGAATGCCCCCGCGATTTCGGGTTTTAATTCATTCGTCTTTTTCACGTTGGAGAGTTCTATAAGAAGCATCTGGACCTACCCCATGTTCTCTAGTATCCACCACTTTCCGTCGAAACCGCAGGTTTTCTTTACCCGGAGTTTGCCCCCCCTTCCCCTTCCGTTCTCCTTCTCGGTCACGGTTTAAATCCCAGTGGCTCTTGGCTGAGTTTTCCCACGTTGATGTCTTATTTTCGCATGACAAACGAGGAGACTCCTTGGACGTCTTTTTGCCAAGTGAGTCAGCTGAGCTGTCTCATCCGCCCTTGTCGCTTGAATTATCAGCCTTCGCGCTTTCTTTAAATATCCTAGCCGGCCGTGTTCTCCTGCTCGTTCTTTCTAGTCCCCAAGAAGGATTGTTGGTCCGTCGCGTGATGTTGCCCCGTTTTTCTTGATACTTCCTGGTAGATCCTTCTGGCTTCCCAGCGTCCCGATTCTAGGAGGCCTTTTTTTTTGTTTTAGGCTTTCCGCTTTCTAAGTGCCTTCCGCAATAAAGCCTACAAGAACAGCGCGTCCCCCCGCGTCCACGTCGGCTCCGCTTAGCCAAGCAGTCGTCGAAGTGACCCTGCTACTCCTGCGATCGCTTATTTGCGTCCTTCTGTTCTTTTTTTCTTGTAGCGAACCCAAAGGACTTTTGTCCACGCCTTTCCTCCCTCCTTATCCACAAAACAATACGTCGTGCACGAATGTGTCCTGAAGCGGCGTCTATCAGGTGACTGCGGCAAGTCTTGCTGGGGACTGGAGCCGAGTGTACTGTGATACTTCCAGCTTTAGCCCTCTCTTCCCCCTCCTGCTTTTTTCTCCATCTTAGCGCATAGATAAGAAAATACAAGAAGTTGTTTTCCCCAGCGGTGCTAGTCCCTACCCCCTGGCAGAAGAGACTGGTTCTTTTCTGCACGAAGGCGCTATTTTCAGATGACGGGCTCCCTTCCCGCTCCAGCCCCTCATCCCAGAATAGATTCCTCAGCAAGACAAGAGGCGTCACCCTCTCACTCAGCTCTTCCTCCGACGGTGCTTTGCCTTCATTTTTCCCCTCTCAACCATCTCGTCGTCACTCCTGTACTAAGGATATAAGAGGCTTTTCAGATTTTCCTTTCCCGAGATCTACTTTTCCGCCCCAGACTTCGTCCATTGCAACCCCCTCATCCCTTCTCGCTACGTGATTGTAACGGCATAACCCTCCCCTACTTGGTTTTTAGACTTTTTTTTCGCTGCTCTTATTTTCCTTTTTCTCTTTGTAACCCGAGCCCCGACTCCCTTAGCGCAAAGGGTTCCCTCTTCCGCACTGGCTCCTGACCCTTAGCATGAGGAGCCGCATGACGTGACGCCATTCAACTTTCTGCCGGTTTCTCTCCCATTCTTTCTTGCTTTCCCCCCCCCTCGAAGTTTTTTGTATTTTTTCTTTCCCGCCGGCCGTTTTGGACGTCCCCCTAAGCAGTACGATTTCTTCTAAGGTGGCCCCTGCTCGCTTTTAGAGCCGTTCCGTTTTTGTCCGTTCTCGGCCTCATCGGCCTGCCCCGGCAGATGCATGGTAACCTCCCACATACTTTTAACTGGTTGGGAACTATTCATTACGTCCATCCGATTAAGTTCATCCTGGGTCGAGCCGGCCTTCCAGCCTCCCCATACGAATGCCCCGTGCTAGCGAAGAATTAAGATTTTTATTTAGGGGCTCTGCCCCCCTCTGACAGGAGTCCTTCGTATCCAAGTCGAAACGTTCCTCTACTTGCCCGAGATCTAAATTCCTTTACAAAGCCTCTTTGTCATTTAGCCGGCCTGGAAGACCGTGATGTTCCCCCCTCTCCTTAATGATTTTTTAGTTCGCATCGTGCATATTTGCGTCCACTAGGGTGATAGTGATTGACTAAGGAGCCCCCTTTCCTCACGTACCCCCGTCCCCCGATCTCGCTCACCTACCCTGCGATTTTTCTGATCAGCAGCCGCCCGAATCTTGGACCCTGCCATAGAAGCGCAATTTTTTAATTTTCACCCGGTTAGTCACCTTTGAGAAGTTCCCTAGCATTTTCCCTCCTCTCCTCATTACCTACCTTTTGTCACTATTACCACCACAAATATTCCTGAGCCCGATGGTCTTCTGTGTTCTCGGGCCTTAGTTGGCAGATGGAGAGCCTATCACATTCGCCTCTCTTTTCTTCCTCCGATGCAGCGGCATCTGCCCCATGTTATGTCGTGCGCACAAGTCCCCCGATTAGAGTCTTCTTCCCAGGACTTCTCACTACCCAAGAAGCGGAGTCGACCTTCTTTAACCACCAACGTCCCCATCGCACGTCTCAGAGTGATGTTTCCTCTTCCCCCCAAGCTCGCCGACCCCTGTACTTTCCACCACTAGGTCTGAATCCAACGCGGTTAAAGGTCTTCTCCTGAGCCGGCCTGGCGCTGCCCTCTGAAGCATACGTCGCGGGCTGAGCTCACCCTGCCCCTCCTTTCCTTTTCCCCCAGAACGATATTGAACCCTTTTCTTTTCGCCTCGTCTTTAGAGCGATGCCCCTCATAGCAGTTTTTTCGTCCTGTGTCCGTCAGTGCGGCCTTGTTTTGCACCATGCCCGCTTTTCAGGGGCTCCCGAGCCCCGCCCGAGGCCTCCATAATGAATTTGAACCTATCGTATATTTACCTCTCCTACGTTGTTTTTTTTCCAGATCCAAACTTCATCTGCCCCTTGTCCTCTTCGGCGGTCTCTCCGCCCATGCATGAGTGTTGTGCCAGGCGCGCAAGCTTCCTTCCCACTGCCTTCTTTTCTTTCGGTTTTGAATGCCCCACTTTCTACAAGTCAATCAGCGCCTTTGGGGCCTGCAAAGTCTCGATTGTGCCATCCCTCCCGCTCTAGCGAGCGCCTGGATGCTCCCCCCATCTCTGCCGCGATATTTTTTTGTTCAGGATTCGTTTTTTTGTCCATAAATGTGGAGCCGATTTGTCCCAGTGTACGATGCCCCAGGTCAGAAGCGGTGTTTCCCTCTTGAAGCCCCCCCCCCCCCCCCCCCCCCCAACCCCCCCCCCCCCCCCCCCCCCCCCCCCCCCCCCCAACACCCCCCCCCCCCCCCCCCATTTGTTTCAATTTTTCTTCACTCACTGTGGTCTTTTTGTCCCCCTTCCTCTTCCCGCCCCCGGCTAATCTGCGTTTTTTCCACGTGCCTTCCCCCCCCCACCCCCCCCCCAAACGCATGTAGGCCGGACTTGTCCTCCCCCCTCCCCCGTTACCGAGCGCGCTCCTTGAGCCCCAAAGAGTCTAGTCCTCACCTCTGCACCGTCCCTTCCTATTCCCAGTAGGTATATTTTATGCGAGTAAGCGTTTAACAAACCTCTCGCTTCCTTATCCTGGCTTTCTTCTGCCACGCAGCGCAAGGTCAGAGGCTCACTTTGCTTTCTGCCCGAGTTATTTTTGAGCGTCCGATATCGTGCGTGCCCCTTGTCTGACTAAACTGAGATTTTTCTTAGGATCGCTACGATCTAGCGGTAATGCTGCACGAGCCATTTCCTCCTCCGCCCTGTTTTTTTTTTTTTCTGCCGCGTGCGCGAACGACGGTTTCTTTCTGCAGGCGTCCTCTGCCCCCCAGGGAGCCTTGAGATTCTGTCTCGGATTTTGTCGATTTTGACTCCTAGTTATTCAGTCTCCCCCCCCCCCCCCCCCCCCCCCCCCAACACCCCCCCCCCCCCCCCCCCCCCCACACCCCCCCCCCACCCCCCCCCCCCCCCCCCCCCCCCCCCCCACTTGGCTCCCAAGGAAATTGAGAAAGGGCCAATCAGCTATAAGCGCCCTCCTATTCTCGGTAGTATCCACCAGCCTTTGCCTGAGTGTACCGTATTTAATCGGTCCGCCTTAGCTACCATTTGTAACCTGCCATTCTGGAAGCATATCTGCATAATGAGCGATCCGTTTCAGACGTCCACCCACGTCCCCCCTAGAACCGTACGTGTACCAGGCTCACCTAAAGGATTCTTGCAGAAGGTACGTCGAGCCCTCGTACCCCCTTCCCTAGATACACTTCACCCCTCGCCATCATGATGGGTTCCCGTGCTCTAGGTTTTCCGCTAACCCCCCCACGTGATAGCGCAAGTGGACCCGGACAGCTCCCCTCGAGAGGCGTTCTCCCTTTGACCCCTCGTATCAAATCTTGGGTTAAGGTATACCTCTCTCCTGCAGCTTTTTTTCCAACCCACCAACTCCAGCACCGCTCGGTCCTTTATAGACGTTTTTTCTGCTTCAGCGTCCGCTCGAATTACCCTTTCTTGTGGTGAAACGCCCGCTTCCGATCCGCTGTGCATTTCTCATTTTTCGAGGCAGCACTTACCTCTTTTAATAGAGATCTGTGAGATAATTATTCGTCCTCCTTTGACATGCCGATTCCGAATCGATCTAGAGCACGCGGCCGCCCCCCGTCCGTTCCCCCCCTGGGAAAGCGGTGACCACCCTGAATGATTTCTTCCTATACATACTATAGGATCGCCGGAGTTCACTCTTTTGCTCCTGTCCGAGCACCCCCTGTATGAGTAGCGGCCCATTTAGTATAAGTCTCGTACCCCCTTATATGCTTTCCAGAGCTGATGTAGCAGCTCCCCGTCCGTCTTTTTTTTCCCTCCGGGAATCTTGCGAGCGAAGTGTCCCCTCCCCCCCGTGACCTCCGAACGTAAAATCTCCTGCAACATGCACCTTGCAGCCAGTTTCTGTTACTCGACCGCCACAATCCTGCCGTACCATAGTTGATTCGTTTTTTAAGAATGGTGTCACGTCCAATGTCCAAAGGCTCAGCGTTTAGACGCGCCCCTTCTCCTCCCCTTTCAGTCGAGAGAGTCATCCGGAGCGTTTTCGCAATAAAGCGAACTTGACCTCTCTGAAACCTTTCTGCGGTCGGTCTTTTCGTTCCTGAGCACGTCAGCCCTCAAAAACCTGAACGTGCAGAGAAGAGTTTCTTCGGACCGCCCATACATATTGCAGTAGAAACCCATAAACTTCCCCCCCCAGTCATGCACGCAACCCCCCCTTCCCCCTTCCTCATTTAAATCGTGAGAAGCACGAATTACTAGTGTCGTAAAGCTCTAGATAAGGCATTCCGACAGCATTTGCCCCCCGTGGGGGGGGGGTGGGAGGCCCCGCTCGGCCTCGCTGCTAAGTTTGATCGACGCTCATTTAGCATTATCCCCCACCTTCCCACCGTTTTTTATTTTTCCACAAAATCCCGGGAATTCCCCATAGAACTCGCCTGTTTTCTGTCATCAAAGTCCTTTTGCGTCCGGCCCCCCAGTATAAAACTTCTCGGTCAGAGGTCGTTTTGCCCTTCCCTTCTTACTGTTTGTTTTCTCAAAAACCAACACCTTTTTTGACGAATTTCTCCCCTGTCCTTGAACTTGTCTCTTTGCGCGTCCACTCGCATACCCTTCTTTCCCCTGTGAACTCCCAAATTTTCCCCTACACCCAGTGCCCGATGAACCCTTGACTTTCGATAATAGGGATTACACCGCCTTTTTTTCCTGTTTTCGAGGCTTCTTAGCATCTCACAGGCTCCGGAAGGCCCTCCGCACAAGGGTCCTGTGCCTCGAGTTCCAGGGCCCTGCCTCGCTCGACAACTTACAACTTTCATCCTGAGGCACCTCCAATTGACTACCTTTTTTAACCCCCCCCCCCCACCCCCCCACCCGGCAGCTTTTTCACCTTACCTCCCGGCTTTCCCCGAAGTTGCCTCGCCCCCCCATATGGAGTCACAGCCAGGATCGGCAAGGCAGAGCACTTGGCTTGAATCCCGTCTGCTACTTCTCCAATTGCCGAGCCGCCGCTATCCCCCCTTCCCTCTGATTTAAAAGTTTGCGCGTTACGTCTCGTTTCGTTCTATCAGCTTCTTGACCGCCCACCCCTGGTTGTTTCTGAATCTAGACCGCCACCTGGCCTTTCCCCCTCTGC
>Ga0179593_1653643_pt1 | contig 15113 bp, 15 predicted proteins | sample CZODoug2_1_08_16_FD_185931 | JGI IMG/M metagenome (GOLD analysis project Ga0179593, IMG submission 185931) | Vadose zone soil fungal communities from Angelo Coast Range Reserve, California, USA - CZODoug2_1_08_16fungal (PacBio error correction) | ecosystem: Environmental > Terrestrial > Soil >... | reverse complement strand
TTCCTTCTTTTCTCTTGATGGAACCGCTTCTGCGAAGCAATTCGACAGGTTTCAGCAGCTGTCGATCGACCCGGGGAGGACTATGAAGCATAATCCACTCCTAAAGTGAGAGACGTTCCCCTGAGATCGGGGGTTTCCGCCTTGCACCTTCTTCGCGGTTCCGCAGATTCCATCCGCCGCACTTCTTCTCGAACTCTCTGGACGGAGATCGGATCGGCTTGGTCTCGCGAGTTTCCCGGCACCCGCGTCTAGAGTTTCTGTTTTAGCGAAGTGAGGATCTTTTCAGTCCAAGAATCTTAGCTATTTCTTCGGCTCCTCAATGATGCGGTCTGAGGGATTTTCCTTTTCGGCACGTTCTTTTTGTCCCACCTGCGAAGAGAGCCCCCTCGGAGGTTTTTTCCCCCCAGGTCGTCCCGATGTCTTTTTCCCCCTGAGGTGAGCTTGGTCGGAGTTGTCTGAACACCCACATCGAAGGAGAGCGTCCGCCTTCGATTCTTTACCTAGATTTTTGAACGGAGGAAATTCAGCTCCTGTACACATGGCCCGAAGAGCAACAGATCAAGTGCCGAGTTCGACACGCCTCTTTCCAGAGGCAGCCCGCCTTCTTTTTCGGGAGGAAAGAGGTTGTCAACACAAGCGGCCATGACATCTTTTTCACGACTCCTCCGGATGGCATTGTCTTTTTCTTCGGCGCGCTCCCCGCGCCCCAAGCGACCCTCCTTTCCTGCGTCCGAAATTTTTCGTTACACTCGCTGCTTCGCCCCGGCCGAGGAACGGTGACTTTCTACGCTCAATACAGCGGGGCCTCAGGTGGCGACGGTGAGGTGTCTTCCGAGACGGTTTTTTTGCTCGGAGGGATGAATAATTCTAGTAATCGGCGTTGAGTCTATAGAGCTGGCGTTGGTTTTCCCCCCCCAGATTGAACGATAGGCACAAGTTCAACAACGCGCTCGTTTCTCGACGCCCGGAAGCCGCTCCCCCTTTCCTCCCCCTTGTGGAACGGGTTTCATGATCCGGTCTCTTTCTGGCCTTGGCGAAAATCTCGAACTCTTCCTATACAAGAGAGGTGCGCGGACACACGCCTTTTTTCTCCACTGTTACGACGTAGAAGACTTCATTTTTTTTTTAAGTAGAATAAGGAGCACTCGGGGCGATTTGTTTTCATCTTCCCCTCCCAGGAGGCGTGACCCTCCTCTTAGGAGCAAGATGGGAAATCTGATCTCTTTGCGGATTGAGACTCTTTTTCCCTGCGACGGCTTTTTCGCGGCTCGACGTTCCTTTAGGTAAACGGATCCCAGTTCGCTTTCTCCGCCGATGTATCCGCCCCACCAAAGCGAGCCGCTTCGCTCGCGACCTCTATTTTCTATTGATCGATTTTCTCTCTTAAGAAAGATCAGTTCGCCACGAGCGAGTCCGCGCAGGCCGAAGCGCTTTTTCCCTCCGCGGCCACGATTCTTTCCTTGAAGAATGGAGCGAACCTGCTTAAGTCATTTCGCGCAGCCGGGGCCCGGAGTGGCCCGATCCCCCCAAACGTTAGCCATTTCCAGGAGACGGCATGGTTGTTGGGCGCCTCACTTTCCTTTGATACGCCGGCCGATTGCGCCGTCTCGGGTCGGGCGCTTTTTCTTTCTTTTAGAAATAATCCGCATTTTTGAGCGGGGCCCTCCTGGGACCCCTTGAACGACCCCCGGCGCATTTCCACCTCAATTTTTTCGACGATTACGTCCTATCTTGCTTTTGAGGTTGCGAAAGAGTTCCCGCGAAGCTCTGGCCACGCTTCCTCCTTCGAGGGAGTCGAAGACGCACCCAATCGGAAGCGCGATCGAGAGAGCTCTATGCAGGGCGGCCTTACGGAGGGCTGTTATTCTCTTTCCTTTATCAGCTGACGGACGTCTTGTTTCTTTTTGGGAGCCCAGGATCAGCTCCTTTTTCTTTCTCCTTGAAAGGGAGGAGGATGGCTCCGGGCGCTCGGTTGTGCTTGTCAACGTGAGCGACATCGCTGTTTTTGAAGCTGCTGTAAGAATTTATGAACTCTTTTTTTTTTTCTGGCAGTGGCACTGATCGATTTCCTCCCTAGGAAAGGTAAAAAAAGGCCGGACAAGTCAATGCTCTTAGAAGTTTTGAGCGTAAAAGAAATACCCATGCCTGCTTCTTCTCCTCCGAAAAAGTGGCTGCACACCTCGCTTCCTCGGTGGGGGGGTGGGGGGTGGTGGGAGGGGGGGGGGGGGGGGGGGGGTGGGGGGTGGTGGGGGGTTGGGGTGGTTTGGGGGGGGGGGGGGGGGGGGGGGGGGGGGGGGGGGGGTTGGGGGGGGGGGGGGAGGGGGGGGGGGTTTTTTTGGTTGGGTGGGGGGGAGAGGGGGGGTTGAGGGGGGGGTGGGGGTTTTTGTGGGATGTGGGGGGGGGGGGGGAGAGGGGGGGGAGGGGTGGGGGTGGGTTGCCTTTGGGGGGGGGGGGGGGGGGGGGAGGTGGAGGGGGGGGGGGGGGGGGGGGTTTTGGGGTGGGTGGGGTGTGGGGGGGGATGGGGGGGGGGGGGGGGGGGGGGGGGGGGTTGGGGGGCGGGGGGGGGGGGGGTTAGTTTTCTTTTTTTGGGTGGTGGGGGGGGAGGGGGGGGTGGGGTGGGGGGTGAGGGGGGGTGGGTCTATTGGGTTTGGGGGGGGGGTGGGGGGGGGGTGGGGGGCTGGGGGGGGGGGGGGGGGTCTTTTTCGGGTGGGGTGGGGGGGCGGGGGGGGGGGGGGGGGCGGGAGGGGGGGGTGTGGTTTTTTGTGGGGGGGGGGGGGGGGGGGGGGTGGGGGGGGGGTGGGGGTCTGTTTCCCTTCCACAGGGGGGGGGGGGGGGGGGGGGGTGGGTCGGTGGTTCTTTTGGGGGTGTGGGGGGGGGGGGGGGGGGGGGGGGGGGGTGGGGGGGGGGGGTTGTTTTCCACCCTTTTTCGGGGGGGGGGGGGGGGGTGTGGGGGGGGGGGGGAGGGGTGGGGGGGGGGGGTTTTTTTAAAACCCACCCCACACAACCCCCCCCCCCCCCCCCCCTTTGTTTTTTTTTTTGGGGTGGTGGTGGGGGGGGGGGGGGGGGGATCTTCTTCTTTTTTTTTTGAGAGAGATCCGTCATTTCGGTTCTCGAGGGTGGAACATGAGACACGCTCTCTCCAAGCGCAGTCCTTTGTTCTTTTACGCGTTGCCACGTACGTAGTCATCTTTTTCCCTGACGGAGGGCGACGCGTGCCGTTTCTCCCAGTCCTTCCTCCCTCATTCGCGTTCACCTCCTCTTTCATCTAATGACGAAAAAGAGATGTCGATCGTTGACGCCAATCCCCACGGCGCATGAACGAGGCCACGCATCCCTTTTCGAGCTGACTCCTGCGGCCCTTTCCTCGTCCAAGACGTCCGTCAGGTTTCTAGGAATCCTCAGAATAAATCAGCGCCCGCCCCTTCCGGCGCGACTTAACCGTTAGCTCTCGGCAGCGCGCTTTTCTTTTTCCATGCGTTTCGAGCCTCGGCCTCCCTCTTTTTCCCCGCTACACCAGAGGATTACAGGCACGTTGCCGCGTTTTTCAGAGAGACGTACCGAAGTCCGAAAAGGCTTCCCCTTGCCAGATGCTTGAGGCGGAATGTCGCCTCTCCTGTTCCTGTAGCGCTTTCGCAGCCCCCTCTTCTCTGAAACCTTCGGTAGTGTATTCCTTTTTTTTTTCCCTCGAATTCGAAGCACGCGCTCCGTGACGATCTTCTGCCTGATCACGTCCGGGGGTCTTCCCCCGCCGTCGCCTATCCTTCCGGAACGCGTTCGGTATTTCCCAGATAAGCTGGGCATTGCGTCACCTGTGTCGCTGCCCATCTGAGGAAAGTCCCTTTTCCCTACACGTCCGAGGCTACTTCTCCCCCGTGAAGCGCCTTTCTACCAGTGCGATCTAGGTTCTCGACTTCTAGCTCGCTGGAGCTCTGTCAGCGGACGAGCTAGACTGTTCATCTGGTAGCGATATGCTTCCCTTTCTTTTCTCTAGGAGAGACTTGGTCGCCGCTTTGTCAAGTCAACCCGTGAGCAGAATCGTTTATCAGTAGATTGGAAGATTCCCCAAGACGTCGACGCTCTCACGGAAGCGTTTCCCCCCGAGAGATAGATTTCCTCCCGAAGACGACGTCATAGCGTTGCCGCTCCCCTCGAATCCTTTTTTCCCGACGGGCTCTCGAGACCTTCACCGGAAACAATGTCCCTTGACTCCGACGTCCCGGTAACAGTCCGCGTCCCTTCTTTGCTTGATGACAAGCGCCAGCGCTTTTCTTCCTTTCAGCCAAGCCCGTTCGTGACGAGAACGGAATCATTGAACCCACCCTTCCACCAGAGGTTCCTTTCTTTCTGAAGCCTCTTTTTGTCGAACCTCTTGAGGAATCGCGTGGGACCCCCTTCTTGCCCTTATGCATCCCGACCACCGAGCGTCCCTTTTTTTAGTCTAGGATTCAAAGGGAAACAGACACGTAGAGAATCCCGACTTGACGCAGTATGCTCCCGGCTGAGAGATCTCGATCCCTCCATCAAGCCCCTTCTTGAAGAGCAAACTCCCCGTCGCCACATTTTCGACTTCGTCCCGCTGATTGAGCTTTTCCACCGTTCCTCGTCTTCTTTACGCCTATACGATCTCGCTTTCGACTTTCTTTTTTTTTCCCCCAGGGGGGGGGGGAACCGTGTTTCCGGCCATTGGAGAGACGCCTACCGACAATGCCGCCGGCGCTCCTTCACTCGTGACGAGGAGCCTCTCCTGTGTTGCCATCCTCGCTTTTTTTTCCTAACAAAACTGCTGCCTTCTTTTTCCTCTAGCTCCAGTGGAACTTTCGAACTCGGCGCAATCTATTTGCGCGTCGACCACATGGTACTTTCTTCCTCCGTGAAGCTACTTATAGTTACAGAAGAACCGCGCCTTTATAATTATAGAAACCTACTACTTATACTAGGTATCTTTTTTTTTCACACATCGAGTGGGAAGCCGACCTCCCGACCAGCCTTCTTCACAGCTGCACCTCTCATGGGTTTTCTCGTGGTACGACCTTCAAATCATCCGGTTTTCCTTTTTGGAACAACAGCAGTACCTCCGGCGAACCCGCAAGTTGCCTCAGTCGCCGTCTCTCCCACTTCTCCGACAGAAGCTCGTCCCTCACGAGCCCTTCGTACTGCGACGACCAGTCTTATTGCTCATGTTGTTTTCCCTCATGCCGAGCCCTTCTTCGCCAGATCAGAGAGCTCAGTCCTTATTTCGCGACGAAGCGCTGAGTCCACGAGACTACTCTGCGGTAGTTTTTGCCGCCGCCACCACCGCGGCGTGCCCTCTCTCCTTTTTCGATGAGAGGATGGAGGCTTAAGGCAGGACCATTTTCTTCCTCTTTCCCCATCGAAGGCTGAAGCTAGGTTCCGCCCCGGTCTCTCTCGGAATTCATTTATCCGTGCACACTGTCTGTTTTTCCTTTTTCTTTTCGATCTGGGTGCGTATATTTTCTATTCCCGGTGTGCTCGCGCTGCCCCTGGTTGCTTCTGACATCCTTTACTGCGCGACATTCGCTCTCGCTCGTTCTCTTCGCGCAACCTAATCTGTTGGACAGACATCCCCGTCAGTGTCCGCCGTTCTTATTGTCTGATCTGCCTGGAGATTCATTCTTGAGCGAATAGGCTTGGTAACGCATCTTTACGGCAACCCCGCGTTCTTCTTGGTTTTCCTTTTCTCGCCAGGCGCAGCTTTGCCTGCCGATACCAGAATTCTTCTTTCGCGGCGCTTGCGGCGGAGAATTCCTGATATCTTTTGTCCCAGCGCCTTGTCACAACCCCGGCGGGACTCCCAGAGATCCACGTCGGATGAGTTTTCTTTTTCGTACCGGTCCCCGGCTACAGCCTGTTGTTTTCTGGGGTGAGATTGGGACGTTCGTCACTACTTAGGTGGTTCCCCCTAAGGAGAGAGTTCGATGCCTGCCCTTCCTCTTACTTCACGTCTTCCTCCCGCGCTCCGGTACAAATGGTGTGAGTCGACGCGCAACAGAGTCCTTTTTTGATTGCGCGATTTCTTCTCTTTTCCATCTGAAAAATGTAATGCTTTTCCCTTCTCCTTCAGAAGTTTGTTTCGCCGTTTTCTTTTTGTGGCGACACGTCCCGGCCATTTCCATCGGCTCCTCGTCACGCGTGTCTGCTGTGGTCCTTCTTTGGCACTGGCCGACCCGCCCAACTTTCCCTCGGTGACGTTGACTTAGCGTCGACAGCCTAATCTTCCACACATATGCTACGAGTCATTGTTTTTTCGGAGCCGTCTCCCTCTTTGCCCCGAGAAGATCACACTCATGGGACTTTTTCACTTTTTCTGCACCGGTGTCTGTCTGCTCGTCTCCGAGACTTTATAAGGGCGGGATCAGAAGATCTTTCATGTGACATCTAAGTACTCCCGGAGTCACGGTTTTGATTTTTTTTTTGTCCTGAATAACTCCCCCCGAACTCCCCCCCCGCTTGACGCTTTAAGGACTGTCCACGGATTTCCTCCCCGATGCGACCGCTGTGGGTACCTTTCTTTTTTCCTCCTGTTCTCGACGGTACATCGCTCTTTCCTTAGACATTCTCGCACCTCGCCCATTTCCCTCGCTGGCTGTGCGGTGTCCTTTCCTTTCTGATAAGCACGCCAGACTCCTTAACTGTTCCGGAGTTGTCCCTGACAGGTCGTGCCGCTCTGCCGTCTGTCCCTTTTTTTTCAAGAATTAGATTGCAGATAGGCAGCTCCTCTTTGCACCCGCTTCGGTGCTGCAGCGGCTGGACCCCCCGGATTGATGATACGCCTTTTTTTTGAGTCTTCGCGGCAGAATTGGACATCCCCTGCGCCAAGCTGTCCCGGATCACGAGTTCTCCTTCCCTGCCGTGCTATACCTGCCCTTCCTCTCCCGCGCCTGGCTTTCGCTCTGCTCTCATGAGTTCCTGATTCCGCATGACGGTCTCCACGTCGCTTACCGGAGCGGACAGATTCTTCTATGGCTTCTTTTCCGAGACGAGCAGCGCCTAATCTTTGACCTCTTCGCAGCGCGCGGCTATCGCTTGTCATATCGATCCTTTTTTCAACGTGACTCAGACGTGCTCTATCTTCGAGAGAACGAACAATGGGGACTCATTTTCCCTGGCCGGAGAGGTTGTGAGACCGGGATCTCTTCTGAGACGGATAGGCCTATCTTCTTCTCGGAGGGCCTCTTACCCGACCACGACCCGACGCCGTCGCGTCTTCTATCGCACCGTTGTCCTTCTTTTCCTTGGCGCTTTCCGAATACTCTCCCCTTTAGATATGGATGACGATAAGCCTCCATTGCTGACCCTCGTCAGATGGCTCCTCATCAAGGCATTGCCGGGCTCCCCCCCTCCTTTTCGAGCTTCGGTAAGTAATTTCTTTTGAAGAAGCGCAGACGGCGGACTGCCAACGTCTGCAGCTCGTATATGTAAGTTCTTCCGATTCAGGCCGTTCCTTTATGCTCCGTCTCTCCTGGCAACGGACGACATCGCCGCTCTCTTCCCTGAGAGTAAATCGATGACCCGTTTCTTTTTTTGATTAGCAAGGAGGGGCCTATAAAGTGAGGCTTCCTAAGGCCTTACCGAGTCTGGACGCTGGTGACGGTCCTTTTCATTCCAAGAGAGTGCAGACTCTGTTCCTTTTCTTTTCAGGGCGCTCGGTGGATGGATGGTTCGTCAACTCCCACCCTTTTGAGAGAATACGGTAAGAAGCAGTTGCTGCCCCCAGGAATTTATGAACGCTTATTTTAAGTTGAGGACATGGCATGGCCACTTGTTCCTTTTTCCTTCGCGTCGCCCTCGTCACACGGTCCCCTCCTTTTCTTCTGCTAGACTCTTCCTCTAGCATACGGAGGCATATGGCGTCATTTTTATTTCGTGTATGATTCCACCGAAAAGTTGGCTGCACACCCCTTTCCCCCCCCTTCTCCTCCTCCGTGGTTTTCTCTTCAAGTCATTTGTCGGCAGCGAGGTGTTCCCTCTTCCTCCCGAGCTCCGCAAAGGACGCAGGGATCCTTTCCGTGATGTAGCCACCATCCTAGCAGACATTGCAGCTTGTACGGCTGTTGACCGTTTCTTTTCCCTCCGACCGTCGATCAAGTGCCCCTGCTCCTCATTCGCGTTCATAATATTCTCCCTTTTCCACCAGCGAGTCGCTCACCGTTCCGACCCCCTTTCCCACTATTCCCCTTCGCAGCCTGAACGAGGCAACCGCCTACCCCTTCTCTTTCCAGCGAGCTGATCGGCCCCCCGGCCTCCTTTTCTTTTCCAAGCCTGTTCCCGTAAGTGCTATGATTTTGCCTCCTTGTATAGGGCCCCCCTATCTGCTAGAATCACGAGCACTCCTGTCCTCCTTATTGGATGCTACTCGCGACGCGCTTTCCTTCATTCTTGCGTCTTCGACGTCCTCGGCCTTTTTTTTTTCAGGAAGGGCCAGAGCTTCAGCCGTTTCCTCGCGCCTCTTCATCCCCTCCGGTCGATCTTACCGAATTCCCTTTCCCGGCAATGACCTTGAAGGCTGGAATGTCGCCGTCTCCTTGCACTGAGCGTGTCTCGATAGCCCCTTCCCTCCATCGGAGTAGGATTACGGAAAGCGCAATCCCCCACGCGCGCTTTTCCTAACAAGCGAGACGCGCTCGTTTTCTTCCCCTTCCGGGCGGGAGACAACCCCTCCTCTATCACGTTGATCGCGGCATGCTCGGCCTTTTCCTTTTTTCGCTAGAGCTCAGCGGCATGAGTCCCAGGCTTTCTTGCCCTTGATCACTTTAAGTGTTGTGCTACAATTCAATGCACCCGATGTTTTTTTTATCAGGCGCCTGCGAGAGCAAGCGCTCTCTGCGATCCCATTGATCATTTACGTCCCCTTCCAGAAAGGCCAGGACAACGCCCTCATCTGCTCGCCTGCTCGACACCGAACTGCCTGTTCCCTTCCTTTTATGAGCAAGTTAGGCACCCTCTTTTTCTTTATCGGGTTACACGAGCTTGGCCTGTTTCCCCCCTTTCCTCCAGCGTCTGCCGTCCTCCGCGCCTTCTTCAATCCTTCTACGGTCGACAGACTCTTTCCCTTTCCGACCGCCGACGTACATTTAGTTCTTCTCGAGTCCGGGCAAGATGCTTTCCCCCTTGTACCGGGCTAAGAGCTTCTTGCCTTGTGCACGACATTGTCCTTTTCTTGGACAGTTCGCGCCGTCTTTTTCGCGCGCATTGATCACCCTTTTTCAAGTGTAGAGATTTCTCGCCCCCCAGGCATCGTTTAAATCGCTAACGAGACGATCCCGGTTCCACCCAGCGATGTAGATCTTTTACCCTTCTCTTCGCTCGGTCCTTTTCCGAGGCCTAGCGTTGTGAAACGGACGAGCCGTCACTTTTTCTTCGATAGTCATTCTCACAGCTAGATTTCGTTCCGACTTGGACAGGGCACGCCCTCTTTCCTCAGTCTGGCACCGCTGAGCAGAGGACACTTTCCGCTCAGACTCAGACTTTCTCCCGAGCGAACCTCCCTCCTTCGTCAACGCTGACTTTCGCGTCTCGCGCTCTCGCACGAGTCACCCGTTCCTCCTTTCTCTTCTGAGTAGGTAAAAGCCTCTTTTTTTCGATTAGAACCGCGAATGCCCCCCTTCTGAGGGGCAGCTGTGCGCTATTGGACGTCGCTTGCTAGACCCCTCGATCAAGACTCCTTTCCTTTCAATACACTCGTGCTCCCAAGGCCGAATGGGCCGCCGTGTTTCTCTTTTTTTTTCATTTGCCGCACAGACCTCGCCTCATCCACAACCGTTTGCGGCGATGCGATCATTTATTGTTCAGATGCCCTTTCCTCCCCCTCAAACGACGTTGATATGTTGCTCTCTTGTGAGCGGGAATTTCTTCCCTTTTCTTTCCACAGCTCGGATCAGGCATGATTACCTCTCCTTCTGATGCGTGGACTTCCCTATCTCCGACCGACGACGTCCAAGTTCTTTCCTCCTCCGGGACACCTTTTGCCGGAGCATAATACTCTCGCAGGTGGGACAAACAGCATTACCTTCCTTTACAGCCAAAGGAGAGATCCCTCAAGTCTGCCGACGTGAACGTGAGCCCTTCTCCTCGACATTCGGGGTCACTCCCTCCTCACGCGACTCAGTACCAGCTACTTTTTCGTTTGAGAGATAGATCTTCGAGACCCCCGCAGCGCTCCAGATCGTTAGCTCCGTTCCTCTTCCTCCTAGTGCTCTCTGCGTGTAGTCCTTTGCGGACGCCCCATTCGAAGAGCCTGCACTTCGGCGTCAATGTCTTTCTGAGGAGGATGGTCTTTCTTGTCTTTTTCGCGCGCTTCCACGCACTAGAAGTTTACGAGTTCCTCCTCTACCTCGACTCTCCCTTCCGTTGTTGTTGTCGAGCTTCTTCCCCCCCCACCTGCGAACAGATGACCTGACAGCATGTTTCTGTCTCTGCCGTTCTTTCGCGCTCGCCAGTCGGTGTCTCTTCCCCCCTTATCTCGGACATTCTAGAGCGGTTTTCGGGGTCGCGCAAATTACTCTGGGCCGGGTTGCCTTTCCCTTCCTCCGTCGCCTTTCTTATTCCTCTTTGATATGGAGCGCTTTTTTGTTTCGAGTTGCATATATACAAGGCATTACCTGGCCGCTCGAGTTTTTGCTTTGGCAGCAGGGTTGCAATGTCTCCCCCGAAATTCGATGCTTCCTTCCCCCTCGGCTTCATGACGGCTTCTTTCCCTGCGATCGTCTCTTTCGTTACGTTCGTCTGTTAGGTACTGTCTTTTTTTTCTAACGATGTAGGATGAGTTCTTCGGGATAAGGTTACGTTTTCCCCCCGAAGTGGCCCCCCCTAGAGGTGGTTGAGCTTCGTCTGTTCTTTTTTTCTTTTTTACCACCCAATCGAAGGAGAGTGCCCCACTAAGAGCTTATTTTACCATGCCAGATTTTTTCCACTTTAGGAAGGACTTTCTCCACTACTGTTTGGTTTCCCATATCACCTAGTCCCTCTTTTTCCCCTAGTTAGGTTACCCGCCTGCCGTTAATTTTATGCCCTCCAGCCCGCAGCAGTTGTTGGGTCTTCCTCCCGAGGGTGGCACCTGCTCTGTCTTGCCATGCAGGCTTCCCTTCTTGCCGTATCGCTGGCAGTGTGGTTTTTTTTTCGCCGAGCCCCCACGGCTTTCCCCGAGGCCTGCCGCGTCGAAAGCGCTATTTCCCGCTCGCGCCCGAGATGTGAACGGGTTGGACCGTTCTTCTTCTTTCATGATTCGCTCAATCAGCGGTCTTTCCGTTCCGTGCATGTTGTGGAGACGGTTTTTCCCGAGAACCCCTTCCTCGTGAGATCGTTTTTCCCAGACGGCCTCCGTCGCAGTCCCGGCTGTTCCTCGGTTTTCTTTCTTTGGTCCTGCACATACGACTTCCCTCTCGGCACGTGACTCATCCCCTTTCCGCAAGGTCGACCCGGAATTATAGTTCATGCGTCCCACCACCTACCTTTTGCAAGGGTTTCATGATCCTTTTCTTCCCGGGACCTTTTGCGCGTTTCCCCCCGATAGATAGACCAGCCCCTGGTCCGGGTTGTCCCCGATAAAGCCTGCGCGCCCCCCTCCGGAGGCGGAAACTGTACCTCTTTCTCTTCCCCTGTCGTTGCCGATTCGCCAGCCCCGGTAGGGGCTACCTTGAAAGCCCTTCTCAGGAGTCGATAGGCTTTTTCGGGCTACCAGTCGGGCTGTTTTTTTTCCGATATATTAGAGGATTTGGATTGAGACGCGGCCTCGGAGGCGACTTCTTTTCCTTCCGGAGCGCGGCCATTTTACCCGTTCGCGCAGATGCCTGCCGATGCCTTTTTTCCCCTCGGCGAACACAAGCGCAGCCTGGCTCTGCTCCTTGCGACTGGCAGATCGTCGACCCGCCCCCCTTCTGCCATACGAGTCCGTTCCCGAAAGATCAAGGGGATCGCCAGCTTTTCGCAGTCAGACAGAGCTGGCTCTCGAAGGCTCCGCGTCTGATTCCCGCAGGCCTTTTTGTTTCTCCCCGGCTTGAAGTCTCATGTCTCTGCGCGGGGACTCATGCCGCGAGCTTTTCCTTTACCGAAACGTTGCCGAGCATGGATACGTGTGATAGGCTGCGTCTTTTTTTGCGGGCGCACGCCTTTTCTCCGAGCCCCGTCTTCCCTTCTTCGCGTATCTTGTGTATTTTGCTGTTCCGAATAATCTTTTCTGATACGCGTCTATTGTTCTCTTCCTAAGTTGTCCCCTCCCACTCGGTACGCTCGTGCCCGTACCGGACATGGCCGGAGGCCTTCGCATTTTTCTCTACAGATTGAGGATTTTGCCATTTCCGCGCTTCCTTTGCACGCTTCCGACTCTCCTGGGCGCCCATTCCGAGGACTTCTTTTCCACCGCGCTGTAACCCTCTCAAGCTGCGCCTCCCTATGAAAAGTAGCGGACTCACTTTCTGGGGTGAAGTGATTTAGCGGTCTTTCTTTTGGACCTATACAAGGACTTTCTTTCGCCTGAAGGACCTCGTCTTGGATTTTTTCGTGGAACAGGATAAGCTCTCCCCACATCCTGATTTTCCAGGGATGCGGTTTTTGTGGTGGATGGTCTGTCTTACTTTCCCAGGAATGTGCGCAGTCGTAATCGTGACCCAGCTGCTGTGAAGAATCTAAGGAGGAAGGTACATTCTTTCCGAGCGCGCGGCCCCTTCATCTTTCAAACAGGGCCTTCCAATCTCAATGCCTTCCCTCGCTCGTGGCGACGCTTCTTTACTGGCGGAGCTACTGGGTCTCCTCCCTTCCAAGTTGCTTTTTGCCCCCTTTTCCGACGACATGACGATCCCTCTTCACCCCACCTCTGTTGAGGAGAGATAAGTCATTTCTCCCAACTTTTCGATTTGCAACATGAGACCCTATCTCCGTGCCCACACGACACGAGGATGTCGTTACCGTCGCCCTTCCCCTTGTGAGCTTGGCACGGCCTGTTTTCTCTCCCGAGCGGCGGCGCCTCTTCCCTTGCCATGTAATTCAATCCTCATTCGCGTTCATTTAAATCTTCCGCAGCCCTTACTTCTTAATGTCGCAACAGCGTCTGTCTCTCCCCCCCCCGAGCGCCTGAACGAGTGGTCCTTCTGACGCGTCTTTGCGAGCTGATCCTGTTTTTTTTTTTTCCGCGTACAAGAGTAAGTCCTTGTTGCGGCCTCCTTCTATTCGCTCCTCCGCGACAATCTACGCGCCCTCCTTTCATTCATCGATGAGCCCTTCTATGTTCGCTTACTATCTTTCTCACGTCATAGGGCGCGCGCAGGTTACCGGCATGTAGGAATTTCCTTTCAGCCAGTGACAGCCGCGCGTCACTCAGCCTTTCCCTCAGTCGAAAAGCCTGCCGCGTACGGTCAATGCCTGAGGCTTCCGAGCGGTATTTCACTGAGGATTAGAATTGGCCAGCGCTGATCGAAACCTTCTGAGTTATTGGAAGCGCCCCCTCTCCCTCCAGAAGCAGTACTTTCTGATCACGTCCCTTTGAGAAGAAAAACTCCGCGGCCCCTCAGGCATGCTTCTCCGAGTCTAACGAGAAAGCTCCGTTTTTTCGATAAAATGAGTAAATAGCAGTTAAGCTCCCTCCCGAGGAAAGAGTGAGTGAAGAGAGGCTTTTTCTGATAAGCTTTATTCGGATTTTTCTCTCTAGCTCTCCTTCTAAATTGATCCGGAAGCGGACTAGATCTTAACATTTCATCATCTTGCAGCTCTTTTTTCATAAGGTCGCCCCTGCTCGCACAGATCCTCAAGGACGATTGGTTTCCCCCCCGGACTCATCCCCAGGAGGAAGTAGCCTTTGCTGAACTACAGGGTCCCTTGCCGCTTCGGGACGTTCGGCCCCTCCAGTAGCGCCTCTTCACCGCAGAAGAGATCGATTCCCCCTTTCTCCTCCGTCATAGAGGGTCACGCTCCTATCTCCTTCCCTCACAGAAGGATATAGAGCGTCTTTGCGAATAGGCCCTGTTGTTCACTGTGAAAGTCCGTCTTATTCATCGCGCCGGCTCGGCGTGCTGCCTTCTTTCAGCACGCGCGCGATGTTCTTTTTACCCCGTTATAGAAGATTCATCTATGGCCCCCACCCCGGATCATGAACTTATCGGTGGCGTGATCCTGGCGTCAGACTTTTTTTTTTTGTGTTATTGCAGAGGCGTCACCCCCCCCCTTCGGTAGTCAGGATTATCCCTAACGAGACTTTACAACTTTATTACTACTGATGGACACGGCTTCGAGGGCCTTCTTCGATTCCCTCCAGCTCTTCCGTATCGGGACGAGCCCCTGCACGACTCGTCCCTCTTCCCCTTAGAGTCTCGGACTTCACTTCACGTTCCCATGTTCCGGGCGCGAGCTGAGGTGGTACTCCCCCCCCTTATCTTCAGCGCTGTTTCGAAGCGCCTCCCTGGGGTCGAGTGGGCGCGGCCCATGATCTCTCCGCCAAACCGACAATCCTCCCTCCCACCTCCGACTCGTGACGAGCGAGCCGCCTTTTTTTCCACCCGTGCGCGCAATCCCCCCTGATGAGGGATGCATCTTCGCTTCCCCTAGGCCTTCTGGTGTGAACTCGCAGCAAACGACTTTTCCTGTGTACGGAGCGGTTCCGTGAAGATCTTCTATGGTCCTTCTCCAGGACATAGAACGCTATACCTTTCCCGCTTGGTGTCTGCCCAGATCGCCGACGACGCGTCCAAGTCCCTTGCATGAGCGACGACGGGACGCACCCTCCCCTCATCCCAGCCGTTGCGCTCTCTCCTCTTTCTTTCCCGCGGACGAAAGGAAGCCACGTTTATTCCGTCAAGCTGCCGTATTCCATGGAGCGCACGCGATGTTTTTTCATTCGTGGAAGCCGGCCTTTTTCTCCCGCGATAGTCGCGGGTTCTCTCCCGCTCTGCGAGACCAGGCCTATTTCTCTCCCCTATGAGAGCTTACGCTCCTTTTTCCCGCCAGGAGACGGCAGCCATTCTCTTTCTTTCCCCGAGTATGCCGGCCCTGCACGGCCGCACGCCACCTTCGAGAGAACGTCTCCTGTCGCGGAGGAGGTGCTTTTTCCATGGCCCTTTTTTGCCTCGGGAACATTTTTGTAGCTTCCGTGGCAGGGTGTTTATCGA